>Ga0210396_10000725_pt1 | contig 39426 bp, 29 predicted proteins | sample IncBWH17OmetaG_FD_155466 | JGI IMG/M metagenome (GOLD analysis project Ga0210396, IMG submission 155466) | Forest soil microbial communities from Barre Woods Harvard Forest LTER site, Petersham, Massachusetts, United States - Inc-BW-H-17-O ... | reverse complement strand
TTCCGATGCTAACTGTCCCTGCGGCAGTGAGCGTCAACGAGAACAGTTCGGTCGGTTTCTCCGGCCGCAACGCGATCAGCGTGACCGACACCGCTGGCGCCGGGAACGATAATGAGCAGTTGACTCTGACCGTCAAGAACGGCACGCTGACGCTGTTGCCGACTGCCGGGACGCAGGTCAGCGGTTCGGGCACGATGAATTTAGCGATCAGTGGCACCCTGTCGGAGGTCAATAGCGACCTCCTCAACTTGCTCTACACGCCCACCACCGGCTCGACCTCCTCGAACATGCTGACCGTGACGGTCCTCGATACAAGCGACCAAGCACTGGGATCGCCGGCGCAAGTCACGATTACGATCAACTCGCCTCCGGTGATCACGGCGCCATCGAGCGTGAGCGTCGACCAGAACGCCGTTCTGCCATTCGCGGGCGCCAACACGATCAGCGTGGCCGACCCCAGCGGGACGGCCGAGTCGTTCACGCTGTCAGTCAGCCACGGCACCCTCAGCCTAGGCGCGACTGCTGGTCTGACCGTCACGGGCAATGGAAGCCGCAACTTAGCGCTGAGCGGGACGCTGTCAACCCTTAACGCCGATCTGCCCACTCTGGCCTACGCGCCAAATCATGGCTACAAGGCAACTGACACGCTCACCTTGTCCGACACCGACACGTCTGACAGTCTGACGGGGACGGCCAGCGTCGCCATTGCGGTGATCGCCGTAAAGAAACCCAAGCAGAAGCATCCTCCCACGATCAAAGCGCCGTCCGCAGTCAGCGTAAACGAGAATGCCTCGCTGATTTTCTCGACGGCCAACGGCAATTCAGTCACTCTGACGGATAGCGCTGCGACTGCCAGCTCCGATTCGCTCGCCCTGACGGTGGCTCATGGGAAGCTCACGTTGGGGTCGACGACAGGGTTAACATTTGCGGCCGGATCCAACGCCTCGGCGTCAATGACGGTGAAGGGGACCCTTGCCAATCTAAATGCGGCGCTCAATGGCTTGGAATTCACCCCGACGATCGGCTATTCCGGGTCCGCCTCATTGGCCATCAAGGTCACTGATTCGGGCGACAACCTGACGGGTTCGGCTACCGTGGCCATCACAGTGGTCGTACCGCCTTCCCAGCCGACGGTCACGGTTGGGACACCCGTGACGACATCGGTGCCGGGCGAGCCCGTGCCTCTGGTGATCGAGGCCACCGACACCTATGCACCGGCGGAGGCCGCTCCGTTCACCTTCACCATCTCGTTCGGCGACGGGTCGTCGACAAGAACTTCGTCCGCGAGTCCGCTGCTGACCAACCACGTTTATAAGAGCTCGCAGCGACTGAGACGATCAGCGTCGTGCCGGTAGCCGTCGAGACGAACCCGTTCAACACGAGCGAGACGGCCCTGTTTGTCGGCACTTCGGGGAAGAGCACGATCGGCTTTGCCGCATCCGGCCAAAATATCGCGGTGACGCTCAACGGCGTCGCGGAAGGGACTTTTGGCACGAGCGGTCCGCTCATTGTTTTCGGCCAGGGAGGCAAAGACAACTACACCGAAGGTCCGGGGGTGACAAACACCGTCGATCTGCTCGAGAGTGCCACGGCCGACAATGTCGAGGCCGATCTGGACAACGAGGCTTTTCAATGGGCCGGCCTGACCGCCGCCGTCGACATCCTCAACGGGTAATTGAGATGCGGTTAAGCGACACACTCGATCCTCCTACGCTCAAAAGTTGGCTTTTCGGAACGTGCCAAACTCTTCACGCTTCTAGGGTCAATTGACGGAAGGATCCGGGCATAGACCTGCGCGTGCCTGCGACACCGCTTGCCGCGCGACCATCGATCCTGTGTGTCTCGTTACGGTGCTGAATTCATGGGAATCCGAAGAGGTTGCGCAGCTTCCCCTCATCGTCCACGGCGATGTGCAGATAAGCGCTCGTCGTCTGCAGGCTGAGTGTCCCGCAGCGGCGCGGACCTCAGCCAGTGTCCACCCACCGGCCAGCGCGTGGCTGATGAATGTGTGCCGCCCGTGGTGGATGGTCAGTGTTCTCGGGCGGTCCCAACCAAGGATCCGGCACGCGGTCAGAAACCGAAACGCACGATGACGAATTGAACGTCCGGCACCAAGTATGGCTAATTGACCTCGACCGGGACGCCCGCCTGGCAGGATCAAACTGGTACCCCTTTTGACTGAAAGGGTTACCCGTCTGTGACGAGCCGTGCCAAACCAGTCGCGCCCGATACCGAGGTTAGCGAGAAACGCCAAAAACCATGCTTGTCCGGCGGCCGAATGTTAGGATGCATTCCAAACCAGGAAACCTGATCCTTCGGCAAGACGCGATCCCATGCCGACACGCTTGCCTGTTCATCTGAGCCATCTCAACGCCGAGCAACGGGCTGAGTTTGAAGACCGGATCGGCGCCTTTGAAAGAGCTTGGCAGAGAGGGGATCGACCGAGGATCGCCGACTCATTGCCGGCGGATCCCGATCTGCGAAAACCCGTTCTGCTTGAACTGGTGCGCATCGAGCGAGAGCTGCGGATCAAAGCCGGCGAGCCAGCCTCCCTCGAATCGTATCTGAGGGACTTCCCCGAGCTCGCGGGAGACCTGGCCGCGGATCCGCAAGCGACGACGCAGCTGGGAGAGAGTTCGACGATGTCCCACGGTGAGTCCTCGAACCCGCCGAACGCACGCCTCTGTGATCGAATTGGACGCTACAAAATCGCAAGAGTCCTCGGCACAGGGGGTTTCGGCACGGTGTACCTCGGGTACGACGAGGAACTGCAACGTCACGTTGCGGTCAAAGTGATCCTGGCCCGGCCCGTTGCGACTGACGACGTCCTTTTCAGGGACGGCCGGATCCCCGCGAAGCTGGACCACGCCAACATCGTTCCCGTGCATGACATGGGCCGAACGGCTGATGGCTCACTCTACGTGGTCTCCAAGTACATCGAGGGGACCAATCTACGGGTGAGGATGCAGCAAAAGTTTTCCGCTCCGGAAGCGGCCGAATTGGTCGCCATTGTTGCCGAGGCCCTTCATTATGCCCACACCCAAGGTGTGGTCCATCGAGACATCAAACCTGAGAACATCCTGATTGACGGGAAACGAAGGCCTTATGTGGCCGACTTTGGAATCGCTTTGCGGGAAGAGGAAGTCGGAAAGGGATCAGGCAGTAAGTTGATCGGTACTCCCGCTTACATGAGTCCCGAACAGACCCGGGGCGAAGGGCACCTCGTCGATGGACGGTCAGACGTCTTTAGCCTGGGTGTTGTGTTTTACGAATTGCTCACGGGGGTTAATCCGTTTCGGGCCGCGAATTGGGCCAAATCGATCCTCCAAATTGCGACGGTGGAAGCCAAGCCGCCCCGGCAGATCGACGATTCTATTCCGAAGAAACTGGAATCGATCTGCCTCAAGGCGCTCAGCAAGCGGCCGAGTGATCGATTTCCAACGGCTACCGATTTCGCCGAAGAACTCCGACAGTTTCTTAAACGCGACCATGATCGGAATCGAGGCGGAGCCCGATCGTCGGAAGCTCCTCGCGTGTTCGGCGTTGGCGTCAGAAAACTCAGTCAGGGCCAATATGGTTGCGCTCTTGTCGTTGGCACGTTGGCTCTACTCCTCGCAGCCCTTCCTGTGAGCTTTCGGTACTGGCCGGGCAGCCCCCAGCCGGGAACAGTGGCCGATTCGGTCCCGGAGCACGTCAAGGCAGCGCCCGTCGTAAAGGTGGGGCAACCACAGGAAAGTCCAGTATCGAATCCCTACAGGCCGCCCTCGGCTGAGGGAGCCCCGCGAATCGCAAAGAAGGGTGATTCGACCGACGTTGTCCCGCAGGAACCTGCGCCCGCGCTTCCCCTGCGTGCACAGCGTCCCGAGGAGTCCGGCCCTGCCATCGCCGGAACCTCTCGATCACTTGTCAACCCGCACCCAAGCAACCCCCAGCAAGCGCCTGCTGGCGCTCCGAAACCGTCTCGTCCGATGAAGAACCCGGCTCCGGTCGTGGTTCAAAAGGTGCCAGCACAGAATAGCGATCTAACCACGCTCGAGACGCTGGCCGGCAGTCGCCTGACCGCCAAGGAAGCTCTCGCGCTTTACAACCGCTTCAACGCAACTCGCACGATGTCCACGGAGCAAGAGGAGAAATACAAGGCAAGCGTCCGCGTGTGGGAGGACCGATCCGAACAGAACCTCGCGCGGCTGGGTGAGAAATGGATCCCGGCCGAGGCGGCGGCGAGTGCCCATAAAGAGGCAGTTGGTCTGGTTGCGCAAGCGTTCGAAATGATCAAGATTCCCGATTTTAAGGAGGCGCGCAAGACGCTGGAAACGGCGAATCGCATCGACCCCAACTCAATCGCCGCCGACTTCACGCTCGGACTGCTGAACTCAATTACGCCAACCGAGCTTCGCAGTCCGCAGACGGCGGCGAACAATTTCCAGGTCGTCCTGCAGCGTGTCCCCGGGTACGTACCGGCCTTGAATAACCTCGCCATTGCGGAACTTCGCCAGAAAAAGTTTGCAGATGCTGTCCGAAACCTGCGAAAAGCCGCGGAACGTTCTCCACAGTCCAAAGAGGTGACACAGAATCTCGCCCGGTTTATCAGCGAAGCAAACCTCGGCCGAATCCGTCCGAGCAAATCCGCCCTAGCGGAGGCTACGAGACTTTATGCGAAGCTCGTCCCTTCAAAACAGGGCACGTCACCGGAACGAAAGGTCGGATGGCAATTCATGCCTTTCGTCTCATCGAATGGCGAAAGAGTAATCCTGCCGAATTTAAGCTACGACGACCACGCGTGTTCTGCGTGCAACGGCAGCCGTCACATACCCTGCCCCGCGCCAGGGTGTGTGCATGGCTTCCTTTACGATGAGACTCTGGTTCATGGCTCCTCAAGTTCTCCCGTAGCCGCTGATAACGTCGCCACGGCGCAGGTGCGACGCACTTGCCCGACGTGCGGCGGCGCTGGATTCGTGCCGTGTCCCCACTGCCGCGACGGAATCGATCCGACTTTGCATTAGGGCATGGTAGGAATCGGACGGGCCGTAGGCCCCGGTTTTGGAGACATTCGGTAGAGGGGATCATCCCATCACGGCTACCGATCCTCGCAGACCGGCGCGAACAGCCGTTTCCAGCTGCGACACTGATCATCGGCCGTAACGAAGGTCTGTGGTTCGAAGCCGCGGGCACCGAACGCGGCTCCGAGATGTTCCGGCGTGATGGGCAGGCCGCAGATGTTGGCCTCACACAGTTCGAGGAGCATGCTCTGGTGGTTGCCTCGAACCAAGTAGTCGCCGTCGATGCCGAGCCCCGACACAAACTGTGTCCAGCCCTCCTTGCCGGTGCGGAACATGTGTGCGTTCGAGGCCCCGATCAGGTCCCACGTCCCGCCCCTCTCTCCTTCGACAGTCGAGCGCCAAACCGCGTGTAGGAACATGCCGGCCCGTTCGAGTTGCTCGGCGCGCGCGTCGACGCAGAAGCGACGCCCAACAGGAAGAAAAAAAATCGACACCGAAACACACGCTCAACAAATCGGTCCAGTCCGTCCCGACCGACGACCCGTAGCAATTAGCCGACGGCACCTGGCCCACGGTTTACGTGAACGTCGAGCGTGATCCGGAAAGTAACTTAGGGAAGGTCAACCGGGATGCTGGAGCAGCGTTCGCCGTGCTTGCACTCTCGAATTCGAACTGACCCATGGTTCGACGAGCGGCTTTCGGGCGTGGTCGCGGGCTATCCGGCGCCGGTTGTCACTGACAACCGCAAGGGCGTATTAACGGGCATTTTCAGGCACTCCCGCCCTGCCCTTCCAAGTGGCTTTCGCTCTACAAAACAAGGTATTTCCTGTGTTTTGGAAAAAGTGCCCACAAGCATTAGAAATCCGTTGCTCTATCCATCTGAGCTACGGGCGCGAATGTGTCAAAAACACCTTGTATTACAGTACAGAACTGACTTTCAACCGAGCCATTTCCGAACCTCAAAACGTCCACATTCTAGTGTAAATCCGTCCGGTTTTCAATGCTTTCCGTGCGGAATCCGTGCGGCCTCGCGATGACTGCGGCGGCGGTTTCGCCAACGCACTCTACAGTTCCACCATCGAAATGAAACGTCGGTGCGGCACAATCCATGACACCCCATTGCGGCCGAAGGATGCCTTGGCTGCCGGTATTCTGGTGATTGCGGGCGTTGGTTGCAAATCCCGGATTAAGCCGGGCAATCGCTGAGGCCTTCGGATACGGCACGACCGCTATTTTGCATTGATCGGTTCCGAGACCTCACGGTAGTCGTCCTCACTTCCAACGCCGTCACCCGCACCAACTCGCCCAAGTGATCCGCAGGCCGCAAGAAACGGGCGGTTGATCTCGTTGGGTGTCGGGAGCGAGAACCTCGCTCGCTGCCCATTCGTGGAGACGAGTAGAATTGTAGGAACGCGTCCTGGGCGAACACGCAACCACTTGCGAGGACATCACTCGCGGGGGGCTTGGAAGGTTTTCTCGCGAAGGCTTGGTGACGTGGAATCCACCAGGCCAAAGCCGGTTCTTCAGCATTCTTTGCGGCGCCAGGGGACCGCTGATGCGAGTCGAAAAGCGAATCGGGCCTGTCCCAGGGCCTGTCCCTTTTTGAGACGAGAACAAGGAGTGAGCATGTTTGAGAGCCGTTACGGGTTCACGGCTTACCGGCGCAAACGAGACGAGCGGGTCGTGATGGAGTTCAAGGCGACCTGCAGCCACGAGGCGGGCCACCTCATTCGTGCCTTTGAACTCAACAAAGATGCAATCAAGGGAGCCCTGATTAAGCCGCCGACAATTCTCGGGGTCATCGACGGTTCGGCCTGGATCGACACGAAGAAGCTCCCCGAAGGCCGCGTCGCGCAAGTCAGCTTTGCCGGCAGCATGGCCGAGGCCAAAGCGAACTGTGAGGACACGTGGTCAAGCTGCAAGTTTAATCAAGAGACATGGCAGAACGTCCTTAACTGGCTGGACGGAATCTACGGCTCCGTTGACGAGAAAGACCGGAACCGCCTGCACAAGATGATTTTCTGGTTCATTACCAGTGACGGTGAACGCATCTCCACAGGCGGAATCACGTCCGCCGATCTGCTGGAGATCCCGCCAGATGAACTCAACGACGACAAGGGCTTGATGAATTCCTTCGCTGAGGTCGCGAGGGCGTTCGACCAAAGGCGCGACTGGAGTCGCGTTAGGAAAACAGCGAAACTGCTCGAAGGCGAACCCGGCCGTCAGTTCACAAAGGATGAACTCCTCAACTTCATTGCACAGTTCTAGCGGGGTTTCCGCCGCTCAATCAGCGCGCGACCACCGCACTGTCGATCCGGGGGTTGCGGGTTCGAATCCCGTCGGCCTCGCTGAATTCAAGTAGCCGCAAGTAAAAGACTTGCGGCTACTGTCGTTTCCTAGGTTGCCAATTACCAGAGGTGCATTGGTAACGATTTGGTAACGACGCAAGCGTAGCATTGCGGTCGCATTGGTGGGAGAAAATCGGCCCGCCGTGAAATCATCAGTTCTTCGTGGGACACTTAGACGCAGCCAATGTAAGCTGTCCAGCCGCGTACCGGCAGCAGCACCCGGTCGTCGGTCCAAACGTGTAATGACTCTGTCGCATCGGCGTAGCCACGATGAGCGAAGAGGCCTTTCGGGATTATGCAGAGGCCTGTAAGCAGCAGGATGACAAGTCCAAAGCGCGACGCATCCGGACCCGCGTAACTGAGGCCAGGAGCAACCCACATCCCGCCGGTCTCCGCTGGCCATTCGAGCTGTTCCAAAACGCTCTCGACGCTGGACCACGTGATGGACGATCACTTGTCGCAATTCACATTCGCCGCGAATCGTCAAAACTTCTTTTTGAACATGATGGAGCGCCATTTACATCCCCCGAGCTCGCAGCCTTGCTGTCAGGCGGGTCGAGTAAGGAATTTGAGTCTGAAGTGACTACCGGTCGTTTCGGCACCGGATTTCTCGTCACGCATGTTCTCGCGGAACGGACCGATCTCCGCGGATTGCTGGCAGCTCCGACGGGTTTTGAGGAATTTCGCTTAACTCTTGATCGCGGTGGAGATGAAGCGGCGATTCTCGAGAATATTCGGTCATGTGATCAAGCCGTCCGGGCAGCCAAGCCTGTCGATCTCGACGGTGCGCTCTCAGCCCGGTTCGAATACAAAATCACGGAAAGTGAAACACTTGATCTGGGCTTTCACGCACTGCGGCGAGCACTGCCGTACATTTACGCTACGCGGCCCATGCTGGGTCGCGTTGTTCTCGAACTGGGTGCAGATTGCACCGAGGTGTGGACGGCGGAAGAAACATTGCGGCAAGCGATCGATGGTGGATTCGTCGAATACCGAACGATTCGTGCGAGTGACGGTCGAAATGATCTGCCGGAGCTGCGCATTTGTCGGTTCTTGACTGAGGCCGACGCCGCTGCTGCTGCGATGGTGCTAATCGAGCAAACGGAAGGCGGATGGAAAGTTCGCCTCCCTGAGGCGGGTGCGCCAAGAGTCCATCGAGAGTACCCGTTGCGCTCATCGGGATTTGTGCCGATCAACTTCGTCCTGGATGGGAAGTTTGAGCCGGATCAGGAGCGCAGTCGCCTGCTAATGAGTCCTTCTGACAAGGAATTGCTGAGCGTCGCTTTGCGGGCGGCAGTTGTTGGTGTGAAATTCGGAACCGATCAGAATTGGAAAGGCGCGCACCTTTTGGCACGAGCGAGGACGCCGTCATCTGCATTCGACGCGGAGGATCGCCACGAGCTCAAATGGTGGACTGACCGCCTTGCGATGTTCGCCTCCGAAGTGGCCGCGCTTCCGATTGTCGAGTGCGCTACGCGATTTCTGCCGGCAATAGCTTCTAACGGGCCGACAGCGGATTTCGTGATCCCGCGGCTACTCCCAACCTCAACGGAAGACGAAACGACCGTCGAGCGGCTGTGGCCACTTGTCGATGCCGCGACAGGCCTCGATCCGGCGAATGCCGAAATTGCCGGTGACTGGACGCAAACCGCCGAGGGCTGGCACAGCCTTGGCCTGCGACTCAATCGCATCACGGTCAGCAAATTGGCCGAATATGTCCGCAAAGATGCGCAACGCCTCGATCAACTTCGAGTGGCGGGGCCTCCGACGCGGTGGTTGGCGAAGTATCTGGATTTGGTGGGTGAATGTTGGAGCAATCGAAAGGGCGTGGAATTGTCGGCGCTCTCAGGCATGCTTCCGAACCAAAAAGAAGTGCTGCGATCGCCTGGCGACTTGCAGCGGGATGACGGAGTTTCCAAACAGCTAAAGGAGGTTTGCGACGAGATCGGCTTGGACGTACGCTCCCAGCTTCTTCTCGATGGCCTTACCGACTTTGTCGAATCGGAAGGCTTAAGGCACCTCGCCGAGACAATTGAAAAAGCCGCTGCACGAACCGTTTGTGAACCAATGGTGATTCACGACGCCATCACACAGCTCGATGCGGCACTGCCCGAAGAAAAGGATTGCAGTCCGGACACGGCAAGCCTGCAAAAGGCGAGCGTCAAACTCTTGCAGTACTTGTGGAAGTCGAAAGGGCACGACGCCGCAGCTAGTGCTCAGAAAATCCCGCTCGTCGCGTCAACGCTCCGCTCCGTCAGATGGACACGCGACCGAATAATGATGGCACCGATCTGTGTCTGGCACGAATCCGCTCGCGAATTTGCAGATGCGTATCCCCCGCAGCGAGTATTGGCCAATCTCTACGCGGGTTGCAGCGAAGACGTACCGAACGTCATCGCTGCACTCGTCGACTGGGGAATCGCCATTGCCGATCCCATTGCCACCGATGAGCCTTCGGAATTGAAGGGGCCTCGGCTGACGGCGATTGCTCTCAGCGATGGCGAAGGCGTTGTCGTCAGCGGCGCGAGATTCAGCCAAATCGCACTGCTGCAACCCGAAGTGCTTCTTCGCTGCCAGGAGGGTGTTGAGGAGGCGCGCGCCCTACTGGGCCTTGTTTTACGCTATGTGGCCCCTGGTGATCCGGCTTGGCAGCAAAGTCGCGTCGTCAAAGGACGCAAGTCTGGACAGGATGTGGAAGTCGTAGTTCGTGGAGCACTCTGGCTGGCCGATCTGCAAAACCGGGCGTGGGTTCCGGTACCAGATGAAAATGGCAAAGCACAGAAGATGGTGGCCAACAAGGCGACTCTGCAACACCTGTTAGATCCTGCCTGGCTGGAGAACAACGACGCCGCCATCAAGCTTCTCAGCGAATGGTTTGATTTCGACGAACTCGAGTTGCGGTTACTCGGGATTGCGCCGGTCGACTCGCAACGAGTGGAACTCCGTAGTGCTCTGGCCAAGCTCGTGGAGTCCGGAGGGGCCGATCCGGGGCTGTATGCGTCGCTTGCCCAGGAAATCGAATTGAGGCGTCGCCGCAGTCGTGACGTTGACCGTTGCCGGCGCTTGGGGTTCGCCGTTCAGGACGCGATCAAGGTCGCGATGGAAAGTTACGGTCTCAGGCTGGAGCTTGTTGATCGCGGATTCGATTACGAAGTGACCCTTGGCGCTGACGACGCGCTCGAAGATGCGGCAATCAGGTTTGGCGTTGGCCCTTACCTCCTTGAGGTGAAGGCGACTGCGAAGGGCCAGGCTCGCCTCACGCCGATGCAGGCTAAAACGGCATCCAACGAATCGCCTCGCTACGTCTTGTGCGTTGTCGATCTTCGTGGATTAAATGAAGAAGAACTGGACAGCGAATGGACCGCTCAAAGAGTTGAGCCGTTAGCCAGATTGGTTCCCGACGTGGGAGACAAGGTCGAGGAGACATATGCCTTGGTCGAAACGGCGGCGACGGCACAAGTGGCCATCCGAAACCAAGGAGCACTTAGGTACGAGGTACCGCTCCCGATCTGGGAATCGGGGAAATCAATCGCTGAATGGGTTGGGAGCATATCCCAATGACCGTCTTGAGAGCGAATCCGAGTGGAAGCTGTGTGTTCATTGATGGGCTTTCGCCGCTTGCCGTTTTGCCTTCCGCCATTCCCCGGGGCGGATGCACATCAGCCCACAATCCTCGTCGATGCTCGTGGGCATCGGCTTCCGCAGCCGTGAATTCTCCGGGCTTGTCGTACGTCACGTACCGCCAGGCGAAGCCGTCACGAACCAGCGGGGGGACAATTCGGGTTCGCGCAACAGCTCGAAGATTTCGACAAGATCACGAGCTGGAGTTCGGAGCGTGAATCGGCCACACATGCCGCAATTCTATCGGGGCGGCGGTCACAGTGATGCTCCCGGACGCCGAGACAGGAGATGGGCTGCCTCGGGCCGGAAGCGTTCAGATCGCGTCACGCAGTTCTCGCAGAATTCACTTTACCGTCAACCGCTAGGCCTTTCGACCTCAGTGTCTCTCGAAAGAGCTTTTCAACACTCGGCCTTCGGGGTGTGGTCAACAAATCCTCTTCCGTTTGTATTGATGTCATCGCCGTCGGTCGGATTCTTTCGGGCGGGCACCCAAAGCTGCTGCCCGAAAAATCCCGACCAGAGGCTGGGCTTGAGAACAGTCATCGTCGGAGGGAGGAGGTCTGAGGGTGGTCGATCCCTACGATTGATTGTTGCGGCTTCGGCAAGGCTTCACCGGAGGCAAATTCCACAAGTTGGCAGAATTTGTTTACCAGTCTCAATTGAGGGATGGTCCGGCAAGGCGTCTCAAGTAGTTTTGGGCTCGCGGTGACGATCGCCAGGCATTGGGCACGGGACAGAGCGACATTAAGACGGTTGGCGCTGAACAGGAATTCGATGTCGCGTGGCAAGCATTCGGCATCCGACGTGGCCATCGATACGAGAACGACCGGCGCTTCCTGACCCTGAAACTTATCAACCGTTCCGACTCGGGCTCCGGCGGGGAGAATGGACTTCAGGTGGTTGACCTGCACGTGTAAGGGCTGACCACGAGGATGTCATCTGTCGTCATCGTCCGGGTTGATCCATCCTTGTCGACGAATTTCTGCCCCAGCAGTTTCTGGAAGTATTCGTTAATCGTGCGTCCCTCTTCCTCACTTTTCTGTGAGCATCCGGTGTGGCGCACGGGCAGGAAGTGAATTCCGAGCGGCGAAATGCCCTCAATCGGCGACTCGAAGATCAGGTGGCGCTTCGCATTTTCGGAGTCCGCCTCGAGCCGCCCTTCGTAGAATGCTTCGGAAATAAATTGGCAGATGGCTGGATGAAGCCGCCGCGTCTGATTCAGGAAAATGCCGCGGTCTGGCGCGACCGTCGCCTGGCCGCCGAGAAGAAAATCTAGGATGGACCATCCCGCTTCGCCTGGATGAACGCCCTGAATGGGCTGACCGAGCTGCATCTGGTCGCCGACGAGTACGATGTTGCGAGCCGCGGTTCCCATCGCGATCACATTGGCGACGGAAACCTGACCGGCCTCGTCGATGATTAAGTAGTCGAGGTGTCGGTCAAAACGTTCATCAGCGAAGAGCCAAGCCGTCCCCGCCAGCAGTGAGGCTTCAAGGCTTATGTTTTCGCTCTTTTCCTCGCTGTGGATAAACTTGCCCTCGTACGCCGATTCAGGGGTCCCTGCGGACTTTTTGATCCCTTCAAAGGCGATTCCACGTTGCTCGGCAATTTTCTCGATCATGTCGAGAACGTTGTGGATGACCTTGTGGGAGTTGGCCGCGACGCCAATCTTCTTGCCTTGGCGAATCAGTTCTACGATCACATGCGCGCTTGCATGCGTTTTGCCGGTGCCAGGCGGACCCTGTACGACGACGTACGAATCGTCGAGGTGCGACACTGCTTGAGTTGTCGCCGCGAGAAGATCGTCGCCGGCGACGATTGCGTCGCCTGGGTGGCGGCCGTGGATTCGCGGCGTGGCCTTGGTCAGGATGTCGCGGACGGCGGAATAGCGATTGTTGCCCGCAAGAACGTCCGTTGCGAAGCGATAGATGGCCTCTCGGAGGGCATCGCTATTGATCGGCCCACCCGGTCCGATGTTGAGACTCTCCGGGAGAGGTCCGCGGTTGGTCGCGCGTTTCAGGGTAACGACCAAATTCCCATCATCGATGTCCTCGATTGTTCCAGCGGGCGTGAGCGTCGCCACGTCAACGACTTGGTCGCCGGCCTTCCGTTTGGATTCCTGGGGAGGAAAGCGGAAGGTGTGGAGAAGAGATCTTTTGACCGTTTGTGGGGGGCACGCAATCGTCAGCCCCGCGATGCACTCCGTGTCGTCGACCAGCTCATCGTCAAAACGGGTTGGCCGGTCAAAATACTCCCACCACTGCGGTCGCGCCTCGCGAGCGTGAAAGTCGAGCAGATCTGCGAGGTGACGGCGGAAATCGCTTTCTGCATCCGTCGCCGCATCCAAGAGTCTCATCTGAAAGTCAGCGTACCGCTCCTCGCGCTGGACGCGAGCGGCTGTCGTTTCGGCGGCTCCTTGGGCGTCATTTGGCGGGGGCGGGCCATTGAACCAGACGAGGGCCTGGGGGCGTAGGGTTAGAAGCCAATCGCGTAGTTTATTAGTCGAGATGCAGTCGACCTCATTGTAGTTTGCGATCTGACGCAGAAGTTCTGGGTCGCCGGTCTCGCGCCAGCGGTTGTACACAACGATGCTGTCAGCCGCGGTCGCTACCGCGCCTTCGCGCTTTGCCATGTAAAAAGTTTCGAGATTTTTGATTGAATAAGCCGGTTCCGATACACGGATGGATTCTCGAACGACTTTGTAAAGATCGACGAATTTCATCCGGCGCAGAAGGTCGTCCAGCTGATGCTCGGCGACGGCGTAACGGCAAGCCAATCGTTTCAGAGCGGTCGTTTCGTAGTGGTTGTAATGGTAGATGAACGCCGCGGGGTGAGCGTTCAGATGCTCAATCAGGAATTGCATGAATTGGCGAAAGGTGGCGCGCTCCTCTTGGTGATCATGCGCCCAAAACTCTTTGAAATACGGCTTCCCGTCGTTCTGGAGACTGAGGCCGAAAAGATACTCCAGGCCATCCGGGTACAGCGGGTCACCCTCCATGTCGAAGAAGAGGTCGCCTGGATCTGGTTTTGGCAGGCGACAAAATCCGCGACCCGGTTCGCTGCCGAGCAGCTCGACTTTGTTCTCGCCGGTCCGGCGTGTGTGTTCCTGGAGAGCGGCCTGCGCCCGTAGTCGTTGAAACACCTGGGGATGCAAGTCGGGGATGCGCGTGTCGGCTGCCAATCCAGCAAGCTGAGCGACTGTCCCTATTCCCGCACGCTCCAACTTGGCTGTCTGCGTGCGACGGATATTCGCAACCAAGCTCAAATGGTCATCCTGCTGCCATTGAGCCGCGCAGGTTTCCTTCCAGTGGCAGGTCGAACAGTGCGAACACGGCTCCGGGTATGAATCACGAGGCGGCGATGCAGCGAAGTCCTCGAGCCTTTGCATGGCATGACGGACGTACGAAGCGAAGTCGTTGAAGGCACAATCGGCTACGCTGCCGTCACCGAGAATAAGGCGCGACTGCTCGGGGGACACGCCTTGTCGGCTGGCCAAGAGGCTTGAATACACGCCGAGTTGAATGAGGTCTTTGACACGGGGATGGCGGGCCAGCTTGGTGTCCGTCGCTTCGTAGCTGAACGGTCCTAAATCCGACGGGCTGGCGGTCTTGATGAGAAAGTCCGCATATCCTCCCCAATTCTCGCCCAGCAATGCCGCCTGATAAATGACATCCGCGCCTTTTTGCATCGCTTCGCGCGTCATCCGCGAGCGATCGGCGATCGAAGCATCCTTCGGAATTTCGGCGACGGTTTTGCAAGCGTCTTTTAGGCTCTGCAGGTACGCCGCTTCGTGCTCTGCGCCCTTTCGACGCAGGAGCTTTTCGCTCTCCGATTCCTCGTCACGTTTCAGGGGTTCCGAAAACGCCCTGAGATCCAGAATTGTGCAATGTGAGCAGCCAAGGAAATTGACGAGATCCGTGGGTGAGAAAAGGTATGTTGCATCGTCACGTTTTTGCATGGAGGCGCGCCTCGTGCCGTCGGCAAGAAAGCTTACCCGTTAAGAGGTAGGCCGCAAACTGCCGTGTCGTCGGCGACCGAACGGACTGTGCGTGGATGCGTGCGGTCGTCGCTGAAACTACACGTCATTTGCTGAGACAACAACCAAAAACAGGCAGGCCAAGGTCTCGACGTGCGTCTCTCCGCACTGGACTTTGGCCGAACGGGTAAGGTTCCTCCCTTGGCTTGCTGAGTTCATCGCCGTCGGTCGCGGTTTTTCGGGCGGTCACCCAAGCCGTGCTGCCCGAAAAACCCAGACCAGAGGCAGTGGAACTTGAGAAGAGTTCCGCCCGCGTCGGGAGCCGATGGTTCTGCGACCGCCGTGCTGGTTTCTGGTGGCTGTTCGCCTGGTGTTCGATTCTTTGATGACATGGTGTAATCCTCCTTGATGTGAATGCAGGTCATTCCTTAACCTGTGTTAATATTCTACCACGACGCGAAGCGCTGCGCAATAGGCTGGCTGTGGGTTTCAGAGGCCTGACACGCGGAGAGCGGCAGTCTTCAAGGGTTTCCGAGCATATAGGCTGTGAAAACAGCTGTCACAGCCACTTTCCGCGCGACAAGATAGTGTATGTCTGCTATACTACTATCATGTATGCAACCGTCAGACAGTGATATCTACCATCTTCCAGATACGGGCTTCGTGCGCTTGCCGGATGTATTGCGCGTGATTCCACTCGGCAAGACGAGCTGGTGGAAAGGCGTCAAAACAGGTCGCTTTCCCAAACCCGTGAAGCTATCGGCCAGTGTACGGCTTGGCGTGCCGAGGACATCCGCGATTTGATCCAGCGCTTGTCGCGCGAGTCATTGACGACCTAAACTAGTGGGAAATACTTTTGTTGGAAGTTTCATGCGCCGCCAATCGCCTCACGCTTGTCTTTGAATACGCAGGAAGTCTTGATCGCAAGACATCCGGTAGGCATCGCCGCGCCGGAAGTGCTCGGCGATGTACCGTTCCAAGGCCTCGCGCCGAGGGGGATACGGCAGCGAAAGTAGGTTAAGCATAAATTCAGAGATGATGTATGCAGACTCAAATGTGTCCGTTCGAATATTGGCTTCGACAAGATCGATCCGTACGTCGAATTCACCACTTGCGTCGTTGGTGAACGCTTTTGCGAGCTCCCTTAAGTCGAACGTCTCGCCGGTAAAGAGAGACAGCATGCGCATGCAATCGGTATCATGATTCTGCAAAGCCACAGCAAGAACACCGCCAGGACGGAGCCAAGCTGCCAGAGTTCGCACGTGTTCCGTCCAGACGGCGGGGTCGATGTAATAGAACACGTGCGAGCAGAGCACGAAGTCAGCGAGTACACTGGGCCGCGCTTCGATGATTGGTACTGGAAGGATCTCTGTCACGGAACACGTGTTTTGCAATTCGGCACGAAGAGACGGATTTGGTTCAATGGCGATTGTCGTGGAGAACCAAGGTTGGAGCCAGGCGGTGAGTTTACCCGTGCCCGCACCGGCGTCGATGAATACATCCCGTCTTGCGAGGGCACTTACCTCTTTCTTCAACCACGAATTCGCTTTGTCCTTTTGGTCTGTGTGGGCAAGGAAGACGGTAAAGGCTCGTGTGTATTCGTCGCCTTGGGAGCTGTACGTCTCAATCAACTGTTGGCGGGACACGCGGTTCCCCATCTAGGTGTTCGACTCACCGTTCTTCGTAACTTGCTGGATCTCACTGAAACCACCGAAAGCGAGTTGAGATCACGGTCGGGCAACAAAAGTGCCGACATATTCCGCCAAATTGGCCACAGACACAACCGATTGTCAGACAAAGACTTGCAGCCACAAACCGTCTTCGAGTCCTTATCGTCAGGGCGATCTTTCGGGAAAAAGTTACGGAAATATTTCAGCGTTTAAGAACCGATCGAAGCGGTGGGCTCCCTCTAAACCAGTCGATCGGTTCATCATCTCGGCTGTCCGGGAATGGCCGCGCTCTTGAGATCCGTTCAGTTGCCTGAGCCGACCCACAACCATACCGGTGGCATGGAAAAAGCGGAACTGCTTCGCGTCTGTGATGTTGTCTTCGAGGCCCTCGACGGATTCAGAAGAGGTCTGATCGACATCGGGATGGATGTTCCATGCGGCCGAAGCGGATCGTTGGCGATGGCCGCTCAGGTCATCCTCTCGACGGCCGGCTTCCTCACCGAGGAGGCACTGCCGACAATGCAGTCCCCCATTGGGCCACACAACTTAGATTTGTGGGCCACGTCTCCGTAACGCCAGGCTTCTCGCGTCGCCCGGCGGGGGAAGTCGGCAGACCGATCTTGCGACGGATATGGAATCAGCGTCAGGGCATTCGGATCACGCCGATTGCCGTTCGGCAAACACCGCTAGCATCCCCTCCAGCCTCACGTCCAGACAAAGGTGCCGGTATCGGAGGCATTGCTACTCGGTCTGATGGCTGACAATGTTGTCGATGATCCGCTGGTCCGCTGCTGTGCTCGCCAGATGAAGGGATCCCGGACAACGTGCCACTCAGCACCTTCCGGGGGGGGCGAACCGAACCGCCCGCCGGAAGCGCAATACTGCATCTCTTGGGCGATGCATCATCTCCCGTCGAGCGAATTCTGAGCCACACGGAATCCGACATCGAACCCGCGATACGATGGAGGCGCTCCAACTCGGTACGCGGATCTACATTGCCATGCCGGAGAGCGCCATGAGCCGCCCCGTTGTACGCGAAGAGATTCCGAGTTCGGCCGATCATGTAATGACGGATCGCCTCTCCGGAGTGTCCTCCGGCTTCGCCCTATGGCTTTTGGCCCAGAATGTGGGTCGAACGAATCCCAGCACCATTCGCTTATGTTGCCGTGCATGTCATAAAGACCGAAACCATTCGAGGCGTGGGAACCCACGGGCGTTGGGTATAGCCGAGTGTCCATCATCCCTCCTTCAGCGTCACCCGCGCCTGCCGTGCCGGCATGCATCATCAAGCTATAGCTGAAGTTGTCGCGAGGGGCTAATGGCCCGCGCCCGTCGAGGCCGCTGGGAGTGGAGCCGAAGTGAAAGGGCGTGTCGGTTAGTGCCCGGCATGCGTATTCCCATTCTGTCTCCGTTGGCAAGCGATAGCCATTTCCTCCCAGGACGGCGATGGTTGCCTTCTCGATGGAACCATCGGTGTTCCGCTCAATGCTCGATATCTCGTAATACTCGCGCAAATGCTCCCTTGTACTGAGCTTGTTGCAAAAGTCGACGGCGTCGTACCAAGTGACCGTTTCAACTGGGAACGCATCGGTATTCTGGTTTGACACGTCGTCAGTCCTTTCGCCCACTAGTGGTTGTGGTTGGTCAGGCTGGCGAGGTTTCTTCGCCGAAAAGTGGCTAGGATTTCGGCTAGTCACCTTCTCGTACTCTTCTTGCGTAACTTCGTGCGCACCAAGATAAAACGCCTTGGGGATGTCTGCAATGTGTTGCGGTTGCTCGTTGTTGATCTTGACGCCCGCATTTTTCTCCCAGACGCGAATCTGCTCAAGCTCTTTGTCATCCGCACCCATCAGGAACCTTCGTGGTGGAATCAGGACAAGAGGCATCCCGATCGAATTGGAGATCGCGGACTTCAGCCCCGAGGCGCGGGCGTGTGAATCGCGGGCTTTTCGCGCCAGCTCTTGAGCGTCTGAAATGTCGCTGTTATTGAGATTGCGACCTTCTCTTTGCGGCCGCGTCGGGGAAAATGGATCGCTTTGAGCAAAAGCAGAAAGGGAATTGAAGGCGAGGACGAACGCGACGCCAGGTAGAACGGCAACTTTTCTGTGTCGAAACATGTTCGATACCTCCACACGTTTTGGTACGGCATGCGTTGACGTCTCTTTTAACACCTCCTTGAACAACTTGAAATGGCCCGCTCAATCGACGCCGATCTGCCGCGAGATCGACGTTTGGGGCAGACTGATTGTGTCTGATCCGTCCCGGAAGCCGAACTGAAGCATTGCATTGCGCTTCCGAATGAGCGCGTTGGTCACATTGACCGGGCTCCGTTTTACGCCGATTGCTTTCCCGCAAACACGGCCAGCATCGCCTCCTGCTTCACGGCGGCGCTGCTGCTCAGTCTGATGACCTACGATGTCGTCGATGATCCGCTGGTCGACGCCCCTGCTCGCCAAGGCAGAAATGAAGGAATGCCGAAAAACGTGCCAGCCCTTTAGCCCCTTCCAGGGGCACAGGCGAAGTGCCCGCCGGAAATAATGGTGGGCTTCGCGGGGTGCGATCGGCTTGCCGTTGCTCTTGCAGAATAGCGTCTTGCCCCTGCCTCGCTCCTTGAGCCAGCTGGCGAGCAACTCTTTGAGCAGCGGCGTCAAAGGCAACCCTGCGTGTCGTGAGCTTGCTCTTATCGCGTTTCTTCTCGCGGATTGTCATGACGCCGCTTGCAAGGTCTACGTCGGAGGGCAGCGCGCGGACAATTTCGGAGCGGCGAGCTCCGGTGTAGGCGGCAAAGACGAACATTGGGTACACCCACGGACTCACCGGCCGTTCCTGCACCCATTCGAGCAAGTCCGCAACCTCGTGGGATCGGAGGTAAATGCAGTCCCACACTTCTCCGCGTCATCGCCGGCGGCGATCCGCTGTTTCGCCTCATCCCACGTCATGAAGGGCAATCCTTCCTCGATCTTGGCGTAGTCCAGGCCGGTGCCGGGGAATTCCGGAGCAAGGTCGAGATGTCGCCGTGCCCAGTTCCATGCGGTCCTGAGGCTTACGATTTCCTTCCTGATGGTCGCGGCGGACGGATGACGTCGCGGCTTGGCTGGCGGCTCGACCTTCGGCGGACGCGGCTTCTTAAAGTTTCGCTTCGGTTTGGCATTCGCGAGATTTGCAAGGCGTGCTTTGCGGTAGACATTGGGATCGATCCAGTCCTCGGATCGTTTGTCGACGTACTGCTGAAGGTCCGATCGCGTCAGCGCGGGGATCAGCCGCTTCGGTCCGAAGAAGCGCTCAAGGTGATCGAAATGCAGCTTGATGCCGTCGAGGGTCGTCGGCTCCAGCTTTTTCTGCTGCGAGTTGACGTACGTCTCACGCAGATCGCCAAGGGTCAGGTGCTTTTTCCCGTTTGAGGTCGTTGCGGCGTACTCAGGCGGCTTGCCGCGATGGAACATGAACTCCTCGATGCTGCAGCCGGCGGGGACCTCGATCAGGTCACGCTTCAGCAGCCTCAGCAGTTCCTCCGTCGCTGCCCTGTGCGTCGGCGGGCTTCACCTCACCAATGGTGAACGCGCGCTGCTTTCCGTCATACCAGAAGATCACCCGCCAGCTCCCGTTTTGGTTTTGCAGGGCGGCCATGCGTTTCCCCTCGGCGTCAAACTTGGTAACAATTTGGTAACGACATTGGTCAGCATGGACGCCACGCCGATCCGACGCATTCTACGGGTGAAACGCTGGAAAATAAGGAAAGTCAATGGATTGCGACGTGACCGCGATGTTGAGGAAACGCCTTCGAACGGATGGACTCCTAGACTGTCGATCCGGGGGTTGCTGGTTCGAATCCCGTCGGCCTCGCTCAATAGAAGTAGCTGCAATGGAAAGACTTGCGGCTACTGTCGTTTTGAACAGGGGACGAGCTACGTTTGATTTGGGGACAATTTGGGGAAATCGCAGAGGTGGCATTGCGGTGACATTGGCTCCTCAAGCCCAAGAGCGAGGAAGATTCGGATTTTCCCGACATTCGGCTGCAAGTGGGGAAAGAGACCGTCGGCGTTCAGATCACGCATTTCGATCGGGTCGCAGTGGAGCGAGGTTTACGGCCCGGGCCAGTATGCGACGGAGGTGACTGCGAAAGGAATCGCCGCGGCGGTGGTTGATGCGATGACGGCGAAGCAACGCGTCGAGCCCGCGTTGGCGGCGAAGACGTACCTGCTGCTGATTTGTCCTTAGCCGCTCCCAGATCCGCTTGGCCGTATGCCGCTGCTTCTTGGGAGCCGTCCGGTCGGACTCGAAAATCTCTTGGATGATCCGTAGGAAAGGCTCGATCTTCGGCTTGCGACGGGGCGCCTTCCGTCGATACCCCGGCGGATCGACATGCGTCAGGATCTTCTCCAACGTCTCCCAATGCAGGTCATACTCACGGCAGGCCGATCGCTTCGTTAACTCTCCCGTCGGTACCCGGCGGCGATCTCGCTCCACAACTCCATGTCTGCGTACACTCCGGTGCCTCACTGCTTCCTGAGAGGGCGCGACAAAAGCTCTCATTCTGCTCAGGTCTCAGCGTCTGCACGAATGTGCGCTTCACAATTCGACCGCCGCGACGATCTCTTCCCGGCGCTACGTTTGTCGACCCCGGTCTACAGGTTTAGGCAATCTCCGCTGTGCTGCTGGAGCGCAGGCCTGAGGCGTAGCCGAAGCCGGAGCGGAAGCAGTACAGCGGGCGAACTCGATCGGGGTCACGTAACCCAGCGAGCCGTGCGGCCGGTGATGGTTGTGATCCTCTCGCCACTGCCTGGTCACCGTCGCGGCAGCTGACAGGCTCTCGAACACTTCCACTGCCAAGAACTCATCGCGGAGCCGGCTATGGAAGCTCTCCTGTGGCCGCTGGGACTGAACCACTTGTTCCGGATGCGCCCCTTGGTTGCCGTCTCCCACGCAGATTTGCGAACCAAACTCCCGCGAGCCAGCCGCACAATGCGGTGGCAATTAGAAGAAAAATGCCACCTGTTATGGCATCCGATGTGATGTGCTGTACTGTCGCGCCCCGCAGCGGTGGTGCGCTATCCGCTAGCACCATGTTCGCCCGTTGTAGGTGCACTTTGCCCAAGAAATAGAGGGTTGCCACGAGCGCCGTTATGACCGCGATAGGCCAGCGACTCACGTCCGGTTGCATTGGGGCCGGGTTCACCGCCATGTCCGCGATGGGCGTCCAGCGATCATCAATGCCGTTAGGGTGGTCGCGTTTTTCGTCCATTTCCGTTGATTTTAACCGCCCCCACTTTGAGAGGCTAGACTTGGAAGTGAGCGCTCATCAGAACCAACAGTCGACGTCTTACAATCGCGTCGTCCCCGAGGCGGACGTAGACCTGGATGCCATCGGCCCTATGCTAAGGCTAATGCTCGGCGGCCCCTGGGCTTATGGCTCCAAGCAAGATCCCTACAGCTGAGAAAATCATTGCGGCCGGCCAATCGTTTGCCGTGCTCGTCTCGCGGCGATTGGCAAGGTGGACTCCGAAGCCGTCGACTTCTCTCAACGGCCGTCTGGAGCGCTTTTACAGGCGCCATGGCGGATGATCCCCTGGAACTTCGATGTCATCATCGCCCAACGAGTGCACGATTACGCAATGCGGCACGGTACGACAGCCACGATTCGGGCGGTTCCCTTGGGAAACGCCGCACCTTTTCATTTCTAAAGAGAAAACAACTTCGACAATAGCATTTGGTCTCACAAACGAGCTCGACCGCGCGTCGCTCACGCAATAGCGGTCGGAAACAGGCTTGCGTCAACGTGCGGAGGCGCGACAACGGATTCGCTACCTGACCATTCTGAATCTGCTTAATGGTCGCGGGCCCACGGGAACAGGGTGATGTGACTGGTCTCGACGCGCGACTACTTGGGGGGAAGCCGGGCTCGTGGATCACCTCGAGGAGAATGGGGGGCGAAAGTTGGATGAATGCTATCTGGTTAGCTCTATGAAGTCGGGAGATCGGCTTCGCAGGAGCCTGCGTTGGCGGCGTCCAACCTTGACTCGGGGGACGGTCGTAGCGACGCTCTGCCAGAAGACCGGCTTACGGATTCACGCAGCGACGATGAGCAGGCCCCCAAACGGATTGGAGCCCGGCGCAGCTGTCCCAAACCGTCCCTGACCATCCAAGCCAATCTTGGGATTCAAGTGGATGTCGCTCTCGTCCTCGTACACGGAAATCTCGTTGGCTGAGAGAGATCGGCAATCAATCGCTGGAGTCCCCGCAAATGCCTATTTGTCGCCGGTTTCGACCCGGGGCAGTTCATCAACAAGTGGAGATCCTCAGACCCGGACAGAACGAGAAACACTATCTCGGCGCCACAAAATACTCGGATAGGCGAAATCGTTTGGATGGAAAAGGGGGCAGAAACACAGCTTCCTATTCATTCCGCTGCTACCCTGCGGCCAAGAGGATTCACGTAATCGAGGACGATTACACAATCCAAACGACTAATCAGGTTGAGGTCAGCTACAGAGCGACAAGGGACGCCGCCTCCGCCCACACCGTACTGCTCGGCCCACACAAACATCGAGCGAACGTTGAAAGACCTACGTGCCAATGTGACCCGCACTCACCAGCGAACCGCAACGAACGAAACACTGAAGCACGACGTGCGGTCGTACCTGCGCCGCCGCACCCATCAACAACAAACTACAACCGCCCTATGACTTTGATACTTCCAACTATCACGCTCAGTGATGTGACAGGCCATCACCCTTCACATTGCGGCTGACTTGATTTCAAGACTAGCCCGATGACCATCCCTCGCATCTATGCTCATGCCTACGGAGTCTTAGTCACTCTAAAGCCGATGGTGCCGTCACTTTCATTAGGAGCGCGACCCGCTCGAGTTTCGCAGCAGCGGCTCCAGGCCGACCCCAGCCAGGAGCCACCGCGCACAACGCGTCGATCTCCGGTTGCAGGTCCGGTCGGATCAATTGGCGGCGACTCTCTGAAATATGTTTCGGAATACCAGTCTTGGCACCACTCTTTAACATTATCCTGCATATCACACAAGCCAAAGGCATTCGGCAAACACGTTCCCACCTTGTGCGGCCGCTCATTTGTCGTCGCTACTCCGCTTACAACACGTTGCTCCCGCGAAGTCACTGTCGTCGTGCGCCCGGCACGACATGCATATTCCCACTCTGCCTCAGTCGGAAGTCGATATCCGCGGCCACCACGGATCACCACCTGAGCTGTCACGATCGATCCCATTTCATTCACCGTCGGTTGTGCCACATCGTAATATGCCGGCAGATGATCTTTGGCACTTAGTGTGTTGCAAAACTCCACAGCGTCAAACCATGATACGCCCTCAACCGGAAACCGGTGTGTGTCGATCCCCCGCACGCTCGCATCTTGGAGTTGTCCTTTTGCAAACCAGCTTGGCTTCCGTCCCATCACCTTCCCGAATTCCTCCTGCGTTACCTCGTGGGTCCCAACATAGAACGCGCGGGTGATCCGGACTTTGTGTTTCGGTTGCTGGCTCGACCACCATCGTCTGTCAGTGCCGGGAGACGCTAGCCGAACGATCTCGTTGATATCGGCATCATTCGATCCCATTAGGAACTCCCCAGGCGGGACGAGTCTCATGCTTATTCCCGTCGCGCTAGCTATGTCGACACTTATCTTCATTTTGCGTGCCCAGTTCGCCTGTGCTTGAGTCGGGGGCCCGACCACTCCATCGGCAGCTGTTCGGTCCCGAAGACCCTGACTGTTCGACTCCCGATCGGCGTTTGCAGTTTTGTTTTGCTGCGGCACCCTTTCGCCCTGACCGTCCGCTCGTATGACTGAAGACTGCTGCGCTCCAGCCGCTTGATCCTCGCCGAGCAGGCAGCGATCTATAAGGCCGAGAAACAACACACTGGCCACTGCCATGTGGGCAGCCGCACTGCTCGTCAGTCGCCAAGCCGTGAGCAAGGAAGGCGCGAGTCGAGACGTAAAGGAACATGCGTGGACACGCCGCTTGGCGCCGAAGGTCCACAAATAGCGGTGGGTGCGCATGTTTAGACTCGCCTAAGCTCGGTGTCGCCCAGAACATAAGTGGAAGGCGAAAGCCCTCGGCAGCAAGAAAAGTGCTCGGCCCTAAAGTCGTTAGTAGTCGACGGGCAACAATCCCCGACGATTATGCTATTGATGATGGTAATACATGTCACAGTCTTTTCTGCATGCCGTCTGGTTAGCATAACACGTTTGCATTTTCAGGTGGTAACATAACGTATCAACCTTATTCCCAACCCCGAAACCTCCCAGTGCTTTCCCAACCGCCCCTACCGGCGTGAGTGCCGTCAATAGGGCAGCGCCACCTCCCACAACAGTGCACTCGGTCGCAGCTTCGTCACTGCAATATCTGAGTTTTAGGTCACAGCAATCTCTGCACTTCGTATTGTTTACATTCCCAGAGACACAACCATCGGGTGGAGGATTTCCGTTGCCGAATGTGACTTTGCAGGGGTTCGGGCATGCATGCTCCTCGCAGCAGCTCTTTATGAAGAATTTTGAGGCACATTTCACGTGTTTCGGGCTGCTTGAGCCGTTCACGCACGAGCCGCACCAGCAGATGACATCAATGGGCTCATTTATGGACGTTCCCGACGGGTCGACTCCATTGACCGGCGTCGAAGCGACATACTCGTACAGGCTAGGATCGCCACTCTGATATCCGATTGGATCCCTGCTAATAAAGGCCCCGAGCGAGGCGTTATACAATCTATCGCGATAGCTATAAAGACCGGTGTCGCCATAGTATGGCTGTCCGGTATACGTAACGGAGTTTCCGATCTGACTTTGCTGGGTCGCACGAACATTGAAGCTGCCATCGAGGAAGGTGAGAGTCCCGTATGGCGAGTAGTAATACCGTTCTGCAGGCGCACCGGCGGAGCCGGTGACAACCGTGACATTGTAGTTGGCGTCGAAGGCATAGTAATAGCGGGTTGGTGACCCCGACGTCGCAGCATCGTAGTCTCGGAGGACAAGAGCATCGACGTAAAATGGATGCCAAATATACTGCTCCAAAGGGTTCGCGCTGACCGAGCCGCTGACTTCTTTGCGAACCTCGAGAAGCTGCCATTTCTCATTGAAGTACGCGTGTTCTTTGTGGTCCAAGGCGCCACTGAGGTAAACGCTTCTTAGGATGCGGCGGCTTAGCCCGTCGTAGGCGTAGGTCGCCACCGTTGTCGTTCCATTGACCAGTGAAATGAGGCGATTCCAAGCGTCGTAAGTTGCCGTGTAGCCGGAAGTGAGAGACGACGGGATGGGAATCGTCGTCATGTTTCCAGCCAGATCGTAGGCCGGAGTTGCCCATGTCGCGCCCAAGGATGCGCCGATGCCGGATATTTCGTTCGCTGGACTGGCGGTGCGCGTTTGAGTCAGCGTCGCTGTGCCGGCGGCCTTCTGTGCATAGCCGGGCCAATTCCCCAGACCGTCCAATGTCCAGTCCTCTTCCGTGGCCGGCGTCCCGGAAATCGTCGTACCGGACAGGGTACCCACCTGAGACGTCAGAAGGCGGCGCAGGCCGTCGTAGGTGTAAGCCTGATCCATGTTTTCAGTCGCGTAAATGGCCGGGTCGATCTGGCGATAGACGCGGTCCCCAGCATAATCATAGGCATAATGAATGCGATCAACATCGGAAGTGCCGCCGAAACCGGCCCAGTACTGATCGACAATGCGGCCGAAGCGATCAAGTCCGGCGTAGGTGCCGGAAGTTCCGTCGAAGTGGTCGAGCTTGAACGAAGGCTGTGGGTACGTGCCCATGGCCAGCCGGTTTGCGGCTCCGTTGTAATCGTACACGGCCAACCCAGTGCCGGACGCACTGCCGTCCCAGATCTCCCGGACATTGGACAGGGCATTGTAGGCAGTGGTGGACGGGGAGGAGGAGCCATAGTCGTAATAAATCGTCCGGCCGTTGGGATGCACGTCGGTCTGCAGCCGCAGCTGGTTGCTGTAGAGCGAGCCGGTTGTTGTGGTATCGTACGTGTACTGCACATTCAGGCTGGTCGACGTGTTGACCGCGCCGCTATGCTCCTGGTATGCGGTCACGACCTTGGTCGTCCCATTATAATACGCGTACTGGATGTCGTTTACGACGGTCCCCGTACCTCCGGTGCTGGCGTAGCTCGTGATGTTCAGGGGGCGGTTGAGGGTGTCGTACGTGTGGGCGATCGACTGAACCGTGCTGTCGACGCCACTGGGTAGCGTTGTGACCGATTCGGTGGCCAGCAGCCGGTTGTTCGTGTAGGCGTAAGAAAGCACGACGCCGCGCTGATCGGTCCGTGTGCTCAAGCTGCCGTCGACATTGGACGCTAGCTTAATCTGATTCGTGCCCGAGGAGTTCGTGTCGGAGGAATCGGGATAAATCTGGTTCGTGTTCCGATTGGCATCGACCGGATCGAGGTAAAGATAGGTCGTCACCTGGTTGTTCGTCAGAGTCCCTGTGCCATTGGGGTCCATGACGACAAGCTGCTGAACGCGCTGGGGGCCGTCGTAAACGTACTGGGTCACGCGGTCGTTGGGATTGCCGGTACCTGTGCTTGGCGGCACAAAATTCTGCCAATTCTGAGCAACGTAGATCTTACGTCCGAGATTGTCGTAGAAAGTTTTGGTCACCGTCGCGGCCGGGTCCGTCACTGTCTGCAGTAGCCCTGAGTCGCTGGTGTTGGACGGAGCGGTTGGGGTGCTCGATGGGCGCGATGGGATTGTCGCGTATTTCCATTGCCCGGCGCCCGAGGAGGCGTCGCCCGAGCCGTAATCGGCCGTTGTGGTGATGCGATTGGCCGCGTCATACCAGTTAAAGGCTGTCCGGCGGACGTAGTTGTTGTTGCTCGTGAGATTGATTCCGGGACTGGAGCCGGTCACGTCATCATGATTGTCCTCAAACGTGTCCGTCTCGAGCGCGTTGCCGTTGGCGTCAAGTGTCCGGTGAACCAGCTGCAGGACGCCGCTGCTGCCGCCCGACATCGAGCCTAGGGTCGGGTTTGGGAGCGGTGCGCAATACTGATATGCACCGGACGAATACGACATCGACTGCAGGGCAATGACGGTTCGAGTCTCGTATTGACGTCCAGCCCCGTCGTACGCCGTCTCCGTCCCGGCAGCGTAGGCCGGCGCCGACGCCACCAGATTATCATTGCGATCGTAAAATGAATTCTTCGCGAGGTAATTCGTGCCAGTGCCGCTCGACGGCGCAATGTCGTACTGCTGAGTCTGATAAACTCGGTTGAGATTGTCGTAGAGGGTACTCGCTTCGGTCAGTCGGTTGGTGGTTGTGGACGAGGCGTAGCCGGGGTAGCCGTCAGAGGTCAGGACCGACGACCAGGTCGGGTCCGCGCTGTACTGGGCCGTCGTCGTGGTTCGCCCCTTCCAGTCCACGTCGTTGACCTCATAGGGGCCAATTGGTGTCTCGGTCGTGCCGCTGACGTAGAATGGTTCCAATCCACGGACATGGCCGCGGTAGGTCCGATAGAAGTTCGTCCCCGTGTAGCTCGTCGAGCTGGTGCCGAAGAAGGTTCGCGTCTTCGTCACAAAATCGTCGCCGACGCCGCCGTTGTCGTAGACGGTCTGCGAGATCGTGTACAGCGTCGGGTAGGTCGTGTAATTGCTTCCCATGGTTGCCCCGGAGGGGCTGACTCCCTTGTTGATCTGGATCAGGCGGTCCCGTACGTCGTAGACGTACTGTGTCACCTGCTCCACCTCGCTCGTGATCACAGAGCCATTGATCACCTCAACGACGTATTGCTTGCGGCCGAGCGTGTCGTATTGCGTGACGGTCCTGTAAAAGTCGGTGCTGAGCGTTCCTGAACCACTTGCGGGCGAGTCGATGTAGCGGTCGGTGTAAGTCAGGTAACCGGTGTTCGCGTCGTAAGTGTAATGCGTCCAGGTGACGTAGTCGCTCTGGGAGGGGGCAGTCGAAAAACCAGTCGGCGCTCCGCTGGAGGTCGAGATGGCCGTGTAGCTTGCGCGCACGCCGATCTGGTCGATGATCTGAGCCCCGTTGTTTAGGTTTGTGACCTGAATTGGCAAAAGTGATTGGCTCGTGGTGCTGTTCCAGAAAGGGAACTTGATCGTTTGCAGGTTAGCGTACGCCGTGTAGTGACTGTTGCCCCCTGTGTCGGTGATCTGGGTTTTGCGCCCCTGCTCGTCGTAATAAGTCTTCGTCTCGAGAGCCAGCGGAGTGGGCAACGAGCTGCCGCGGGTCGGCGTGTTGGAATTGGCGCTATCCACCGTCCAGGCCTCCCAGTTGCCGCTCGAGCCACTGCTGATGTCGCCGCTGACGCTGGAGGGGTCGACGTCGACCGCCTGGTAAGCAAGCGTGCCCATCACTGGGTGATAGCTGTAATACGTGACGTAGCCCTCGCCATCTTGGGCCCAGCGGAGTCGGCCCAGGTTGTCGTAGTATTCCCCTTTGGTTGTTGCGACGCCCGAACCGTTCTGGCCGGTTGACACGATCGGGAGCGTCGTGGTCCTGGTTTTCACCTGTTGGTGGGCTGTGTCGTAAAACGTGTAGCTGTAACTCGTTTGATTGCCATTTGAGCGTGTGGTCGTCTGAGTCGGATAATCGTAAGTAGCAGTCGGGATGAACGGGTTGACGCTGTCGCCGTAATCGGTCGCCCCAACGTAATACGCTGTACCGCTCTCTCCGTACTTGACGTAGTCGTCGGTGGGCATGCCGTTGGAGTTGTAAGCATGGGACTCGATTTGCCCCGAGGAAGCGTTGACAGTGCTCGTGTCGTTAGACCAGCTCGAACCGTTATAGGGATTCAGGAATGTGCGCAAGGTCGAGTTCGACGTCACGCCGGTGTGCGCGCTGGGAAAGCGATGCTCGCCATTGCGAAACGGCAGCGCAGTTGAGCCGGTCGACGTCGCAAAGACCCAGGAGTGACACCAGAAGGTGGGCGAGCTGATTGGGTTTTGGATGAAGGCACGGCGCAACATCACTCCGCCGCCATCGAGACCCGTCACGGTGCGAGAGATGGCGTTGCCCGCCGAGTCCTGCGTATCCTCGACGACCGGCGTGACGACTTGATTCTGGTCGGTCGCCGAGTTCGCGAGGCTCATGTAGAAATAGCTCTTCGTAACTGCGTAAGCCGTCCCACACCCCCCGCATCCCCCGGTCGTCGCGGTTGCCACGTAATTGGTCGCAGTCAGACTGCTGCCGCCGTACTCGCTTTGCAGATTTTCCCCGGTCGCAAAGGGCGTATTGACGCTGGCTGTGTTCGGGCTCGAGCTGTAATAGGTGTAGGCGCGACTCGCGAATGTATTGATTGCCGGAGTGCCGTAACTATCGGCTTGGCTGAGAATGGCCGTCGGCGACGACAGGCCGGTCGACGTCAAAATGCGCTGAATCGCGTCATTCTCATACACAGCCTTAAGGTTGCCGGGTGAAGCAGATGAGTAACGGTACTGCGTGTACCTAACGATTGACATCGTGCCGGGTGAATCCGTGGTTGCCTGTTTGGATACTTTCACCTGGACGAGATCGCCACTCGCCCCCAGGTCAGTAGAAGGGCTTGTTACATCCTGGTAGTAGGTGTAGTTGACTTGCTCGATCACATTGCTTGAAGCGTCTTTGATCTGTACCTGGGTCAAGTAGTCGTTGAGCTCATAAGTGAAGACGATGTTGTAATCTTGACCGGTCGGTGTCGTAATTTGAGAAGGAAAGCCAGAGCCATTCAAAGTAAACTCAAATCCCAGCTTCCCTTGGGCCGCAAGCTGCAGCGTTGAATCTTGCGTGATCCCGCCGGAGGTTCTCGTATTTGAAATACCATTGAATGTTCGATACAGATTTTGCGTTTGATCAGTGAGGGTGTATCCGCCAGTCGAGGAATTGTACGTGAGGACCGAGTAGCAGTCGGCTGGCGCCGTCCATGTGGTGCCTGATCCGGTGAACACTTCCTCCGTAACATTGTCCAGATAGACATCCATCTCCGTACTAGTGCGTTGGTAGATCCAGCTGTCAGTTACATTGTTGAACCAATTCGTCCCCTGCGTCGTGCCGGTTCCCCCGATGGCTGCGCTGCCGTTTGCGTACGAACGAGTGAGGGACCAGTTCATTCCGGGTGCGGTAAGCGTTAAATCGGTCGCAGTTTCGTATACGGCTCCCCATCCGCCGAGCACGGACCCACTCAAAGCGGGTGGCGTAACGGCGGACGTGGGAGGGTTCCATTGACAGCTCGAATTGCCAGCCGAGCAGGTGCTGCAAGCAGGGCAGAGTCCGTTGAGGTTGGTCGTCGGAAAAAGCACATGCCCTTGGTAAGTTCCAGTTCGCAACCGAAGAAGGGCAGAAACTCTGGCTGGACATAGGAGTAGGGCGCAGTTGATGGCAGCGGCCAGCAGGCAAACCAGCAGGAGGCGGCGTCGGGGATGTTTTCTGCCGGCATGAGCGTGTCTCGGCCCAAGAAGACTGTGATTCAGGGACCCTACGAGCTGCTGACGAACGTCGCTCATCTGCGCCTCCCAGCGAAAGGACCTGTTTCACTCTGGTGAATGGTCCCCGTGAACTTGAGCTGCGTTAATGGACTTGCCACTCCCCGATTTGGCCATGGAGCCAAAAGGGGCCGACTTACTGTTGTTGCGAAGCCGCATTGATCATGGCGTCATAACGGCTGACGGCGGCGGAGTCACCCCGGCTGGCCGCTTGAGCCCGGCGGGCCTGAAGGCGGGTAACGTAGGCCTGGTTGGCGAACGCGGATTGCGCCTGCTGGACTTGAGTCTGTGCGGCTGCGTAGCCGCCGATCTGTAGCTGCCATCCGGCGACGATCGCCTTTTGATCGTCAGAAAGCGACGAGGAGACTTGCCCTAAGAAATCAGCGGCTCCCTGAAAGTTTCCCGCGACGACCAGCCGGGCGGCGATCTCTTTCGCCACCCGTGCCTTCACGGAAGAGCTTTGGGCCGTGTTGAGAGCTTGAAACAAATAATGGCGGCCATCGCTAGGCCAGGACGATGGGTAGACTGTGCCGAAGGGATAACCAGACGATTTCGGGCGGACAAACTCTTGGGCCTGCGCCCGGGCAATCAGCCAATTTACACGTTGATCGCCCGTAAGCGTCGTATCGGCCAGTTTGGCATCTAAGGTGGCGATCCAATTGCTGAGCTTGCCCTGTCCCAGATAGCTGAAGGTCAAGGTGTAAGCCACCGGCAAGGAACAGCGCCCGTCCTGAAGTTGCAGAAACTGCTGCTCGAGCTGAGTAGACTGCGATGGCAGTTGCTGCGTCGTAAAGATGGCCATTTGCGCCAAAGACGTCCGCGTTGCCTTGTCGAAGACGCGATCGAAGGCTAGAGCACAGGGTGAATCCGGGTTGCGCATCGCCCAGGTTCCGAACACGGCTAGCGCCTGATCCGGTGCTCCCACGCGAAATGTTTCGAAAAAACCAACTGCATGTGGAGCATCCATCGCGTCAAGCAGCCCAGCATTTTGCAACAACAGGTTGAGGAAGGCTTGCCGACTTGCCGTCGACAGACCGCACGACACTTCCTCGGGGTCGCGTAGGAACGGATGCAGCATCACCGGCGTCGCGCCGGAGTAGCTCGCCAAGAAATCAGCCGAAGTCATCGCCTGCCACATCGAGGCGGACGACTGGTTCGCGCTCGTTGGATCTTGGGCCAATAGCAGCGCGGCATCGCTCCAGGCGGCATCGATCATCGTTTCGACGCGGGTCAGGGACTGCTGCTGTCCTTCGGCTGTCCAGGTATAAGTGGCCTGTAGTCCCGGCTGGCCGGTTTGCGTTTGGGAGAAGGCGCTGGCCGGCACGATAGAGGTGGCAATGCCCGGTCCCTGCCAGGAAAGAACCGCGTGAAGCAATCCAGCGGGAATTTTACGGGCCGCGTTGACCGTGACCGTGACTTGCAAGCTCACTGGAGTTCCCGCAGTCAGCGTCAGAGCATTAGAGCTGGAGACCCAGTTGGAGGTGGGTGGTGGCGAGGATTGCGTCGGTGAAGCGGCGGCTTGCGGAACGCTCGGCGGCGAGGCAGCGATAATCGCCTGTCCGCCGATCATGACATTGGTTGAAATCGTGACGGGAAGAGCGCTAAAGCCCATATTTGCGTCGATCGGCGTAATGGAGAACGTATAGGCGCCGGTCTGAGGAACACTAATCTGCCCTGCCCAACTCACTGAGAACGAGCGATCAACCACCTTGAAATCGGCGAACATCTGACGCACGAAATTGTAGGCCAAGTCCTGCTGTGGAACCTGGTCAGCGGTGCCGCCCGCGAGCACCCAGCGCCGCGGTTCCAGATTCAACACGCCATCGGGCACACTCAGCCGAATCATCAGCATGACCTTCGCGCGCATTTCTGCGTAGGGCCTGCTGGTCCAATTATCCTGACGCGAGATCAGGGCGGCTCTGACCTGTGACACGGCCAGCTGATTCAGCTGCGATTCGCCGACGTGGGCCAACGTCTCAAGCGTTTGGTAACTCAGAGACGTGCTAGAAAGTTGCACTTGCGCGAAGAGCTGCGCCCCCTGGATTTCGAGGCTGGCCTGATCAACGGGACTAAGAGACTGGAATGTTCCCTGCTGATAGTAGCCTTGCACCAACGTCGCAAAATCGGTCGCTGAGAGTTGCTGCCAATTGGCGGGCAACGCCGACTGCTGGGCCCGCGCAGGAGCAGCCAAGAAGCCGAAAGAAATCGCGCTCACCAGCGCAACGAAGATTGCGAACCGAGGGCATCCACGCATGCGACCTCTCCTTCGAAGCATTTACGGATTCCAAGCGATGAGGTTCGCGCCGACGGAGACCGTAACGGCGCGCACCGACACAGTTCTGAAATTCACAGGGTAGAAGCGAGACGCGGCATTCGCGTGCGAAGACTCTCCGTCGGTCCCTCTGTGAACCTAGGGAGAAAGGCCGGATGAGAAACCGGCCTCAGCCAAATCTTCCTTGAATTCGACACCCGAACGTATTTGGCCCGACAATCCCTTACGCCAATTGCACGACGCGTGTGATGGACCCCGAGAAAGGGCTGCGCATCGCGTTCGGACTTAACATCGCATGTTTTCCGTCCAATGCAAGCAAAATCGATCTACTCAGCGCAGATTTCTGAAAAGATGTTCAGGAGGCCGCAGGTCGGCGGTGAATTCGCCGGACAGGAGTTTGCCGAGTTGCGGCTCCTATCTTTGCTCTCATTAACGACAGGTGTCGTTCAACACAGGTGCAACCTTGTCTGTTGAATAATCTGGATTATGATGAGCCGCATTGCTGCCGACATGAAACATTGCGGCAGCCGACGCACGCACTGGCTGTGACCAAGGAGGCTCCAATGTCAGCAGCGTTGCCAGGCACTCCTTTGCGCGTGAATGACCGCTCGCCGCGCAGGTGCCCCGTCTGCAAGAAAGCGACCTATTCGCGCGAGGGCATTCACCCACAATGCGCCGAGCGAGAGCTCGATCGTGCCCGGATGAAACTGCTCCGGGACAATCAGCAGGCGGCCAGAGAGGCACATAAGCGAGCCAATCCCATCCCTCTCAAGCCCTTCCATCGCCGCTGCCCCAGTTGCTCGGCGGATGTTCCTCCTCGCGTGGCGGAGTGTAGTTGCGGTTACCGCTTTCAGTTGGAGCCGTCAGTGCCAAAGGGCTTTCATCGACGATGCCCAAAGTGCAGGCTCCAAGTTCACATCCGCCTCCTGGTTTGCGCTTGTGGATATGAATTCCCAAGGCTGCGGCTGGAGAAGCGACGAGTGGCGCACGCCGAGCCTCAAGCCGCTGAGTCGACTGGCAACCGTCAAACATGCAGGCCCTCGAAGTGACACGCCTTGCACGCCGTTAGTGGTGCTTAAACATGGGGGGCGCCAATGGCTAGAGCGAGCGCCGGATCTTCGAGACGCATCTGTGGATCAAGACGCCGCCCTTGCCGCGGTAACGCGATGCCATCGGGAGGCGGTGCATTTGCGACGCGGTTTACAGGCTCCGCATTTCGGCGGACAATGCCTGCTGTGCTTCGTCTTGGTACCGGGCGATTCACTCCTCAGAGGGCCAGCATTCTGTGAATCAATCGTGACCTTCCGGTCGCCCTTGTGGACTTGGCGCAGAAATCCGGCGCCTTTCCCAGCCGAACGAGTGACCAGTTCAGCGACTTTCAAACAGTTAACGCTCTGCTGGCAACGGTCGAGACGCGCGTCAAGGCGCTGCTGCTCGCGGGATTTCCTCCCACTCCTGCTTTGGCGGACGTGATAGCAATGTGGAGCGTTGAAAAGGCTCGTGACTCAGCCTGGACGAATGGCGAGATTCTCTGGCACCTTCAGGGAGTTCGCCCGCTTGCAGACAGCTTCTTGGCTGCGCTAGACGGTACGATCGGCCTAGCGGCGCGAGGACTCTTGGTCCGGACTTAGGTCGCGAGTCAAGATTGATCGGTTACAACGCGAGCGTGCGCCATTTAATTAGTTGCAGATGCGATCAGCTCGCGCGCAGTCTGCTGGCTTCCGCCGGGGATTCCGATGACAAGACGATGGCGCGCGATCAATGACCGGAATCGAGGCGTCGAGTCTTCGCTATTGCCTAAGCCCTGTCCCACTTCAGGATGCCGTTAGGCGAGGTGTTTTGTGGCAAGGCGGCGTTTGAGCGAGCGATCCCGCCTTCCGAACAAGCGATCGACAGGGAAGGAAAGCCGCGCGAGATCGCGGCCGTTGTCGGCTCAGAGATGGGCTTTCTTCAAGCTCTCGTCAAACGAGGTTGAATACGGCAAGTTGGCCGCATTCCAGATTGCGTCGCAGGCATCTCGCAGGAGCGGACCCGGATCGTCCTCGAAGTTCACCAGTTCCAATTCCGGCAAATGCAAGAACAATCGCTCGATTTGTAGCGGCATATTATCGACATAGATCGACGCTCCGTTCACTCCGGCGAGACTGACGAAAGACCCAAGCCGGAGGGCTGATATCGAGCCTCTTGAGTCCCTCGACGTAGGAGCGCAACGAGCCAATCAGGGCTTCTTCAACGAGGTTGATTAGTACCGTTCTTGGAGACTGCGGTGTCGTCACATGACGTCCGTTAACGGCTTCGACGATTCCATTCCGGTAAACTTGGCAATACGCGAAGCTCGGAGCCCGAAATTGAACTTCGGCGTCCGCGGTTTTCGGAATGAAGTTCGCGACTCCTTCCAGGTTGTATCGCATGCAGCCGCCTCCATCCCGCGACAATGGCTTGAAATCGGCCATCAAAGGCCAGATTTTCTTCGGAGCTAACGAAATCTTCGAGCGGAAGGAGGCGAGTGGCAAAACGTGCATGATGCACTTCGCCTCATCGCGGCCGAAGAGCGACCGGATTGTCTTCGTCCGCGTGAATGGACTTGACCCGCTCGTTTCTAAACTCCCGCATCCGGCCAAGGACCGACTCGGAAAGAACAAATGCGTCGCGGAGTTCTGTCGCGTCCATCGGAGCCTTTCCGCAGGTCCGGCGCTTTCCATCGATCCATCGGTTAGAAGACTCGATTTGTCGGCGTGCGTGGTGGGTGTCATCGCCGAGCATGATCCCAATCGTGATTCTCAGGTAATCGGCTTTGTTTCCGATGCACTATCGGACATCGGAAGTTGCAAGAATTGAACAAACAATTCGGTGGCGTATCGGAATCCGAATTCACGCATACGATAAAGCGAAAGAGCGGCTGCGAGCACCAATCCAAGTGCGTAAAGCCAGTTGGCTCGATTTTGAATCAACGTCACGACGGCGAGCACAAAAAACGCAGCTGCAAGCCCTCGGCTCAAGCCGTAAATGCCGTTGAACGCATCGACGCGGCTCGATCGACTGGCGGCGGCGACCGCAACGTAGATTTGCCGGGTAATCGGCGACCACTCTTGGGGGGTTAAATCAGCAATGCGAAATGGATCTTTGAGCGCGAGTTTTGAGTGGACTTGTTGTTCGAGATCGCTACGCTGGCCTTTGGACAACAGGCGTTGATCCGGCTTCAAGATTCGCGCCGTTGGCCAACCGAACGGACGCCACCAAAGGAATTCAATCATTCCACCGAGGGATTGGACGAGATGTCCGGCGACGTCGGCAAGGATCACAAAGAGCCCGAGTCCGCCCACCGTAATGTCCTTGACGGCTATAAGGGAGCCGAGACCGGGAACCAACTGCACGAGGCCGACAAGGAGAATCGCGCCAGGCATCAGGACACCTGTGAACTCGTAAGGGTCAAATAGCTTGTCGGCTTTCACGGAGTCGCTCATCGATGGATCTCCCAACCGCCGCTTCTCGGCATTGCGTGTAAAAGCCACGCCAAGTCGCGCGCCGGCGTTCGCAAAGTGAATCGTCCGCACGTACGGGAATTTTATCGAGGTTCGTCTGCGATTGAAGTTATCGCCGTCGGTCGGGGTTCTTTCGGGCGGTCACCCGAGACCTGCCGCCCGAAAAATCCTGACCAGAGGCGGGCTTTGAAACCAGTCATCGCCGGAGGGAGGCGTTTGAGGGTGGTCCGATTTCGATTTTGGGAAATCGGTGGGCAGGATTGAACATTTCCGTAGGTCGCCGGAATCGAACAGGCGTGCATTTCTGCGGCAATTCTAAATTGCTGCTGCGGTTGCGTCGAATGCCTACACCCAAGCGCTACACGGGCGCTGCATTCTGGTGATCCCAATTGTCATTTCCTGTCATCGCTCGACGCTGATTGCAACGAGTGGTTGCAGCGTGGGACGAATTGTCGGGACCAAGCTGGCCCGTTGTGTCGATCGCGATCAATCGAGCCGCGAACGAGTTCGCCGGGGAGACAGACCACCCTTCGCAATTTGGTACAGCTCGTCGACGGCGGTTTAAAACCGATCATTCGGGATCAGCCGTCTGGGAGTCATAGGTTTTAGACTCCGGCTCCGGAGGAGTTTGCTTATGAGTCGCGCGGCAGGGAAACGAAAGCAGGGAAAGCGCCGACCGCTTCATTAACATGGAAATAGTTGCCGACGCTTTCGCCGGCCGTTACGTGCAATACGACAAGCCTGGCGAGTTCACTGCCGCCGAGAACGAAGCCCACGAGCATCACCGCAGCCTGTGGACTGATCCGAATCCTGTGCCCCCATGGGAGTGGCGACGCGCGAAAGGAGCGGTTCAGTCGAGGTGAGCGACCACCAAAAAGGTTCGATCAGACGTTTAGAGTTCGGACTCATTCGACACAATTTGTGTCGTTGAAAATCCCAAGTCTGCGAGGTCGCACTCGTTGATGCGCCACGCGCTTCGAACAGCAAGAGCGGATTCAACAAAGAGGACCACGGAAACGACCCTTTGTCCAGACGTCGGTTGGAGGAGGAGGTTTACCGGTTGCGATCGTGTCCATCTTCCCGGAAATAGTGGCTCGGCACCTTGAGCAAAATACGTTTGCCGCCCATTTTGTTTTCTGGCGCCACCAGGATCCTTCACGTCCAATAACATGTCATCGGGGTTGTCGGTGGCTAGGGTTATTTCGACACCCCAGACATGGCAGATCTGTCCACTGCAAACACGGACACCCACATAGATCCAAATCGGGTGGTCGATGTTGGTGCTTTGCCGTATGTCCCCCGATACCTCCAAGTGCAAATCCCCAATTTCAATACTCGGCGCTACTCCCCGGCTGGAGATGTCAAGTAGCGTTTGCAGGCGCATGCGAGCGGAATGTTCGCCGACACGTAGGTAGGGCACATCGTGCCCACCATGGACGCTCCAGTGCGGACGTTTGTCGCTCAGAGGTACTCGGATTGCCAGGATTCCTCGCTGCGGCCCCAAGTCGCTGATCGGGAGAAATCGTACGCCGCAGTTCGTTACCGGCGGATGGTGCAGCGTCGGGATGACTTTTTCGACCCAAGATTGGACTGGCTCGCGGCCCACGTGTTCCTCGACACCAGCATCGAGGCCGCCGCCGTCCATAAGACCAAACACTAGCGTGCCCTCGCCGGCGTTGGCGAATGCACAAATCTCCTTGGCGAGCGACTCGCGGTCACTCAGGGCAACCGACGCTTTACGTTCGAATTTCTCGGACTCCTGAGCGCTCTGAACTTCGCTGAGGACATATGCCTGGTCCCACTCGTCAATCGGTCTCATTGAGCCAACTCCGTTTGCACTGCTTGATGGCAGATTTAAGCGCCGATCAACGACACGTGACGATGGGACGGTTAACCATGGGCGATGATGTTGCCCTTGCTGTCGGTGACTTCAAAAGACGCCGATCCCGTGAGGGTCAGACGTGCGACGATGCCGACGAAAAAATTGTTGAGGTACTTCATGACGTACTCGTGCGGCGTTGCGTTGCACGAAAGCTGGATGTGGCCAAAGTCAGCGATTGTCTTTGCCCCCTCGGCCAATCCCTTGTCCAAAGTCGTCACGAAGTATCCCTTCTTGGCACCGGTCGTTTCGATCCGGTAGGCAAGTTCTCCGGCGTCCTTCGGTTCAAGATTTCTCGATTTGCGGCGGCACTCAAACAGGACGAGTTTTTGATCGCCTTTGGCGTAGCCCAGCACTTCGATGTCGTAGACGTACCCAGATTCCGCTTTGGCTTTCGCGGGGGCCGGGTCCACGCTGCCTAAGCCAAAGAAGTCCTTGTGGGCTTCGAGAATGGCGCGAAAGGCGTCCTCAAAATTCTCCCAAGCTTTTCCGCCGTTGGTCATCGATTTCGTCCTGCGGAATGGCGTCGACGCAATTGGAAGGCACTCTAAAGCAGCGGTCGCAGCTGCTCAAACCGGGCTTGCACTTCGGCCCACGAGGGGAACGGTCCGTAGCAGAGCATTCTGCACTGGTTTTCGTACTCGGGTCCGATCACGGCGGCCAGTTCTGCCGACGGAAACAGCGCGTCGCTTTGGGCGAAACTCATTCCCTCGGGGAAGAAATAATCCCTTGGCAAATG
>Ga0210396_10000723_pt1 | contig 39450 bp, 24 predicted proteins | sample IncBWH17OmetaG_FD_155466 | JGI IMG/M metagenome (GOLD analysis project Ga0210396, IMG submission 155466) | Forest soil microbial communities from Barre Woods Harvard Forest LTER site, Petersham, Massachusetts, United States - Inc-BW-H-17-O ... | reverse complement strand
CGGTCTCGCTGGCAAACGAAACTCACCGGCTCTCGCCCCTGTTCACGGTCTTTGCCACCCAAAATCCGGTCGAGTACGAAGGTACCTATCCGCTGCCCGAGGCTCAGATCGATCGGTTCCTCACCAAGCTGCTCGTCAAATACCCGACGGCTGAAGAAGATCTGCAGATCCTCGAACAGTACAACCACGGCCGCGACCTGCATCGCGTCGCCCTCGACGAACTGAAGCCCGTGACCACGGCCGAAGACGTGTTGGGCTGTCGCGAGCGAATCCGGCAAATCAAGGCCACACCCGACGTATTGCGATACATCTCCCAAATCGTGCGGAGCACGCGCGAACATCCCGACGTACAGCTGGGGGCCAGTCCGCGCGCCGCCATCCATTTGTTTCTGCTCAGCCAAAGTATGGCCGGCATTAACGCCCGCGAATTCGTCACGCCCGACGACGTGAAGGCGGCCGCGCCGGCGGTCCTCCGCCACCGCCTGCTGCTCACGGCCGAGGCCCAGGTTTCCGCCCGCACGCCCGACCAGGTCGCCGCCGAAGTGCTCGAACGGATCGAGGTTCCGCGATGATTCCCACGCGGCGTCTGCTGCTGTTGGGAACGATCGCGCTCGCCGTGATCCTGGCCGGCCAGGGCGCCGCTTGGAGCGTCAACGTCGCGTGGCTCATCGTGGCGGCGGTGGTTCTCGCGGGGATTGTGGATGGCGTGCTGGCCTCGCTGCGGATCCGCACGATCGACCTGCGTCGCGACGTGCCCGCGCGGCTCTTTGTCGATCAACCGCTGCCGGTCCAGTGGAAGTTCGAGAATCGGGGCATCGATGAGATCACGCTCGAGCTCCGCGACGGGCTGCCGGAATCGGGGACCGCGGATCCCGACCGACTGACGGTGCGACTGCCGGGCCGGTCGCGAGTGACGGCCAACTATCGCGTGAACGTCACCAAGCGGGGACTGCTGGCGTTCGCGGACGCGACCGGCAGAATCGCCGGCCCGCTGGGACTCTGCTGCCGACAATTTCGGATCCCGGCCCGCGCCAGCGTGCGGTCCCTGCCCCACCTCGGCAACCGCAGGGCGGCGGAGCTGGCGGCCAGCACGGCACTCGTCCGGCAAGGGGGCAGCCATCGTTACCGCTGGCGCGGCGCGGGGACGGTGTTCGAATCGCTGCGAGACTACAGTCCCGAGGACGACATCCGTTGGCTCGACTGGAAGGCCACGGCGCGCCGCCAAACGCCGATCACCCGCAATTACGAAGTCGAGCGGCACCAGAATCTGATGTTGATGGTCGATGGCAGCCGCATGATGACGACCTATTGCGGCTCGCGCACCAAGTTCGACACCGTACTCGAGGCCGCCGTCCTGTTGACGCGGGCCGCGCTCGACCAGGCGGACGCGGTCGGCCTTATGCTCTTTTCTGACCGGGTCGACGCTTACCTCCCTCCCCGTCGCGACCGGGCGCAAAACACACGCGTGATGGAGACGCTCTACGCCCAATATCCGCGGCTGGTCGAACCCGATTTCGAGACCGTGCTGACGATGGTGAGCCGCCGCATCCGGCGCCGCAGCCTGGTCGTCCTGTTCACCGACGTGACCGTGACCGAGGCGGCGCGGCGAATGCTGGCTTACGTGCAAATGCTCAACCGCCGACACGTGTGCCTGGTCGTCACGATCGCCGATGAAAGCCTGCAGTCGCAGGAGCTGGTCGAACCGCGAACGGCCGACGAGCTCTACCAGGTCGGCGTCGCCAGCCAACTCATGCTGGAGCGGGCCGAGCTCCTGGAACGCCTGCGACGCAGCGGCGCGGAAATCGTCGACACGCCGGCCGACCAGATCGCCGTCCGCACGATTGAACGCTATCTGGAATTGAAGCGCAAGTTGCGGATGTGACCGTCAACGCTGAGGAGTTTGGTCACCTCCCTCCGATGAATGGTCCGGACCTGAGCGGACCGGACCGGACCCGGTCGACTAATTCATGAAAGTGTCCGGACCGGATTCAGCTTTCTCCTTAAGTATTTTTGCGATAATGGCTTAACACCGGTCTAAATGCCCAATTGTTAAGATTAGACCGGACCTTCAACGTGGACCGGCCGGCGAGTCAACCGGACCCTGAAGCGGACCAGTGAGGTCGCCGGCAGGCATCGCGACCGGACCGAGGAGACCGGACCGAATTAAACTGTGACCGGACCGGGTGTGACCGGGAGCTGCTTTCGCGTCAACTGGGCGCGCACTGGGAACCTCGGTCTGAGCGCGGCGCCCAAATTCCATTCTGCCAGAACGGCGCACCGGACCAAGATCAGTTTTAGACTGGACTCGAGTTCCAAGGGCCGGTCACACTTCGGGGACGGCCGGATCTCGCGAGAGTTGGGTCGGCAGGTCGATTCCTAGCTTGGCCAGGTGGGCGTCCAGTTGGTGGCGGGCCCAGGGGAGTGCACGCTCGGGGACGTCGTCGTAGGCTTTGGCCAACAGTTGCTCGAAGGTCTTCGCACCTTCGTCGTAGGCGAGTTGGATTTTGGCTTCCCGCCATCGGCGATGGTCGAGCTGCTGCTGGATAAATTCGCGGGGGCGGCCGGCCGGGTGACCGTGACCGGGAATGAGTAGCTTGCAGTCCAGTTGCAGCAGCCGTTCGAGGCTGTGCATGAAGGATGTCATGTCGCCGCCGTATTTCCGCGAGACGACGATTGAGCCCGGGTTGGCCACCATGTCCCCCGCCAAGAGGGCCTTCGTGGTTTCTTCCACGAAGCAGAGGTGTCCCGGATCGTGGCCCGGCGTGTGGACGCACCGTAGCCGCCACTGCGGATCGCGACCGCTCAAGAGGACCTCGCCGTCGGCAAGCGGCCGGTCGATCTTGAACGAGACCTGCGGAGCCACGGCTGGATGGGCCAGGATCGGCACGCCATACCGCTGTCGAAGCGCCTCAGCCGCGCACGTGTGATCGGGATGCGAATGAGTCAACAGAATCGCCTCGACATGGCCGCCGATCTCGATCAGGTGGTCGATCTGCCGTTCGAGGTGGGCGGCTTCGGCGGCGTCTCCCGCGCCGGGATCGATGACATACAGCGACTGTTCGCCAATGATCAGGCAGTTGGTGTGGGTGGCCGGCGGAACCGTCGGGCTCCGCACCGGAATCATCGTGACCCCGCAGCGGATCTCGAACCAGTTGTGCTGTCCGGGCACGCGCTCGGTCCCTCGAGCCAAAAGCGGCAAGGCACGCTGTAACCCGACGGCCGCCAGCTGACGGAGGGTGTACGCCACCGGGGTCGAGAGGTGCACGTCACCGCGATGCCACCGCGTGCGGGCCTCTGCCGGCGTGAGCCAATCGAGTCCCACCATCTCACCTTCGATCAACTCCGGCTGCTGCTCGCTGCGGAGATGATAGAGAAAGTACCGCGTGTCGAAGCGGACGGGCACGAAGTCCGGGGTGAGCCAGTCGCCCGCCGGTTGAAAATCATCGGCGTCGATCGAGAGCGCGTGCTGTGCGAGAAAGTCGCCAAAACCGAGCTGGCCCTCGATCACGCTGCGGCGGGCTTGCTGAACTTGTTCTCGCGCCGGCAGCGTGCCGCGGACCGTGAGCAGGCCGGTCTCCTCGAAGACTTCGCGAGCCGCGGCCGCAATGGCCCGCGCTTGGCCTGCGTCCGCCGCATGCGTCACCACGTCGATCCGTTCATCGTCCTGCACGCGGCCGCCGGGAAAGACGTGATGCCCGGCCATGAATCGCAGGGCGGCATTCCGCCGGGCAAGCAACACCTCTAGCTGGGCATCGCCGCGCACCAGGACGCAGGCAGCCGCCTTTCGCGGTTCGGCAGGCATCGGACTTGTTTCTCCTCAATTCGGCCGTGCGAGATGTGCGAGCCTTCGCTCAAATTCTAACGATCAATCAGCGATCGTGACGCTTGCGACGGTTTTCAATTTGACTGCTTGCCGGGCTCTCGTCGCTTGACCGCGAAAAGACACTGCGTCTATACTTAAAGACAACATGTCTTTGGTGGGTCTTTTTTGAGGCACTGCGGGTGAAAATCGCCGCCGTTTCCGACGCCGAACTGAGCGTCCTGCAAGTGTTGTGGGACTGGGGACGCCTGACCACGCGGCAAATCGCGCGGCAGCTTTATCCCAAGCAGACCGCGTCCGATCTGGCGACGGTGCAGAAGCTGGTTTCCCGACTCGAGACCAAGGGGCTGGTGGAACGCGATCGCTCCTCGTTCGCCCACACGATTGCGCCGCTCATCGATCGCGACCGGTTTGCCGCGGCACAACTGGCGGAAGGCGCGGCGAAGTTGACTCGCGGTTCGTTGGGCTCGCTGTTGGTCCATCTCGTTGAATCGGCCCAGCTCTCGCCAGAGGAGCTGGATGAAATTCGCAAACTGATCGACAAGCATCGCAAGAAACGCCATTGAAGGAGGTCGTATGTCCTCCCAGCTGCTCGAAATCGGGATTACGAACACGATTTTCGCGCTGCTCATCGCGACGATCGTGGTGCTGATCGCGCGCTGGCGGCCCAACGTCCACTGGGAAGCCGTCCTTTGGCTCGTGGTGCTGATCAGATTTGTGATGCCGCCGGTGGTTCCCTTCTCCGTCGCTCTCCCGGCGTTGGCCTCGACCGAAGGCCAGCCGACTGCGTTGATTCCCGACGAAGCCGAGGCAACTCAGACTTCGCTGCGGACGGCGGCAGAGAGTGCGATCGAGATCCCGGCGGCATCTGGGGAGCACGTCGCCTCGAGCCCGCCGGGTGGATCGCGGGCTCCTGCGCGATTGCCGGCCGCTCCGGAGACCGCGTCAAGTTCTTCCACGCAGGCGACTCCTCCGCGGCACTTCATCGCAACACTGAAGAGTTGGTTGATGGCGCGGTTGATGGTCAAGAGTCTCGTGCGGATCGGGCTCGTCTGGATCTGGCTGGGTGGGGCCTGCTTGGCGGCCGGGACGCTGCTCGTCCGGGCGTATCGGTTTCACCGGTTTATTGGCGGCCGAGCGACGAGCGCGCCCGACGACGAATTACAGTCGGCCTGCCGTCAAATGTGCCAGGCCACGGGAATTCGCCGCAATCCTGGGTTGCGCGTCGTCGATGCCGAGATTTCGCCGCTGATTTGGAGTTGGTTCGGGCGGCCGATTGTCTTGTTGCCGCAAGCGCTGATGCGAACGCTCACCGTCGAACAACGCTCGATGGTGCTCGCTCACGAGCTGGCCCACATTCGCCGGCACGATCACCGAGTTCGCTGGCTCGAGGCGGTCGTGCAATGCGCGTACTGGTGGTTGCCGCCCGTGCGTTGGATTCGCGCGCGGCTGCACGCGGCGCAGGAGCACTGCTGCGACGCGTGGGTGATCGCCAATTTCCCTGGTCGACAGGTGGAATACTGCGACGCGCTGCTCGCCGCCGCAGGTTGGCTGGCGCCGGTCCGTCGCTCGCCACTGCTGGCGACTGAATTCGGCCGCAGCTCCGCACTCAAGCAGCGGGTGCAGGTCGTACTGCATCAAAGCGCCCCGCAGCCGCTCACGAACCGGGGGCGGAGCCTGTGCCTGGCGGTCGGATTGGTGCTCCTGGCGATCTCGGTGCGTTGGGTCGCGGCTGCGCCCAAAGACCCGCCGCAGGCGAAGAGCGAAGCCGTCCAATCGAAGACGCCGGTCTCGACAGAGTTCCTGGTCACCGATCCGCAGGGACGGCCGATTGCGAAAGGCGAGGCCAAGGTGCGTGGCAACACGCGGATGGGCGATTTTTTCGAGGACACGTACCCCATCGAACAGGGAAAGGCGGTCATTCCGTTCAAGAGCCGAGAGCTCGATCAGATGACGATTCAGCTCGACTCGGCGGGATATCTGTCGCATTTCAAAGAGTACCGCCGGGCGAAGGACCAACCTTTTTTCGCGGTGCCCGATCACTACACGTTCCAGTTGAAACCGGGGGTCAAGATCGGCGGCAAGGTCGTCGACGCCGACGGGCGGCCGGTGGCCAACGCGTGGGTCTATGCGTATTCGCCCACGGCAGCGACCATCGAGGCCGGCTTCGACGCTCTCGACCAGACGGTCTACACGAACGCGGCCGGAGAATGGCAGATGTCGGGCGCTCCGGCGGAGCTCGGGCAATTGGGCCTGATGATCGAGCGCGAAAAAGGTGCGGCTGCGGGGCTCAGCCTGAGCGTCCCGCGCGACCAGATCCCGGGATTGAAAGCGCTCACCGACGTCCGCCGGCTGCCGCCCGCCGCGGCCGCGTCGGGCATCGTCGTCGATCCCGCTGGCAAACCGGTTTCCGGCGCGATGGTGCTCCTGACGGGCCGAAATTTCTACCGGGACTACCCCGACGACATTCCAAGGACGGATGCGAAGGGCGCGTTTTCGATGACCGCCATCTCACCCGGCCTGCACGCGGCGACGATCTTTTCGTTCGATTGGGCCCTCCAGTCCGTCAAGTTCTCGGTGCCGCTTAAGGAGCCCTTGCGAATCGTTTTGAAAAAGGGTCAGCGCGTCGAATTTCATACGGTCGACGAGCAAGGAGAACCTGTTGCGGGAGTTCGCTTTCATCCGCAGCCGCCCCAAGAGGGTACTTATGAGGGCGACGCGCAGGTGCTCGACTTTCTGGGCAATCGGGACCTGATCAAGAACCGGTCGGACGCGCGAGGCGTCTTCGTCTGGCAAAACGCGCCGAGCCAGCCGCTCGGTTACCAGATCTACTCACCCGGTGTGCTCACGTTGCCCGCGGGCGATTATGGCCCGGCCGGATCGCCCCATACGCTGGTTTTCCGCAGCCGGATTCCGGTGCACGCCCAGGTCGTCGATGCGGCGAGCGGCGAACCGATCAAAAGCTACCAGATTTACGAAGGGACCCACTTCAAAGCGAATCGGCCCGACTTTTGGTCGTGGGAACTCCAGCGGCCCTCCTCAGGCGCTAAGCCGGGCGGCTTCGACGATTCTCTAAAAGGATTGGAGCGAACGATTCGCTTCCGGATCCAAGCGGACGGCTATCGGCCGAGCGTCTCAGAGGTGCTAGACGCCCAAAAACTGCCCAACAAGCCGGTGTCGATTGAGTTTCGTTTGGACAAAGACAGCGGCTTCGCAGCGGTGGTCCGTACGCCCGATGGCCAGCCGGCGTCCGGTGCGAAGGTCTGCACGGTGACGAAACGTCGCAACGATTATCGCGGCTTCGAGGTCGTCGGCGGGGTCGCGAATCAAACGACGGCCACGACGTTCACCAGCGCGGACGTCGAAGGAGAAATCCACATTGCTCCCAGCGTCGATCCCTTTCTTTGCTTCATTGCCCACGATTCCGGCTACGCCGAAATGATGGATATGGACTTGTTCAAAAGCGCCAAAATCTCTTTGGTGCCGTGGGCGAAGGTGGAAGGTGTGTTATCGATCGCGGGCAAACCGGCCGCAGATGTTGGGATTCAATTCGACCGCAGGGACCCCCTCGCGTTTCAATCCGCGTTTCCGGCAATCAGCTATTTGAATCGCACGACGACCGATGCTGCCGGAAGGTACCGGTTCGAGCGATGCGCGGCGGGGGAGTGGGTCGAGAGCTTCGATCAGACACTTTTGATGGTCACCTTGGCACCCGGACAAGCTCTCTTGCAGCAGCTTGGAAAAGCGGGGACCGATTTGCGCGGTCGCATTTCTCTGCCACAGGGCGCCTCCATCGATTGGGACCGGAGTCGCGCTATCCTCGTCTGCTGGGAACAAAGGACGCCGCCCGACGCGGCGACAAAGCTGCCGAAGAATTCTCAACAGGTCGCGCGGCGCCGAGTTTTTCAGGCGTTTAACAAGGATGGTTCCTTCCAGTTCGTCAACGTGGAGCCCGCGGAATACGAATTGAATGTCAGTGTGCACGTTGCGGGAGACCAATCGATGCGGCCGAAGTATTCCAAGAAAATGACGATCGCGCGCGCGATGTTCCTCGGGAAGACGACGTCGAACCCCATCGACTTGGGCGAGATTCCGCTCAGCGCCGCCGCCCGCCGCTAGTCATCGTCTTGCCGCCCTGCCTCCATTTCGCCCGGCAATCTGTTACGTATTAATTATGGCCGCGCAGAAAGAGCGCGGCAGTCGTGACATCGGCGAAGGCGAGGTGGGGGAATGGCGGAGTGGAGTCGTGAGGCGGCGCGGGCGCTCGATGCGGCCGACGCGCTGGGGCCGTTGCGCGAGCTGTTCTTCATCCGGCCCGGGCTGCTTTATTTCAACGGGAATTCGCTGGGCTTGTTGTCCCGGCCGGCTGAGGAGGCCGTGCGCGAGGTGTTGGACGTCTGGCGGTCGCTCGGTGTCGACGGCTGGTTTACCGGTCCCAACGCGTGGCTGGGGATGATGGAGAAAGCCTCCGCGCAAATCGCGCCGTTGATTGGGGCGGAGCCGCGCGAAGTGACCGTCGCCAATTCGACCACGATCAATCTGCATCAGTTGCTGTCGACTCTCTTTCGGCCTACTGCCACCCGGCGAAAGATTCTGGTCGACGAAACCGTCTTTTGCTCCGATCTCTACGCGATTCGCAGCCATCTCGCGCTGCGGGGACTTGATCCCGTTGGCGACCTGGTCCTGGTGCCCACGGTCGACGGGGTGCTGTTGTCGGAAGAGATGTTGATCGACCGCATGGAGGACGACGTCGCCTGCGTGGTCTTGCCGTCGGTCGTCTACCACACGGGGCAGCTGTTGGACATGCCGCGATTGACGGCCGCCGCGCGGCAGCGCGAGATCCTGATCGGCTTTGATTGCAGTCACTCGATCGGCTGCGTGCGGCACGAGTTGAGCCGCTGGGGAGCCGACTTCGCCTTTTGGGGCAACTACAAGTACTTGAACGGCGGGCCGGGGGCGGTCGGCGGGCTCTATCTCAATCGCCGCCATTTCGGCCGCGCCCCCGGTCTGGCGGGATGGTTCGGCGGCAGCAAGGACCGCCTGCTGGAGATGCCCGCGCAGTTCGACCCGGCCGGCGATGCCGAGGCGCTGCAGATTTCCACGCCGTTTGTGCTCAGCCTGGCGCCCGTGTTGGGCTCGCTGTCGATCATCGCGCAGGCGGGGATCGAAGCGCTGCGTGCCCGGTCGCTCCGGCTCAACGGCCTGTTGATCGACTTGTTCGATACGCGGCTCGCGCGACGCGGCGTGTCCTTGATCACTCCCCGCGAAGACGAGCGTCGCGGCGGCCACGTGTCGCTGGCTCATCCCCGGGCGGAGGAACTCTGCAGCCGACTGCACGAGGTCCAGGTGATTGCCGACTTTCGCCATCCGGACCGGCTTCGCCTGTGCCCCAGCCCGCTCTACACCTCTTTTGAGGACTGCTTCGAGGTGATGGAGCGGCTCGAATCGATCCTCGACCGGCTGTAAGACAGACCTGCGGGCAGAAGTTCCGACCGCTCGATTGGGGGCTGACGACCGCAGCGCGGGATCAGCGCGGATTGGTGCCACGGCGAGCCGGCTGCTATTTTGGACGCATCCCGTCTCGCAAACGAATTGATTCCGAGTTCGTCATGTCCGGTTCCGATCACCTGCCGCCGCAGACGAGTGCCGAGCGCCAGCCGCCGCAGATGAGCCCCGGGCGGGTACCGCCCCAGGTCAGCGAGGTTACGCGGCTGCTCTCCGCGATCGAGGCCGGTGATCCGAGTGCCGCTGAACAGCTCCTGCCGCTGGTTTACCAGGAACTGCGGCGTCTGGCCGCGCAGCGGGTCTCCCTGGAAAAGCCTGGACAAACGCTGCAAGCGACGGCCCTCGTCCACGAGGCCTATCTGCGGCTGATCGGCGGCGAGGTGCCACCTTGCTGGGACGGCCGCGGCCATTTCTTCGCGGCCGCGGCCGAGGCGATGCGGCGGATCCTGATCGATCAAGCGCGGCGGAAAAAGAGCGCCAAGGCGGGTGGCCAGTTGCAGCGAGTGGACCTCGACGGCGATCGTTTGTTCGCGCCGGCCGATGATCCGGACCCCGATGAACTGCTGGCGCTCGACGCGGCCCTCGAGCAATTCGAGCGAGAGGATCCCCTTAAGGCTCGACTGGTCAAACTGCGGTATTTCGCCGGGTTATCGATCCCCGACGCGGCGGACGCTCTGGGAATTTCCCCCGCGACGGCCAAGCGACATTGGGTTTACGCCCGTTCCTGGCTGTTTGGGAAGGTGCGAAAATAGATCAATCCGCCAAAATTCTTGAGCCGGCATCCAAAATCTGTGAGCCGCTCGATCGCGGTTTACGCATTGATTAAGGACGGACTCCGGAGAAGAGCGGCCATCGAGACAAAAGTGCCCAATATCGAGAGTATTCTGGCCTCCGCCGTCGAAATCTCGGCGGTCGAAGAGCGGCAGAGGTACGTCGAGCACTGTTGCGGCGGCGACGAGTCCCTTCGAACCCGCGTGCAAGAGCTGATCGAGAATCACTTTCGTGCCGGCAGCTTTCTGGAATCCCCGGCCGCCGGCTTTGCCGCCACCATCGACCTGGCAATTACGCCGGAAACCCCCGGCACGGTGATTGGGCCGTACAAGCTGCTGCAGCAAATCGGCGAAGGGGGGATGGGCGCGGTCTACATGGCCGAGCAGACGCAGCCGGTGCAACGCAAAGTCGCGCTCAAGCTGATGAAGCCGGGCATGGACGGTCGCCAGGTGCTGGCCCGCTTCGAGGCAGAGCGCCAGGCGCTGGCCCTGATGGACCACCCCAACATCGCCAAGGTGCTCGACGCCGGTTCGGCCGGGGGCGACATCACGCGCGGCGGTTCGGGACGACCCTATTTCGTGATGGAGCTGGTCAAAGGAGTGCCCATCACCCGTTATTGCGACGAGCAGCACCTCACGCCGCGGGAGCGTTTACAGCTCTTCGTCCCCGTCTGCCAGGCCGTGCAGCACGCGCACCAGAAAGGGATCATTCACCGCGATCTCAAGCCGACGAACGTGATGGTCTGCCTCTACGACGACCGACCCGTGCCGAAAGTGATCGACTTCGGCTTGGCGAAGGCCGCGGGCATCAAGCTCACCGAACGGACGCTGTTCACCGAGTTCGGATCGATCGTCGGCACGCTCGAGTACATGAGTCCCGAGCAGGCCAAGCTTAATCAGCTTGATATCGATACTCGCAGCGACGTTTACTCGCTGGGCGTGCTGTTGTACGAGCTGCTCACCGGGACGACGCCCTTGCGGAAGGAGCGTTTTCAGGACACGGCCGTCCTGGAAGTGCTGCGGCTCATTCGCGAGGAAGAGCCGCAGCGACCGAGCGTCCGGCTGAGCACGATCAAAGGGCTGCCGGCGGTCGCCGCTAATCGCGGCTTGGAGCCGAGCGAGCTAAGCGGGCTCGTTCGCGGCGAGCTCGACTGGATCGTGATGAAGGCGCTGGAGAAAGATCGCAATCGCCGCTACGAGACGGCCAACGAAATGGCCCTCGATATCGAGCGATTCCTGCACGACGAGTTGGTGCGGGCCTGTCCCCCGTCGGCCGGGTATCGCCTCTACAAGTTCGTGCATAGGAATCGCGGCACAGTTCTGGCGGCGTGCCTGCTCTTGCTGGCGCTCCTGGCAGGTATGGTCGGCACGACGGTCGGCTTGCTGCAGGCGAAGGCCTCGGCCAAGGCCGAAAGCCTCGCGCTGGTGGACGCGCGGGCCAAGCAGAAGCTCGCGGAGGAGGCGATCGCCGGCGAGGAGGCACGATTTGCGTTGGCCCGGCGGCTGGCGGACGAAATGATCCAAATCGCCGAAGAAGAAACGGCCGAAGGCCGCGGGCAGCAGCAACGTTTGCGCCGCCGTCTGTTGGAATCGGCCGTGGCCTACTACCAGGAATTCATCGAATTGCGGCGGGACAATCCCGGCGCTCAAGCCGACCTGGAATCGACCCGCAATCACGTGCAGGCGATCCTGGCCGACCTCACGCTGATGCGCGACGCCTATCGACATTTGCTGCTGACCGACCGCGCCGTGCAAGACGAATTGAAGCTGTCGCCCGAGACGCGCACGCGGCTGGCAACCGTGCTGAGCGATATTCGAGACGTTCCGCCCGGTTCGCCGCCGCGTCGGGAGCCCCCGCCCGGCAGCGGCGATGACCGGTCGGGTCAATTGCTCCGCGAGATGCGGACGCACGAAACGGCCATCGGGACGATTCTCTCCCCCACGCAACTAACTCGCTTGGCGCAAATCGCCTTGCAGGTCCGCGGCGTGGAGGCGTTGCAGGAGCCGGAGGTCGTCACGGCGCTCAACCTCACGCACGAACAACGGACGCAGCTGCGCTCGCTGTGCGGACCTCATCCGGGCCGACATCATGGGCCCGGCCGCGACGCGGATTCGGGACCCGTTTCTCCGCCGCGCGGCGTTTCCCTCGCCAATCACGACGGCAAGCACGGCGACACGCCCCCCTGGCGGGGAGCCGGGCATCATCGCGAAGCGGACCTGTCGAAGGCGCTCGCGCTGCTCAGTCCCGAGCAACTGGCCCGCTGGCAGGAAATGACCGGACCCCGCTTCGCGGGCCTCAACGATCTATCCCATTCGCGGGGTCACGAGGGACCGCGCGACGATGTTCACTAAGCGAATTCACCCGCACTACCAACGGAGAGCACGTGATGAATCCGATCGACGGCATCTTGAGCCGACGCAGCCTGTTGCGCGGCGCGGTGGCCCTGGGGGCTTCGACCTTGTTTGTTCGTGGTGCCTACGCGGAGGAACTCGCCCAGACGCCGAGTCTCACCGAGGGGCCCTTCTATCCGCCCAAGCTGCCGCTCGACACCGATAACGATCTGCTTGTGATCAACGACAACATTACGCCCGCCGTCGGCGAGGTGACTCATCTCACGGGGCGGATCCTCACCCCGAGCGGCGAGCCGATGCGGAATGTCGTTGTCGAAATCTGGCAGTGCGACGCCAAGGGCGTTTACATCGCTCAGGAGGACGGTGAAGGGAAGGACGCGAACTTCCAGGGGTTCGGTCGTTTTCTCACCAGCTCGACCGGCGAGTATTACTTCCGCACGATCAAGCCGGTCCCCTACCCCGGCCGCACGCCGCACATTCATGTGAAGATCAAGAAAGGGGATCGCGAGCTGCTGACCACGCAGTTCTTTATCAACGGTCACCCGCAGAATCGCAGCGACGGGATCTTTATGGGAGCCGGCGGGCCGTTGGAGCGGGAGCTGGTGCTCGTCGACTTCAAGCCGATCAAGGATTCGAAGATCGGCGAGCTGGCGGCCCGTATGGACGTTGTGCTCGGTCGCACGCCGGCAGAAGCGCCGCACGACGAACCGCGTCCGCGCCGAGGACGCCCCTAAACTCTGCCAATTTGTCGTTATCTCTGCATCGCTCTCTCTGAGCTGAGTCAGCCCGTGACCAACTCGGGACCGCCTCGGAAACCGAATATTCGCCGATCACTCGGAAGGAAACGCCTCATGCGCCCTGCCTCGAAGTTTTTGCCCGTCGCCGTTGCGATCGGTTTGGCTGCTGTAGTTGCCCTCGCACAGCCGCCAGCCGAGCCGCGTGACGGCGGCCCGAAGGCATCGCCCGGTGCAGCTCCGGACAAAGCAGCCCCGGACAAGGCGGCGGTCGACGCGCTGGTCGCGCGCATGATGGTGTTCGACAAGAACAAGGATGGCAAACTGACCCGCGACGAGATCGCCGACCCGCGGATGCAGCGGGCATTCGACCGCGCGGACGCGAACCACGACGGAGTCGTCACGAAAGATGAGCTCACCGCGTGGGCGACAAAAGAGGCGGCGCAAGAGGGCGGTCGTGACGGACAAGGCATGGGGCCTCCGGACGGCGGGCCCGGTGGGCCAGGTCCCGGCGGCTTTGGTGGGCCGGGTGGCCCCGGACGTCGCCGTGGTCCCGGCGGACGCGGTTTTGGCGGCTTCGGCGCGCGGACCAAGCCCGGCCAGCTGATGTCGCCGACGCTGATGGACACGCTCAAGCTGACCGATGAACAAAAGAAGCAAACCGCCGAACTGCAAAAGCACGTCGACGACGAGCTCGGCACAATCCTCACCGCGAAACAGAAGCAGCGACTCAAAGATCTGCAGTCGGGCGGTGGCGGCCCGGGCGGATTTGGCCCAGGCGGCCCCGGTGGATTTGGACAGGGTGGCCCGGGTGGTTTTGGACCGGGGCGTCGCGGTCGCGGCGGATCGGGTGGGCCTCCTGATGGTGGCCCCGGGAACGGCGGGCCGCCGGGCGATGGTCCGCCGGATCGCAGCCGGGGTGGTCAGGCTGGACCGGGAGGCCAGAATTCCGCACGCGATCGCGGCCCCGGCGGACCTCCGCCCGATGGAGGCGGCCCGCCGAACGATGATCGTCCTAACGCTGACCGCCGCGGCCCCGATGGACCTCCGGGTGATCGAGGCGATCGCGGCGCTGACCGTGGCCCCGGCGGACAACGGCCCGATGGTCCTCCTGGATTCGGTGGGCCGGGCGGCCCCGGTGGTCCGGGAGGTGGCTTCGGACGCGGGGGTGGATTCGGTGGCCCGGGTGGATTTGGTGGTGGCGGCGGTCCGCTCGGCCAAATTTTTTCGCCCACGGTCGTCGACGAATTGAACCTCAAGAGCGCGCAGCGAAAACGGCTCGGCACGCTGCAAAAAGAAGTCGACGGCAAACTTGCCCTCCTGCTCACCGATCACCAAAAGCAGCAGTTCAAGGAGATGAGCCAGCGGAACGGTGGTCCTAATGGCGGCCGCCGCGGCGGCCCCGGCTTCGGTGGTCCTGGGGGCGACGGACCTCCCGAGCGCGGGCCGGGACAGCCCGCCGTCGGCGCTCGCGACACAAGTGGCGCGGGCGGCCCGCCGGCCGGTGAGCACCTGGCCTCGATCGGCCGTGCCGACGCTCAGCCCTCGGGCGCATTGGAAAACTGGCCGCAGTGGCGCGGCCCCGATTACGACGGCATCAGCCACGAAACGAATCTGCCGACAACGTGGAGCGAATCGTCGAACGTTGTTTGGAAGCTCGAGATGCCCGGCATGGGCGGCTCGACGCCCGCCGTCTGGGACAAGCACATCTTTCTGACCAGTCAGGACGGCGACAATCTGGTCGTCGTCGCTGCCAGCACCGACGGCAAGCTGCTGTGGAAAAGGCCCATCGGCGCGAACCGGCCGATTCGCGGCGACGAAGGCAACGGTGCTTCCCCCTCGCCCAGCACGGACGGCAAACACGTCTTCGTCTTTGTCGGCTCGGGGCAACTCGCCTGCTTCGATTTCGACGGCAAGGAAATCTGGAAATTCAACGCGCAGGATCGGTACGGCCGCTTCCAGACGCAGCACGGCATGCACACGACGCCGCTTCTGTATCAGGACCGGCTCTACATGCAACTGATTCACTCGGGCGGCGCGTGGGTGATCGCCCTCGATCCGGCCACCGGCAAAGAGATTTGGAAAGTTGCCCGCAAGAGCGACGGCTATGCCGAAAACGAGCACTCATACGCCTCGCCCTGCCTCTGGCATCGCGGGGCCGACGCCTACCTGATCACGCACGGCAACGACTATGCGATCGCTCACCGCCTGACCGACGGCTCCGAAATCTGGCGCGTCGGCGAATTGAATCCCAAAGACAACTATCGCCCCGACCTGCGTTTCGTCGCCTCCCCCGTCGCCAGCGCCGACCTGATCGTTGTCCCTACCGCCAAGAGCGGTGTCGTGGTCGGCGTACGGCCGGATGCCGCGGGAATCATCACGCCCGGCAACAGCGGCGAATTGTGGCGGATCGATCGCAACAGCCCGGACGTTCCCTCGCCGCTCATCGTCAACGGCCTGGTTTATTTGTGCCGCGAAACCGGCGTGCTGATGTGTGTCGACGGAAAGAACGGCAAGGTGCTTTACTCGCAGCGGACGCACACCGAACGGCACCGCGCCTCGCCCGTCTACGCCGACGGCAAGATCTATCTCACCGCCCGCGACGGGACCGTGACCGTCATCAAGCCGGGGCCGACCTACACCGTGCTGGCGACCAACCGGTTGGAGGATCACTTCACCGCGTCCCCGGCGATCTCCCACGGGCGAATTTATTTCCGCGGCTTCGACACGCTCTACGCCATCGGAGCGAAGTGACGCTAAGCCAACGGCTCGAAATAAGTCGGCGGCTGGCAACGCAAACCCTTCGACGCAGGAGGAATCAATGAACGACCCCCAAGGCACGAAATCGGCTGGCAGGCCCCGTTACCCCCGCGCGAAACCGCTCCCCATGTTCGCCACGGCCGTGTTGATCGCTGCGGCACTCTATGGAGCGACGCTGCTGCCGCCCACACCTGCCACAGCCGTTGTCGAGGACGAGTCGGCGCCGCACGCAGTGGCGGCCGCCAAAGCGTTCATCGAGTCGCTTGATGAAAAACATCGCGAGCACGCCGTCTACCAGTTCGGCAGCCCCGACAAATCGCGCTGGTCGAATTTGCCGGTCCGCATGGTCCCGCGAAACGGCATCCGGCTGGGCGATTTGAACAAAACGCAACGGGGCCTGGCCATGGAGGCTGTCGCTTCCGTGCTCAGCAAAGAGGGCTATCAAAAAATTGTCGACATCATGGACGGCGATCAACGCCTGGCCGACGAAGAGGGGCGCGGCGGACCTGACGGGATGTTCGGATCCGACTTGTATTACCTCGCCTTTTTCGGCAAGCCCTCCCCCACAGAGCCGTGGATGCTGCAGTTCGGCGGCCATCACCTCGGGCTCAACGTGACCGTGATCGGCAAGCATTTCGTGCTCACACCGACGCACACCGGCGCCCAGCCGACGCTGTTCGAGCGCAATGGCAAGCAAGTCCGTCCGCTCGGCGTGGAGAACGACGCGGCCTTCAAGTTGGTCAACGCTCTCGACGAGAAGCAGAAGGCGCAAGCAATCATCGGCACGCGGGCTCGAGGCGAGTTGCTGCTCGGTCCGGGACGTGACGGCCGCAAAATCAGCCCGCAGGGAGTCAAAGGTTCCGCTCTCACCGACGACCAGCAGCGGCTACTACTCAACGTGATTGCCGCGTGGGTGAACATCGTCGAACCCGAGGCGGCCGCCGCCCGCATGACGGAGATCCGGGGCAAGATCGGCGAAACGTACTTTGCGTGGAGCGGCCCGACGAAAGAGGGAAGCGCGGCCTACTTTCGCATTCAGGGTCCCGCCATTGTGATCGAATACGCGCCCCAGCGGGGCACCGGCCACGTCCACACGGTGGTTCGTAATCCGAACGACGATTACGGAGTCGCGTTCTTGCCGCGTTAAGACATCGGCAGCGACGAGTTGTTCGCCGAAGGTGTCAGCGCTGGTGCGTCTCGCATCCCATGCGTTGCCGCGGTCGGCCGTCAGACTTTTTTTCGCCGTCGATCGGTGGCGCGCACTGCCTTCCCGTCGGAAGCGTCGTGCACGCGGCTCCTTTGGCGGACAGACTGAAACGGCATCCCCGCCTTGAGTTCATAGCGCTCGGCACGCAGGAACCAGAAAGCGAGGCCCCCCGTGTTGTGGTAGCTGCCGGGCCGGTTCCGTCGACCGGAGATCTTGGCCCGAACGCCCAGCGACCCTTTGCGGCCCGTCCTCTGCCATCCGCGGCTCTCCATGATCATGCGAACCACGACTCCGACGACCTGCCGCAGGCGTTTTGTCCGTCGCGGATGCTTCGTCGCCAGGAACCGATTGACGGGTTCGAGAGTTTCCAGCTCGCGCACGACCCCTGCGAGTGCCGGACGGTCGTGGTGGACTTCCGAGTCCTCCATGCGTTGCTGGCGGCGGCCATCGTTGAAGAATTCGAGGACCTGGTCGAGCGGCTGCTCCGCGTCATCGAGCACGTCCGCGAATGTCCGGCCTTGCCGGTCCTCCTGAAAATCTTTGCGCGTGATGCGAGTCACTGGCATCGCCTCTCGTTGGCGTCCCTCGACGCTGGCGGACATTTCGTATCGAGTGATCTGCAATTACAAACTTTGCACTTGCAACGTCATAACCGACGTGTGATCGGAGAGCAAGGGGGAAAAGACGCTCAACGCTTCGCTCGAAGATCGGCGCCGCGAGCGATTAACTGACTTGAGTGCCGCTTGTCCCCGGAGATGGTGGGGCCGCTCAGTCCCACGCATCCCGGTCGACGCGACAAGTTGAGCAGCAGAAAATCGAACATGGTCCGGCGGCGGGCTCGGCTCGTCTGAGTGCCATTAGACACCAATGAGCCGCTTGTAGGTGACCAGGCACAGGCTCGCGCCGGCCAGGGCAAACACTAGCGCGAAGAAGCTCAACGACGCGCTCGATCCGTGACCAAACATTTGGGCGATAAACCCGCCGGCGATGGCGCCGGCCACGCCGACCCCGAGGGTCAGCAGCACCAATCCCTTTTCAGCGCCCGAAATGAGATAGCTCATGATGTAACCGCAGACGACCCCACACGTAATCCAAGCCACGATTCCCGCCATTGTCGTTTTGCTCTCTAGTGCCGCGCAGGCACATTTCAGTTGCGCGAGACTGTTCGGTCAATCGAAGTGCGTATTTCCTGCATCGCCCTCGCTCAGGCGTCAGTTCAATGCATGCGCGACACCAACCCGAAGCGTGAACGAGGACGACGGCGGATCGATCGCATCGAATTCAGCGAAGGTCTCACTTCGATTTGCGACTGTCGTTGACGGGGCGCCTCGCCTGGCGGCCGCGCTCAATCCGCAAAGCCACGCAAGGCCGCGTTCCAGATTGCTCGGAACGGTGCTGTCAGCAGGCGATACGTGAGATAGCCGCAAGCCTCAATCCAGCTCCACATTTTTTGACTTTCGGCGGTCCCAGCCCGGCGCGCGCTAGGCGGGGCCGCGCATCAGCCGCACATCGGGAATCGCCATCAACATTTTGATGAATGACGCGGGTGACAACGGCGGATTGTAGGGAACGAGGAAATGGCAAAGAGACGACCCGTCATCCTCTGTCATCGGATCGAAGGTCTTGAACACGAAGGCCTGGCTGAGGCAAGTCAGCAGCCTTTTCGCGTTGTCCTTGCCATCGACGCGGACATGGCAGAAATCGCCTTCGGAACTAATCCAGACCCGAAAAGGCGTCATTGAATGCCTTTTTTGCGCAAGGAGCCCGCGTCGTCCCGACTCGAGGTTTCGCCGTTGCGGTGCTCTTTCTTGCTGCGACGCTTGATGGCCGGCGCTTGGTCCTCTTTACGGTCCGCATCGTGCGTGCGTCGCCGCTGCCGCACCGAGCGATAGGGCATGCCGGCCTCGCGCTCATAGCGCTCGGCCCTTAGGAACCAAAAGGCCAGCCCGCCCGTATTGTGGTACGTGCCAGGTCGGGTCGTGCGCCCGGAAACGGTGGCACGCACTCCCAGCGACCCTTTGCGTCCCGTCTTGCGCCATCCGCGCCGTTCCATGATCATTCGCACGACAACGCCGACAACCTGTCGAAGACGTTTGGTGCGTCGAGGATGCTGTTTGCCGAGGAACTGATCCAGGGGCTTGAGCGATTCGAGCTCGCGGACGACGCCCGCCAAGGCGGGGCGATCGTGATGGATTTCCGACTCCTCCATGCGCCGCTGATGCTCCGCGTCGTTAAAGAATTCGAGGACGAGATCCAAGGGCTGTTCCGGGTCGTTGAGCACGTCCGCGAAGGTGCGACCCTGCCGATCCTCAAGAAAGTCTTTGCGCGTGAACCGAATCTCGGGCATCGTCTGCACTCCTCAATTCATCCGGTCTAGCATGGAAATCCCAAAATTGCTCGTACGAATCTTGCACATACAATTATTGTATCTTCAATCGGCAGTTTCTGCAAGACAATTCAGTGTTTCTCTCAGGCAAGTCCGCGCAGCGAGCGCCGACTCGCCTTTGTTTTCACTGCCTTGAGTGCTATAGTTCGAAGAGTGATTTCCACTCGGTGTTGCCCCTTGGATCGCGCTCAGGCCGAATCGGTCTTCTGAAACGCAGGGGGTCTTTTGAAACGCAGGGCGCGTTTCTTGCATCTGGTCCTGCGACCCTCTCTTTCTGCGGGACTGCGAATGACCTTTCACGAGCTGGGGCTTTCCGATCCTCTGCTTCGCGCCATCGCCGCCGAAGATCATGTTCTCCCCGCACCCGCCGAACGGACTGCGGATCGCGTGGTGAGGGAATTGCCAAAGCGGCATTGCATGGGCAGCGCAGGGACGACAACAGAGGGCGATTCGCCGAGCGAACGACCTTAACCGAAAGTCAGGTGACTTATTGCCAGACAAAGAAACACGGTCGCAAAACGCCAGCGCGAAAATGACAAACGTCGCAAGGCCGAAGATAAGCGTGCCAAGCGCGCGGCCAGAAAAGAGCCATCCCTGAACGAGCCTCCCGCAACGGGCGTTCCGGAACTGCCGTCGCGAGACGATTCGACGCGGATTGCGTGAGAGTCCGGCTTGCTTCAAAACTCGCTTACACCGGAGAGCACCCATTCGCTCTTCCATCGATTTCATGCAGATTTTCGTCGGTCTCAAAGAACACGAGCTGACCACGACGGCCGTCGAGATGTGGAGCGAAGTCTTCACCGCCTGGGCTGGCCTGCACGGTCGAACCGACGACGATTCGGCCCAGCAGCTGGTCGAATACGAAGAATTCCTCCGCGCATCGATCTGGCACCTGAAACAAGTCAGAGCCGAGCCGCGCGGCGACTTGGCGGCGGCGCGAGAAGGGAAACGCGCCGAAGCAATCTTGACCGGCATCTTCAAGCACGTCGCGCACTCGGTCGTACTCGCGGAGCGCAAGATTGCTGACGGCAAAATGCCGCGCGGCAAGGATTCGGCCGTGCTCGGCCGCGATAAATTGGTGCGGTTGCTCGACGATGACGTGTCGTTGCTCGATGAGGCGATTGCACGCGAACACGCGGCCCCATGATCGGCGCCGGAAGCGCGATCGAAGAGGCATTTGACCGGCTCACCCAAGAGCATTTCGTGTAAGCTGTCTTTGTCTGGCGATGGGCGCCATTCTCCCCGCGTCCCCGCCGATGCTTCGCGACCACGCTCCCCCTTCGCAGGGCGCGGCAAGCCGAGCAGCAAAGGGACCCGACTTGTTTGATCGTGACATGTTGGGCCACAGCCTCGTTCTGTGGCGTTGTCTCGTTCTGGCGAGCTTTTCTACGGTGCTTGGGACCGGACGCGCCGTTGCCGACGGCCCCAGTGTCGACTTGGCTGGACTGCCGCCGCGAACGTTGATCGCCGCGCCGTCCGATCGGGCCGTACCGGAATGGATCAAAACCAATCTGCGGATCGGCCACCTGCCCGGCTACAGCGAACGCATGGTGCGGGAGTTTCTCAAGGCGGGCTACAACGTCGTGACGGTCAACTGCCTGGACGCGTGGCATTGCGTCGGTCTCGGGGCGGCGTGGTACTCGGCCGAACGCGTCAAACGGTCCGATGAATACTTGCGACGCGTGGTCGATACGATTCACGCGGCGGGCGCCAAGAGCGTGCTCTACATCGGTCCCGTGCAGGTCCCCTGGCTGAGCCCGGAGCTGCGCGTGGCTCATCCGGAGTGGTTGCGAGTAAAGCCGGACGGATCGCGCGATCCGAACTTCGGCAACATCCGCAGCAGGTACGGAGATTGGCTCTGCGATCAGTTGGCCTACGTGGCCCGCACGTATCACGCCGACGGCTTTTGGTTCGATGGTTACGCGCCCGACCACTTGCATAGTTACGACGTAGCGACCGAGCGTCAGTTCGTCGCTCTCTCCGGCGGTAAGGCGATTCCGAAATCATTTGATCCGGTGCACGACCCGGTCGCCCGGCAGTACCTGGCGTGGCACCAGCAATTTTTCGTCGACTTCGCGGATCGCATGCGCAGCGCGATTCGCAAGGAAAACGCGGACGCCACGATCTGGGCCAACTACTCGGCCAATCGCACGTGGTATTACCCGCAGATGTACATGGGGGAGTACCCCGCTGCTTTTTGTCGCGCCGTCGACGTGTGCTCGGTCGAGCTTTACTGGGACGTTCCCGGCGACGCCCTCTATCAGCAGTTCTGTTACGCGTTTCTGCAGGGAGTGACCGGTCGCCACGGCGGCTCGGTTTGGATTCAACCCTCGGCGCACGGTGTTTCAGGCGTTGCGTCACCGATCGAAATTCAGCTCCGTGGCCTCGAAGGCGCACCCTGGGGAATCGCGGCCGAGTTCGTGGAATCGGCCGGACGCGAAGAGTACTTCAAACTGCACGTCGCCAATGTCAAAGCCCGCGAGGAATGGTGGCGTCAATCGGAGCCGGTGCCGTATGTGGGCATCGTCGCGTCGGAACAAACGCGAAACCTTTACGCGCAGGCGGCGTTGCCGGTCTACTTTTCCCATACGCTGGGCGCCTTCCGTGCCCTGTTTGAAAAGCATTGGCCGATCCGCGTGATGACCGAATACGACCTCGAGGATGGCGATCTCCACGGCGTCCGCGTGCTCGTGCTGCCGAACGTCGCATGCCTCTCGGATCGGGCCGCGGAGGTTGTCCGGCGCTTCGTGCAGAACGGCGGCGGCCTGGTCGCCAGCTTTGAGACCTCACTGTACGACCAGGATTTCAAACGCCGGCCCACTTTTGCCTTAGCAGACGTCTTTCACGCGCGGTACCTGAAGACTCATCAAGTTCAGCTGCGGAGCGAGAACCTGTCGCTGACGATTGACCGCGCCCACGAAATCGTGAACGACCCGCTCATTCGCCAAAAGCAGGCGACGGCCTGGTTAGGCGGCCTCGACGAGCCTCCCGCGAACGGCTCGCTGGCCTTGATCGCCAGCGCGGTCGAAGCCAAACCGGAGACCGGCGGGACGGTACTGATGAGCTATCGCTTGAGCGCAGCGGAGAAGAACACGGGGCATTACCCAGCCGTCATCACGTCGAGCTTCGGGAAAGGTCGCGTGGTCTATCTTCCCGCGGGAATCGACAAGGCGATGTTTTTCTACCCCGACACCTACATGCGACAGCTCATCGCGAACGCGTGCCGCTGGGCCGCCGGCGATGAACCGCCGCCCGTCGAAGTCGAGGGACCTTTAATTCTCTCCGCCACCTTCCGTAGTCAGCCGCAGCAGGGCAGGACCGTCGTGCACCTGCTCAACGACCACAGCTCGTACGGCCGCCATTCGATTTATCAAAAGCTCGCCCCGCTCCCCGCGGAGCTGCAAAAATCGTGGGGCTTTCCGAACCAGTCGGAGCTCCGCGGCACCTGGCCCGTCCGCGAAGAAGTGATTCCTCTGCACGACATCAAAGTCCGCTGTCGCCTGCCGCACATCACCAAGGCGACCCAGCAGCCTGAAGGCAAACCTTTGCCGATCACCCATACGAGCGACGGGATCGAAGTCACTGTCCCCAAGGTGGAGATGCACTCGATGGTCATCTTCGAGTGACTTGGGCTGTGCGTTCTATCACGTTGGCGGCATCGGCCCCACAGCATGGGGTTCAGGAACTTGGACGTCATCCCCTCGCTGAGCCACGGGGCAGCAGGGAATTGAGATTTCCGCAACGAAGCGCCCCAGCCTTTGGTCCCGATGCACGAGTAAAAGTCCGCGTAAATTACCCAAGTTCGGGCGGTTTGGTTTGATTTATGCTAGGGTACTGGCCAAGTTTATAGATCTGGTGGCATTCCGAAGTCGAGTTTTCGACAGGGCCAAGATAATGTACGGCACATGGGCAGACCGGCGGGCTTGGTGCGCTCCCAACCTCGTGCGCACTGTTCACCGCGGCGAACGGAAGAACTTCGTCGCCGACCGCAGCGACGGTTCCAATTTCCGCCAACCACAGTTCCGCCGCGGATGAGCGTGATAACCGCCGTGCCCTCATCGACGTTGCCGTCCCGCGGCCAATGAGAACGGGCTTCGCAGTTCGTTTTTGTTCCCCCCCGTCGGCGAGGGGCTCACTGGAATGACGAGGCCGCAGTTCCAGGCGCTGTCGGCTCCTCCTTCAATGGCATCTTGCGGACATTCCAACGAGCAGGCTTAGCCCCCCTTCACTGAAATCTCTAACAGGCAACCAATGGTCAACATCTGGAAGCAATCTTTGAGGGGCAGACGGTTCAATTTCTTTTTGGGCCGTTCCAGGTCGCGGCCGCGTCGCCGACAAAGTCGGATCTATTCCGGAAGGACGTCGGCGATCGAGTGTCTGGAAAACCGCACGATGCTGGCGGCCACCATGTTGGCTTTCGCCCAGCAGCCCTCCACGGGAACAGCCGGCCAAGGACTGGCCAACATCAAGATCGATGTCGAAGACTCGAGCGGCACTGTCGTGAAGACTGACACGTCGACCGTCACGATTTCGGTCGCCAGCGGGCCCGGCGGATTCGCCGTCGGCAGCACGACGAGCGTGGCGGCCGTTAAAGGCGTGGCGACGTTCAACAACCTGACCCTCGATACGGCAGGCACCTACACGCTGACGGTCATCGACGGGACGCTGACCGGCGCGACTTCCACGAACATCGTCGTCAGCGCCGCGGGCGCCAGCCAAGTGGCATTCCAGCAGGTCCCGACGACAGGAACTGCAGGCCAGGCGGTCGCCCCGGCGGTCACCGTCGCCGTTGAAGATGCGTTCGGCAACGTGGTGACGACGAATACGTCGAACGTCAAGATTGCGCTCGCCACCGGCCCCGGCGTTTTGACGACCGGCAGCACCACGCGAGTCGCGGCGGTCAACGGCGTGGCGACATTCAACAACCTGGTCCTCGACACGGCCGGCGCTTACACGCTCCAGGCGACCGACAATTCGTTGACGGCGTCCATTTCGAGCAACATCACGATCAATTCCGGAACGTCGACCCAACTCGCGTACTCAAAACTCGCCACGACGGGAACGGCCGGCCAAGCGCTTTCTCCCGCGATCCAGGTCGCCGTCGAGGACGCGTTTGGCAATGTCGTCACGACCGACGCGTCCACCGTCACGATCGCCGTTGCCACTGGGCCGGGCGGATTCACCGGAAGCACGACCAGCGTGGCAGCCGTCGGCGGCGTGGCGACATTCAACAATCTGGTTCTCGATACATCAGGGACCTACACGCTGACCTCGACCGATGGCAGCCTGACGAATGTCACCTCGGGCAGTATCGTGATCGCCGCCGCCTCGGCCAGTCAATTGGTCGATCAGCTGGTTCCCACGACAGGGACCGCCGGGCAAGCCCTCACTCCTTCCCTCAAGGTGGCCGTAGAAGATGCCTTCGGAAATTTGGTGACGACCGATACCTCCACGGTGACGATTGGTGTCGCAAGCGGGCCCGGCGGATTTACCGGAAGCACAACCAGCACGAGCGCCGTGAGCGGCATCGCCACTTTCAGCAATCTGTACTTGGATACGGCGGGGACCTACACACTGACGGCGACCGATGGCACGCTGAAAAGCGTGACCAGCGGAAGTATCGTCATTAGCGCCGCAACCGCCAGCCAGCTGGCGTATCAACAAATTGTCACCACGGGAACCGCGGGCCAGGCGCTCGCTCCGGCGGTCACCGTGGCGGTCGAAGATGCGTTCGGCAACGTGGTGATGACAAATACATCGACCGTCAAGATTGCGGTCGCTAGCGGCCCGGGCGGATTCATTGGCAGCACAACGAACGTCGCGGCAGTCAACGGCGTGGCCACGTTCAGCAACCTGGTCTTGGATACGGCGGGGACATACACCCTTCACGCAACCGACGGTTCGCTGACGGCGGTCACCTCGGGAAACATTACGGTCAACGCGGCGGCTGCGACCCAATTGGTTTATGAGCAGGCGCCGACACCGGTCACGGCTGGCCAGGCGATCGCCCCCGCGGTGCAAGTGGCCGTGGAGGATGTGTTCGGCAATGTCGTCACGACCGACACCTCGACAGTGATGATCGCGGTCGCCACCGGTCCCGGCGGGTTTATCGGGGGCAGCACGACCAACGTCGCGGCCGTCGGCGGAGTGGCCACCTTCAACAATCTGATATTGGGCATAGCCGGGAACTACACCCTGACGGCGACCGACGGCGCGCTGACGAGCGTGACTTCGGCCAGATTCGCGGTGAGTGTGGCGCCTGCCAGTCAATTGGTCTATACGCGATCGGTCTCGACTGGGACGGCCGGGCAAGCCCTCAGTCCGTCCCTCACCGTCGCGGTGGAGGACGCCTTCGGCAACCTGATCTCGACCGACACCTCGACCGTGACGATTGCCGTCGCGAGCGGGCCCGGCGGGTTCGACGTCGCGAGTACCACCAGCGCGGTCGCCGCAAGTGGTGTCGCCACGTTCAGCAATCTGCTCTTGGACACGTCCGGGACGTACACGCTGACGGTGACCGACGGAACGCTGACGAGCGCGACTTCGCCCAACATTGTCGTCAACGCGGCAACGGCCAGCCAATTGCTGTATCAGCAGATCGTCACCACGGGCACGGCGGGCCAAGCCCTGGCTCCGGCGGTCACCGTCGTCGTGGAAGATGCGTTCGGTAACGTCGTCACCTCCGACACATCGAATATCAAGATCGCAGTCGCTAGCGGTCCGGTCGGATTCACCGGCAGCACCACGAATGTCGCCGCCGTCAGCGGCGTGGCTACGTTCAACAACCTGGTCCTCGACACGGCTGGGAGCTACTCGCTCCAGGCCACGGACGGTTCGCTGACGGCGGCCATCTCGGGCAACATCACGATCAATCCGGCCGCCGCGTCGCAATTGGTTTATGAGCAGGCGCCGACACCGGTCACGGCGGGACAGACCATTGCCCCGGCGGTTCAAGTCGCCGTGGAGGATGCGTTCGGCAATGTGATCACGAGTGACACGTCCACCGTGACGATCGCAGTCGCGAGCGGGCCGGGCGGATTCACCGCGGGAAGCACGACCAGCGTCGCGGCCGTCGCCGGAGTGGCCACCTTCGATCCTCTGGTGTTGGACACGTCCGGGAACTACAGCCTGACCGCGACGGACGGCGCTCTGGCGAGCGTCACTTCCAAGAAGTTTGCGGTCAGCACGGCGCCGGCCAGCCAACTGGTCTATACCCGCGTGGCGACGACGGGGACGGCAGGCCAGATACTCCGCCCGACGTTGCGCGTGTCGGTGGAAGACGCGTTCGGCAACGTGGTGACGAGCGATACTTCGACAATCACAGTCGCGGTCGAGAGCGGGCCCGGCGACTTCGACCCGGCGAGCACGACCAGCGTCGCGACAACGAACGGAGTCGCCAAACTCACCAACCTCATCTTGGACACCGCCGGAACGTACACGCTCGTCGCCAGCAACGGGACGTTGCCGAGTAGCATCTCCGGCGACATCGTGGTCAGTGCGGCCTCGGCAAGTCAGCTTGTGCTCGAGCAGGCGCCGACGACGGGAATCGCCGGACAAGCGCTGAGTCCTTCCGTTACGGTCGAGGTGGAAGACGCCTTCGGCAACTTGGCGACTGCCAACACGTCGACGGTGAAGATTGCCCTCGCGAGCGGACCCGGCGGATTCGACACTGCATCCACGACGAGCGCAGCGGTCACGGGCGGCATCGCTACGTTCAGCAATCTCATCCTGGATACGCCTGGGCAGTACACATTTTCGCTGAGCGACGGCAAGCTGACGGGCGCCACCACCGGCACGATCAACATCGGTTCGGGTACTGCTTCCCAACTGGTTCTCCAGCAGTCGCCGACGAGCGGAACGGCCGGAGAGGCGCTGAGTCCGTCGATCACAGTGGCTGTCGAAGACGCCGTCGGCAATGTGCTCACGAGCGATTCGTCGACGGTGACCGTGTCCATCGCGACCGGGGCGGGCGGGTTCGACGCCGGCAGCACGACCAGCGTCACCGTAGTCAACGGGATCGCCACATTCAGCAATGTGATCCTGGATACCGCGGGCAGCTACACGCTGTCTCTGAGTGACGGCACCCTCACGGCGGCAACGACCGGCACGATCACCATCGTTGCGGGATCGGCAACTCAGTTGGTGCTGCAGCAGTCGCCGACGAGCGGGACGGCCGGCCAGGCGCTGAGCCCATCGGTCACGGTGGCTGTCGAGGACTCCTTCGGCAACGTGATCACAGGTGATACTTCGACTGTGACGGTTGCCGTTGCCACGGGCCCGGCCGGCTTCGACGCCGGCAGCACGACGAGTATGGCGGCGGTGGGTGGCGTGGCGACGTTCAGCAACTTGCTATTTGACACTACGGGCAACTTCACGCTTTCCGTCAGCGATGGCGGCTTGACTGGCGCGACGACGGGTTCGATCACGATCAGCCCAGCGTTGGCCAGCCAATTGGTGCTAGAGCAGTCACCGACGACGGGGACCGCCGGACAGGCGCTGGCTCCGTCACTCACAGTGATCGTCGAAGATATTTTCGGGAACGTGGTCACCGGCGACGCCTCGACTGTGACGGTCGCCGTCGCCACTGGACCCGCCGGTTTCGCAGCTGGCAGCACAACCAGCGTGACGCCGGTGAGTGGCGTGGCGACCTTCAGCAATTTGGTGCTCGACACCGCGGGCAACTACACGCTCTTCGTCAGCGACGGCGCATTGACAGGCGTCACCACGGGTTCGATCACGATCAGCGCGGGGTTGGCGAGCCAACTTGTGCTCCAGCAGTCGCCGACTAGCGGCACCGCGGGGCAGGCGCTCGGCGCCCTGCAGGTAGCGGTCGAAGACAGCTTCGGCAACGTAATCACCGGCGACACCTCGACCGTGACGGTCACGGTTGCCACGGGACCAGCCGGCTTCACGACCGGCAGCACCACCAGCGCCACGGTGGCAGGCGGCATCGCGACACTCAGCAATTTGATCCTAGACACCACGGGCAACTACACGCTTTCTCTCAGTGACACGGGATTGACCGGCATTACGACGGGTTCGATCACGATCAGCCCGACCTCGGCGAGCCAATTAGTGCTCCAGCAGTCCCCGACGAGCGGCACGGCCGGTCAAGCGCTTAATGCACTCAAGGTTGCGGTCGAAGACACCTTCGGCAACATGGTCACAAGCGACACCTCCACTGTGATGATTTCCGTTGCCACGGGACCATCCGGATTTGCAGCCGGCAGCACCACCAGCGTAGCGGCAGTGAGCGGCGTGGCGACGTTCAGCAATTTGCTCTTTGACACGACCGGCAATTACACGCTCTCTGTCAGCGACGGCGGCTTGACTGGGGCGACCACGGGTTCGATCACGATCAGCCCCGCATTTGCCAGCAAACTGGTGGTCCAGCAGTCGCCGACTGGCGGCACGGCCGGGCAGGCGCTCAGTGCGCTTAAGATTGCTGTGGAGGACGCCTTCGGGAATGTGATGACGGGCGACAGCTCGACTGTTATGGTCGCCGTCGCCACCGGACCCGGCGGATTTGCCACCGGCAGCACAACCAGCGCGGCCGCCGTGAACGGCGTGGCCACCTTGAGCAATCTGACTTTCGACACGGCAGGAACCTACACCCTGACAGTGACCGACGGGACACTCACCAGCGAGACTTCGGGCAACGTCGTCGTCAGCCCGGCAACGGCGAGCCAACTGGCTTACCAACAGACGCCCACAACGGGCGCGACCGGGCAGCCGCTCAGTCCTGCAGTCGTGGTCGATATCGAAGACACTTTCGGCAACGTCGTGACGAGCAACACGTCGAGCGTCACGATCGCCGTCGCGAGCGGGCCCGGTGGGTTCGCCACTGGGAGTACAACCAGCGTGTCGGCCGCGGGCGGTGTGGCCACGTTCAGCAACCTGATGCTGAATACCGCTGGCAACTACACCCTGAGCGTGACCGACGGCACTCTCACCGGCGTGACGTCGACCAGCATTACGGTCGGAGTGAGCCCGCCAGTGATCACCGCGCCCGCGACGGCCTTGGTGAACGAAAACGGATCGTTGGTCTTCTCCGCGAGCAACGGCAACGCTCTCTCCCTCGCCGATAGCGGCATCGGCCTGAATGCCGACTCGCTCACCATGTCGGTCTCGCAGGGAACGTTGACCCTGGGAACGACGAACGGGCTGGTCTTTTCGTCCGGCAGCAACGGCGCCGCCTCATTCACGGTCAAGGGCACCGTCACGAATATCGATGCAGCCTTGAGCAGCGTGACCTATCAACCGAACGCCAATTACGCGGGCTCGGACTCGCTCGCAATCTCGGCCTCCGATCCGGGAGACAGCAAGTCGGCGTCGACCAGCGTCGCACTGACAGTCAGCCCCGGTGTGCCGGCGATCACCGCCCCGGTTTCGGCCGTGTTGAGCGAGAACGGTTCGCTCGTCTTCTCGTCGTCTAACGGCAATGCGATCAGTTTCGTCGACGCCGGCCCGGGCGCGGATTCGCTCACGCTCACGGTCACGCACGGGACGTTGACGCTGACGACAACCACCGGGTTGACGTTCACCGGCTCGAACGGATCGGCCTCATTCACCGTGACCGGATCGGTCGCCAATCTCAATGCGGCGCTGAACGGACTGACCTATCAACCGGCGACGCGTTACTCCGGCTCCGATTCGCTGGCCGTTTCGCTGACCGATGCGGGTGACAGCCTCTCGGTCTCGAAGAGTGTGGCGCTGACGATCAACGGCCTCGCGCCTCCGTCGATCGGGGCTCCGGCAACGGCCTCTGTGGTCCTGAACGGATCGCTCGTCTTCTCGTCGGCCAATGGCAATCCGATCTCGGTCTCCGATACGGCCGCGGGCGGCAGCTCCGACTCGCTTACGCTCGGTGTCACGAACGGAACGCTGACGCTCTCCACGACGACGGGTTTGACCTTTACGGCCGGCACCAACGGCTCGTCTTCCTTCACGGTCAGCGGAACGATGACGAATCTTAACGCGGCCCTGAGCGGTCTGACTTATCAGCCGACGGCCGGCTACTCGGGCGTCGCGTCGCTGACGATTTCGATCGCGGATCCGGGGGACAGTGAATCGGCGTCGAAAAGCGTGGCGCTCACCGTTAACGCCCCCACAATCACGGCTCCCTCTTCCGCCGCGGTCGGCATGAGTGGCACGCTGGTATTCTCCGCAGCGAACGGGAACGCCATCACGGTGGCAGATTCCGGCCCGGGTGCCAGCTCCGATTCGCTGACCCTGTCGGTCTCGTCCGGGACGCTCACGCTCTCCACCACGGCCGGATTGACGATTACGGCGGGCGCAAACGGCTCGGCCTCGATCACTGTGACCGGATCCGTGGCCAGTCTTAATGCAGCCCTCAACGGACTGACGTATCAGCCGACGTCCGCCTACAAAGGGTCCGATTCGCTGGTCATTTCGCTCAATGACTCAGTCGATCGCCTTTCAGCCTCCGCGAGCGTGGCCCTCAGCAGCCTGGCCGCAATCACGGCCCCCACGACGGCGGTGACCGCGGTCACCAATCCGCTGGTCTTCGCGACTGGGAACAGGTTCGGGTACGCAATCAGCATTGCCGACGTCAGCGCGGGCAGCGCGGTCGAACCGCTCACACTGACGTCGACGGATGGAAAGCTGACTTTGGGATCCACGAGCGGCATCACCTTTACGTCGGGTGCCAACAATTCGGCCTCGATGACGATCAATGGCACGCTGGCCGCGCTGAATGCCGCCCTCAACGGCCTGATCTTCTCGCCGGCGCTGATCGGGAACGCAACAATTGTCCTCTCATATGCGGACGTTGGTGACGGCCAGATGGCTTCGGCGACGATTGACATCACGGTGACAAAGGGCGTCACGAAGCTGGGAACAGGATCCCCGGTGAGTCCCCCTGCCCCTCTGCTTGCCGCGCCCGCGAGTTCGGTCACTGCTCCGACCGGGGCAGGTACCATTTCCACCGCGAATCCGACTGTTGCCAGCCAAACGACGGACAACAGCACGCCGCCGCCCGATGTCGAAACGAGTCCCGACATCGAAGCCTCTTCGCCGGCCGGCCTCCAAACTCGGCTGTAAGGAAGTGGGACCGGGTACACGTAGGGAGCGGGAATGTTCGAACGGGGCGTTCGTGCCTCGCACGCGGGCGCCAGCGCTTGCAACGGCGTGCCGACGGACCTGCGGCACACGCATCGAAGCCCTCAGCAGGTCCCGCCTAGTCCACACCGACGGAAGCGTCAGAGGTAAGCCCGGTGACACATTCCGTGAACGAGCTCGTCAATGCATTCCTGCTCGTCTATGCGGGATTATTCCCAATCGTCAATCCGATCGGCGCCGCGCCGATTTTCTTCGGCCTGACCCGAGATTGCACCGCCAACGAACGTCGCGCTCTTGCCTTGCAAGTCGCGCTCAACAGTTTCGTGCTGCTCCTCGGCTCGCTGTTCGTCGGCTCGTATGTGCTCGAGTTCTTTGGTCTGACCTTACCGATCGTGCGTGTGGCTGGTGGGCTCGTCGTGGCCGCGGCCGGGTGGAATGTTCTCCAAGCGGGAGATAGCGGGGACGACGAGCGGACCGGGCATAAACCTGTCGTACCGACGGACGCATTTTATCCTCTCACAATGCCGATGACCGTGGGACCGGGGTCGATCGCGGTGGCCATCACGCTCGGCAGCCAGCGACCCCGGGCGCCCCTTGCTGATGTGACCTTACTCGCGGGCGCGGCCGTCGCCGGACTGATCGCAATCGCCGCCACCATTTACGTGTGCTACCGGTTTGCCGGCGGGGCCATCGGGCGCCTGGGCAAGCACGGGACAAATGTGGTGGTGCGGCTGTCGGCCTTCATCCTCTTGTGCATCGGCATCGAAATTATTTGGAGCGGTTGCAGCGCCCTCGCGCATGTTGCTCGCTAGGACCAGTGTCGCATTGACCGGCACTGGGGCCGCATCTATCACTCGGACGCGAATTACCGGCATCTAGGAATGCCCTCGCTTCTCGCCGCAACGACCCTGATTCGACGCAGTCATCCATTGAAATTACAAGTTTCATTACTTGACTTTTGTAACAATGTCGCTAAGATTGCCCCTGTCCACCTGGAAAAGGAGCAATCCAATGAATGACGCAACTCTCGGCGGCCGGTTCACGTTCCCTGGGACGTCCCTGACGGTTCAACGGATCGGCTATGGCGCGATGCAACTGGCTGGGCCCGGTGTGTGGGGGCCTCCCAAGGACCCCGACGGTGCCGTCGCCGTGCTTCGCGAGGCAGTCGCCGCCGGCGTGAACCACATCGACACGTCCGACTTCTACGGCCCGCACGTGACCAACCAAATCATTCGGCAGGCGCTGCACCCGTACCCGTCCCAGTTGGTGATCGTCACCAAGCTCGGCTGCCGTCGTCCGCCGGACAAGTCGTGGGAGCCGGCCGTCTCACCCCAGGACCTGACCGAGGGCGTCCATGATAACCTTCGCAATCTGGGTTTGGACGTTCTCGACATCGTCAACTACCGCGCGCTGGGGACGATTCACGGCCCCAAGGAGGGGCCTATCGCCGAGCAAGTGACGGTGCTCGCCGACCTGCGGCGCAAGGGGCTGATTCGCCACGTTGGTCTCAGCAACGTCACGGCCGCCCAGATCGCCGAGGCACAGGCGATCACCGACATCGTTTGCGTGCAGAACAACTACAATCTGGCCAACCGCCACGACGATGCTCTGATCGACGACCTGGCCACGCAGGGCATCCCCTACGTGCCCTTCTTTCCGCTCGGCGGATTCACGCCGCTGCAGTCGTCCACGCTATCGGACGTCGCGGGCCGGCTCGGCGCCACTCCGATGCAGGTCGCGCTTGCGTGGCTGCTCCACCGCTCGCCTAACATCCTGCTGATTCCTGGCACGTCGTCGGTCGCCCACCTGCGCGAGAACCTGGCCGCAGGGCAGTTGACGCTCTCACCTCAAGTTTTGTCGGAGTTGGACGGAATCGCCTCGACCGCGGTTGGGCACTAATCAGGAGAACAAGACATGCGAGTTTTCCTCACGGGCGCTACAGGGTTTATCGGCTCTGCCATCGTTGGGGAACTCATCGGCGCGGGCCATCAGGTTCTGGGTCTTGCTCGCTCAGAGGCGGCCGCGAAGCAGCTGACTGCCGCTGGTGCCGAGCCGCATCGAGGTGATCTTCAAGACCTGGACAGCCTGCGCAGCGGGGCCACTGCCTCGGATGGCGTCATTCACACAGGCTTCATCCACTACTTCTCGAGATTCAAGGAAGTCTGTGAGGTCGATGAGCGCGCCATTGAGGCCCTGGGCTCCGCGCTCGCGGGCTCTGACCGCCCGTTGATCGTCACTTCTGGGACCGCGCTGGTTTCGCCGGGTCGCCTTGCGACAGAAGACATTCCGCCCGCGCCCAAAACCAGCGTTCCCCGTGCTTCCGAAGCCGCAGCCGCTGCGGTGGCGGCGCGCGGCGTGCGCGTGGCGGTGGTACGCCTTTCTCCTTCGGTTCATGGCGACGGTGATCACGGCTTCGTCCCAATTCTGATCAACATGGCCCGCGAAAAGGGCGTTTCCGCCTATGTCGGCGACGGATCAAATCGCTGGAACGCGGTGCACCGGCTCGATGCTGCCCGTCTTTTCAGGCTGGCTCTCGAGAAAGGGGCCGCAAGAGCGCGGTATCACGGAGTCGCCGAAGAGGGCGTGCCCTTCCGTGAGATCGCGGGCGTGATCGGCCGACACTTGAAGCTGCCCGTCGTCGCCAAGTCACTCGAGGAGGCAGCCGGCCACTTTGGCTGGTTCGCGCATTTCGCCGCAATCGACTGCCCAGCCTCGAGTCAGCGAACTCGGGAATTGCTGGGGTGGGAGCCGACGAGGCCCGGACTGATTGCCGACCTCGACCGGCCCCAATATTTCGAGAATTGAAGGAAAACAATATGCCGAAGGTGGCACTCATCACGGGAGCGAATAAGGGCATCGGGTTTGAAGTCGCGCGACGGCTTGCCGGGAGCGGACTGACCGTCCTGCTGGGAGCACGCAACGCGGAGTTGGGACACGAAGCGGCGGCGAAGATGAAGCGGGAAAACCTCGATGCGCGCTTCGTGGAGCTCGATCTTCTCCGCGAAGAGACGATCGAAGCCGCATCCGTCCTGATCGAGAAAGACTTCCAGCGTCTCGATATCCTAATCAACAATGCGGGGATTGCTGACCCCTCGGACGGGTTGCCCAGCACCGCGAGCTTCGCCGCAGTGCGGCGCACGTTGGAGACCAATTTTCTGGGAACGTTGGCTGTCACGCAGGTCCTGCTGCCTCTTTTGAAAAAGGCTGAGGCCGGACGCATCGTGAACGTCTCCAGCAGCCTGGGTTCGTTGACGCATCAGGGCAATCCGGCATGGAGTTCTGCTTCGACCAAGTTCATCGGTTATAGCGCGTCAAAAGCAGCTCTCAACATGCTGACAGTGCACTTGGCCTATGAGCTTCGGGACACGGCCATCAGAGTGAATTCGGCCAATCCCGGCTATACGGCCACGGACCTGAATCAGCATCGCGGACACCAAACGGTTGCTGAGGGCGCCGAAGAAATCCTGCGGTTGGCGCTGCTGCCGGTCGACGGGCCCACCGGCGGCTTCTTTGAAAAATCCGGCCCGGAGCCCTGGTGATAGCATGTCCAGAGGTCTAAATGTCCCCCGCTGACACCCCGCTGACCCTCGATCGGATCGTCTCTGCTGCGGAGGATGTCCTCCGCCGGTTCGGCCCGGCCAAGGCGACCGTGGTCGACGTCGCCCGGGCGCTCGGCGTGAGCCACGCGGCCGTCTATCGGCACGTGGCGACCAAGGCCGCGCTGCGAGACCTCGTCGTCGGCCGATGGGCGGAGGCGACCATGCCCCCGCTCCGGGCCATCGCCGCCTCGAAGAGCCCTGCCCCGCAGCGATTGCGGCAGCTTCTCGACGCCCTGATCGCCGTCAAACGCCGCCTCGTCGCTAACGACCCGGAGCTATTCGCCGCCTATCGGACGCTGGCCGCCGACGCCAAGTCCGTGGTCGACGCCCACGTCGACGAGTTGATCGCCCTGACGGCGATGGTGATCCGCTCCGGCGTAGAGGAAGGCACGTTCCACACTGTCGACCCGCTGGCCGCCGGCCGGGCAGTACTGTTCGCTACGTCCCGGTTCCACCACCCAGCCCACGCGACCGAGTGGGGCGACCCGACCATCGATGCGGCGTACAACGACGTGTGGCAACTGCTGATGGACGGCCTGTGCGTCGCGAAGACGCGTGCGCGCTCGTCTCAGGTGCGGCGACCGCGTTGAGATTATTCCCATTGTTCGCCGCCCAGATGTTGCCCGCCACGTCGATCCAGACGTCGATGAGCATCTGAATCCGGCTCACCCTTGAATACGTGAATGGCGTCGGCGTCCAACGAGTAGGTACAGGATCGAGCTGCCGCATGGCCGCTGAGGCGGTGCGTTCCCGAATCGAACTGTTCTTGACGTCGCGGCAAACTAAGTGGTCTCGCCGGCCGGTCTTAACGACTAGCAACGCAAAAGACAGCAGCCGGGCCCGTCGCTCAAGTCTCACCTTCGCACTCGGGGTCCGCATATTGCTCTCTTCGTTCCCCTGTTAGCGGGGGGCGCTCAAAGCGTTCCGGAACTGATGGACGGATTTGGGTCTTCGTCTTATTCGTGACGTGGATCTGCCGCAGAGTCGACAATCCTCCCGCAAGGCAAACGCCGCCTCCCCGAAGCGGCCGAACGCGTCGTGAAGCTCTACTCCGCCTGGGGCCAACCCGAAAAGGCCGCCGAATGGCGGGAGACGATCAAGGGCCAGCTGCCGGCTGTTCCGAAGCCGCGGTGATGGCGAGACCGGAGGGGTTTGATCCGCGAACGAGGAATGAGAAGGCTTCGGGGTGCGTTTCTCCCGTCGTGTGCCGACGCTCTCTAACTGCCGACGCTGCTCTCAGCGATCGCCCGTAGATCCCATTGAAATGATAATTTGATCGCGTTCAAATGCAGTGGGTCGTCAAAACGCGCAACAGACCTCCGCGCACAAACGCAAGCTCGGCGGGCCAATGAAACACATCTTTGCGGAGTTGTATAGCGAGTACGTGAAATGGGACCAAGCCATCGGCAACAGCGTTGAGATCAATTCCCGGTACATGGTTTCGGTCAGCGATGTTCTTCGTGCCCACTACCTACTATGCGATTACTTCATTCGCGCCGGGGAGCAGATTGCGCTCGCCGGGCCGCGAAACAAAGATCTCTTGGCTTCGGCGGTCGCCCGGCAAGTCGTTAGCTGGGAAGGCAAATACAAATGGACCGAGTGGAATTTCCTCATCGCGACCACGTTCTACGGGCTCGTGAAGAACCATCCGTTCCACGACGGAAATAAACGTACCGCACTTCTAATAGCACTCTATCAAATTTTGAAAGCTGGGAGAGTCCCGGACACCGATCAGGCTGAGTTTGAAACGCTCGTCGTCCGGACGGCAGCAAATGAGCTTGACGAATACAAAGGGTACGCTCAGGTCGATCGCCACTATACAGAGGTCGACGCGCGTGTGGTATGGCTCGCCGGATTCTTCAGACGGAAGACACGAAGAGAGGATAGCCGCTTTTACTCAGTGACTTTTAATCAGCTGCAGTCCATTTTGAAATTCTTTGGGTTTGATCTTGCGAATCCATCCAACAACTACATCGACATCGTTCGAGTGGAAACCCAAAGTTACGGCTTCATGAAGCGCAAGACAAGATTCGTGACGGCAAAACTCGGGCAGATCGGTTTCCCGGGCTGGACGTCGGAGGTCGGGCAGGGTGCCATTAAGACGGTGCGAAAAGTTACCGGCCTTACGCCGCAGAATGGATACGACTCGCAAGTGTTCTACAAAGGCGCTGACCCATTGTCGACTCTCATCGATCGATATTCGGGCCCCCTAAAGCGCCTAAAGGACAAATAGACCCGACCCGTACCGGGCGCGTCTCGGGGGCGGCAGTCGCGGGCGTTCTCACCGATAGATAATCTCTGGCAAAGCACGTGTTCATGGGGCAGCCAACTCTTCGGCGGATCATAACCGCGACTCGAAGACCGCGCGGGGCGGACTACGCCGCCCCAGACACTCGGTGTTTGTCGTTGAACAGCCCGAACCTTCCGCCCAAGTGGGGCGTCTTGGCGCTTGAAATAGGAGAGCAGAGCGCACGTGATGGACGAACCTGATCGACATATTCACACCGACCCCGACATCGCGGCTTACGCAGGGTACATGCCGGAAGATTGGGGAGAAAACACGATAAACCCGATCCCGGAAGGAACGGTTCTGGAGCGTCTTTTGATGGACTTGGCCATGGGCTGGCGATGCGCGTCGTACACAGCGCAGATGCCAGTGACTTCCATCCGTGCCATGCACGCCGCGGCGCTCGGACGGAGTAAGTTCGTGTCGCCCGATTCGAGCATCGTGGCGTACTCTGAGCAGATCATCGCCAAACTCGCACGGCGCGTGCCGGAACTCGTCGAAAACAGCAAACTCCGCGCCCGACTCCTCTCTGAACTGGTCTCTATCGCGGCCGAATTTCGTGAGCGTGCCGAGGCGGTCAAGAGGGAATTTCCAATCGAGCCGATGTGGGCCGAGTTCAGGAAGGAAGTCGGCTTTGAGATTAGTCTTTGGGCATCGCAACGAGTCGCATTTGTCGCGTTCTACAACGCCTACGAGGCGTTCATCGTGGATTGCCTGAAGGTTGGGACTGGGCGTTCGCAATTACGTTCGACCGACAAAAAGCCATTTAACGAAGCGCTACGTTGCGGCCTAAGCGCGGACATCTCCGCACCGTGCTGGTGGCATCACGACATCAACATCGCTCGACTGGTTCGTCACGCGCTTAGCCATAATGGTGGCCGAGAGACGGAAGACCTGAAAAAGCAAAAGCATGGCATTAAACTCATTGGCGAAGAACTCCAGATCGTACCGGAGGACATTCACAGAATGCTCCGTCGACTACGCAAGGGGGTCGAAGAAGTTATTGCCCTGACGCACAGCGATTCAAAGTTTATGGCCCCTGCCGCCAAGCTTCCGTCTCCAAGCGAAGACGACGAGTAGCGTAATACGCGTGGTAGAGATGCGCGGAGTGGGTTCTCGACTGTCTGTGAAATCCCGGACGGGCTCAACTTCAACGCCAGCCATCGAATCCGAGCCCAACTCCGCAAGGGGTGGCATTCCTCTTGCCACCGGTGCAAACCGGCGGTGTCCGATCCTCCGTTTTCCTGTCTGAGACCCGCGAGGGGCGGCACGCACCGTGGACCCAAGAGTGTCGCCCCGCTGGGGCTTTTCGGTCGACGCACGCACCCTGTTGCCAAGGCGGGGGCTCTCGACAACCCTCTTGCCGCTTTGCGGCCAGGACAACGAGTAGTCCCGACCAGCCCGCTGCTGGGCATTAACATGGGACAAGTTGTGGTCCGGCGAACTTGTCCCATCGGTGGCGAAGTGTCCCGTCCCACCGATTTTCCCCTCGATCAGTCCCCCCGGATTTCGGCCAGCTCCCTTCGCGTCTGACTTCGGACTTCGACAAGCTCCCTTCGGGTCTGAGCCTCAGGGTCGAAAGACAGTCGAGCCGGAGAGGGCCGAGGTGAGGGGCAGCCCGCTGCGTGTCTTTCCTTTAAAGATCCGTCCTGTCCCGGTTATCCCGATCGATCCCGTCCCGATCAGTCCGCTCTCGATCGATCCCGTCCCGATGTTTGAGTCCCGTCCCGTCCCGCGAGGGGTTGCCCAGAGGCGAAAGCCCGCGCGGTGGGACCACTTTTGGCACTCCCTCTTATATCAATGCACGGAGTCCCGTCCCGCCGGGACCACTTTTTCGCAGTCCCGTCCCGCCGGGTCCACTTTTCACGGTCCCACCGGGACCACTTGTCCCACCGTTCCCGGCAGGTGGCTCGGTGTCCGCGCCACCTGTCCCGGCACCGGGGCACCAA
>Ga0210396_10000722_pt1 | contig 39451 bp, 34 predicted proteins | sample IncBWH17OmetaG_FD_155466 | JGI IMG/M metagenome (GOLD analysis project Ga0210396, IMG submission 155466) | Forest soil microbial communities from Barre Woods Harvard Forest LTER site, Petersham, Massachusetts, United States - Inc-BW-H-17-O ... | reverse complement strand
TGGTTGCCTCTTCCACTGGCTAAGCGTACGGCGGGCCGCGTACTCGGATTTCTCGCGGCCAACGGCTGGTGCCTATTCGTGTTCCTGTGTCGCGTTCTTCCTGTCAGGGCCGAACGACGTGCTCGTGTCCAGCACGTTGCGCGACCTGGTGATCGGGTCAGGACTCGAGTTCGAAGACCCCGGTGCTCACGGACTCAAGGGCGTGCCCGGAGAATGGCGCCTCTTCGCCGTTGCCGGTACATAAGGACGGCTGCATCCCACAAGCATTTCCGTGCCGTCCGGCAGTTGTTGGTCGCGCCAGCCCCAGAACGTCTTGATCAAGGGGTGGTAGCGAAATGCCGAAGTGTGTTCTAACGCCCTTGGCACCGACCGGCGGAGGGACTATTCAGGTAGGCCCACCGTCCACGCGATCACATCTGACAACCGAATACGAAGCACCGTGTGCTCCGCGACATCCGTCGTCCAGCATTTCGCGTTGGCAAGGTGGACGTAGTCGTCTTCACCGCGCAGATTCCCCGCGAACTCAAAGTTTTGTCCCAATCCGAACAACTCTGACAACTGCTGCGCGCCGAGGTGGTAGAAATCCTTCCCGCCCGTCGTGTGGCCCGAGATCTTGCCGACCGGCGTGTAGAGCGTCAGTGGCACTGCTATTCCGTTCAGGCGTGACCGCTTTACCAGGCTGAGAAGCAACTGGTCGATTTCCATGCGGCCAATCCTGCCAGCTACACGAAAACCGCCACCAGCGGTCGTGCGCCGACAGAAGATCAGTACCGGCAGTTAACCCAGGTTGTCAGAAAGAACAGTCCGAGATCCACGCAGATCGTTCTTAAGCAGATTGCACCGCAGGTGTTTTCGACAGAGGCATTTCAGGTTCGACGGGTGGGTCGGCCCCAGCGGGTAGGCGACCGTGGGGTCCAGATCGCAGAGCTCTGCGGGCCGATCGCAGTCCGGGAACCGGCAGGTCATATCCAGGCACCGGACGAACCGCCCCAGCTCGCCAGATGGCCGGTATCCCGACTAGTGAGCCCGCCACGCCCTCGGAGCGCCGGTGAGCGAGTCTCGTTGGCTGGCGGGTCGCCCGCGCCTTCGGTCTCGCAGCTGCTCGCTGAAGTAGTGGCTTTTGCCCCGGCCTGTGGCTTTGGCCTCGTACATCGCGGTGTCGGCGTCGCGCAGGATCTCCGCCGCGCCGCGCGAGTCGTTGTTTTCGATCACAACGATTCCGATGCTGGCCCCGATGCGAAGTGTCACGTTGTCGATGATTACCGGTTCCGACAGGATCGCGTGGACTCTGTCGGCGAGTGCGTCGAGGTCGGGGCGGGCGATCTGCCCGATGAGCAGGGCGACGAATTCGTCGCCGCCATGCCGGGCGACCACGTCGTCGGATCGGACCGCGCGGCAGAGGCGTTGCGCGGCGATCCGTAGCACGTCGTCGCCGGCGTCGTGGCCGAGCGAATCGTTGACGGTCTTGAGATTGTCCAGATCGATGAACAGGACCGCCGCCAAGACGTCGTGGCCGCCGGCTTGGAGTGCTTCGGTGACCCGGGTGACAACGTGGGCGCGGTTGGGCAGCCCGGTCAGCGAGTCGTGGGTGGCCTCGTAGGCGAGCCGTTCGCTGACGGTGCGTTGTGCGGTGATGTCGGTGAGTGAGATGAGCACCGCTGAATGCTGAAGATCGTCTGGGCTGAGCAGGCGATAGCTTGCGGACAGCCATACCCGTTGTCCGTCGAAGCGATCGACCCCGAAGATGTAATTACTGATTGGGGTTCCCGTCTGCCGGATCCGGGTAAGCGGATGCCGGTCTGCACCGATGAGGTGGCCGTTGGTGTCGTAGATGGGAGAGTCGAGGGCTTTGTTGGCTGGCCGGTTTTTGAGAACCTCGGGCTCCGTGCCAAATATTCGGTCGGCCGCCGGGTTCGAGGATTCGACACAGCCGTCGCTGCCGATGACCGCGACCCCGTAGTCGAGTGTGTTCACGACGGTTTGGAAGTGTTCTTCGGCGTGGCGCAGGGCGGTTTGGTCGGTACAGACCAGCACATAGCCGTTGTCCGTTGCGGTGGCGGAGACCCGCACGGTCAGAGCTGCTCCGTCCGCGGCGTGGTGGGTGCCGTGAACGATTCCGCCGTGGGCGATGATCGCGGCGGGGTCCAGCGGCGCGCCGACCGCCTCGCTGGCCGGGAGTGCGACTGCTCGTGCGGCGGGCCGGCCGTAGATGGCTTCAGCGGCCGGGTTCCAATTGGTGACGACGCCGGCGAACGTGGTGGCAATGATCGCGTCGCTGACGTGGGTGGCCAGCGCCGCCTGGTAGCGCAGCCCCGCCTCGACAGCCTTCTGGGCAGACAGATCGCGGAAGATCACCTGATAGGCGGGTCTGCCCTCCCACACCGTCAGCACCGACACTGCCTCGACGTCGAGGGTGGTGCCATCAAAGCGCAGCATCACCGCCTCCGAGGGCGCAGAGGTGTCCCCCTCGTGCCGTAGGGAAGCGATTCGCGCCAGCATCGCGGGAACCGAGTCGGGATGGACGAATTCGGTGATCGGGTGTCCCACCAGCTCAGCGCCGGACTGTGCGCCGATCCAGCGGACCCCGGCGGCGTTGACGTATACGACGCGGCCGCGCTCGTGCACGCAGATGGCGTCGGGGCTGTGGTCCACCAGCCGCCGGTACCGCTGCTCGACAACATCTGCCTGCATCTGCCGACCATCGGGGGCTGGAACCACCACGCCGCCTTCGACCTCGCCGTTGCAGGAGTCGTCGTTCCCCCCGTCCAAACCAGCTCCTCCTGGTTGCTGTCGAGCCCATTACAGCAAGAGAGTGGACCACACGGGCAGAAATAACCGAACGTAAATGAATCGGCATACCGTGGCGTGACCAACGGTGCGGGTGTGACGCATGGTGATCATTTGGACGTTAATCAATACAGGGACCGCCATTCGGGGCCTATCGGCGAGTGAAGGGATCCCACTTGGGTCGTGAGCCCGACCGTTGCGTGCACCAGCGGGTGGCGCGGACGGAGGATGCATGCGGTGAAACGTGCAGCCAGACAACGCAAACGATTCGGGGAGTCGATTACTCCACCCGCGACGCTGTCGTCAATGTCGGGGCGTTGATATGCACCGAGCTGCGCGACGACCAGAGCGTTGCTGCTGTCATCAGCGCAGTCAAGGTCGGAGGATTCAGCAGCAGGGACACAGGCATCCTGCTGGGATCTTCAGTCGGTGCGTTCTGACCCGATCAGGCACCGACTCTGCAGCGCTTTGTCGACAACAACAGCTGGCGATTAGTCACAAACGACAAAGAGCCTGCCCCGGTTTCTCATCCCACTGGCGCGATGATTGGCGGCAAAAAAACGAAACAAAAACCAAAAAGTCAAATCGACTCTGGCCCCCATGGCTGATCCGGCGCAATCTCGCCTGAAGTCGAGTTCGATACTGGGTTCGGATCACCCCCACGGGCGTGGGGAGCAGTTGACCTTTCCATCCTTCAGGCATAGGTAGCACGGGTGCAAAGCCTGGGCAATGATGCATCAGATGAATCGTTCCGCCACGGCCAGGAAGTTCGAGGATCCAGACGGCTTTCGCCGCACGCCGGTCAGTGCGCCGCTCCCCCGCCGGGGGACTGACGCCAGGCGCCGGCGCGGACATAGAGCGCGGTGAGCTCGCTCTATGCGGGTTTTGAGTTAACTCAAGAAGTCGGCGTTTTCGTCAGATAAATCAACCTTGTCTTGTCTCCGTCGCGTGCCGCCCGCCAAGCTGCCCCACCCCACCAACGGGCCCCGACGAACTACCGATAAAGTGCTTCGTAATGGTCCCTCTACCAACACTTTTCGCCAGTCCATCGACAACGACACGTGCTATCGCGGCGGTCGGGTTGCCCGTGGGCTCAGCGGCTGACACGGAAACGCTTTTGGCGCGACGTCGCTCCGGACACCAATTCGACTCGGCTTCTAGGCAATTGAAGGTGGGCTGCCAGTAACCGGGCGACCGCGTCGTTGGCCTTGCCGTCGACTGCTGGCTCGCGCACGTAAATTGTCAGCTCACCGTTGGAACCGATCTCGACAAGGGGCCCCTTGCGACTGCCCGGCTTGACCTTGACGATGATGATGTCGGTCATGCTGCGTGACGCTACCCTGCTGACCAGACACCGAATTAGCACGATCACAGGCCCCGCCGCGCAGGGGAGTGGGAGCCGCCAATCGCAACCGGGCCCAAATAGTCTCCCTGTGGGATCCGAATCGGATGCCGGATTCACCTCTGAGCCAAGTAATTCCATGGTTGTGCGAGCCGCCGAAGCCGTCGATGTGATTCGTGACAGCGATCGGCAGTGCGGGTTGTCCAAAGTGACACAATCGCTGCGCCGCTAGCGCGTCAGTGGACAAAACAGCTTCGAGTGATGTCGCTGAAATGGGTGGTTATCGGGCGGCGTCGCCCCACCGGTATTCCTGGGTGAGGTCGTCGAGCGCGACTTTGGCGTCGTCGGGGAGGTCCAGGTCGGCGGCGGCCAGGGTGTCGGTGAGCTGGTCGGGGCGGCTGGCGCCGAGGATCGCGGAGGTGACGGTGGGGTTGGCGAGCACCCAGGCGATGGATAGGGTGGCCAGCGACGTCCCGAGCTCGGATGCGATCTTGGTCAACTGATCGATGGTGTCGAATGCCTGGGTATGCCAGTAGCGTTCGTTATATAGGTCGGCGATTTGCTGACCGACTTGCGCGGAGAACCGGCCTTCGGTCGGTTGGTCGTCACGCGTGTATTTGCCGCTGAGTAGACCCGCTGCCAGCGGGTTGAACGGAATCACCGCCATGCCGGTCTCGGCGGCCAGGGGTAGCAGCTCGCGTTCGATCTGCCGGAACAGCAGGTTGTAGCGCGGTTGGACCGAAGCGATACGGGTGAGGTGCAGCGTTTCGGTGCGCCCTGCGGCGCGGGCCAGCCGGTAGGCCAGAAAGTTCGACACGCCGATGTAGCGGGCTTTCCCGGCGGTGACAATCGCGTCGAGGGTGGCCAGCGTTTCGTCGAGAGGTGTATCGGGGTCGTCGAAGTGGAGTTGGTAGATGTCGACGTAGTCGGTGCCCAGCCGGCGCAGTGAGCCGTCGACGGCGTCCAGCAGATGTTTGCGGGAGCCGCCCTGCTGCCAGCGGGCGGGGCCCATGGGTCCGCCGGCTTTGGTGGCGAGGATGATCTGGTCGCGCTTGCCCCGCAGCCAGCGCCCGACGATCTCCTCGCTGCGTCCCACCTCGGCTCCCATGGGGTAGATGTCGGCGGAATCGAAGAAGGTGACGCCGGCCTCGGCAGCGGTGTCCATGATCTGGTGGGCAACCGTTTCGTCGGCCTGACGACCGAACGTCGCGGTGCCAAGGCAAAGTCGCGGGACGGTGAGGCCGGTGGCCCCGAATGTCGTGTACTGCACGCTGCCCTCCTCGTGTGACGTTTCACAGCCAGTCATCACTAACAACCGTGGCGGTCGGGCACGTGTTCCTCGCCGGGCGGGTGCACAATCACAGCGATAGTGTCGCCCTGAGTTGCTGGACTGCGGAAAACAGCTTCACCACGCGCCGGGCGTGGAATACGACGGAAAGGAATATGAGGCTTTCCCGGTAAACTAACCGCTTATCCAGTATCGCGCTGTGCTGCAACGTATTTCAGATTTGAGGGATGCAACGTCGAGCAGCACAGGTGACCGCACCGCAGCTGGCGCCCCATGCTCATCGCGCCGGCGAACTGGCTAGCCAAAGCGTGGCGGTCATGGAGCAGCTAAATGCTGAGGCCGGCGTACAGAGCCCCCTAGCCCAAGAGCCGCCGCCGTCGATCAAGGTCTTCGTGAAACTCAACAGTGAGTTTGTGAGTGAACTGGGCGTGCTCGAGCAGGCGTGTCCGGCCACCTGACCGCTACCCGGTGGGCCGGGCTGATGAGATTGCCACCGCGGACGCGGCGGGCGTACGATCCTGATCGTTCTGAGGCGTCGGGCGCGCGGATAGGGTCCGCTGGTGGCCTGCTCACCAGACAGGAGGGCGACCTGATGGCCAGACTTCTGTTCGTCATGACCGGAGCGAGCTACTGGACGCTCAAGGATGGCACCCGACATCCGACCGGTTACTGGGCGGAAGAGTTCACCGCCCCGTACAGCGCGATCACCGGAGCGGGCCATGAGATCGTGGTCTCCACCCCCAACGGTGTCGTGCCCCACTTGGACGTGATGAGCTTGCGACCGTCGATGGCCGGTAGTGAACAGATCGCCCGTGAGCAGGAGGAGGTCCTGCGGTCAGCCGAAGAACTGCGCCACCCAATCGAATTGGCTTGCGCGCGCCTCGAGGATTACGACGCCGTGTACTACCCCGGTGGCCACGGCCCGATGGAGGACTTGTGGGAGGACGCCGACTCTGGCCGACTTCTCACAGCGGCACTTGCGTCCGGTAAACCGCTGGCGATCGTGTGTCACGCACCCGTCGCGATCATGGCCACCCGTCGCAAAGGCGTCTCGCCCTTCGCCGGCTATCGGGTCACGGCCTACACCAACGACGAAGAGGATGCCGTCGGCCTGCGTGAAAAAGCCAGATGGACCGTGGAGGATGAACTGGTCAAGTTGGGCGTCGACTTCACGCGAGGTGAGATCTGGAAGCCCTACACGGTCGTGGACCGCAATCTGTACACAGGCCAGAACCCCGCTTCCGCCGCACCCTTGGCAGAGCGGATTCTGGCTGCACTGAACTAACCAACAAACTCGCTGGAAGATTGATAGTCCGCGACAGCAAGGTCGAATCGATTCGAAAACTCTTGACCCACAGATAACTCCGTCGAGGAGGCGTCATGGATTTCCTCGTCACCATGACTACCCACGTCCCCAGGGTACGACTGAGGACACCGTGGCCGAGGTACGGCAACGGGAGGCCGCCCATTCACACAAGCTCGCAGAGCGCGGGAGCCTGCGCCGTTTGTGGCGGCCCCCGTTGCGGCCCGGCGAGTGGCGCACTTTGGGCCTCTTCACCGCCGACGACGCCGATGAAGTCGAAAGCGTGCTCGCGTCGATGCCGCTGCGGATCTGGCGCAGTGACGAGGTGATCCCACTGCAGCCGCATCCGAACGATCCCAATCTCGCCGGCATCGGACTCGGGCGAGAGAGCTTGATCGCTATGACGATTGCCGTCCCGGACGGGACGGCTTCCAGTGCTGTGGATGACAAGTTGAGCCGCGAAGCCCAGCGTGCTCGCGAACTTTCCGGCCAAGGCCATCTGCGGCGGCTGTGGGCGCTACCCGCAGAAGAACCCGTCCGGCGAACTCTCGGCTTGTGGAACGCCCGCGACCCCAACGAGCTCGACAACATCCTGAAGTCGCTGCCCCTCTACCCGTGGATGACAGTGACGACCACAGAGCTTTCGCCCCATGCCAGTGACCCTGCCACCCTCAAGTGTGGGGTCGCAGAGCTGCGCCCTCCGTCCCGCGGATGATCTTGGCTCAGTTTGTCGTGGGCACTCAAGATGTCGCGCGGTCAAGTCTTATGTGGCGCAACGGCAGTGACGCGTGCGGGGTGGGCGTCGTCAGCGCTCGCGGCGACAAACGAATATTCCGGATCTCGTGAGAGCTGCAATGGCACATCAACCGGTTTACGAGACTTACAAATACAGAGGAGAATCCAATGGCAACAGTGAACCCATCTACGAAACCTGCACAGATTCGCCTGGCCCGACGGTCGCCTGCCTATTGGCGTGTCACAATCGACAACCCGCCGATCAACGTAATGGGGCCGGAAATGGTCCAGCAGTTTCAGGAAGTCATTAACGCTCTAGAAGCCGACGAGCATGTCAGGGTGGTGGTCTTCGACAGCGCGGTCGACGACTACTTCCTGAATCACTCCGATTTCGAGGCCAAGCTCGAGGACCTGACCGCACTACCGGCTGGTCCGACAGGCTTGGCGCCATGGCCGGACTTTCTGGCGCGTCTGACCCGCGTGCCAGTCGTCTCCATCGCCCTCATCCGCGGCCGTGCGACGGGCAACGGCAGCGAGATCACGCTCGCCTGCGACATGAGTTTCGCCAGCCGCGAAAAGGCCATCCTCTCGCAATGGGAGGTGGGCGTGGGGATGGTCGCCGGCGGCGGCCCCATGGCCCGGCTGCCCCAACTCATCGGCCGAAATCGCGCCCTCGAGGTGCTCTTGAGCTCCGATGACATCCGGGGAGACCAGGCCGAGGCCTACGGCTACGTTAATCGCGCCCTGCCCGACGCCGATCTCGACGCGTTCGTAGAGGCGCTCGCAACCCGTATCGCCGGGTTCGACAAATGGGCGATCGCCAATACAAAGCGCCTTGTGAACACCAGCTTGCCGCCGGACGTCGAACTCGGCGCCGGGTGGGATGCGTGCATCGCTTCGCTCGGGCGACCCGCCGCCCAGGATGCAATCAAAGCGCTGATGGCGCGCGGCTTCCACAAGCCTGGCGATGTCGAAAATCGGCTCGGATCCTACGTGGGCCAAATCGCACGGTAGCACTCATCCGGAACGCGGGCAGCGACTCGGCTCGCCCACCCTTAGGGATAAGACGCACCAGCACAAGACCGCGGTCTGCACTCAGGTCATCGACGTTAACGTGCAGAGCGAACCCACGCCGGCTCACTGCCTTGCACCTGGCTGCCAACCACTCGCGTAGTCCTTCGCCCCACCGCCGAATACGGCGAAATCGAATATGGCGGGTTACCAGTAGAACCGTGATTGTTGCATCAGATGCAGGATGAGCCCTCCGCAGCCTAGACATGTTGATTGTCGCGAAACCTGCGCCTTGCGCCGTCGTCGCGGCGTCTGGTCTGAATCCGGTCCGGTTCGATGGCGGCGACATTTCGCGTCGTGATGGCCTCCGACACCTTTAGCGGTGTCTCCCCGTCCGCCAGTGTGGCGACGTCCCTCGACCGCACGTCGAACAAGGGTCAGGACGCAGTCCTCACCGAGCGCTTCATCAATCTGCGACGACAGCCCGGCGTCCAGATGGTGCGCCGAGCAATCGAGCGTGAGCCCCACAGCCTGCGCACATCTACCATCTGTAACGCCGCATCACGTGATCGATGACCCCGGGCTGGGGCGCCGCGTCACATCGACGCGATGCCCAGCGCCGCGGTGGCGCCCGCAACAATCAGCACCACCACGGCTGGCACGGCGTGGGGGAGGTCACCGACGCGACCGTGCCCAACCACCGCCGCGACCATCAGCAGGGCGAGCCCGATCGCAGCCGCTATACCGAGTACCGGGACCACGAGCCCGACGAGCAGCCCGACCCCCCCGGCCACTTCCAATACGCCGATGAGCGACCACAGGCGCTGGTCAGCACGCAGATCGTCGCGGCGCCCGGACTGCTTGTCGCCCACAAGCTTTGAGCGACCTGAGCCAAAAAATAACAGAGCCAGAGCCACGCTCAAAACGATGGCTGCCACGTGCATAAGATTGACCTCCCGGCTAGATTGTCGTCACTACCGTCTTGCCTACGGCGCACACCGGCTGGCTGCGCGTGCCGTTCACAGTCGATGCAGCTGTGCTCGACTCACCGAACGGTCGCGGAAAGCAGTCGACCCAAACAGTTCCCACCTCAGCATTCGTTCGGCGGCGCGGCGCCAATCGACCCGCGGCGAAATCGATGAGGAATTGCTGCCCGCAGGGTGGATCCATTTCGGCGAGCTCGCGAGCCACCGTAAGGTCACCGCCGGCGCAGAACGCGCGACCACTCCCCGTGATCACGAGCGCGCGGACCTCGTTATCGACCCGTGCGCGGTCGATGTGGTGCGCGAGCTGGCTCATCGTGCCGGGATTAAGCGCATTCAACTGTTCTGGTCGATCAAGGCAAAGCCAAGCGCCGGCGCCTTTGCGTTCATAGAGCACCTCATCCATCGGATTCCCCTCCCGCCGTATATCGGCATCGGTCGACATGGGCGCGCGTCGTTGGTACCGAGGCCAGCGCCCAAACTCCTGACGTCCGCCGCATCCAATCGCCTAGGCGTCCGGTGCGCCGCGATCACGCCAGCGCCGCGCGCCCGCGCGCGACCAGAACGCCGGGCACGATGTCGCCCACGCGACCGGCTCGTCGAAGCCATCGGCGCTCGATCGTGTGGTGTCAATAATTTTCGGTGCTGCGCAGTCGCTAACCTGACCAAATACTTATTAGGCAATCGGCTGCGACCAGACGGCCGACCGGTCAGCTCCGGTTCTCGTGCTACTCGCCGGATATAGCGGCACAACGCCGCCAACCGGAGCCGCCAACGGACCAGTACGGCCACCACCATCCCGAGCGCACAAAGCAGGCCCATGGCCAACAGCCACGATCGAAGATCGTGAGACCACAGCGGATCCCTAACCCGCACCGTCGGGTCGACGCGGCGAAGATCGATTGTTGATGCCGACGCGGCGAAACCCCAACGCGCCGGAACCACCCATGACAACTGATCCAACACGACTCGCCCGGTGACCGGAATCAGCCCGCCGGAGAAGACAATTGACAACATCACGACAGCCACCAGCATTGGCAGGATCTGGTCGTGCGATCGCGCCGCCGCCGACAGCACCAGTCCGGTCGCTGCCGCCACCGCCGCGGTCGCTGCCAGCGTCACGTAAAGCTCGAACACCGGATTCCCCAATACCACCGCGCCGCGCGTGGGTCCCCCCTTACCGATGACGACAATCGCCGCGAGAACAGCGGTCTGAAGTGCAGTGATGCACGAGTACACCACGATCTTGGCGCTCAGATATGCCGAGGACGACAAACCCACTGCTTGCTCGCGCCGAAAGATCAACCGTTCGCCGACCAAATCGCGAAGTGTCAGCGCCGTACCCATGAAGACCGCGCTGATGTTGATCAGCATCAAAACCTGTGATGGCTCGTCCGGTGCCGCGCCATACGGGTCGGTCGTGGCAAATCCACTCCGCCCAGGAACCAGCAACGTCAGCGCTCCCAAGATGAAGGGCAGCACAGCCAAAAATGTGAAGTACCCGCGATCGGCCAGTACAAGTCGGACCTGGCGGCGCGCCACGGTGGAAACCTGCCGCAACACAAGACCTTTCGGCGTTCGCGGTGCCAACTTGGCGCCTCCCGAAGCCGGCCCCGCCTTCGGCGGCGCCCCACCGCTGCGACTTCGATGATCACGGTTGGCCGCATCGGGGTCGGCGCTGACCGCTGCGAAGATGTCGGCCCAGTTGGTTGTGCCTGTGATGCAGGCGATCTCGCTGGGCGGCCCGCAATAGGCCGGCTTACCACCCGGGGCAAGCAACAACACCTGATCGCACATATCCAGATACGACACACAGTGCGTCACCACGAACACCACGCGACCGGCGTCGGCCAAGCGCCGGAGCATCCGCATGACCTGCCGGTCCAGCGCTGGATCTAGGCCTGACGTGGGTTCGTCCAAGATGAGCAGTGACGGGCTGGTCAACAGCTCCAAGGCCACTGAGGCGCGTTTGCGCTGCCCACCGGAGAGTTTGTCCACGCGACAGTGAGCGTGGTCAGTCAAATCCAGTTCTCCCAGCACCCTTTCCACAGCGCGCCGCCGTTTCTCTTTAGAGGCGCAAGGCAATCGAATCTCGGCCGCATAGCCCAGAGCCTGGGCGACAGTGAGCTGGTGGTGCACCACATCGTCCTGGGGAACCAGCCCGATCTTGGTGCGCAACGCAGCGTACTGACCATGGATGTCGTATCCGTCGAAGCTCACCGCGCCGGTGGTGGGGGTCATGGTTCCGGCGACCAGTTTGGCCAGCGTCGACTTACCCGCGCCGGAGGGTCCGATGATCGCGGTAAGCGAACCAGGACGGGCGACAAACGACACGTCCCGAAGCAGTTCGCGGTCATCGCCCACCCTTAGCCCGACCGCATCCACCAACAGGCAGCCGACGTCGACCGAGCCCACCGACCGCCCGATGCCGCCCGTCGCTTCCCGTTGACCACGCGAAAGTCCCCCGCCCACACCGTCTGCTCGTCTCGCGGCCTCGGAAGTGTCGTTCACCGCCGAGACGCCGGTGGCGGCAACCAGTACGGGGTATTCCGTGCCGCGGTCTGCGTCACCGGAATCGCCCGAGACCGTCCCGGGACCGGCTGGTGGGACTGCACCGGTGTCCTCGGCGAAGGTGTCGTATACCTGCAGGGCCGGCGACGGGGGGCTCTGCTGGAAATCGGTCACGAGCACGCGGTTCCTCCCAACTCGGTCACACTCGCTTGCTGAGTGCAATGCGCAGCACCGGCATCCCCTTTGCTGCGACTGGCGTCATAAACCGCAGGCGTGCTGACGGTAACGTTGTGTGTCAAAACGAATCGCATCACGGCCCTCCTCGTGTCTTGCCCCGCAGCGGCGGCCGGGGCTTTCGATGCAAACCCACAAACCCAGTGGTGAGGCCACGGTAGACACGGGCCGGCTGGCTCGGCGAGGCAGTTCTGGCCGGGCAGCATCCATCGCTGGCCGACTCGGTCAGGTGTGGTGATGTCGGGCCGCGCGCCGCGTTTACCTTCGGGCGACCACGTCGCGTTGCGACGTCCTGCCACGTGAAGCGGTCCGGGCTGCGCATTCGCGTGGACCAGAACTATTTGATAGATGGCTATCACTTAGTCTAAGATGTGATGGTGCCCACACGCGAGCGTCAGTTGCGCACCGATGCGGTGCGCAATGCGTCGCGCATCATCGCCTCGGCGCAGCGGGTGTTTGCCAGTGTCGGCCCGCAGGCCGCGATGGAGGATGTCGCTGCCGATGCCGGTGTCGGGGTGGCCACGGTGTATCGGCGCTTTCCCACGAAGGAAGCGTTGTTGCGGGTGGTGCTCGATCGCCGTTTCGACGAGGTCGTGGGAGCCGCGCTGGAGTGTGCGCAGCATGAAGTTGATGCCCGCGACGCGATGCGCGCCGCGCTGCGCGGTGCGGTGTCGTTTATCGCCGGTGACCCCAACACCATGGCGGCGGCGATGAGCAGTGGGTTGATGACGATGGATCTGGCTTACCGATTTTTTGAACCTGTCGCCGCGATCGTGCGCCGTGGTCAAGACGATGGCGTGTTCCGCGACGACCTGGTTGCCGAAGACGTGCCGCGGATTGTGCTGATGCTGGTGGGCACGCTTCCCTCGTTTGAGGCGGGATCTGATGGGTGGTATCGCTACCTTGATCTGATCACCGACATGCTCACCGCCGATCGCAGCCGACTTTCGCCGGTGAGCCCGGTGCGTGACCACCGGCCTCCGCCGGTTCTGAACCTACCGCGTCAGCCATCTGGAAAGTGAGGTCGATGATGGGTCATCAACATGGCAGCACCCTATTGCTGGAGGACCCGCAGGCGGCGCCGTGGCAGGGCTGGGGGCGAGCGTCGACCGCGACGCCACCGCAACTGAGCTGGCCTGCGCTGCAGCGATTGTCGGCCGGCGATGCCGACACCGCCACCGACGCGCTCAGCCAGGCATACAGCGCCGTCACGGTGCTGCCTGATCCGGGGGCCAATACCTTGCGCATGGAGGTGGCCACGTGCAAGCTGCCCAACCTGACTCTGGGTTGCTTGGAGATTTCGAGCTCGATGGTGCGTTCGTCGCGCTATCCGCTGATTGCGGTGTGCCTGCCGGTCGGTGGGAAGATTCTGATTAGCAGTAACTGTGGCAGCGCGCGGGTGGCCGATGGATCGGCGGTGGTGGTTTCGCCGGGTAACCCGGTGGTCGTGGAGTATCTGACCGACGATTGCCGCATGGAGACAGTGCTTTTCGAGCAGTCTGCGGTTGAGGCGGAGCTGGCCGGGATGTTGGGGGCGCCTGTCACTAAGCCGTTGCGCTTCGACCTCCGGTTCAATCTGTTTGCCGCATCGCCGTTCTCGCGAGCGCTGCAGCTGTTACACAATGAGCTGACTGATCCTGCCGGACTGGCTGCGGTGCCCGCGATGTCCAGGCAGCTGGGTCGGCTGATCATGGCGGGTCTTCTTGTCAGTCAAACACATAACTACACCGAGGAACTCACCCGGCCCAGGGCTGTGCCGGGTTCTAAGCCGATCCGCAATGCGCTGGAGTTTATCGAGAGTCAGCCCGGGGATATCGAGACGGTGGCCGACATCGCTGCCGCGGTGGGCCTGAGTGTGCGTGCTCTCGATGACGGCTTTCAGCGCTATGTGGGCACACCGCCAATGACCTATTTGCGCCAGGTGCGGATGGCACGCGCCCATGAGGAACTCTTGGCCGCCGACCCCGAGCTGACCACGGCAACCGCTATCGCGCGCAAGTGGTGTTTCGGGCATTATGGCCGGTTCGCCGCGGAGTACGCACGCCGGTTCGGCCGCAAGCCCTCCGAGACGTTGCGCGCCCTCAGCGGCTGACACCCCCAAATCGGGGCCAGCGCTGATCCGGTTGTGGCGCCGCATCATTGAACGACGCCCGACTGATGGCGCCACTGATCGGGTTGCACGGCGGCGGCCAACGCCAACACAGCTACGCGGGCCCGGGCGGCCGCTGCGGCTATCACGCGCTGAGGTTGGCTACCGCCTCGAATGCGTCAAGGGTGGTCGGTGTATGGACTTCGATGTCCAGCACCGTGCAGACGCGGCCGAAGCCCCAGTAGAAGCCGATCAGCTGCAGGATCTCCACGATCTGGCGGGGCGGGTAGAAACGCTGCAACGCGGCAAAGCGCCGCGCGCTTACCCGAGGTCGGTTCAGCACGTCGGTCACGAACCCGATCAACACGTTTTCGGCGTCGGGCAGGGTGGTCGGGTCGAGGGTGCGATCCCAGATGGCTTGCCGTACAGCGGGTTCAACGCCCGCGGCAGCCGAGATCGGGATGTGCTGTTGGTACTCGAACTCGCATCGACCCTTGGCGGCAACGCTGAGGATGACCAGCTCGCGTGCACGCTCGGGCAGTTCTAAGGCGGTGAACTGGGCGTGGGCCAGCCGCAGAAAGTGCTCGGCGAGTACTGGTGAGTGGGCCAGCATGTCGATGGCCGCAACACCGGGTATCGCGGCGAGCATGCCGGCCAGTGGCTCGGGGATTTGGTTTGGATCGGGATAGCTGAGCTGGGCCATGACTGGCTCCCTTTTCAGTGCAGTCCGGCCATCAGTTCGGCCAGGTCGTCAGGGCTGATCATCGACGGCGGCATCGGAGGACCCCAGTGATTGGGCGATTTGTCCTGTCCCCAAATGCCTGGTTCCCAGATCTGATCGTCGATGACCTCGTCCATGTCCGAGTAGTACTCGGTCATGTTGCCGGCCGGGTCACGGAAGTACCAGAAGAAGTTCGACCCGATCCAGTGGCGGCCGATTCCCCAGACGTGACGTTCGGGATGCTCGGCGAGCAGATCCTGTGCGCCGCGCCCGATCTCGTCGATGTCTTCGACTTCCCAGGACGTGTGGTGCAGATGGGGTACGGGTGCCGCCTGGACCAAGACGTTGTGGTGATCGGGCGAGCATCGCATGAACGCGCCGATGTCTTGAACCTCGTCGCTGAGTCTGAAACCCAAGCCGTCGATGAAGAATCGCTTGGATGTCGCGTAGTCGGTGGACCCGAACACCACATGCCCCAGCTTGCGGGGGCGCACTCGTGTCTCGCGGTACAGCGCTGGTGCCCGCACGTCGGGGCGGCGGATGTCGCCGGGGTAGTTCTGTTCGGCGGCCTGCCATTTCTGCTGCAGTGGTTCAGCGACCGCTACTTTCACCGCGATCCCGGTGGCCGGCTCAACGGCGGCCAGTTCCGCGCCGTCCACGCGCGAGTCGACGCCCAGGCGGGCCAGTCGGGACTGGATGCTGTGCAGGTCGTCGCGATCCTGGGCGGCCACCCCGATTTCGACGAGCCGGCGAATGGGTGTGTGGACGAGGATCAGCTGTTCGCCTCCGTCAACGGTGCCGAACCGCCGCTGGGAGGCCGCGCCGGGCCCGTGCACGGGGGTCAAGCCGAAGTCGGTGTAGAACTTCGCGGCTTCATCGAGGTTGGGTACCCCGATGGTGAGGTGGGTGAGCCTGTGTAGCGACACGTCATGCGTCCTTTCCTGGTGATGGGGTCTGTGGGGAGGCGGCCACGAAGGTGTGGCGCATCTCCCCCACGCCATCCAGCCGGCTGACCAGGACGTCGCCGGGCCGGATGTAGCGGGGAGGTTTGCGGGTGGTGCCGACACCCTCCGGTGTGCCGGTGAAGATGACGTCGCCCGGGCTCAGCGGAAGCACGGAGGACAGCTCGGCGATCAGCCTGGGAACCGAGTGCACCAACTCGGCGGTGGACGCCTTCTGCACAACATCTTCGTTGAGAAGGCAGCTCAGCTGCAGGCTGTCTGGATCGTCGAATTCCTCCGGGGTGACCAGGTAGGGGCCGGTGGGGCTGAATCCGGGGAACGACTTGCCCATGCTCATTTGCGGCAGTTGTCCCAGCAGTTGGGTGGTGCGTTCGGAGAGGTCTTGTCCGAGGGTGAGCCCCGCGACGTAGCTCCAACCGTGTTCGGCGGGCACGTGAAACGCTGTGCGACCCACCACGACTACCAGCTCAACTTCCCAGTCCACGGTGTCGGTGGGCAGGGTGATCACGCCGGTGGCCGAAGCGAACGAGGAGACATACTTGGTGAACACCATGGGCCATTCCGGCACCTCCAGACCGCCTTCGGCGGCGTGAGCGCGGTAGTTGGCCCCGATGCCGAAGACTTGTTCGGGCCGCGGCGCCGGCGGGCCTAGCTGGTCGAGGGAGTAGGGCTGGGGTGTGCCCGGGTTCTTGGCGGCCCATCGGCGGAATTCATCCCAGCGCCGGTACACCGCTTGCGGGTCAGCGGAAAATAGCTCCTCGCTGGCCTGTGCGACGTCGACCGCGCCACCGTCACGGAATAGGGTCAATCGGCCGTCGAGATTTCCGATACGCATGGTTCACTTCACCTTTCGCTGGGGGCAAGAATCTGATCGAATACGTTGTTGAGCACCGTTGCGGGATCACTGACCGCCTCCGTGCAGCGAAACGCGATGAACTTGTCAGGGCGGACCAGCACCGCGCCGGCCGAGCTCACGCCGCGCTGTTTGAGCCAGGAGCAGCGAACGTCAACGTGGTCGACGTCGACGAAACCCACTCGCGTCGTGCGCAGCGGAATGTTGCGCTCAGCGGCGATTTTCGATGCGGCTTCTACCCAGTCCAAACCGTCTTCGCCGGTGATCAAGACGAAATGGCCGCCGTGCACCAGCGATCCCAGGGCGATGCGCCGACCGTCGCGTTCAACCCATGCGTGTGGCAGCGAGTTTCCGGGTCGAGTGCTTGGCTGGTAAATCCGAACCGGGTCAATTCGTGCTGGCTCTGGGGAGGAGTCATCGACAACCGCCGCAGAACGGTACGTGTATCCGAAATCGATGCCGTGCTGGCGGAATTCGTAACTGTGCGATGCGACGGCTTGGCTGAGCTGGTGACGCCGCCGGGGGGAATCGGGCAGGTCGTCCCACAGCGGGCGCAGCGATTCCCAGTTCTCCTCCACCGATTTCGCCGGCGACAGTCCCAGCGCGTTGACCACCGTGTCGTGGTTCATCGCCGCGAACACCGCCGTGAGGACGTTGACGAAATCAACGGGCCGGCGTTCGGCTTCGTAGGTATCCAGCAGAGCGGCGCCTGCGTGTCCGTGTAGCACGGCCGCCAGCTTCCAGCACAAGTTGTATGCGTCGTGGATGGCACTGTTGAGGCCGAGTCCTCCGGTGGGTGGATGCCGGTGGGCGGCGTCGCCGAGCAGAAATACCCGTCCGTCGGAGAACCGTTGCGCTAGTACGCCTTCCATCACCCATTTGCTGACGCTGTGAACGGTGGGAGCGAAATCTGGTATGCCGAGCGATTCGCCGACACGCTTGATCACTTTGGCTGGGTCAGAGGTGTCGGGATGGTCATACGGGTAGGGCAGCACGGCCAGCCACTCTTCTGATCGCGGTCCCCAATGGTCAGGGCCGATGCCGAACAGCACACAGCCGTAGTCGAGGTGTTCTGGAACGTCGGGGTTATAGACCCAGCGGATCAGCGGGTCCTCGTCGCTGAAGTAACGCGACAAGTCCGCGGAAAAATGGGCGTTGACTGCGTGGCGCAGGTTGGTGATCCCCTCCATCGGGATCCCGACGAGGTCTCCGATGGTGCGCCCGCCGTCGGCGCCCAGCAGATACGAACACCGCACCCGGTACTGCTCGTCGGTGGAGCGGTCCAGGATCGTCGCCGTTACACCCTCAGCGTCCTGGTCGAGATCGATCAACTCGTGAAAGAACCGAACGGTTGCTCGCGGGCGTGATTCGGCGAAGCTCTTCAGTATGGGTTCCAGGCGTATCAAGGGCAGGTTCGCCGATGGGCACGGGCTGGCGGCGATATAGTCGGGGTCGGTGTAGCCGCCACCCCAACCTTCGACACAGGCCAGTCGCTGACCGTGCCGCTGCGCGGGGCCGTCACCGGCCAGACCTGAGTACCACGCGACAGTCTGCATGTTCTCTAGCGGTGTGCTGTGCGCCAGGATGTCGGGGGCCACTCCGATGTCGGTGAAGATCTCCATGCTGCGCTGATTGAGTACGTGCGCCTTGGGCAGCCGCGAGGTCTCGGCGTATCGCGACACCAGTAGCGTTTCAACGCCCAACTGCGACAGCAGCATTGACGCGGTAAGACCCGCGCCGCCGCCTCCGACGATCAGCACGGGGACGGCGATGTCGTTGGTCGCCATGTCGTTTCTCCTTAACACGGTCGTGCAGCGGGACTCCCGCAGCGGCTGTTAGAGCTGGCGGGCAAACCCGCGTACGTCGCGCACGGTGGCGGCGTAGACATCGGGCATGGCGGCACGAAAGAACACGTCACCGGCATGGACGGTGCCCGCCACGACGCGCCCGACGGCGCTGACCCCGCTGCGCACCAGGCGGCGCTGGTAGCTAAGGCCCTCATCGCGCAACGGATCGAGTTCGTTGACCGAGATCACGTGCGGGGGCAGCCCGACTAGCTCGGCGTCGCCGGCATGATGGGGCCAACACAGCGCATCGGCGCGGTGCGCTGCGAGCGGGTCATACAAGGCGCCCATCACCGCCAGCAGCGCGCAGGAGATCAAATAGCCGTCGTTTTCCTGCTGCGACGGCAAGCCGGCCGGCTTGTCCCACGGGCTGGCGATCATCGGGGCGATCGCGTACACCCCGTCGGGTCGATGTCTCCACTGTTCGCGGCTGGCCTTCAAAGCCACAGCCAGCGCCAGGTTTCCACCGCCGGATTCCCCGGACACCAGGACGGTGTCCACACCCAGTTCGGCGCGGTGCTCCAACGCCCACACGGTGGCCGCGGCGCAGTCATTGAGGCCAGCCGGGTACGGGTGGTCGCCGAGTCGACCTGCGGCGTTGCGGAATTCCACCCCGATGACCACAGCCCCCTGGGCGGCCAGTTCGTCGCGCCAGCGTTCATAGCAGGAGTCCGCGGCGCTGAGGATGACCCCGCCACCGCCGTGGAAATGCACCACGCAGGGCAACGTGGCGTCGCCGGGCCGGCCGGCGGGACGATGGATACGCAACGAAAGGTCGTTGCCGTCCGGGCCTGCCACGGTGACGGTTTGTCGCGAGACCTCCTCGACGGGGGCCAGCCCCGACAGCAGCGCATCGAATAGCCCCCCGAAGTTGGCTTCGGTTTGGGCGGCATAGTCCAGTAAGGCCTCGCGCGGCGAGGCCGCCGAGACTGGTAAGGGCGGTGATTGGCGGTCCAGACCGAACGGCGCGAGCGCGGCAACCATCCGCGGATCAGCGCGTGGATCATCGCGCAGATCCCCTGGCGGGGAACCCAATTGAGCCGCGCCGCTGTGCACGGCGAGCGAAGCGGCAGTGGTGAGAATTTCAGACATTCAGATCACCACCGTTGTGGGCAGGTGCGGCCGCGTGGGCGCTGAATCCGAATTTCAGGTCGCGCGCCATCCCGTCGGAGCGCCAGGACTGCAGCAGGCCGCCGTACTCGATGGGGCCCCCGCCATAGGCGGTGGCGAACACCCCGGGCTGGACATTGGCGTCGGCGTTTTCATTGTTGAACGCCCCCGGGGTGCAGTTGCGGCTTGCTTCGGGATTGAAGGTGGACTTCTCGGTGATCACCTCACCCCAACGTTTCTGCGCACCGGGTCGGACTTCCACTGTGCTGGCGCCGCGGCCCAGTGCATGTTCGATCACACGGGTCACGTGAGCGGCCTGGTCGCCGAAGACCAGCGGCTGGTTGATCGACACTGCCGCCTGGTGCAGCCCACCGATGATGAACAGGTTCGGAAACCCGTTCACGCATATTCCGTGCAGCGAACGCACACCCTGGGCGCGATGCTGCGACAGCGTCTGGCCGGTGGGCGAGTAAACTTCGAATCCGCCCGATCGGGTTGCGGCCACGGCGAATTCGAAGCCGGTGGCGTAGATGATGCAATCGACGTCGTATTCGTGGCCGTCGAACACGATTGCGGTCTCGTTGATCCGGTCAAGACCCCTGCCGTCGGTGTGGATAAGCGTGACGTTGGGCCGGTTGAACGTCGGCAGGTAATCGTCGTTAAAACCGGGTCGTTTGCAAAACCGGCCATAGTACGGCTTGAGCGCCGCGGCGGTGACCGGGTCATCGACGAGTTCATCCACGCGTGCGCGGATGCGCTCCATCTGAGCGAAATCCATCGTTTCCAGCAGCGCCGCAGCCGCTTCGGGCGAACCGGCGGCGCGGGCCTGGGCGCCCCCACCCCAGATCGTGGTCCACTGATCGCCGACCAGATCCACGTCCTGGGGCATGCCAGCAAGGATGGCGTCGAAGTTCTCCATCCGGCGCCGCTGCCACCCGCGGTCCTGGCGCGCCGCCCAGCCCGCTTCGAGGGGGGCGTTGTGGCGGCTGTCAACGAGCGAAGGGGTGCGCTGAACGACGTACAGGTGTGCGGCGTCTCGGGCCACCACCGGCACGATCTGAATCCCGCTGGACCCAGTTCCGACCACCGCGACGCGTTTGTCGCGCAGCCGGTCAAGCCCGCCGCGCGGGCTGCCGCCGGTGTAGTCGTAATCCCATCTGCTGCTGTGGAACTGCTTGCCCTTAAAATCGCGAATCCCCGGGATTCCCGGCAGCTTAGGCCGGTGCAGCGGGCCGCTGCCCAGCACGACGAACTTGGCCTGGATCTGGTCGCCGCGGTCGGTGGCCACAGCCCATCGCGAGTCGCGGCCCGACCAGCGGATCTCACTGACTTGCGTTTGTAGATAGGCGTTTTCGTAGAGGGCGTACTTTTCGGCGATGTGCCGCAGGTGTTCTGCGATTTCCGCGCCCGGCGCGTACCTGGCCGACGGCGTGTAGTCAAACTCTTCCAGCAGCGGCAGGTAAATCAAGGATTCGCAGTCGCACGCGATTCCTGGATAGCGGTTCCAGTACCAGGTGCCGCCGAAGTCGGCCCCTTTTTCGATGAGCCGGAAGCTGCTGATCCCGGCGCGTCGCAGTTCCACCGACGTCAGGATCCCGGTGATGCCGCCGCCGACGATGAGCACGTCGACCAACTCCACCGATGCATTGCGGGTGATGGTGTCGGTGGCGTTGGGGTCGCGGGCGAAATCTGCAAACTGGCCTTCGATGGCGATATATTGCGCGTTGCCTTTGGGATTGAGCCTTTTGTCGCGCTCCAGTTGATACCTCGTGGCGAGCCGGCGATTGCGGTCACCCTCGACAGCGCTTTCAAAGGTATCGATGCTGCTGGACAAGTCCCCTCCTGACTGACTGACTGACTGACTGACTGACTGACTGACTGACTGGGTGTGGCTCACCTGCGGGTGAACGTTGTGAAACTCAAGATAAGCGGCTAAAGGCCGGGCAGGACAGCCAGTTTGCGCAACGGGTGATCCGCTACTGGCCGTTTTTCATCATCGCCGCTGCACCGACGAATACGGCGGAATCGAATATGGATTTGATACGGAGACGCCTTGGCCAGGCAGAAGCGCTCCCCGCGGCTTCCCGAGAGGGCCTCGCACGCCGGCCCATCCGGGCCCGGTGGTCGATGTGTCCTATCGCACGGTCAGATTGATCGAGGAGTGGCTCGGGTGCCTATCCGACGACGTGAAAATTGGGGTAGCGCGTTACGAACAACTGGGGTAGCGCGTTACTCTGTCGAGCTCATGTGACCGATTTAAGAATTGATTCGTTCGGGCCTGCTGGTCGGCCAAGATTCTTCGTCACTCGCCGAACGAAGCGTGGCGAAAAGGTACTCGATGGGGAGAACGAATGTCGAAGCCGAATGTCATCTCTGCTGATTGCCCCGTAGTGCATTACACATATCACGCGCCTTCCGCGGCCGCACTGACCTTCTTCACTGCCATGGACGGCCACCAGGACAGCGGCCGACCGGCGGTTCGCTCCGACGAGTCGCCGGGCTACTTGATCTTCACCGACCGGGACGCCATCCTGGACGGATTTCAGCAGCCCGATCTGTGGTCGAGTTCCGCCCTCGACCCTACTGAGCCCGACCCGCCGTACGCGATGATCCCGATCCAGCTGGATCCGCCCGAGCACGCCAAGTGGCGCCACGTGCTCGGGTCCTACTTCTCGCCGGGGCGGGTCCGGTCGATGCTGGACGGTCAGCATCGAATGGCCGCCGAGCTGGTCGAGGCCCTGAGGCACGATGGACAGTGCGACTTCGTGCGGGACTTCGCCAGAGTTTTCCCGTCCCGGGTCTTCCTGGAGATCATGGGCATGCCCGAGGACAAGCTCGGGGAGTTCATGCAGTGGGAGGACGGGGTCCTGCATCAGGACATCGAGAGCGATCCTGACCACTCCCACCGCAATGCTGCGATGGGCGAGATCATCACCTACTTCATGGGCTTGATCACCGAACGTCGGGCCAATCCTGACCCGGAAGCCTCCGACGTGGTGTCCGACGCGATCGGTTGGCAGATCGACGGTGAGCCCGCCAACGACGCCGACATCTTGAACTGCCTGCTGCTGTTGTTCGTGGCGGGCCTCGACACCGTCGCCAGCCAGTCCTCATACATGTGGTTGCATCTGGCGACTCACCCTCAGCATCGGCGGCGCATTGTCTCCGACCCCGCGGTCATTCCCCAGGCGGTGGAGGAACTGATGCGTGCGTACCCAATCGTTCAAATTGCCCGGAAGGCGACCCGCGACGCCCAGTTTCATGGCTGCCCGGTCAAGAAGGGCGACATGGCGCTGTTTGCACTGACGGCAGCGGGGCGCGACGAACACGCGTATCCGCACGCCCGGACGGTTGACCTCGACCGCGGGGTCATCCGGCACCTCTCCTTGGGGGCCGGACCGCACCGATGCCTCGGTTCACATCTGGCGCGCCAGGAATTGGCGGTGCTTCTCGCAGAATGGCACCGGCTCATCCCGGACTACGAGTTGGTTGAGGTTCCGAACGAGCATGCCGGTGGCATATGGGGGCTGGACTCCCTGCCGTTGCGGTGGAAGGTGTAGCGCTGCATTCGCGCCCGTTCGCGGGGGTTCAGACCGTTGAACCACCGCGATGGCCCCCAGCTGTGTGACCCGCCGTCTCGGGGAGACGATCAGGGGCCGCCGCCGGGCGGGAGATGCCAGCACCGAGTTCAGGCTTGGTGTCCTTGCACCGAATGCTGGCCATGTTCTGCGACCGGCCCTTGTGTGCCAGGTGATCAGGCGCAAACAACTCCGTTCGGGTGAAGTGCACTCAAGGCTTGCTCTGAAGTGTCCTCGGTGGCAGGTTGACGGGTCACGGCCCCACAGTCGTGACGTTGGGGTTGACGAAGTTGGATAGGGTAACCGACGCTGACGAGCGCGCTTGTCAAAGGTTGGCGAATGCCATCATGCGACAGCGTGATTGGAGCACCGCATGCGTCGCAGATTTTCGCTTTCGCGCAGCGTGGAGGTTTCGCATAGCCTGCGGGGGGCGCAGGTTGCCTTGCATTCGCCACGCCGGCTGCTGATCAGCACGCCGGCCGCCGACAGGCGCGGCCCGTCAGCCGATCCTGGCCCGGATCGCCGCCGTCCACGCGCGGTGCCGCTCCACCGCGGCGTGCGGATCGCAGACGTCACCGACCCGACGCCTCAGCGGGCCGATTCCCTCGACCAGCTCATCAAAGTCGGCCTGCGCCATCTCGGCCACGTGCTCGTCGCGGATCTCGGTCAGCCGGTCGTCGGCGCCGAGCACCCACGCCTTGTCGGCATCGGGCCCGTCGTAGTCGAACCGGTCAGCGTCCTGGCCGGCGTGGGCCAACGCGCGGGCCAGCCGCTTACTGGAAACCACAACATCGCAACCAGATTTCAAGAATTCCTCGCACGGGTACACGTGGCCCTGGATACGCCAACGCTCCATGTCATGGTCATGCCGGGCAATCAGCGCGTCACGCAACGGCGTCGCGCCAGCGCGACTTCCGGTCGGGGTTCCTGGCTTCGGCATCAGGCACAGGCTCCTCTCCACCGTTTGTTGGCACCGGCGCGCTGGGGGTTCGGCCGGTTGATTTTGATCAAGTCGGCGTCGGCCGCGGAGTCGAAGTCGATCTTGATCCGGGCGAGCGTCTGGCTGATCAGCATGTTGTATTGCCGGATCTCGGCCAGCATACCGTTGGGGCCAACTGGCCCATCGAGCCCGTTACCCATAGCGGCTGCGCGGTCATCGCCGCCTCAATCACAGCCAACTGGTCGGTGAGCTTGCACGCGGTGAGCAAAAACTGCTCCTCATTCGCGGTGCCTGGCTCCCGGATGGGCCGCCCGCCCAGCACAAACCTCCAGGGCAGGGCTGCGGGAATCCTGCTGATCGTCGGCGCGGATCTCCAACCAGTCGCCGCGCCCCAGCACGACGAGCTGGCCATCGCGAACGGGTCTCCCGTGGCTTCCCACACGCCCGCCACCGGTGAGCACGTAGACGAGCGCGTTGAAGGACGGCTCCCAGGGCAGCTGCAACAGCGCACCGGGCGAAACGGTCGCGTGCACCCCGTTACGAGCGGCGATCCAGGATCTGCTCGACGGCTTGGATAAGCGGGGCACCGTCGGAGTGCCCGGTTGCGCTGCGCCAGGCGACATACCCGTCGGGACGCACGAGGACCGCCCCGTCGTGGCCGATCTCGTAGTGATCAAAGAACGTGTTGTTGTGATCGGCCAGGCCCGGATCGCCGATCGCATAGCTGGCGATGGGCACCCCAAGCTGTCGAACAGCATCAGAGGCTGCCTTTCGCCAGATCTCCCCACCCGGACCCGTAAGCACAGTGAAGCCGGCGCCGAATAGGTCGACCGTCGAGACCGGTTCACATTCATTGCCCAGCCATATATGCGGCGCCCGGCAGCCCGGCGTCGCACAGGGCGCGTAGTCGCAGTAGCTGTCGTCGACGTCGGGAGGCTTTGTGCCGTCGTCGATTACGGCGGCCGAGCGATACACGGTGCCGAACTCGACGCCAAGGTGGTTGCCGTAGCGTCGGGTCTCGCGCAGGATCTCCTCGGCACTGAGGTCACTGCCCGCCGGATAGTAGGCAGCCGCGGCAAGACGCGCGACATTGCGGTGATTCTCCAAAGACTGTGTGATCGTTGTGATCGCGGGTTCTCGACGCTCGTCCTCATACGTCTTGAGCAACGACCAACCGGCCAGACCGCGGACGCACAAGGCCAGCTTCCACATGGCGTTGTGCATGCCTTGCAGTCCGGTATTCACTCCCAGTCCCCCGGTGGGCGGGAACTGGTGCGCGGCATCGCCACATAACACCACGCGGCCCTGGACGAAACGATCGGCGACCGTGGCGTTCATCTGCCACAGTCCAACACCTTTCACCTCGACGTCGAGGCCGGCCACGCCGACCGCGCCGCGTACCCACCGCCGCACCCGCTCGGCGTCCCAGAGCTCGCGAACGCACTCTTCAGGCTGCACCGCAATCTGGCACAGCCAGCGGCCGTGCGCGTCCAGCGGTTGCAACACACCGGCGGCGTCCGGGTTGGCGACGAAGAACAACACGCCCCGGCGTTCCCCGGCATGGCGTTCGATATCGCAGCGGAAGTAACAGTTGACGAAATGATGCAGGGCCTGCTCGCCCTTCAAGGCGATGCCAAGTTGACTACGCACCGTGCTGTCGACACCGTCCGCGGCAACCAGCGCTTCGCCGGCGAGCGTGTAGGTCTCCCCCGTCGCATTGACTCGGACCGCCACGGCCGCCTCGGTGTCTTGGTCGCTCCACCCGGACACCACCTCGGTGACCTGGTGACCGAACCGAAGATCGACGATTCCCGTCGCATCCGCCGCGTCACGCAGGATGGCTTCGATCAGATCCTGCGACGACATCACCGGCAGTGCCGCACTGATCTTCGGCCCGGGCCCTTCGAAACCTCGCGTCTCGATCCGACCCAGCTCCTGGCCGACAACCGTGTGGAAAAACCTGATCGGGCTCTTCCAGCCCGGCGGGGTATCGATGCCGCGGAGGCGTTGATACACCGCCCTCCCCCACCCTCGGGCGATCTCCATTGTCCGCGTGTTGAAGTTGCGGGTCTTGGGATGCCATGACGTCGAATCATGTTGCTCTACAACAATACTGGGAACATTGAACCTGGCGAGCTCAAGGGCAGCGGCCAGTCCAACTGGGCCACCCCCGACGATGATCACCGGTTTGTGCGACATGGTTCAGTTCACCTCTCTGTCCGACTTAATCAACGTTTTAGGTGTTGACGGGCGTGGTGGTGCCGGCACCGCTGTGGCGAGTGATGACCAGGTCGTGGTGGTGCGATGGCCTCCGACACGGGCCACTTCGCCGGGCGCGCCGCCCGCAACCTAAATCGAAGCCGAAAGGCTCGACGCCGCTGCCTAGCTGGCGTCCAGCGAGTTTTTCAAAGCGGTGCAAATCGCGATCGACTTGAAAACGTAGTTCCTAGGAAGATCGGAAGCGCAGCGCCACGCCGTTCATGCAGTAGCGCAGGCCGGTCGGTTCGGGGCCATCGTTGAAGACGTGCCCGAGGTGCCCGCCGCAACGGCGGCAGAGCACCTCGGTGCGTGTCATGCCCAGGGTGTTGTCTTGCCGCTCGAGTACCGCGTTGTCCAGGGCTTTCCAGAAGCTCGGCCAGCCGGTGCCGCTGTCGAACTTGGTGGTTGACGAGAACAGGTCCAGTGCACAGCCCGCACATCCGAAGATGCCGGGCCGGTGCTCATCGTTGAGCGGGCTGCTGAAGGGCGTCTCGGTGGACGCCGTACGAAGCACGGCGTACTGCTGTGGTGTGAGAAGTTGCCGCCATTCCGCGTCGGTGTGACTAACCTCGAATGTGTCGGTCGAAGTGCTCGGCGCAGCGGCCGCGATGGAGGCACTCAGTGAGCCACACCCGACGAGTACGCCGAGACCCGCGGTGCCGAGCAGCATGCGCCGTCGGGTCAGAGGCGGCCACGGCCGCGGTGGTGTCAGGGCAGTCATCTTTCCAAGCATAGGGCCGACTTCGGGCGACAACGTGATCCTGGTGGTTGGGGCGACCATCCGCGCGGTGGGTCGACCGGTCTACGCCGGATTTGATAGCGCGTGCGATATCAGATGTGAGAAGGCACGCATGGTCAGTCTCGCGCCATCGCCTCCAGTCGGCGGATGCGGTCCTCGATCGGCGGGTGCGTCGAGAACATCGACCCGATGCGCTCGCCCGCACGGAATGGGTTGGCGACCATCAAGCAGTGCTTCCGGTCGCTGATTACACACCTGCCACTAGTGTGAAAGCATGCTTCGCGGCGTTATAGGCGGGCTCCAAAGATGGCAGTATCGCGGGGGCCGTCCACGGTGGTCGGCGCGTATCACAAACCGGTTGGGCTCCATCATGTTTGCGGCGGGCATCGGGCCCAATCAAGCTGCCACACTTGAAGTACGTGGCCACAAGTCGGGGCGGACGATCTCATTCCCGGTAGTCGTCGCCGATTATGAGGGTGAGCGCTATCTGGTGGCCATGCTCGGCCAGCAGACGAACTGGGTGCGTAACCTGCGCGCCGGCGACGGCCGTGCGGTGTTGCAGCACGGGCAGCGCGAAGACGTGTCTCTGGTGGAGGACCTGTCCGATAAGCGAGCCGCAATCTTGCGCCGGTACCTCGACCTGGCGGCCGGAGCACGTCCGTTCTTCGCGATCGAGCGCAGTGCGCCGCTCAGCGAATTCGAGCGCATCGTCGACCAGTATCCCGTCTTTCGCGTTGCCTGATGGCCCAGCGTCGAGGGCACTGCCATAGTTCGCCGCACTCTTCGACCAGATGACACGTTCAGGACCCCGCCGCGCGCGACATCGGGATTCAGCAAACTGAGGAGGCGCGACTCGCCATCAATTAAGAGCTGCTGGCTGGATCATCGGTGACATGTTCCCTACGATCCGCATCGGTCGAAAGTCACTGTTGCCTGGTTACCGGCCGAATGTGACGAACTTCAACCGGCAAAAGTGACGTACGTCATAGCCTAATCGGCGTCAATTAGGTCATCCTAACCGTTCGTTTGTATATCTAATGGCTGGGAGCGCGATGGCCAACCTTGACTTTGCCTATGACCTGACCCTCGACGAGGCGCGTCGACGCAGCGCGGTGCTCGAAGCGATAGGTGACGACTGGGACCCCATCGCCGTGCTCGCCGAGGAACAGAAGGCCTACGACATGCTGTACTCGGATCTGGACGAGGAGCAGCAGCGGGTCTACGACGAGCTGGTCCGCGCCGGCGTCCTGCCCGAACGGACGGCTGATCGTGTTACCGATTGATCCGACCGCCGACCGCAGCCGCCGCGCATGGCTGCCCTGCCCGTGCTGCGATCACGGCGCCAAATGTGGTGATTGCCGGGACCGCCGAAACTGCGATACGCACTGGCAGTACCTGCTGAGCAACAAGGGGACGCTGGTGCACCTGCAGTGCTCGGATTGCGGTTATCTCTGGTCGACCGACACGCATCGTCGCACGCGCCGGCGCGCCGCCTGAGCCGCTGGGTCGGGCTCGGCGTCGGCGGTGCGGTCCCGGTCGAGAATGAGTGAAAGCGCGCGGGCGCCGCGCCGCAAGACGTGGTCGAGCCGCTGCTCCACCTCCGCCTCGGTGTAAGGGGGTATCGGATTGAGTCCTCCCGCTGCCGGAGTTGACGTGCTGCCGAATAGGCCTGTGCGGAGAGCTAATACGACGGAAACGAATATGCAGCGTTGCATATTGCATCAGATGAATCGACACGCTCCTCTGTCAGTGCGGACGGTGACCGATCTCCTCTGGTGCGAAAACTGGCCTGGAGCTGCGGATTTCGGGTGTTGGAACGTGGATAGGGCTCTCTATATATGTCACCGACGTGGGTAGCGGGCTATCGGCGACCGGTTTCTAGTCACGTGGGCAACCAGACCCAAGACCGTGCGGGGAGAACGTAAACCGCCCAGCGCGCAATTACCGACGCTCAAGCACTATTCCACGCTATGTTCCGACCGGACCCCATCCAGAGTTCGGTCCCCGGCGGCACCACCCGCCAGCAGGCCGGAATCGAGCATCATCTCCGCACTGCGCACCCAGCTTACTGCCAACTCTTTTTCAGGCCTAGTAGCTAGACTACCTAAGTGATACATCGCGCTGTGAGTCCCAGGCCAGGCGAACATCCCGAGGACCTCGACGCTAGCCTTCTCAAGATCGCCGGCGTGTGCGTGCTGGCCGCCGTGATGGCGGCGCTGGACACCACGGTGGTCAGCGTCGCGCAGCGCACCTTCATCACCGAATTCCACACCACCCAGGCCGTCGTGGCGTGGACCATGACGGGCAACACGCTGGCACTGGCAACGGTGATCCCGCTGACCGGGTGGGCGGCCGACCGGTTCGGCACCAAGCGGCTCTTCATGGGATCGGTGCTGGCCTTCACCCTCGGGTCGCTGCTGTGCGCGATGGCACCCAGCATCACACTGCTGATTGCCTTCCGGGTGATGCAGGGGTTGGGCGGCGGCATGCTGATGCCGCTGGTCTTCATCGTCTTGACCCGCGAAGCCGGCCCGAAACGGCTGGGCCGGTTGATGGCGGTGCTCGGCATCCCCATGCTGCTGGGCCCAATGGGAGGACCGATTCTCAGCGGCTGGCTGATCGAGTCCTTCGGCTGGGCGTGGATCTTCCTGATCAACATTCCGATCGGCGCCCTGGCGTTCACGCTGGCGGCGATCGTCTTCAAGAAGGACAAAGCGCAGCCGTCGACGACATTCGACTTCATCGGCATGCTACTGCTCTCCCCCGGCCTGGCCCTGTTCCTCTTCGGCGGGTCGTCCCTGCCCGCGCACGGCACTGTCACCAGTCGCGCGGTGTGGATGCCCGCATCAGTCGGCTTGCTCCTGATCATCGGATTCGTGTTCCACGCGCTGTTTCGCGCCGATCACCCGCTCATCGACCTGCGACTGTTCAAGATCCGGATGGTCGCACTGGCGAACGCGACGATGTTGTTGCTCGCGATCGCGTTCTTCGGTGCCGTGTTGCTGTTCCCCAGTTACTTCCAGCAGTTGCTCGGCCAGACGCCGCTGCAGTCGGGTGTGCATCTGATCCCCCGGGGCCTTGGCGCGATGCTGACGATGCCGATCGCTGGCCGGATCATGGACAAGCGCGGACCGGGTTGGGTTGTGCTAGTGGGGATCACGCTGATCGCCATTGGAATGGGCACCTTCGCCTACGGCGTCAGTCACCAATATGCGTACACGCCGGTGCTGCTGACCGGCCTGGCAGTCATGGGCATGGGTATGGGCAGCACGATGATGCCGCTGTTCGGCTCCGCGGTGCGGGGACTGGCGCCGCATCAGGTGGCGAGCGGGTCGACTTTGATTAACGTCAACCTGCAGGTCGCGGGGTCGATCGGTACCGCTTTGATGTCGGTGATTCTGACCAGCCAGTTCAAACACAGCCAGTTCATCCAGGCGGCAGGCAAAGCCGCCGCGCTCAAGAAAGAAGTCACCAAACGTGGCGTGCCACTCCACCCATCGCAGCTGCCGCCGCAGGTGCTGCAACCGGGTTTCATGGACCACCTGACCAACGACCTCTCACACGCCTACACGGTGGTGTTCGTCGTGGCCGTGGGTTTCGCGCTTACGACGCTGATCCCCGCCGTGTTCCTTCCCAAGAAGCCCGCGGCGGACGCACCCGGCCAGCCTACGATCCCCGCACTGGCGCCTTAATTCCCCGGGTCGTTTCGCTCTCCCCGCAACCGGGGGGTGGTCCTTTCTGTGACCTATTCGCGGATCGGGCAGGAGCGGCTGCGCGGATCAGGCGAGCTCGGCGCTGATGTAGCTGATGGCGCGGCGAAATGCCGCGATTGCCTCGTGCTGCGGTAGTGCAAAGCCGTTGGCGGCGTACAGCTGTTCGGTGGTGTGGAAGGTGACCCGCCAGCCCGTCGACAGCAGATGCTCGGCGGCTTGACGGCGTGGACCGTCCCACACCAGATCGGCGACGTCGATATTGAGCCCGTGCTTGTGCCAGCTGCTGCGCCACGCCCGCGCCCGCTCGTCGGTGAACGGGCTCATGTCGGTCATGTTCTCCGTGGCTAGCCGGCTACTCGGTGCGCTGAGTGCGCTGATGTTGTCCAGCAAGCGGTCCTGGGCTTCCGGCGGCAGGTAGGGCAGCAGGCCCTCGGCGATCCAGGCGGTGGGCGCTGTGGTGTCGAAGAACTTGTCACGCAAAGCGGTTGGCCAGTCATCACGCAGGTCGACGCCCACGGGGCGGCGTTCGGCGGCCGGTTCGGCCCCGAGTTGGGCCAACGTGGTGCTCTTGAACGCAATCACCTCGGGCTGATCAACCTCGAACACCACCGTGCCCCCCGGCCACGGTAGCCGGTAGGCTCGCGCGTCCAGGCCGGCGGCCACAATAACGGCCTGACGTATCCCGGCGGTGGTCGCGGCGCGGAAGAAGTCGTCGAAAAACCTCGTGCGCACCGCGATCTGCTCGCGGCGCTGTTGCAGGGTGAACGGCACATCCTCGTTGCCGAAAGGGATTTCGCCATCCAGCATGCGGGTAAAAAACGGGTGGCCGACTGCGCGCACCAGCGGCTCGGCAAACCGATCATCTAGCAGCGGATCCGGCTCGCGCGATGCCAGCGCGCGGGAGGCCGCCACCATCGTTGCGGTCGCGCCCACGCTGGAGGCCAGATCCCAGCTGTCCCCGTCGCTGCGTGCCGAGCCAAGTGATGACATCGGTTCTCCCCTACCCAGGCTTTTTGGTTGAAACACTGATCAATACTTAGCCAGTGTAACCAGGGGGGCGCCCGGCTCTGATGTGGCAACGGCGGTCCCGGAAAGGGCTCCGATCGCCATGGCCGCACGCGCGCGAGGGCGGCCTCCCTCAATGCTCACAGCGCGGCGGCGTCGTCGCGTCGCGCCTGCAGGCGCACGATGCGGTAAGCGGGACGTCGGCGTGCGCCCGCGCCAGCGTGAGCTGTCCCTCGATGATGGTCGCCTCGGCGGTGCGGCCGAGCCGCTGCAAGCACTCGTGGTACCCATGCAGGCTCCACATGTTGCCTGGATGCTGGCAGCATCGGCGCACCGTCGGGTCAAGACCGAGATCGGCCGCGTAGACGTCGGCCGCCTCTTTCACGTGACCCTGTTCCAGCAGCAACGCACCATAGGCGTGGCGGGTCGGTTGCATCCAGCCCCATGGCTCGTCGTAGGGAAGGGCGTCATCGAGCTCCACCGCGCGGCGAAGGTGAGTAAAGGCCAAATCGAATTCGCCTTGCCGGTAGGCGATCTCACCGTCAAGCATCGCGCCGGCCACCGCGAGAATGTCGCGGCTGGTGTTGTTGAACAGATACCGTGACGCGGGAATGCGGGCATACGCTTGGCTGAAGGCTGCACGCTCAGCCTGGGCTTGCGACACTTGGCCTTTGGCGGCATGCGCCACGCCGCGGCCGTAGTGAATCGTTGCGGCGGTCGTGCAGTACAAGCTCTCATCTGTGGGCAGTGGCTCGGCAATCAGATCGTCCCAGCGGCCGAACCGGACAAGGACGTGCACCCGAAGCGGAACAAAGGCCTCCAACCAGTCGGCCATCGGCGGTGATTCGATCGACAGCAGCCCCGGCGTGAGCTGCTGCGCGAGTTCATCGGCGACCTCTAACGCGATCTGGGACTGGCCGGAAAACATCGCCGCATACACGACGAAGTGCAAGTTATGAGCTCGGTAGGCCGAGTAAAAGTTCAGTGGGCCTTCGCGTTCGAGGAACCTGCGATCCGCCCGCACCGCGGCCAGGTTTGACACCACTGCGTTGCGATAGTCGCCGCACAGCACATCGATGTGGGTCGGCATGTGTTCGAGGTGGCCGGCATCGGGTACTAACCCGCGTAGCAGATCGGCCGCCGGCAGCGCCTCCTCGGGATGGGCGGACAGCTCCATCGCGTGCAGGTAGATGTGCAGGACGCCCGGGTGCGCGCGGCCTTCCGAAGTCTGCAGTGCCTTCTCTAGGACCCGTTTGGCCTCCACAACCCGAGACCCCGGGGCCGGCGCACCGGTGTGGGTGTCCCACAGCGCCCAGGCCGTCACATTGACCAATGCATCGGCCGCGAGGGCCGCGACGTCGATGTCGTCCGGGCAGGCCGACGCCAACCCCACCATCGCGTCCGCGTACGACGCGCTACCGGCTGCCAGCGCCGGGGTGTCCGTTACGTCGACCGCGCGAAACCGGGCGGCTAGCGCCTCAATGAGACCGCGTTCGATGGCCGTCGCGCGGCCGTGGGCGGCCAGCCGCAGCTCGTCGCGAGCCCGGGCCAGTGAGGCTGCAAGCTCGACCGGGTCGAATGCATCCCAGGCCTTGTTGTAGTTCGGGCCTACGGAATACGCGATGCCCCAGCGGGCAACCGCGAGATCGGGGTCTAGACCAAGCGCCTTCTCGAAGCAGCGCACCGCTTCTTCGTGGTTGAACGCGTAGGCCCAGACCATGCCCCGGTCGAACCACAATTGCGCCTGCGCCGACGGTGTATCGACAGCCCGATGGTAGGAGCCGAGGTTGTAGTACGACTCGGTGTTGCCGAGCGGGTCCGCCACGAGGCCGACCATAGCGCCGAAACGTACCTCCGGCACACCGCCCCACTCCCCTGCGTGTGATGGCCTGCGGGGGGAATACGACCGAATCGAATATGGCGGGTTACCGGCAAACTACCCCGTTTTCGTCTGGTGAATCAGCGGCACCCGGTCGTCAGCTCGGTGAGGTCACGGCAATCGCTTCGACCTCGACAAGCTGATCCGGGAAAACCGAGAACCGAGGCCCTGATCATCGAGAGGGCATGCACCCGCGGTGACGATCAGGCCGATCTCCGGCGCGGTAGCGGCGTGGGCACACGGGGTACCGGAAAACAACCGATTACTGCGGACAAGTTCTCCGTACCCCAGGCTGACATGACCATCGACACCGACACCCAAACCGGGACCATCACCGGGCAACTGATCTGCGACGTGTGCAGCTGCCTTCGTGTGGGCCGACATGACGCTGGTCGTGGCCCGGGCGGGTGATCAGAGCATCCATCGCATCACGGGAATGATTGGCACCGCGACCGCGGAGCGGTAGAACAAAGACATGAAACTCAACGACGCCGCCTGCGAGCTCATCGGATCCGGCACCGACGCAACGCTGGTCACGCTCAACCCCGACGGCAGCCCTCAGGTGACCGTCGTGTGGATGGCCCTGGAATCCACGCCCGACGGCGATGAGCTCGTCGCCGCACATCTCACCGAATACCAGAAGACCCGCAATATCCGCCGCGACCCGCGGGTCGCCGTCACGGTCCTGGCCGCTCGCAAGCCCGGGCAGCAGACGCCCTACCTGGCGATCACCGGCACAGCGCGGATTGTGGAAGGCGGTGCTCCCGCGCAACTCAAAAAACTCGCCAAGGTGATGTTGGGCTCTGACGAACACTTCCCGCCGACGAATGCGCCGGAGGGGCTGCTCACGCGCGTCCGCATCGAGAAAGTGGGCGGCCTAGGCCCCTGGACGTCCTGACGCCCATGCGGTGTAGCCGCGATGCCCTCCCCCGGCCCCCGGTCAAATGCTTGTCGCGGCAACGGATTTCACCACTGATGATGGGCAATCGACATTGTCCATGGCGCTCCTTGCGGCACCAGGGGTTACAAGTCGATACCGGACACCGCTGGTGTGGTGGCTGCAACCGATTTCGGTGAATTTGTTCCCGTCGGAATAACCTGGTCGCGACGGGCGTCGCACCCGTCAAGGCCGACGGTTAGGGATGGCGATGAAGATTGGGATCTCCACGTTCGTAAACGACGACTCGATCGACACGGTGTCACTGGCCCGTGCGATCGAAGAACGGGGCTTCGAGTCGCTGGTCGTCGCTGAGCACACGCACATCCCGGCCAGCCGGGAGACGCCGTACCCGCTCGGTGGCGAGCTGCCGCCGGTGTACTACCGGACGCTCGATCCGTTCGTCACTCTGGCCGCTGCTGCGGCGGTGACCTCCAGGATCGAGCTGTTCACCGGGATCGCGCTACTGATCCAGCGCGATCCGATCATCACCGCCAAGGAAGCCGCGAGCATCGATCTGATCTCCGGGGGCCGGTTCGTGTTCGGCGTGGGCGCCGGCTGGAATATCGAGGAGTTGCGCGACCACGGCACCGACCCGAAGACCCGCGGTGCGCTGCTGGACGAACGCATCGAGGCCATCAAGGCCCTCTGGGCCGAGGATCCCGCCGAGTACCACGGTAAGTACGTCGACTTCGACGCGTCGTACAGCCGACCTAAGCCCGTCCGGCAGCCGCATCCGCCTATCTTCATCGGCGGCGACTCCGATGCCACCGTCAAACGGGTGATCAGGCACGAGGCGGGCTGGATCTCCAACCCACTCCCAGTGCAGGCGCTGACGAAACGCATCGACCAGATGCGTGACGGCGCCGGCCACGACGTCCCGCTGGCGATGTTCGGCACGCCCCAGAAGCCCGACTACTGGCGCGCCGCCGACGAATTGGGTTTCGGCCAGCTGGCGCTTCTGTTGCCCACGCTACCGACCGACGAGTCACTGCGGCTGCTCGACGACTACGCCGAACGGGTGGCTCAGTATCGCGGCTAGCGGGCAGGCGGCGCCGGTCGGCGGCGAATCTCGCCGAGGTAGTTGTAGATCGTGTAGCGCGTCAAGTCGAGTCGGCCCGCGACGTGATCGACCGAATCGCGGATGAGGGAGAACCGACGCTCACGTCCGATGAAGCGGCCGATCAACCAGCACCCGCTGTCCGCCTCGCCACTTAACGACCCGAATCTGATGGCCGGTCTGCACGCCGGTGACCGGGTCGACACGAAACCGACCGAACAAGGTGGTGGTGTCGAGTCGTTGTGACGCGGCCTGCACCGCCAACGATTCAACAGTTCCGGCCTCCTTCACGCAGCGCTGCCAAACGACACCCGCGGCGAAGGCCGCAGCAGCCGGATAGGGCGGCTCAATACCGTTCGCGTCCCGGTAACAGTGGCTGAACCACTCGCTGTTGGGGCCATCCGCGGGATCATCTGTCCCGTCGTCGAACCACTGGCACGGTCCGCAAAGCCCGTCAACGCGATCACCGATGGCGTGCCGGAGCTCATCGACTCCGGCGGCGACCAATCCAACTGCGCGCCAACGGCGTTCGCTGGCCCACTGCGCGATGGTGACGTCATCGTCGAAGGAACCGGCCGATAACAGCACATCGCCCGCCGGGACCTGCGCCAGCACGTCTCTCGCCCGGGCGGGCCGAAAACTGACCGACCGCGACATGAGACCGAGTCGCCGGGCGGCCACCGCCGCCCCTTCAGCCACCTCGCGGCCGAACCCCGTGTCGACGTGGATTATTACCACCTCCGACCCCTCACCAAGACCGTCGGCGGCAAGGGTTTCGAGCAGCGCGGCGAGATAGCGGAAAGCCGGAGACTCCATGTTGACGACACCCGGATACGCCGGCCGCGCCAGCCGGGCGGTGGCGCCACCGTGGTTCCAGACGACCCCTTTGCTGGCGGCCGCGGCCGCCAGCGCCGGCCCCGAACCGTAAGGCCCGAACACCACGTCGGGCCGGCTAGCCTCGGCGGCCCGTATCGCGGACGCCGCGGAGGGGTAAGCGTCGATCACCTCCAGACTTACTCCGGAACGCTCGGCCCACAGAGCGAGGGCGCTCGCCCCCGCTTTCCCGAATCTGGCCAGCGGCCCCGACAGTGGGGTAACCAGGACGGCGCGAGCTGCCACGCCCACAACTTAAGCGTGTCGAACAACCGCCCACTCCCCCGGGGTAGTTACCGATCGTGGCATCCCACTGCGGTTCAATACCGTTGCCGGGGGTGCTGTCGACGACCACTCCCGACACGCCTAGCCCTTGGCAGATCCGTCGGCCTCGGCTACTGCACCCGTTTATTCGATGGTCCACCTCGGCAATGACCACTTGCTGGGCGCAGGGTGCATCATTCATCCCGATAGCCGTCGCGACGAAAAGGAAGGACGCCGCTCAGGAGGAGCTTCACGCGAGCATGTCGCTCCATCGCGCCACATCCGCGCAACCACCCGAGCGGCGGGTTCCCCGGTGGCTACCGCGGCGCCTTGTCCGGCCCAGTAGTTGTCCCGGTCCGCCCCGTGGCGGTCCGGTGCACCGTGCCGCCCCTCAACCCGCGACCGAGGGCCGCGACACGCTGGACGGTTTTCAGACCGAAAGCGAAACCTCATCCGGTGCCGACAAGCTCAGCACCGCTCGCGCCACTGCGGGACACTCTGGGTCTGTGAATCCGCGCACTGGCGACCGCGCAGGACGGGGTCATCCGATCGGCGTTTGCGTCAGCTGACGCAACACGCGTAGGAACACGCGCCGGTCGTCGGCTGACAGTCTTTCGAGCCAGCGCTCCTCGGCGCGCTGGATGGCCGTCTGGGTGGCATTTTTCGCGGCGCGGCCTGACTCGGTGATGGCCAGAAGGCGCACGCGACGGTCGTCGGGGTCGGGCCGGCGCTCGATATAGCCCTGCCCCTCCAGCTCGTCGAGGGTGGGGATGATGCGTGTCTTGTCGGCGCCGATCGCCTCGGCGAGCGCGGCCTGCGTTCGCATCGGCGCGCGATCCAGCGCAAGCAGCACGCTGTACCCCCACATCGATAGCCCGTGCGCGTCCAGCACCGGAAGCTCGGCGGCGATTGTCTCGCGAGCCAGCGGCGCGAGCATCGCTGCCAGGTCGGGACGTTTCGCACTGGATGCCATAACGGAATGGTACACGTTGACATATTATCTACACAGAGATATGATAAGCAGATGCATACAATGTCTGATGTTCGTGCCGCCCACCGGATTGCCGTGCTCGCATCTGTCGACATTGTTGCGGCCGTCATACCCGAGGATCTGCGCCGGCCGACGCCGTGCGCCGGGTGGAATCTCGCTGACCTGCTCGCCCACATGACGGTGCAGCATCGCGGCTTCGCCGCGGCCGCGCGCGGGCGCGGTGCCGACCTCGGCGTCTGGCAACCCGCCGCCGTGGCCGACGCCGTGGCCGCAGATCCCCCCGGCACCTATGCCGCGGCCGCCGCGGACGTGGTCGAAGCGTTCGCCGCAGACGGCGTGCTCGACGCCACATTCATGCTCCCGGAATTGGGCCCCGGCGCCGCGTTCCCGGGGGCTCTGGCGATCGGCTTCCATTTCGTGGACTACGTCGTCCACGGCTGGGACGTTGCCCGCACGGTCGGCCTCCCGTTCCAACCCCGGGCCGACGTGGTGGCGGCCGCGTTGCCGCTGGCCCTCGCCGTCCCCGACGGGGTCGCCAGGGCGGCTCTGGGCGGTGCCTTCGGCACGGCCCTCGCGGCGACTGACGCGGCGAGCGACCTCGACCGCATCCTGTCCCATCTCGGCCGTTCGCCGGGCTGGGCACCACCGGCTTCCCGCTGAGCCTGCCCAGAGGTACGTCAATGCCGAGCACTTCGACATCACGGCTAGTGCTTGGTCACGGCCTTTGATGATGGCTTTGAGTAACGGTATTGACGTTCCAGCACCGTTATTGCGCTGTGACCCAACGTGATACGCCCATGTTGGAGTGCCGATATCGAGGCAGACCCGACTGGTCCAGCGCCAAGGTACCGTGAACACTCACCGGGATCCGCGAGCGCCAACTATCTGTCGGCGCTACCGAAGTCCAGGCATCTCGCGGACGAGACCAACCTATTGCGCTCATCGGCGGTCGCCTCGAAGGTGATTGCGCCAGTGGCGGTACCTATGCGAGCGATGTCAGGGCGACGCAGTGAATTGGCTGGAGTCTCCTTTTATTTACCCGAAGTGCACACAGGCCGGAGTAGGGTCTTTCACGCGAGCCATAGTCGATAGGTGTCGACCCGCTGGGGATGGCGCCGGGTCGATGGTAGGGAACAACGAGCTAAGGGCGATCCGTTGTCGGGCATGCACTTCGGAATTTTCTCGGTCGGGGACGTCACCGCGGATCCGACCACCGGCCACACGCCCACGGAGGCCGAACGGATCCGCGCGACGGTGGCGATCGCGAAGAAGGCCGAGGAAGTCGGGCTGGACGTGTTCGCCACCGGTGAGCATCACAACCCGCCGTTCGTGCCGTCTTCGCCGACCACCCTGCTGGGCTACATAGCGGCGCAAACCGACCGGATCATCCTATCCACTGCGACGACATTGATCACCACGAACGACCCGGTGAAGATCGCC
>Ga0210396_10000721_pt1 | contig 39480 bp, 34 predicted proteins | sample IncBWH17OmetaG_FD_155466 | JGI IMG/M metagenome (GOLD analysis project Ga0210396, IMG submission 155466) | Forest soil microbial communities from Barre Woods Harvard Forest LTER site, Petersham, Massachusetts, United States - Inc-BW-H-17-O ... | reverse complement strand
ACGTAACGGCCTGACGGCGCCTCCTCCCCCCGCCGCTTCGCGGCGCGCACCGTCGACGGGCTACTGTCGAAGCGCGATGACGATCGACGTGTGGATGCAACATCCGACGCAACGGTTCCTGCGCAGCGATATGTTGGCCTCGCTGCGGCGCTGGACCGGTGGGTCCATACCGGAGGCTGACATCCCGATCGAGGCGACCGTCGCGTCGATGGACGCCGCCCGCGTCGACCTCGGCCTGCTCAGCGCGTGGCGCGGCCCCAGCGGCCAGGACCTCGTCTCCAATGACGAGGTCGCGGAATGGATTCGGTTGTACCCCAACCGGTTTGCCGGCCTGGCGACGGTTGACCTGGATCGCCCGATGCAGGCGGTCCGCGAGCTGAGGCGTCGGGTGAAAGACGGGTTCGTGGGACTGCGGGTGGTGCCCTGGCTCTGGAACGCCCCGCCCACCGACCGCCGCTACTATCCGCTGTTCGCCGAGTGCGTCGAGTCCGCGGTGCCGTTCTGTACCCAGGTCGGGCACACCGGGCCACTGCGGCCGTCGGAGACCGGACGCCCGATTCCCTACATCGACCAGGTGGCCCTGGACTTCCCGGAGCTGGTGATCGTGTGCGGTCACGTCGGCTATCCGTGGACCGAGGAGATGGTAGCCGTCGCACGCAAGCACGAGAACGTCTACATCGACACCTCGGCCTACACCATCAGGCGGCTGCCGCAGGAGCTCATCAGCTTCATGAAAACCGGTACCGGACAACGCAAAGTGTTGTTCGGCACCAACTACCCTATGATGACCCACGCCCACGCTCTGGCGGGGTTTGACGAACTCGGGCTGGCCGACGAGGCTCGCCACGACTTTCTGCGCGGCAACGCCGAGCGGGTGTTCAAGCTCGAACGAAAGGCAGATACGTGAACGGTGCCCAGGCCCTGATCAACACCCTGGTCGACGGCGGCGTCGACGTGTGCTTCGCCAACCCCGGCACATCGGAGATGCATTTCGTCGCCGCGCTGGACACCGTGCCGCGCATGCGCGGTGTCCTGGCCCTCTTCGAGGGTGTGGCGACCGGCGCCGCCGACGGCTATGCCCGCGTCGCGGACCGTCCGGCGGCGGTGCTGCTGCACCTGGGCCCCGGACTGGGTAACGGCCTGGCCAACCTGCACAACGCGCGCCGCGCGAGAGTGCCGATGGTGGTTGTCGTCGGCGACCACGCCACCTATCACAAGAAGTACGATGCCCCACTGGAATCCGACATCGACGCGCTCGCCGGCACCGTGTCGGGATGGGTGCGCCGCAGCGTCGACAGCGCCGCCGTCGGGCCCGACACGGCCGAGGCCATCGCGGCGAGCCGTTCGGGTTCGCAGATCTCGACGCTTATCCTGCCCGCGGATGCATCCTGGTCCGACGGCGCCCAGTCCGCCCCGCCGCGACCACCGGCCGAGCGTGGCCACGGGGGATCGGCGGCCGACGTGCTAGGGGTGCTGCGCTCGAAAGAACCCACGGTGATGCTGATCGGCGGCGACGCCACCCGCGCACCCGGCCTGGCCGCGGCCGCGCGGATTGCCGAGGCAACCGGTGCCCGCTGGTTGTGTGAGACGTTCCCGGCGCGGTTGGAGCGCGGCGCCGGCATCCCCGCCGTGGACCGGCTCGCCTACTTCGCCGAGGCCGTCGCTGCCCAGCTCGACGGCGCCAAGCATCTGGTGCTGGCCGGCGCCAAGTCGCCGGTGTCCTTCTTCGCCTACCCGGGCATGCCCAGTGACCTGGTGCCCGCCGGCTGTGAGGTGCACGTGCTCGCCGAGTACGACGGCGCGGCGGGTGCGCTGGCAGAGTTGGCCGACGAGCTGGCGCCCGGGACCACCGCCGTGGTGGCGGCCGCTTCGCGCCCGCAGGTGCCCTCGGGTCCCCTGACCTCCGCGTCGGCGGCTGACGTGATCGGCGCGCTGATGCCCGAAGGGGCCATCGTCGTCGACGAGTCGAACACATCCGGTCTGCTGTTAGAGAAGGCCACCGCCGGGGCACCGGCCCACGATTGGCTGACGCTGACCGGCGGGGCGATCGGCTACGGCATCCCGACGGCGGTGGGCGCCGCGGTGGCCGCCCCCGATCGGCCGGTGCTGTGCCTGGAATCCGACGGATCGGCGATGTACACGATTTCGGGGCTGTGGACCCAGGCCCGGGAAAACCTCAACGTGACCACCGTCCTCTACGACAACAGTGCATACGACATCCTGCGGGTAGAGTTGCAACGCGTCGGGGCCGGGTCCGCCCCCGGCCCGAAGGCACTGGATCTCCTGGATTTATCCCGTCCCACAATGAATTTCGTCAAGATCGCCGAGGGCATGGGAGTTCCTGCCCGTCGCGTCACCACCGCCGAAGAATTCGTCGACGCGCTGCGCGCGGCCTTCGCCGAACCCGGACCGCACCTGATCGACGCGGTGGTGCCGTCACTGTTTGGGTAGCTCAGCGGCCACCGGGTATCGTCCACACCGGATCGGCGCAGTCGATACCCTCGGCCGACAACTCCCGCTTGAGCACCTTGAAGGTCACCGTGCGAGGTAGCTTCACGCCGACCCGGACGTACGACGGCCACTGCTTGGGTCCCAAGTCGGGCTGCTCGGCCAGGAAGGCACGGAATTTCTCGGCATCGAACTCCGCACCCGGCGCCATCACCAACGCGGCCATCACCTGGTCGCCGACGACCGGGTCGGGCACCGGATACACCGCCACCTCGGTCGCATCCGGGTAGCGCAGCAACACCCGTTCGATCGGGGCCGCCCCGAGATTTTCGCCGTCCACCCGCATCCAATCGCCAAGTCGTCCAGCGAAGTACGCATATCCGGCCTCATCACGATAAGCGAGATCGCCACTGTGGTAGACGCCGCCGGCCATGCGCTGGGCCTCGGCCTCCGGGTCGTTGTAGTAGCCCTCGAAACGGCCCGGGCCGGCCGTGTTGACCACCTCGCCGACCACTCCGACCGGGCATGGCTTGCCGGTGTCGGGGTCGACGATCTCGATCCCTTGGGGCAGCGGGCCCAACGAACCCGCCGGGGTATCGGGGGTACGGGCGATCGCCACTCCGCCTTCGGTCGAACCAAACCCGTCCTGGACGACACACCCGAACCTGCGGGCGAAGCGTTCGATATCGTCGGGGACGCCCTCGTTGCCGTACACCGCCCGCAGCGGGTTGTCCGCATCGTCGGCCTGTTCGGGTGTGGCAAGCACATACGACAGGGGCTTGCCCACGTAGTTGGCGTAGGTGGCGCCGTAGCGACGCACATCCACCAAAAAGTTCGACGCAGAGAACTTGCGCCGCAACGCCATTGAGCCCTGGCACGCCGCCGCCACCGCCCAGCCGACCAGCACCGCGTTGGAATGAAACAACGGCATCGACACGTAGCAGACGTCGTCGCGGCCAAGGTCGAAGCGCTGCGTCATCATCGCCCCGGCGATGGCCACCTTGCCGTGGCTGCACTTCACCGCCTTGGGTTCACCGCTGGTGCCCGACGTGAAGATCAGCATGAACAGGTCGGCAGGCGCCGCTGATTGGAAACGCACCTCGGCCTCGCTGTGCAAGGCCACCTCAGCGGCAAACTCGGCGGAATCGACGTTCAGATGCTCGATATCATCCAGTGTCGCAGCCGATTTCGAATCAGCCAGCACGAGCTGGCAGTCGGCCTTGCTGATGTCGCGGGCCAACGCGGCGCCGCGGCGCACCGGGTTGAGGCCTACCGGCACGATCCCGGACATCCCCGCCGCCACCAACATGGCCGAGAAGAACGACGTGTTTTCCAGCAATACGCCGACGTGCGGCGGCCGCGTCGGGTCGAGGCGATCCCGCAGCGTCGCCGCAACGGCGGCACCCTGCCGGAGGTGATCACGCCAGCTGGTGAACGAGTCCTCGAAATAGACGCCGCGGTCGTCGATCTCGGCCAGCGGCACCAGCAGTTCGGTGACCGTGAGGTCAGTCGGCCCGCTAAGCAGGGGTTTCCGCCAATTCACGGCCGATCCGGCGCAGTTGTCCGGTAGCACCGCCCAGTGCGAACTCGGTTTCCTTGGCGGCCAGGAAGTAACGGTGCACCGGGTGATCGGTGTCGACGCCGACGCCGCCGTGCACGTGCACGATGGTGTGCGCCACCCGGTGCCCGGCGTCGGCGGCCCAGAACGCAGCACTGGCCACGTCGATGTCAGCCGGGACATCCTCCGAGACGCGCCAGGCGGCCTGGGTGAGCGTCAGCCGCAACCCCTTGACGTCGATATAGCCATCGGCCAGTCGCTGTCCCACCGCCTGGAAGCTGCCGATCGGGCGGTCGAATTGCTCACGGGTGCGGGCATATTCGGCCGTCATCTGCAATCCGCGCTCGAGCACCCCGAGCTGAAACGCGCTGCGGCCCAGGGTCGCAAGCGTGCCGAGCCAGGCGGCGACTTCACTTCCGCCAACGCGCCGAGAGCCGTCCACCGCAACGCCATCCAGCGTCAGGCGCCCGATGCTGCCCAATCCGGTGGTCTGCAGCGCGGTCACGGAAACCCCCGGGTCATCAGCAGCGACCAGGAAAATAGCTGTGTCGGAATCGGTTTCGGCGGGAACCAGGAAGGCGTCGGCTACCGGGCCGTAGCCGACCTGCGTGCGAGTGCCGGTCAGGCGGTACCCGTCACCGGCTCGGTTGGCCTGCACCGACCCTTCACCCATCTCTGGATCGAGGGCGACGGTGAGGATCTTCTCGCCGCTGACCGCGGGCACGCCCCAGCCCTGCTGCAGTTCCTCGGGGCCGAACCGGGCCAGCGCCCCGGCGGCCAGCACCACCGAATCCAGGTACGGCACGGCGGCCATTTGGTGGCCCAGCGCAACCAAAATCGCCACCTGCTCGAGCACCCCGAACCCGTCGCCGCCCAGCGAGGTAGCCGATGCACTGGACAGGATGTCGGCGTCGATCAGCTTGCGCCACAGCACGCGGTCGAACCTTTCATCGAGCCCGTCCAGCTCACGTTGATGCGCCGGAGTACACACCGAGTCCACGATGGTGTCGACCAGACCGCCGAGGTCGCTCGCCGCTTCGGTTTTCGTGAAATCCATGAATGTTTTCCTTACAACTAAGTTCAGCGGTTAGCTCGAGGCAGTCCCAGCGCGACCATGCCGATGATGTCGCGCTGGACTTCGTTGGTGCCGCCTCCGAACGTCAGGATCAGGCAGGCGCGGTGCATCCGCTCGACCCGCCCGCGCAGCAACGCGCCAGGCGAATCCTGACGCTGCGTTGCGCCGGTGCCCAGCACCTCCATCAGCAGGCGGTACGCCTCGGTGGCCAGCTCGGTCCCGAACACCTTGGCCGCCGACGCGTCCGCCGGCCCCAAGGAGTCACCGTCCGACCCCCCTTGCCTGGAAGCCAGCTCCCAGTTGATCAGCTTGAGCACCTCGGCCTTGGCGTGCACCCGAGCCAGATTGAGTTGCACCCATTCGGAGTCGATCAGCCGGGCTCCGCTGGCGTCCTTGGTGGTCTGCGCCCATTCGCGAACCTCTCGCAGGCACATGAAGATCGGCGCCGGCGACACCAGCGCGACCCGCTCGTGGTTGAGCTGGTTGGTCACCAGCTTCCAGCCACCGTTCTCCTCGCCGACCCGGTTGCTCACCGGCACCCGCACGTCGGAGTAATAGGTGGCGCTGGTGTCCGGACCGGCCATCGTGTGCACCGGAGTCCAGGAGAAACCCTCGGCGGTGGTCGGCACGATCAGCACCGAGATGCCGCGGTGTTTCTTGGCCTCGGTGTTGGTGCGCACCGCCAGCCACACGTAGTCCGCGTACTGGATCAGGCTGGTCCACATCTTCTGGCCGTTGACCACATAGTCGTCGCCGTCGCGCACCGCGCTGGTACGCAGGTTGGCCAGGTCGGTGCCCGCGCCCGGCTCGGAATAGCCGATCGAGAAATGCAGGTCCCCGGCGGCGATCTTCGGCAGGAAGAATTTCTTTTGCTCGTCCGTCCCGAACGCCATGATCGTCGGCGCCACGCTGTTGATCGTCAGGAACGGCACCGGCGCGCCGGCGATGGCCGCTTCATCGGTGAAAATCAGCGAGTCCATCGGCGATCGGTCCTGGCCGCCGTACTCCTTGGGCCAGTTCAGGGTGAGCCACCCGTCCTTGCCCATCTGGGCGACCGTCTCCCGATACACGTTGCCGATCCCGAATTCTCCCTGGACCGAGCTCAGCGCCTCGCGACGCTCCGGGGTCATAAGCGTGGAGAAGTACGACCGCAGTTCGCGGCGCAGCTCCTCCTGTTCAGGGGTGTAACTGATGCGCATTCCAGCTGTCCTTTGGTTAAGCGTGACAAGCCCAACGGCTACCCGTTCGTCTTCCCGGTTGTAACACGTTCTAGTCTGGGAATCCAGCGACCGTTTCGTCAGATGTACCGGGGCCTTATGGTGGAGCTGGATTACTGACGGGGCGTGAGGCCAGGCTCAAGGAGGGTGCCGTGCGGGTGATAGTCGACCGTGACCGCTGCGAAGGTAATGCGGTGTGCTTGGGGATTGCGCCGGATATCTTCGACCTCGACGACGAGGACTATGCCATCGTGAAGACCGATCCGATCCCTGCCGAGCAAGAGGATCTGGCCGAACAGGCGATCGTCGAATGCCCGCGAGCCGCGTTGTTGCGTGGCGAGTAAGCCGAAACTAGAGGTATTCATAAATTGACTAGCAGCACGAACGCGACCGATCTATCCGGAAAGGTCGCGGTGGTGACCGGTGCCGCCGCGGGGCTGGGCCGGGCCGAGGCGATCGGCCTCGCCCGGCTGGGCGCCACCGTCGTCGTCAACGACATCGCCGCCGCCCTCGACGCCTCCGACGTGATCGACGAGATCAGCACGTCCGGATCCAAAGTCATTGCCGTCGCGGGCGACATCAGCCAACGCGCGACGGCCGACGAGCTCGTCGCTTGCGCCGACGGCCTGGGCGGACTGGACATCGTGGTGAACAACGCCGGGATCACCCGCGACCGGATGCTGTTCAACATGACCGACGAGGAATGGGACCTCGTCATCGCGGTACACCTGCGCGGGCATTTCCTCCTGACCCGCAATGCCGCGACGTACTGGCGCAACAAAGCCAAAGAGGCCAGCGACGGCAAGATCTTCGGCCGGCTCGTCAACACCTCGTCGGAGGCGGGCCTGGTGGGTCCGGCGGGGCAGGCGAACTATGGCGCCGCGAAGGCGGGCATCACCGCGCTGACCCTGACAGCCGCGCGGGCGCTGGGCCGCTACGGGGTGTGCGCGAACGTGATCTGTCCGCGGGCCCGAACCGCCATGACGGCCGAGGTGTTCGGACCTGCCCCGGATATCTCAGATATAGAAGTAGGGCAGATCGATCCGTTGTCACCGGAGCACGTGGTGACGCTGGTCCAGTTCTTGACGTCGCCGGCCGCGGCGGAAGTCAACGGCCAGGTGTTCATCGTTTACGGTCCCCGGGTGACGTTGGTGTCGGCGCCGAGCGTGGAGCGCAGGTTCACCGCCGACGGGTCGGCTTGGGAGCCCGCGCAACTCAGTTCCACATTGCGGGATTACTTTGCTGGCCGCGATCCGGAACTGAACTTTTCCGCAATCAATCTCATGGGTCAGTAGCGTCGTCGGGGGGATTTGCGAACAGTTACCAAAGGCCGCTAAATAGCTAGAACGTGTGTCAGAATGATTCCGCCACATGGGTGTTAACCAGGGAAATTAACGCACGCGGTCAATAGATGTTGTTCATTGACAGGGGGAAGTCGTTCTGGGTTAATTGGATCCGGCTCACACCGAGCAGCTGGTAAATCCGGGCGGCGTCCAGGGGGCAAAAGACTTCGCCGCGAGGCAGACGGGGGGACGAAGTTGATTCAACAGCTTGCGGTTCCGGCCCGGGCCGTCGGCGGGTTTTTCGAGATGTCGGTGGAAACCCTTCGTGCCAGTTTCCGCAGGCCCTTCCAGTTCGGTGAGTTCCTGGAGCAGACGTGGATGATCGCGCGCGTCTCTTTAGTCCCGACGCTTCTGGTCTCCATCCCGTTCACAGTCCTGGTGGCGTTCACCCTCAACATCCTGTTGCGCGAAATCGGGGCGGCCGACCTGTCTGGCGCCGGAACGGCGTTCGGCACCATCACCCAGCTGGGCCCAGTCGTGACCGTGCTGGTCGTGGCCGGTGCCGGCGCCACGGCGATCTGTGCTGACCTGGGCGCCCGCACCATCCGCGAGGAGATCGACGCGATGCGGGTGCTCGGCATCGACCCGATCCAGCGCCTCGTCGTACCCCGGGTGTTGGCGTCCACGTTGGTCGCGATGTTGCTCAACGGCTTGGTGTGCGCCATCGGCTTGTCCGGCGGCTACGTGTTCTCCGTCTTTCTGCAGGGCGTCAACCCAGGCGCGTTCATCAACGGGCTGACCGTCCTGACTGGACTGCGCGAACTGATTCTCGCCGAAGTCAAAGCGCTGTTGTTCGGGGTGATGGCCGGCCTGGTCGGCTGCTATCGCGGCCTGACCGTCAAGGGCGGGCCCAAGGGCGTCGGCAATGCCGTCAACGAAACCGTCGTCTACGCGTTCATCTGCCTCTTCGTCATCAACGTGGTCATGACCGCCATCGGCGTACGACTCTCGGCGAAGTGAGCACGCCATGAGTTACGACATCACTTACCGGGTTCGTAGCTTGCTTAAGCGGCTACAGGGACCAGTTGACGACTTCGGCGAGCAGGCGTTGTTCTACGGCCAAACCGTGCGCTACATCCCGAACGCGCTCACCCGATACCGCAAGGAGACGATCCGGCTCATCGCCGAGATGACGCTGGGGGCGGGGGCGCTCGTCATGATCGGCGGCACGGTCGGGGTCGCGGCGTTCCTGACCCTGGCCTCCGGTGGTGTCATCGCCGTGCAGGGCTACTCGTCGTTGGGCAACATCGGCATCGAGGCGCTGACCGGGTTCCTGTCAGCGTTCCTGAACGTCCGGGTTGTGGCTCCGGTGATTGCGGGTATCGCGCTGGCGGCCACCATCGGTGCCGGCGCCACCGCCCAGCTGGGGGCCATGCGGGTCGCCGAGGAAATCGACGCCGTCGAATGCATGGCGGTGCACTCGGTGTCCTACCTCGTCTCAACCCGGCTGATCGCCGGCTTGGTCGCGATCGTTCCGCTGTACTCGCTGTCGGTGCTGGCCGCATTCTTCGCCGCCCGCTTCACCACGGTGTTCGTCAACGGGCAGTCCGCGGGCCTGTACGACCACTACTTCAATACCTTCCTCATTCCGTCCGACCTATTGTGGTCGTTCCTGCAGGCGATCGTGATGTCGATCGCGGTGATGCTGGTGCATACCTATTACGGCTACAACGCCCACGGTGGGCCGGTCGGCGTCGGCATCGCGGTCGGTCAGGCCGTGCGGACCTCGCTGATCGTCGTGGTTGTCATTACTTTGTTCATCTCGCTGGCCGTTTATGGCGCGTCCGGTAACTTCAACCTCTCTGGTTAAGGAGACCTCCAAAAGAACCATGGCAGGCACGGGATCGCGAAGCACAACCGTCCGGCTGGCGGCGGCGCTGCTGGCCGGACTGATAGTCGCGTTCACCGTGGTGACTTACCTTTCGTACACAGCGGCTTTCACGTCGACGGACGTTGTCACGGTCGCCGCGCCGCGCGCCGGGCTGGTGATGGAGAAGGGCGCCAAGGTCAAGTACCGCGGCGTCCAGGTCGGCAAGGTCGATGACATCAACTATGCCGGCGACCAGGCTCGGTTGACGTTGGCGATCAACAGCGACGAGATGCACTTCATCCCTGCCAATGCGACGGTCCATATCGCGGGCAACACCATCTTCGGCGCCAAGTCGGTGGAATTCGTTCCGCCGCAAACGCCTTCGGGCAAGTCGCTGCGTCCGGGCGCGCTGGTGGAGGCCTCGGCGGTGCAACTGGAAGTCAACACCTTGTTCCAGTCGCTCATCGATCTGCTGCACAAGATCGACCCGGTCGAATTGAACGGGACGCTGAGTGCGCTGGCCGAGGGGCTGCGCGGTCATGGCGATGACTTCGGCGCGCTGCTGTCGGGGCTGAATACCCTGACGCAGCAAGCGAATCCGAAGCTACCCGCCCTGCAGGAGGATTTCCGCAAGGCCGGGATCGTCACCGACACCTACGCCGACGCCGCGCCCGACCTGAATACCGTGTTGGACAACCTGCCGACGATCAACAAGACGGTGGTCGATCAGCAGAACAGCCTGAACTCCACGCTGTTGGCCACCATCGGCCTCGCCAACAACGCCTACGACACGTTGGAGCCGGGTGAGCAGAACTTCATCGACGCCATCAACCGGCTGCGGGCCCCGATCAAGGTGGCCCACGACTACTCGCCCGAATTCGGCTGCCTGTTCAAGGGAATTGGGCGAGGCATCAAGGAATTCGCCCCGCTGCTCGGTGTCCGCAAGGCGGGCCTGTTCACGTCGTCGAACTTCGTGCTGGGCGCACCCTCGTACACCTACCCGGAGAGCCTGCCACTGGTCAACGCGTCTGGTGGTCCGAACTGCCGCGGATTACCAGACATTCCGTCCAAGCAGAACGGCGGGTCGTTCTTCCGCTCGCCGTTCCTGGTCACCGACAACGCCAACATCCCCTACCAGCCGTTCACCGAACTGCAGTTTGATGCGCCGTCCACGCTGCAGTTCTTGTTCCACGGCGCTTTCGCGGAACGGGACGACTTCTGATGGCGAGCGGGAACTTGCCGTCGCACCGGTCGATGGTGATCAAGGTCAGCGTCTTCGCGGCGGCCATGCTGCTGGTGGCCGCCGCTCTGGTGGTAGTCTTCGGTGATTTCCGGTTCGGCCCCGAAAACACTTACCACGCAACCTTTACCGACGCGTCGCGGCTCAAGGCCGGCCAGAAGGTCCGCATCGCCGGAGTACCGGTCGGTGCGGTGTCGGGCCTCTTGCTCAACCCCGACAACAGCGTCGACGTGAAATTCGGAGTCGACACGCACTACACGCTCTATTCGTCCACCCGCGCGGTGATCCGATACGAAAACCTGGTCGGTGACCGGTTTTTGGAGATCACGTCCGGGCCGGGGGAGCTGCGGAAGCTGCCGCCGGGCGGGACGATCAACTCCCAGCACACCCAGCCGGCGCTGGATCTCGATGCGCTGCTGGGCGGACTGCGGCCGGTGCTCAAGGGCCTGGACGCCGACAAGGTGAACACGATCAGCAGCGCCATCATCGAGTTGCTGCAGGGCCAGGGTGGAGCGTTGTCGAACGTGCTGGCCGACACCAGCGCTTTTTCGTCGGCGCTGGGCAAACGCGACCAGCTCATCGGTGACGTGATCAACAACCTCAACGCGGTGTTGTCGACCATCGACCAACGCAGCGCGAAATTCTCGGCCAGCGTTGACCAACTGCAGCAATTGATCAGCGGGCTGGCCAAAAACCGGGACGCGATCGCGGGCGCCATCCCGCCGCTCGCGTCGACGACCACCGATCTGACGCAACTGCTACAGAATTCACGCCGTCCGCTGCAGGGCATCCTGGAAAACGTCCGCCCGCTGGCCACCGAGCTGGACAACCGCAAGGCTGAGGTGAACAACGACGTCGAGCAACTGGGCGAGGACTACCTGCGACTGGCCGCGCTCGGTGCCTACGGATCGTTCTTCAACATCTATTTCTGCTCGGTGACAATCAAGATCAACGGGCCGGCCGGCAGCGACATCTTGTTGCCGATCGGCGGTCAGGTGGATCCCAGCCAGGGGAGGTGCGCTTTTGTCAAGTAGCGGATCGGATCGCGACCCGCTCCGCACCGGCGTCTTCGGCCTGGTGCTGGTGATCTGTGTGGTGTTGATCGCATTCGGCTACGCCGGGTTGCCGTTCTGGCCGCAGGGGAAGACGTACGACGCTTACTTCTCCGACGCCGCCGGCATCACACCCGGCAATGCCGTATACGTGTCGGGGATCAAGGTCGGCAAGGTGTCGGCCGTGGGTCTGGCCGGAGACAGCGCCAAGATCACCTTCAGCGTGGACCGCCACGTCGCCGTCGGCGACCAGTCGCTGGCCGCGATCCGCACCGACACCATTCTCGGCGAGCGTTCCATCGCGGTGAGCCCGGCGGGCGGCGGCAAGGCGACCACCATCCCGCTGAGCCGCACGACCACGCCCTACACGCTCGCCGGTGCGCTCGAGGATCTGGGCCAAAACGCGAGCAACCTGAACAAGCCCCAATTCGAGCAGGCCTTGAACGTACTCACCGACACGCTGCGCGACGCCACCCCAGACCTGCGCGGTGCCCTGGACGGGGTGACGTCGTTGTCGCGCACGCTAAATCGCCGTGACGAGGCGCTGCAAGCCCTGCTGGCGCACGCGAAATCGGTGACGTCGGTGTTGGCCGAACGCGCCGGGCAGGTCAACAAGCTGGTCGACGACGGTAACGAGTTGTTCGCCGCGCTCGACGAGCGTCGCGCCGCGCTGGGTCAGCTGATCTCCGGGATAACCGGTCTCTCACAGCAGATTTCCGGCTTCGTCGCCGACAACCGCAAGGAGTTCGGCCCGGCCCTGAGCAAGCTCAACCTGGTGCTGGACAACCTCAACGAGCGCCGCGACTACATCACCGAGGCGCTCAAACGCCTGCCCACCTACGCGACCGAGCTGGGCGAGGTGGTTGGCTCCGGACCCGGATTCAACGTCAACGTCTACGGCGTGATACCGGCGCCGTTGCTTGCGACGATGTTCGACTTCTTCTACCAGCCGGGCAAGCTGCCGGCCAGCCTCGCCGACTACCTTCGTGGCTTTATCCAAGAGCGCTGGATCATCAGACCGAAATCGCCGTGATGACACAACGTTTCGGCAGCCGCGGGCTGCGCACCATCACCATCATCGCGCTGGTCGCGGTGCTGGTGGGGGGCGCATATGTGCTGTCCTCGCGCCCCAGCGGCCGACACATCGTCGCCTATTTCACGTCGGCTGTCGGGATCTATCCCGGAGATCAAGTCCGCGTCCTCGGAGTGCCGGTCGGCACGATCGACGCGATCGAACCTCGTCCTTCCGACGTCAAGATCACCATGTCGGTGCTCGACGACATCAAGCTGCCCAAAGAAGCCCGGGCCGTGATGATTTCGCCGAACCTGGTGGCGGCGCGGTTCATCCAGCTCACCCCGGTGTACAGCGGCGGGGCGCTGCTGCCCGACGGCGGGAGCATCGATCTGAGCCGTACCGCCGTCCCGGTGGAATGGGACGAGGTGAAGGAGGCACTGACCCAGCTGGCCGTCCAGCTGAGTCCGGCGGCGGGACAAATGCAAGGGCCGCTGGGTGCGGCGATCAACCAGGCCGCCGACACGCTCGACGGCACGGGCGAGTCGTTTCACAACGCGTTGCGTGAGCTTTCCCAAGCCGCTGGGCGCCTGGGGGATTCGCGCAGCGACATCTTCGGCACGGTCAAGAATCTGCAGGTACTTGTGAATGCGCTGTCGTCGAGTAACGAACAGATCGTCCAGTTCGCCGGGAACGTGGCTTCGGCGTCGCAGGTGCTCGCCGACAGCTCGCGAAACCTGGACAACACGCTGGGCACCCTCAACAAGGCGCTGTCCGACGTCAGGGGGTTCCTGCACGAGAACAACTCGACGCTGATCGATACGGTCAACAAGCTCAACGACTTCAGCCAGACGCTGAGCGACCAGAGCGACAACATCGAGCAGGTGCTGCACGTGGCAGGGCCCGGCATCGCCAACTTCTACAACATCTATGATCCCGCGCAGGGCACGCTGAACGGCTTGTTGTCGATCCCCGAATTCGCCAATCCCGTGCAGTTCATCTGTGGTGGTTCCTTCGAGACCGCCGGGGGGCCAAAAGCGCCCGACTACTACAGGCGCGCCGAGATCTGTCGTGAGCGCCTAGGGCCGGTGCTGCGCCGGCTTGCCGTGAACTACCCGCCGATCATGTTCCATCCGCTCAACACGATCACCGCGTACAAGGGTCAGATGATCTACGACACCCCGGCCACCGAAGCCAAGGCCGAGACGCCCGTTCCGCAGCTGACCTGGATTCCCGCGAAACCGTCGGCGCCCGCGGCGAACCCGGCGGATCTGCAGGCCCTGCTCGTCCCGCCCGCTCCGGGAGCAGCACCTGGCCCAGGGCCCGCAGCGCCGGCACCGCAGACGGAACCGGTGCCCCGTGATCCCGCGCCGGGCCCGCTGCCGGCCGAACGGGGGGCCGGCCGATGAAGCGAATCAGGTTGCGCGGCGGCGTATTGGCCGCAGGCAGCGTACTGCTGGCCGGTTGCCAGTTCGGCGGGCTGAACTCCCTACCGATGCCCGGCACGGCCGGTCACGGCCATGGTGCCTACGCCATTACCGTCGAGCTGCCCGACGTCGCGACGCTGCCGCAGAACTCGCCGGTCATGGTCGATGATGTCACCGTCGGCAGTGTCGCCGGCATCGAGGCCAAGCAGCGACCCGACGGATCCTTTTATGCCGCAGTGAAATTAGCGCTGGATAAGAACGTGGTGCTGCCGACGAACGCGACCGCGAAGGTATCGCAGACGTCGCTGCTGGGTTCGCTGCACATCGACCTGGCCCGTCCGGTGGGCCAGCCGCCGACCGGCATGCTGGTCGACGGGTCGAGCATCCCGGAGTCCCACACGGGCCGCTTTCCCACCACCGAAGAGGTGTTCTCGGCGCTCGGTGTGGTCGTCAACAAAGGCAATGTCGGTGCGCTGGAAGAGATCACCGACGAGACGTACCAGGCGATGGCGGGCCGGCAAAGCCAGTTCGTCGACCTGGTCCCCAGGCTGGCCGAGTTGACGGCGGGCCTCAACCGGCAGGTCAACGACATCATCGACGCCGTCGACGGGCTGAACCGATTCTCCGACGCCCTGGCACGCGACAAGGACAACTTGGGCCGGGCACTGGACACCTTGCCCGAGGCGCTTCGCGTGCTCAACAAGAATCGCGACCACATCGTCGAGGCGTTCGCCGCGCTCAAGAAGCTGGCGACGGTGACCTCGCACATACTGTCCAAAACCAAGGTGGACTTCGCCGAGGACCTCAAAGGCCTGTACTCGGTCGCAAAGGCCCTCAACGACAACCGGAAGGATTTCGTCACCTCGCTGCAGCTGTTGCTGACGTTCCCGTTCCCCAACTTCGGCATCAAACAGGCCGTCCGCGGTGACTACCTCAACGTGTTCACCACGTTCGACCTCACCTTGCGCAGGATCGGCGAGACGTTCTTCACCACGGCGTATTTCGACCCGAACATGGCTCACATGTCCGAGATCCTCAACCCGCCCGATTTCTTGACCGGCGAATTGGCCAACCTGTCCGGACAAGCGGCCGACCCGTTCACGATTCCGCCCGGTACGGCCTCGGGGCAGTAGGGCGGCGCAGATGATCGACAGACTCACCAAGATCCAGCTCTCCATATTCGCGCTGGTTACCGTCATCACGCTGACGCTGATGATCATCTTCTATCTGCGGCTGCCGGCGACCTTCGGCCTTGGGACCTACAGCGTGTCCGCCGATTTCGTCGCTGGCGGCGGGCTGTACAAGAACGCCAACGTCACGTACCGCGGTGTCGCGGTCGGCCGGGTGGAGTCGGTGGGGCTGAACCCCAACGGTGTCGACGCCCAAATGCGGCTGAACAGCGGCACGCCCATCCCGTCGAACGTCACCGCCACCGTCAAGAGTGTGTCGGCCGTCGGCGAGCAGTACATCGACCTGGTGCCGCCGGCTAACCCGTCAGCGACCAAGTTGCGCAACGGATCCCGGATCGACCGGGCGAACACCCGCATTGGCCAAGACGTCGCCGACTTGCTGAAACGAGCCGAGACTCTGATCAACAGCCTCGGTGACACCAAGCTGCGGGAGCTGCTGCATGAGACGTTCACCGCGGCCAACGGCTCGGGTCCGGAGCTGGCCCGGCTGCTCGAGTCCGCCCGGTTGCTGGTGGACGAGGCCAACGCCGACTATCCGCAGGCTTCGCAGTTGATCGATCAGGCGGGCCCGTTCTTGCAGGCGCAGATTCGCGCCGGCGGTGACATCAAGTCACTCGCCGACGGGCTGGCGCGGTTCACCTCTGAGGTGCGTCGGGCCGACCCGCAGCTGCGCTCGATACTGGCCACCGCCCCGGACGCCATCGACGAGGCCAACACCGCGTTCTCCGGTATCCGTCCCTCCTTCCCGGCGCTGGCGGCCAGCCTGGCCAACCTGGGCCGGGTGGGCGTCATCTATCACAAGTCGATCGAGATGCTGCTCGTGGTCTTGCCGGCCCTGTTCGCCGCGATCAACACGGCGGCGGGCGGCGCCCCTCAAGACGAGGGCGCCAAGCTGGACTTCAAGCTGGACCTGAACGACCCGCCGCCGTGCGCTGTCGGCTTCCTGCCCCCGCCGTTGATGCGCACGCCGGCCGACGAGACGCTGCGGGAACTCCCGAAGGACTTGTACTGCAAGGTCGCCCAAAACGACCCCAGCACCGTGCGCGGCGCACGCAACTATCCGTGCCAGGAGTTCCCCGGCAAACGGGCACCGACGATTCAGCTGTGCCGTGACCCGAAAGGCTATGTGCCGGTTGGCCGCAGCCCCTGGCGCGGCCCGCCGGTCCCGTATGACACACCGGTGACGAACGGGCTAAACGTGTTGCCACCCAACAAGTTCCCGTATATTCCGCCGGGCGCCGAGCCCGATCCGGGTGTTCCCATCGTCGGGCCGCCCCCACCTGGTGTGGTGCCCGGGCCCGGGCCGTTACCGAACCGTCAGCCGGCCTACGATCCGCCGCCGCCCAACGACAACGGGCCACCACCGCCGTTCACCTCATGGCAGCCGCCGGGAATCCCGCCGGTCCCGCCCCAGGTCCCGTATCCGAAATGGCTGCCCCCGCCGCCACCGCCGGAGGGCGTCGGCCCGGCGCCCGGACCGGCTCCGGAAGCTGCGCCCGCGCCGGCACCTGGCCCGCAACCACAGGCCAGCGGCTCGGCTTACACGACCTATGACCAAAACACCGGCGCGTTTAAGGACCCCGCGGGTGGCACTGGTATCTTCGCGCCCGGTATCAGCGGCGCATCCAGCGCCGAGAATTGGGTGGACCTCATGCTTGATCCAAGGCCCGCATAGTGACCGATGTAGTGACGACACAGCAGTCGGCAACGCAGCGCGTTCGCCGGCGGGCATCCCGCGCGGCGGGCCCCGCAAAAACGGAATCGGGCGTTGACGCAACGGTTGCCGCCGGCGTCGCCGCCACGGTTAAGGCCGACGCGCACCCGAAGCGCCCGGCCAAGAAGCTGGTGTCCGTCAAGCCGCCGCCACGACGGCAGCCGCACCGGGTCCTGGTCGGATGTGTCTCGATTGCCGCTGCCTTGTTGGCGATTGGCGCGCTGGCCGGCTGCCTAGTTGCACTGATCTTCCAGCAACGCGAGGCCGAAGAAAAACAAGCGCGCAACCAGCGCTTCGTCGACACCGCCACCCAGACTGTGATCAACATGTTCAGCTACAAACCGGACAACATCGACGAGAGCGTGAACCGGTTCGTCAACGGCACCAGCGGCCCGCTGCGCGGCATGCTCAGCGCCAACAACAATGTCGACAACCTCAAGGGCCTGTTCCGCGCCACCAACGCGACATCAGAAGCGGTCGTCAACGGTGCTGCCCTGGAGAAAATCGACGAGGTGGAAGACAACGCCTCGGTGCTGGTGTCGGTGCGGGTCACGGTCGCCGATGTCGATGGGGTCAACAAGCCATCCATGCCGTATCGCCTCCGGGTCATCGTGCACGAGGACGACCGGGGACGGATGACCGGCTACGACCTGAAATATCCCGACGGGGGTAACTGATGCGGTGGCGGCGGTGGCTGATCGCCGTCGCGGTCTATCTTTGTGTCGCAGTTTACGTCGGGTTGGGTGCGGCGGCCGGCTGGATCTATTGGGACCGGGTGCAGACCAGCGGTGAGGCGGCGGCGCGGGCGCTGTTGCCCCATCAGGCCGCCGATGACATCCCTAAGGTGTTCGCCTACGACTACCAGACCGTCGAACGCAGCCTCGCCGCCGCTTACCCGTTGCTGACGCCTGACTATCGCCAGGAGTTCCAGAAGAGCGCCAATGCGCAGATCATCCCGGAGGCCAAGAAGCGCGAGGTGGTCGTGCAGGCCAACGTCGTCGGCGTGGGGGTCATGTCCGCCAGACGGACTGCGGCGTCGGTGATGATCTACATGAACCGCACCGTGACCGACAAGTCACGGCAGCCGCTCTACGATGGCAGCCGATTGCGGGTGGACTACAAAAAGATCGGCAAACAATGGCTGATCGCCTACATCACACCCATTTAGACGCGGCGACGATGCGGGCCGCGGCGTCCATCGTCACGCTGGCGCGTCCCCCGCAAGCGGGTGGGGGTACCTCCCACTTGTGGGGGCGTGCCCCCAGCTCGCCAGCCGATTGCGCAGCAGTGGCCGACGTCAGTAGCACATCGCAATTGCGTTGCAGTACAACGGATAACGTTGGATCGGACTGGGCGGCGGTCCGGTCATCTGCAGCGAAAACGGTTGCTTGGTCATCTCCGGCTGCATGCCACAGACGGCGCCGTGCAACGTGGTGTGCGTGCCGGTGAGCGTGGCGTCATCAAACGAATAGGTTTCGGTGGACGGCGCGGTGCCGCCGCCCGGGCACGACACGCCGTCTGCTTGCTCCACCTTGAAGGTCCAAAGCACGCTACTCAGCCGAGCCCTGGCGCTGAAGTTCTGCAGCTTGTCGGCTCGGGTGATCTGCTCGTTCGTCGTACTTACGATGTTCAGCGCACAGTTGAACGCCCAAACGACCGGGTCGGAGTAGTCGTTCAAGTTGCGGGTTCCGGATGGCTGATCGCACAGCCCCGTGATCGTCCAGATAACCCCCGACACGCCCGCCTGGTTGAAGGAGTAGGCGCCGTCCGGCGGCGGCCCGAGCGCACTCGCCGGGTGGCCCGATTCCAGCGCGATTCCGAATGCAACGGCCGAGAAAATGCCGGCGCTTGCGGCGAGCACGCGACGGATGTTTTTCACGGCGACTTCTCCTTCACGTCCTTACGCTGCATCCGAGTATCACAGCGATGGGGAGGCAACACCATGGGTTCGCTTGGGCTGTTTGAGGCTACTTAGCTGTCGCGCGGATGCGCCTCGGCGAGCGCATCGAGAAATGATCGCGCCCAGCGATCCACGTCATGGGCGAGCACCTGGCGCCGCATCGACCGCATCCGGCGCCGCCCCTCTTCGACCGGTTGGTTGAGTGCCGCCTCGATCGCGTCCTTGACCCCTTCGAGGTCGTGCGGGTTGACCAGATAGGCCTGTCGGAGTTCGGCGGCGGCTCCGGTGAATTCGCTGAGCACGAGCGCACCGCCGAGATCGTTGCGGCACGCGACGTACTCCTTGGCCACTAGGTTCATCCCGTCCCGCAGCGGGGTGACCAGCATAACGTCGGCGGCGACGTAGAACGCGATGAGTTCGTCGCGGGGTACCGGACGGTGTATGTAGTGCACCACCGGATGACCGACCTCGCCGTACTCGCCGTTGATGTGGCCGACCTGGCGTTCGATGTCGCTGCGGAGGATCTGGTAGCTCTCCACACGTTCGCGGCTCGGTGTCGCCAGCTGGACCAGCACGGTGTCGTCGCGTTTCGCGCGGCCCTCGGCAAGCAGCTCCGAGAAGGCTTTCAGCCGGACATCGATGCCCTTGGTGTAGTCGAGCCGGTCGACGCCAAGCAGGATCTTGCGGGGGTTACCCAACTCGGCTCGGATCTCGCGGGCCCGGCGTCTGATGTTGCGGTTGCGGGCGGCATGGTCGAGCGCTCTGGAGTCGATGGAGATGGGAAAGGCGCCCACGTGAACCCTGCGGGATCCCAACTGCACCTCACCGAGCCGCGACCGCACACCGACCGCCCCGCGTGATGTATTCGCACCAAGCAGGGCCCGGGACAGGTACAGGAAGTTCTGCGCACCGCCGGCCAAATGGAACCCGACCAGGTCGGCGCCGAGCAGACCTTCGATGATGTCGGTGCGCCAGGGCAGCTGCATGAACAGCTCCACCGGCGGGAACGGGATGTGCAGGAAGAAACCGATGGTCAGGTCCGGTCGCATCGTGCGCAGCATTTTCGGCACTAGCTGTAGTTGGTAGTCCTGCACCCATACGGTCCCGCCGGGCGCGGCGGTGCGCGACGTGGCTTCGGCGAAGCGGCGGTTGACCTCGACATAGCGATCCCACCATTCGCGGTGGTAGATCGGCTTGACGATGACGTCGTGGTACAGCGGCCACAACGTGGCGTTCGAGAACCCCTCGTAGTACTGGGCGACGTCGTCGGAGCTGAGGTGTACCGGATGAAGCGTGATGTCATCCTGGACGATGGGCTCCTCGTAGCCGTCGACGTCGTCGTCGTCAACCACGCCCGGCCAGCCGACCCAGGCCCCGCGTTGCCGGCGCAGCAGCGGCTCTAAGGCGGTGACCAGCCCGCCTGGGCTGCGTTTCCAGGCCGTGGTTCCGTCGGGAAGCCGCTCCAAGTCCACCGGTAGTCGATTGGCGACAACCACGAAGTCGGAGTCCCCGGAGCGCTCCAACTCCGGCGTCTTTGAACCCTGGCCTCCCCCGGAGGACATCTATGTCTCGTGCTTTGCCGGCCCAATACCGAGCATGGACAAGAAGACCCTGCACTCGTCCGCGTCGTTCGCATACGCGGCGACGACGCGCCTGGCCTGGCTCGCGGTGTGATCAGCCAGCGGCTCCACATCGCCGATTTCGCCAGGATCCGATTTCGTAGGCATGACCCAACTGTAGGCGACGCTGGAATTCCGTCGCAGTCGTCTCACCCCTAGGCGGCGCTGAGGGGACCAGCCTGGCAGCCGGAATATCGCTTCGGGCGCGATTCGACAGCAAACACCCGATGCCAGCGGTCTTCGAGGGCGACGAGCCGGTCCGAATCGCATCCCTCGACCTTCAAAGGTGCTGCGGCTCTCCTCGCGGCCGCGTTGGACCGGCCTTAATCTCGGGTCTGACAGCCGCCGATCGCCGGTCAACCCAACGGCGTGCGCGGTCGGCGCTGCACGTAATGTGCAAAAGGTCGGATCCGATACGCAGCAAGACCAATAAGCGAGGTGGGCGGAATGACAGTCTCCGAGCAAGCCGACGCCGCGGCAACCAACGCCAAGGCGAACGAGCTGGTGGTCTACGAAACCCTCGATGGAGGGCGGATTGCCCGGATCTGGCTCAATCGGCCCGACGCCCACAACGCGCAGAATCGCACCCTGCTGGTTCAACTCGACGAGGCGTTCTGTCGCGCTGAGGCCGATGACACCGTTCGCGTGGTGATTCTGGCGGCGCGCGGCAAGAACTTTTCCGCCGGTCACGATCTGGGGTCGGAAGAGGCGCTGCTGGAACGAAAGCCTGGGCCAACGCAGCATCCGACATTTCGCTCGCACGGCGCTACCCTCGATCCGATCATCGAGAAGCTGTATCACCAGGAGTGGCACTTCTTTTTCGAAAACACCTGCCGCTGGCGGGATCTGCGCAAGATCACCATCGCGCAGGTGCAGGGAAACGCGATCTCGGCGGGCCTGATGCTGGTGTGGGCCTGCGATCTGATCTGCGCGGCCGACAATGCGAAGTTCAGCGATGTGGTCGCGGTGCGGCTGGGTATGCCGGGTGTCGAATATTACGCCCACCCTTGGGAATTCGGTCCGCGCAAGGCCAAAGAGCTACTGTTGACCGGTGATTCGCTGGACGCCGATGAAGCGTATCGGCTTGGCATGGTGTCCAAGGTTTTTCCGGTCGGCGAACTGGAGGCTAAGACCCTGGAATTCGCGCGGCGGATCGCCGAGCGGCCCACGATGGCGGCGATGCTGATCAAGGACTCGGTCAACGCCGCCTCTGACGCGATGGGGTTCACCGAGGCGTTGCGGCACGCGTTCCATGTTCACCAGTTGGGGCACGCGCACTGGGCGGCCCACAACGAGAACCGGTTCCCGGTCGGCCTGCCGCCCGATGTCGAGGACTGGCGCACGGCCAAGCCGACCAAGGTCGCGCGCCGCGATACGCCATAGCGCCGCCGGTGCCGGCGGTGGGCACATCTGCCACCCGTTTCACTTCTAGAGAGGCTCGCGTGCAGCTTTCATTCCAAGACCGGACGTACCTGGTCACCGGCGGTGGCAGTGGGATAGGCAAGGGCGTGGCTTCCGGGCTGGTCGCTTCCGGGGCCTCCGTCATGATCATCGGCCGCAATCCAGATCGGTTGGCGGCGGCCGTCAAAGATATCGAAGTGCTCAGGGCCACCGGCGGCTCGATCCGCTTTGAACCCGCCGACATCACCAACGAGGAGGAGACTGCCCGCGCGGTCGACGCCGCGACGGCGTGGCACGGCCGGCTACACGGTGTGGTGCATAGCGCGGGCGGATCGGAGACCATCGGGCCGATCACCCAGATCGACTCGGCGGCATGGCGACGCACGGTCGACCTCAATGTCAACGGCACCATGTACGTGCTCAAGCACGCCGCCCGTGAGCTGGTGCGCGGCGGCGGCGGCTCGTTCGTCGGCATCTCGTCGATCGCGGCCAGCAACACCCACCGCTGGTTCGGCGCCTACGGGGTCTCTAAGTCGGCCGTCGACCACATGATGAAGCTGGCTGCCGACGAGCTCGGCCCGTCGTGGGTGCGGGTCAACAGCATCCGCCCCGGCCTCATCCGTACGGATCTGGTCGCGCCCGTGACAGAGTCGCCGGAGCTGAGTGCGGACTACCGCCTCTGCACGCCGCTGCCACGGGTGGGTGAGGTGGAGGACATCGCCAACCTGGCAATGTTTTTGCTCAGCGACGCGGCTAGCTATGTCACCGGACAGGTCATCAACGTCGACGGCGGGCTCATCTTGCGCCGCGGCCCGGACTACTCCGCGATGCTGGAACCGATGTTCGGCGCCGATGGGCTACGCGGGGTGGTGTGAGCCGACGCGGAAGCGTTGCCGGCGTCGCGGTCGGCGAGCGCAGAGACCGCCGACCAATCCAGTTGCCCGCCACCGGTTGCCACCAGGGTGAGTAGGCGATCGCGCAGCAGGCTGGCGACCGGCAGCGGCACTTGCAGCTGTTGCGCGGCAGCGAGCACCAGCTCAATGTCCTTGAGTCCGAGGGTCGCCGCGAACCCGGCCGGCTCGAATTCCTGTCGCGCGATCAGCCCGCCATAGGTCTGATACACCGGAGCGGCGAACAACGTCGAGGTGAGGATGTCGACGTACTGCAGCCGGTCGACGCCGGCCTTGGTGACCAGCGCGACGGCCTCCCCGACCGACTCGATGGCGGACGCGATCAGGAAGTTGCCGCTCAGCTTCACCAGGTTGGCGGTGTGTGGCTGTTCGGACACCACAAAGGTACGCTGGCCGATCGCGTCGAACAGCGGGACCAGCGGTTGCAAAACTTGAGGGTCCCCCGCGGCGATGACGAAAAGCTTTGCGGCAGAGGCTGCTTCGGGCCTGCCGAACACCGGCGCCGCGACATACTGCTGACCGGCTTCGGCATGCGCGGCCGCCAAGCGCTGGGACATCGCGACGCTGATGGTGCTCGACGAGACATGCGTCGCGCCCTGTCCCAGCGACGCCACGATGCCCTCCTCACCACCTGGGTCGCCGAACGTCACGTTCTCGACGGCCTGGTCGTTGGCCAGCATCGTGAACACCACCGCACCGCTGCAGGCTTCGGCGATGCTCCGCGCCGCAGTCGCGCCCTGCTGGACAAGGGCCTCGGCTTTGGCCGGGGAGCGGTTGTAGACGGTGATGTGATGACCCGCATTCAGCAGGTTTGCAGCCATGCCGCGGCCCATGTTCCCCAGGCCGATGAATCCGATCTCCATGGCATTCACTCTTCCTTATTTAGGGCCTTATTCGGACCGCTACTTGCGATGATGAGCAGATGAAGCGACTCGAAGGCAAGCGGATCCTGGTGACCGGCGCCGCATCGGGCATCGGCCAGGCCACCGTGCTGCGCCTGCTGGACGAGGGTGCCACCGTGGTGGGCGCCGACATCGCGGCGGACGGCCTGGACAAGACCCGGGCGCGCGCAGGCGAGGCCGCGACGGGTGACCGGCTGACAACCTTGGAGATGAACGTCGCCGATGAGGACTCGGTCATCGATGGCGTGTGCCTGGCCGTCGAGACGCTCGGCGGCCTAGATTCGTTGGTCAACGCGGCCGGCATATTGCGGGCCGAACACACTCACCAGACCAGCACCGAGCTGTGGAATCAGATCATCGCCGTCAACCTGACCGGCACCTTCCTGGTGGTGCGCGAAGCGCTGCCGGCGCTACTGGCGAACTCGCGCAGTGCGATCGTCAACTTCAGCTCCACATCGGCCGCCTTCGCCCATCCGTACATGGCCGCCTACGCCGCGAGCAAGGGCGGCATCCAGTCCTTCACGCATTCGCTGGCCCTCGAATACGCGAAGGACGGTCTGCGTGCGGCGTGCGTGGCGCCCGGCAGCATCAAGTCCGGGATCACCGACGCCACCGGGGGATACATTCCCAAAGACGCTGACTGGTCGTTGTTCCCCAGGCTGATGCCAATCCTGCCCACGACTGTCGAATCCAGCGGCGCCGGGATGGCCGAGCCCACTGCGATCGCCGGCGTCATCGCCATGCTGGTGTCTGAGGACGGCGCCTGGATCACTGGCACCGAGATCCGCATAGACGGGGGAACGCACGCCTAATTAACCGAGGTTAATTAACGCACGGGACCCCGCCGCCATCGATGGGCTTCCCCTGATCCGGGCTCGGGTAGGTGCTGGTGGTGTCGTACCCGTAGCGACCGGACTTGGTGGTCGTTGTCGTCGTCGTGGTGGTGGTCGTGGTCTCGTCTGTCGTGGATTCGTCCACGGCCGGCAAGGAGTAGGTGGTATCCACGGTCACTCGGATGTGTCCGGGCTGGATGGTGGGATCGGGTTGCTTTGGCGCGTCGAGGCCGAGCAGGGTGGCCACGTTGTGTGCGTCGGCGTCGGCGCCGGCGCCGTACTGGATCGTGCTGGCGGACGGTTCGCCGGAGTTGCGGTCACGGACCTGACCCATGGTGTAGCCGCGTTTTTTCAGCGCGCGGGACACCTCGCTGGCGAGCCCGCTCAAGCTGCCGGAGTTGACCACATCGACGACGGTGTCCGGGCTGGGTTTGGCGGCCGTGGTGGTGGTCGGCGTTGTCGGCGGGGCCGCGCCGATCGCCGTCGCCACCTCGGCCTTGATCGCGGCCGGGTCGATGATGTTGACGTCCTGACCGTCGATGTTGTCGTACCGCACCACGGGCAGCGTCCGGAACTCGATGTTACCGCCGGCCAGCGCTCCCAGTCGTTGGATCAGGTCATCGTCCCAACCTGACGACAGCACGACATCTTTTCGCGCCACAGCCATCAGGCTCTTGAGCTTGTTCAGATCGGTGAAGGTGCCCGAATCCTGAAGTTCCCGCATGACCGATGACAGGAACGCCTGCTGCCGGTGGGTGCGGTCCAGGTCTCCGTTTTCCAGGCCATGACGCTGCCGGACGAACGACAGCGCCTGCGAAGCATCCAGCCGCTGACGGCCGGCCGGGAAATCGGCACCGGAATACGAGTCGTAGACGGCGTGGTTCAGGCACACGTCCACACCGCCCAAGGTCTGGGCCAAATCGTAGAAACCGGCCAAATTGACCTCGGCGAAGTAGTCGATCGGAACCCCGGTCAGGCTTCGTACCGCGCGCAAGGTCGCTGCCCGGCCCGCTTCGCGGCCCCGGGTCTCGAGTTCTCTCTGGCTGCTCGCACCCTGGTTGGCGAGCTTCTGGGCGACGTATTGCTTGGTGAGCCCGTACGCCTCTTTGATCTTGATGTGGTTGTATCCCGGAACGCCGGTGAACGGCACCCAATCATCGCGGGGGATCGAAAAGGCGACCACCTTGCCGTCGCCCCCGACGTGCACCAATATCAGTGTGTTGGTGTTGTAGCCGCCGTCATCTGAATCGCCCGCGTGTAGATGCTTCAAGATCGACCACGGCAGGTCGTTGCCGTCCTGGTCTTTGCGCGAGTCGAGCCCGATGAGCAGGATGTTCATGTCGTTGCCGCTGGATCGCGGATCGTCCGGGCTCAGGGCGTCTGAAACGGTGATGCCTCCCAGCGCACCGTGAGCCACCCAATATCCGGCTCCGGTCAGCAGTACCGCCACCACCGATGCCAGCGCCATGAAGCCGCGCGCCACCCCCTTACGGAGCCGCGACGGCTGAGGAGCGGCGCGATGACGATGATGAGCGCCGCCGGAGCGCACCATCACATACCTCGACCAATATCCAGCGCACCACCAGGTACCGCAATGGCGGTGTGCGGTGATGTCGCTTTTAGCATGACGTCAAGTATGCGGTAGCTCGGTGTTAAGCCCCCAATCTGAGAGCCCATTTGTGGGCAGGCTCACCCGCGTGATCAGGCCAGGTTCGCAGCGAGAAAATTCGTGCTACCTGCATGTTCTGAGTACAATTCGCAAAATTCGCAAGCTCCCGAGCGTGATCTCGGGAGGAATCTCAAGAGATGCCTGAATCTTACGGTCGCGTTGCAGTTCAGCCCAGATCTGTTACGGCTGAAGTTCAGCAATACGGGTACTCGATGTGCCACCGGCCGTTCACCCAGTCGGCGCGAAATTGGCCGCCCAGTCGTGGATCGGCATCATTGACTCTTCCGGTGCCCCCGAGGTTTGGCGTGAAGCCGGGGGAATCCCAGATGACGCCCAGGGGGTTGGGTGTTACGTCTGGAGTGCAACCCTTCTGCTTCGCAACATAGCCGTCAGTGATGCGCTGCTCCGCGGTCGTTTGATCACCGGTATCCGGATCGGGTGGCGCTGGCTGCTTGGGGCACGGGGCGTTGGTGCACATGTTTTCGCTCGCAGTGACGAGCACCAAATTATTGACGGGTGAGGGCGGCGTCTTTGCGGCGGCGCCACAGGTCAGCACCGCTGCAGCGACAAAACCTGCTAGGGCAGCGGCACCGACCGGCCCGGCAACTCCGCTGATGCGCCTGCGCATGTTCCCTCCCGGGATTCGGGCCGAATGTTCGCGACTCGATCAGTTTGACCCGTGGCGGCGCATCCCGCAGCTGAGCTAGTGGGCTTTCTCCAGATCCTCGCCCGACTGGTAGTAAAAACGGATGTTCGAGCCCGTGATGATTTCAATGAGGTAGACGCCGAGCGGTTCAACCTCGTAGTAGTAGTGAACGTTGCCCTGAGCATCGACCGCGGTAGCACACGAATAGCCCGGCGCGCCGCACCTCGCCTTGATCGGGATGGCGAGCGCGGCGATCACCAACGCGACGGCGATCCCGACCGCAAGCGGGACTCTCTTCGACGAGTAGCTCGTTTGCGCGGGATGCATCATTGTTGGCAGTGTATGCGGCTCACTCGGCGGTCGTGCCGAGGACCCGCGCGAGAACTCCGCGAGTCTGGAGGTGACTCGGCATGACCAGCGCCACAACGGGTTACGACGTCATTGTGGTCGGTTTGGGTGGTATGGGAAGTGCCGCCGCCTTCCATCTGGCAGCAAGGGGATGCCGGGTGCTCGGCCTGGAGCAGCACCAGCCCGCCCACGACAAGGGATCCAGCCACGGCGGATCCCGGATCATCCGCCAGACCTATTTCGAAGACCCTGGTTATGTTCCGCTGCTGCTGCGAGCCTACGAGCTGTGGGAGAAGCTGGCCGCTGACGCGCGGCGCGATGTCTATCGGCTGACCGGAGGTCTTTTCATCGGGCCGCCGGACTGCGTGACCGTGTCGGGTAGCCTGCGTGCCAGCCGTCAATGGGATTTACCGCACGAGGTGCTCGACGGCGCGGAGATCACCGCCCGGTTCCCGAACTTCACGCCCCAGCCTGGAGATATCGCGCTCTACGAAGCCAAATCCGGGTTCGCGCGTCCGGAGCTCACGGTGCGCGCACATCTGGAACTCGCCGACAAGGCCGGGGCCACACTGCAATTCGGCGAGCCAGTGCTGGACTGGAACCAGGCCGCCGACGGGCTGCGCGTCACCACCGGCCGCGGGTCTTACTTTGCGGAGCACTTGGTGATCTGCCCCGGCCCGTGGGCCCCGCAGCTGCTGGGTCAGTTCGACGTCCCAATCACGGTGGAACGTCAGGTGATGTACTGGCTGGACCCGATCGGCGGCGTCTCCGGGTTCGAGGACCATCCCATCTTCATCAAGGAGTATGCCTCAGGCATACATACATACGGCTTTCCACCAATCGACGGACCGCGTGGCGGTGTGAAAGTCGGCTTCGCGCGCAACGGGACCTCCTGCACGCCAGAAACCATCGACCGAGTGGTGCACACACACGAGATCAGCGCGATAACGGCGCGGATCGGTGAGTTATTGCCTGCGCTGGCCGGCAGGTGCCTGCGCGCGGCGACGTGCATGTACTCCAACACACCGGACCGGAATTTCGTGGTCGGGCGACACCCGCAGTGCGCCGACGTCATCGTGGCGTGCGGATTCTCCGGGCACGGCTTCAAATTCGTTCCGGTGATCGGTGAGATTCTTGCCGACCTGGTCATCGATCGGGGCACCGACCATCCGATCTCGTTGTTCGACCCACAGCGGTTTGTGACGGGATGACCACCGACTGTGTGGTCGGTTTGCGGCGAGGGGCTGCGGTTGCTTCGCCGACGGCGGTAGGTTTCTCAGCTATGGCGACCGTAAACCGGGACGGCGCACCATCGCCGCGAAGGCGCGTCGAGGTACTCGGCAACATCGGGCCCAACTGGTTGATCACGGCCGCAGGGCTTCTCGGAGCCACCGCACACCTCCTCAAGACGCCGCCGAGCGCCACGCCGGTCAAAGCGAGCAAGGAGCGGGTGTCCTAGACGGTCATCGGCGGCCTGGCTTGGCGGCCGCGATCAGTATGAGTGCCAAGGCGATCGCTCCCACGACGACCAAGGGGTGCCACCACTGCGCGCCGAGCCAATAGACGTGCGCGCCGATCCAACCGGGATTCTTCTCGGTACCGAACAGCAATTCGCGTACGACGGGTGCCGCGAGCGAAAACACCGCCCCGACAAGGGTTACCGACAATAATGCGAAAAGCAGCCTGTTGGAGAACTGCCAGGTTCCCAGGACGACGAGATACGCACCGGTCCCCGCCATGATCAGGCCCGTGACTCCGAAGAGCGTTGTGCTTTGAATCGCGGCGGCAGTGCCCAAAACGAGTAACGCGGCCCCGGCGGCGATCGACCACGTGGCAATGCCTTTGGTCAACGACGCCACTCGATATCCGCCGAGCGCCAGTGTCCGCAACGTGACCACCGGTGGCTTAAGGACACCAGGCAGTTGGCGGACGGAACCCGCCGCGGCAGACGCGGTCGCAGTGGCCTTCGTGATGGTCTGGGCCATCAATGGTGAGCCCTTGTCGCTCGCGAATGTCTCACCCGCGACGGGATCCTCGTTCAAGAGAGCGTATTTGGCGGGACCTGGGCTCGCGGCCAGCACCTTCTTGGCCCAGGTTCGGGAATTAGTTGGACTCCAGTCTGGCTTTTGTCCGGGCTCAGGGTTGATCACCGTGTCAGCCAGCCCGTCCAATTCCTCGTCGAGGACTTGTTGCTGCCACGCTTGTGCCAGCCACAGCGACGTAAGCGGAATGCTGGTCGGTATTGCCTTGGACGGGTCGTCGAGGAATCCAAGCTCGTCGAGCACCTTGGACTCGGTCAGGCACTGGTCCGACCCGCCGCCAGAGGCTGGCAAATGGTAGCCCATACTCGGAAAGTCGGGTGCCCCAAGTTCTTTGAGTCTGCGGAAGAACCACTGCGCTCCAGTCTCGGACGCGCCGGCATCCGCACGTGCCTGGACCACCCGCAGCACACGTCGCGGGTCCAGCAGGGCGTGGACGAGCCATCCTGTGCCGTCAAGCCGGCCCCACATCCAGTCATTGGCGCGCCACGACCGTTTGTAGAAGGCGCCGAAATGGTGAAACTGCATGCCGGTCAGCTTCTGCTGGGCCGTCTGCCAGTCAGGTGCCAGCAGGCTGCGCGTATCGGCGCTCACCTGCAGGAGTTCCAAGGACTGCTCGATGTCGGCCTCGGCCGGAAGCATCGCCCGCTGCGTAGTGGCCATGTCGAACAATTTCGTCGTCATGGTCCGCGAATCTGCTTGCATACCAAGGTAGTTGAGGTACGTATTCAGCTGACTGGCTGCCGTATGATCCTTCCCGAGCAGCGAATCGGATTGCGCGCCAGCGGCGAACGATGCGTTGGCGGCAAGTCGCCTCAAGGTCTCGTAGCCGCCCACAAAGACCCCGCCTAAGCTGTCCCAGGCCTCGTCTGGCACCGTGCACTGTCTGAGATAGTCCCGCGCCAGCTGGGCGGCGGCGTTCTCAAGTGGCCCTCGACGGACTGTGGGGTTGGTGCACACATTGCGAACGAGTTCACCGAGATCGAATGGTACGGGCGGTGGGCAGGCCTGGTGGATTCCTTTAATCAGTTCCGCCAACTCAGCGATATCGGCTTCGGACGTCGCCAGCTGGTATGCCGCCTGAACGACGCTGAGCGCAAACACTTTTGCGAGGTCAAACGCCGGTTGCCCGTAGCGAGCAAGGTCGGCCGGACCCTCGGGCAGCGGCTGGTCGGGTGGTTGCGACCAACGACTCAGTATCGACTCTTTGATCTTTTGCCGGCACGCCTTCTCCGCGTCGCCGCCGACGGCGAGCTCGGGTTCCCAGTTCTTGGGAATGCTTGCGGTTGATGTGCCCGACTCCGGCGGCCAGGTGCTGAGTTGGCGCAGCAGAGCGCTGGTGAGGGCCTGAGCCTGTTTGGTTGCCTCGTGCGTCCCGTAGTCCGTCAACAGCGATGGCGTGAGAAGCCGCGTGCCCGAGGGCAGCGTCGCCGCGATCTCTGCCAGACGCAGTCTGGTGTTCGTCCGCGCTTCCATGCGGTCCTGATGGACCCTGATGGCACGCAGGTCCGCCGCGATCGACTGAGTCGTGACTGCGGCCAGATCTTTGAGGAGCCCGTCGACGAGCCCAAGTGGCTGGTCGACGTTGTCCGCTGGAGCCTCTTGCACCAGGTCGGGGGCTGGTCCGGAGGACGGTACGACGAAGAGCAGGACCCGGCGGACCGGCCGTCGGGCGGGACGGTCAAAGACGCGCTTGAGCAGCACGTCGATGGGCTGGTTGTCGAGCAGGCCGCCATCGGCGACCCAGTGCGGGCGGGTGATGTTGGTGAAGGGCGCCATCGCTGGTCGAGCCGGCACGTCCCCCTTCTCGGGCGTCCCTTCCGTGAAGGGAACGAAGGAGGGCTCGAACGCCGCGGGGAACGACGCGGAGCTGCGCGCGGCCAACGCCAGCGCAGAGACGGTGCCCTTCTTAACGAGCTCGGTTTCGGTGAAGGTGAACAGACCGCGCCGATCGACGTCCTGGACGAGGGTGCCGAACGAGTCGGTGAATCTGCTTGTCTCGCCGGTGAGAAGCGTGGTCGTGATGTACACGGTGGTCGATGGGATGCGAGGACCCCCCGGAAACGCCGCGGGCGGAAACGGCCCGGTCTCGAGTTTGGGAATCTGTTTTGCCAATTCGGCGAACATGCGTTCGTCGCCGTACAAGAGGGACGGCGTGCTCTTGTCCCGCGGATCTCTCAGGAGGTCGGTCAAAGCCCCGAGATCCAGCCATAGGTCACGAAGCCCGCCGAGGTCGGACCCCGAGACTCGCGATGACGCAAGCAAAGCCGCGTTGATGCCACCAGCACTTGTGCCAGAAAGGATGTCGACGTCGACGACCACGTCGAGCAGGTCGATGAGTTCTGCGTAGAGCCGCAGCGATGCGACCGACTCCTTGCTGAGCGGGCTGCTGGTTGGAAAGGTTCCTCCCGCCCTGCGCCACTGTGAAGCCTGCGCTAGCAAGTTGATTTCCCGTGCTACGCCGGCCATCCAGATCGCGAGGCTGACGCCGCCGGTCATGGTCGTGGCGAGGCGGAGTTCCTGTGTCAACTCGGTGACCGGTGACGGCTGGTTGAATGTCATCACGCGACTAACCTTGCCACGATCCCAGCAACCTTTATGTCGGAACCGACGAGAACGGAGCAGGGTGGTCGCGCACCATGGAGCCTTCACGTTTGATTGCGACTCAGCCAGCGTCGCGGACGGTGTGGGCAAAGCGGGTGTGCCGGCCCCCCGTGCGGGTGCTGGTTACACTGCCCTGACTGGGATGAGAAGGAAGCCTAATGCCGAGGAGCGGCGGCGCGATCTGTGCGATGCCGCCATCGAGCTGTTGGCCGAAGACGGAGCACGTGGTCTGACGCACCTGCGGGTTGATCGCCGCGCAAGGGTGGCCGACGGTAGCACCTCGTTCTACTTCCAGGCCCGCTCTGCCCTGTTGCGTGGCGCGACCGACCGGGTGGTACAGCTCGACGTGGCCGATTTCACGGCGGCGATGAACCAGGCCAAGCGGCGCGGGGCGACAAGGCCGAATCGTCCCCCGCAAGCGGGAGGTGCCCCAGCTATCGCAATTGGCTGAGCAGGCCATGCGTACCGCCGTCGAACCGGAGCGGTCGCGTGCACGTGCCCGGTTCGAGCTGCTGATGGTCGCTGCCCGCGATCCTGAATTGTCCGCGGTATTCCAGAGCCTGATGGACCAATTCGTCGCGATCAGCGAAGAAGCCGTTGCCCAATTGCAGCCGGCGGACCGCCCTCCCGATCGGGAGCTGATCGGAGAGCAGGCATCTGCTGTCGTCACGTTCCTCGGCGGATTTCTCTTCCAGTTGGCCAACGGCTTGGCCCGACTCGACAACGCCGAACAGCTCGAAGGTTACTTGCACGCCGTGATCGCCGGGGTAGCCGCAGAGCACCCTCGGCTCCGTCGTGCCGGCGGCGGCCCTTGTTGAGTCACTGCGTTACTCGGGCCCGACCAGAACCCGTCCGCGCACTCCGGCGCCGCGCACGAGGTCGAATGCCTCGGCGATCCGGCTCAGTCCAAGCACAGGTCCCACAATCGGGGCCGGGTCGACGGCGCCGCTGCCGAACGCGGCGATAACCTCCCGGAACTCATCGGGGGTGTAGCAGACCGAGAACCGAATACTGAGCTCCTTGAGCAGCGCGGTCACGGGTTCGATGGGTGTCGGCTCGGCGCATGCACCGGAAATGACGATGCGTCCCTGCGGGCGTACCGACGCCTGGCATGCCTGTAGAAGTTCTGGACGCCCAACGCATTCCAGGACTGCGTCGTATGCGTCGGCGTCGGCGCCCACGGCCGACGCGCGCACATCGGTTGCTCCCATGGCAACGGCCGACTCGCGCCGCTGTGCGTCCGGGTCGACGGCGGTGACACGCTGGGCTCCCATTGCCCGCGCCCACGCGATGGTGGTCAGACCCACGCCGCCCGCACCGACAACGAGCACGTCCTCGCCGGGACTGACTCGCGCGCTGTGCACACCGTGCAGCCCGACCGCGAACGGTTCGACCAAAGCCGGGTAGGTGTCGGGCATTTCGCTAGGCAGTGCGAATGCATGCCGGGCGGGCACGACAGCGAATTCTGCGAAGCCGCCCCCGTCGGGTCCCATCCCGATGTAGCGACACTGTGCGCAGTGAGACACCGAGCCTGCTGCGCAGGACCGACACCTGCCGCAGGAAACGACGGGCAAGACAGCAACATTGGTGCCTTCGCGCCAGCCGCCGGCATCCGACCCGACCGCGGCGATCTCACCCCCAAGCTCATGGCCCATGACCACGCCGGCAGGCATGAAGGGCTGCGCCTTGATGTCAGACCCGCATACACCGCATGCCGCGACACGGATCACCAACTCGTCGGGTCCTGGTGTCGGATCGGCGATTTCGACGACATCAAAGCCGTGCTGTTCTGTTGTCACCGCTGCTTTCATCGCTTAGATCCCTTCAAGTTCGATGTCGAAGGCCGATAAATAGTCGGCGAAGACGGGTTCGAGGTCGGCTCGGGTGACGCCGGTCCCGTCCAGTGAGTACGGCTGAACCCCGAAGCGGCCCTGCGGATTTCGTTGGAGCCAATCGAGCATCGACTGCTCTGTTGACGGCGTCAGTTTGTCACCGGCCCAGTCGTACAGCGAGCGCATGACGCCGATGGGGTCGCGCATCAGAGCCGAATAGTGCAGGTCGAAGAACCGGTCGTCACCGATGCGTTCGCGCGCTTGCATCGGCCGGGTGACGTGTGCGCGCAACTGGCGCATCACATTCGACACGACATCGGCGGTGTCGACTTCACAGCCGAGCACCGCCCGAGACAGGTAGTTCAACCGCAGAAACGATGCGGTGGCCTTGAACGGATCGCGGTGCGCCCACACGATGCGCACGTCGGGAAACGTCGCCAACAGCGCCTCGATGTGCACCGCATGAGACGGCATCTTGAGCGACCAGGTGCCTGGCGCGCGAGACTGCAGCAATTGCAACACCGCCCGCTGGTAGGCATAGGCGCTCGTCACGTCGTTCTCCAGTAGCCAATCCGCGTAGGCCGAGTTGGGCATGAACGCCTCCCAGAGGTAGGCCTTGAAATCCTGGTTCTGGACGAATACGCACTCGGTTGGTCCGTCGGCCTCATCCCAATGCACCATCGGGATGTCGGCCGCCTTGAGCCCCTCGGCAAGGATCTCGAGGTCCGCCTTCTTCTTCAGGCAACGTGGATCGGTTCGCAGCGTCTCGGGCGTCGAAGGGGGCACCGAGTCCTCGGCTTCCCATGTCAGTAGCGAGCGCCGTTGCGGGTCTTGGTCGAGCAGGTAGCTCGCCAGCGAGGTGCCTGTGCGCGGCAACCCGAGGATGACCAGCGGCCGTTTCACTCGCTCCGCGGAGACTTCGGGATGCTGCCTGAGATAGTCGACGATGCGCAGGCGATTCCACAGCGCGTCGATGAACTGGCCGTATACGAAGTCGCGGCCACCGGGATTGACTCCGGGCATGGATTCGACGCTGTCGACGAGCAAGTGCAGGCCCTCGCGCCACGAGTCATCGCCGAAATCGTCAAGCCCTGCCCGTTCGCAGGCGCGGGTGATGAGTTCGTTGGGTGTCGCCATGCTCAGTCAGACTATACGGCCGTAGAGAACAAATGTTAGGTTGTCGACTGAACCACTGCCGAGGAGGCCGACGCGATGGCGCAATCTCTAGATGCGCTGATCAAACAAGGTGAGGCCGATCAGGATGCCGTCGATGTTGGCGACGGGATCTTCATGTCCAAGAACATCGCCAACAGTTACCTGGTAACCACGGGCGAGGGCGACGTGCTGATCAACACCGGCACCGACTTCGAGGCGGCCGCCATCAAGGCGCGGTTCGCTCGGGTGAGCAAGGGACCGCTGAGGGCTATCACGTTCACCCAGGGTCATCCCGACCACGTGGGCGGGTGGGATCTATTCAACGCGGCCGGGGTAGAGACGATCGCCCAGGCCAACCACCGCGACGTGCGTGAGTATTGGCGACGCCTGCACCCGTTCTACTCCCGGCGCATCATGGCGCTGTGGGGTGCGTTCATGGAGGTGGAGGCACTGGCGATGAAGCTGCCGCCGGAGCCGGTGCTCACCACCGCCTTCATCGACAGTCACACATTCGAACTCGGCGGTCGGCGGTTCGAGCTCTACTCGACACCGGGCGGCGAGACCACCGACGCACTGGTGGTCTGGATGCCCGAGCAGCACACCGTCTTCATCGGTAACTTGTTGGGGCCGTTTTTCGGCCACGTTCCGAATCTGTACACCTTGCGGGGCGACAAGATTCGTAGCGCCATGGCCTTCATCCGCTCGGTCGACAGAGTCATCGCGCTAAGCCCGGAAACGCTGATCAATGGACACGACGTTTTCCGCGGCGCCGACGAGATACGGCACACCATGACCAAGGTGCGCGACGCTACCGCGTACCTGCGCGACCGGACTATCGATGGAATGAACGCCGGAAGCGACCTGTGGGCGCTGATGCGCGAAGTCACGCTTCCGCGCGAGCTCGCACTGCCCCAGGTGCACGGCAAGGTGCCGTGGATCGTGCGGGCCATCTGGGAGGAGCACGTCGGGTGGTTCCGCTACGAGTCGACCACCGAGCTCTACGGCACCCCACCATCGGCGGTGTGGCAAGACATCGTCGAATTAACCGGCGGCACGGCGGCACTCACCGAACGCGCGCATGCCCACGTCGAGCAGGGCCGCGCGCTGCAGGCGCTGCACCTCATCGAAATGGTCCTTGCGCACGCACCGGAGGATCCCGCCGCCCTGCGCGTGAAACGCCTTGCGCTCGAATGGCTTCTGCAGAACAGCGGCCGCGAGAACTTCAGCGAGGTGCAGTGGCTTGAGCAGGCGATCAAGACCGCCATAACCGAGGAAAGCCAGTGAAGCCTGAGACTCTCTACCACAGCGGCCTCGTCGTCGACGATCTCGACGCAACCCTGGACTGGTTCACCAAAGTGGCCGGCTACCGGTGGACGGACGTGGTCGAGGTGGATCAGGTCGCCCAGACCCCCAACGGCGAGGTGACCATACCAATGCGGATGGCGTACTCGGGCAACGCACCGCGAGTGGAGATCCTGCAGACCGTTCCGGGCACGATCTGGGTTCCAGCGGATTCGGGCGTACACCATTTGGGTTACTGGTCTGACGACGTCGAATCGGACCTGGCCACACTAGAAGCCAACGGCATGCGCTATGAAGTCAAGTCGTACAACCCGGACGGATCTGGCACGCTGCTGTGGGCGTACTGCAAGGGTCCTTCCGGACCGCGCATCGAGTTGGTGAGCCGGGCGATGGAACCGTTCATCGAATACTGGTGGTCGACGGCCGGCAGCGGGCCCGCCTGAGGCGAGGGGCCGTGGACTAGACAGCGGGTGGGTTGATCAGCGCTTCGAGCTTGTCATTGGCCTTGCACAGCGCGGATTTGACGATCCCGAGTAACCGCTCTCGTGCCCGCTGCCGCCCCAGCACCGGGGCGTACAGGCCACACATGAGGTTGAGCCGCGACGTTCCCAACCAATCCCACAACTCGGGCCGTTCGATCCAGTTGATTTCATTGCGCTGCTCGGCCAGCGTCATGTCGAGCCAGTGCAGGTCGGTGTTCGGATGTGGCACCGGCATGCACAGCGCATTCTTGGTCGGATCGTCGTCGTAGCCGACCTCGACGTGCGCGATGAGGCCGGCGCTGAACACTTGCTGGCAGCCGCGCACACTCTGCAATGTGATGTGCTTGCCATCGAATACCGGTGTGCCGGAACGTCTTTCGAGTCCATCTGCGGTGCAGTCGACATACAGGGCCGACTCGTCGACGCCTAGCGTGCCGTCGGCGAGCACCATCGTGCCCGGTCCGATCCGCCGCACGCGACCCATGCGGACGATGTGCCCGATGCGGCGCAACTGATCCAACTCTAGGCGGGACACTATGGCACACCGATACATCGTCGGGCGGACGTTCGGATCAATTCTCAGCAGAGCGCCGCTGGCTTCTAGACGATCGAAGAGGTCGTCAACCGATGTGGCCGCGGCGATGGATCCCAGCCGCGCCGCAGAGTGGGCTTTGAAGCGATCCAGAAACTCCACGTCGGGTTGCACATTGGCACGGTCGAGGAGCCATGCGTCGCGGGGCATGACCCAGGTAAGGCACTCGGGCGCAATCCCGTTGCGCAACAGCCAAAGACAGACATCGATGCCGGTCTTGCCGGCCCCGACGATGATAAAATGCCGGTGGCCGGGGGCTGTGTGCGGGAGCATGTTGGGCGGTACGCACTCGACGCCGTCGGCAACGTGGTAAGGCGGCGGACGCATCGACGGCACCATCGTCTGTAAATACGTTGCGTCGACAGTGCGTTGCCGTACGTCGACGTTGTACTCTGTCCCGGCGAGATCCCGGATTCGACCGTCGCCCAGATACTCACTCATCGGGAAGTACGACACCCGCCCACTCGGCAGGAGTTCTTGCTGCATGACGTGGTCGAAGTACGCACACACGTCGCCGGCGGTTGCCAACTCGTGCAGTCCCTTGTTCCACCCCACCCGGTCGATGGTGCCGGTCTCGAGTTTGCGAGAGTTCACGCCGTAATACGCCGACGGTTGGTGCAGACGCACGAACGGATAGGCGCGCGTCCAGTGGCCGCCGGGCTGGTGGCCCCGGTCGACGATCACCAGCTGGGCGTCGCTTTCGGACACCAGGGTGTCAGCGAAGGCCATGCCCATGGCGCCTGCGCCGACGATCAAGTAGTCCGCTTCGATCATTCGCCTCCGCTCTCGACCCGAACGATATCGAATTCCCGACCATGCAGAACCGCCGCTACCATACGAGCGCACACCTACCGGAAGGATGCGGACCAAGGGAGGCGCCGTGCCAGCGACGATGCCGGAGAGCCCGGGTGACGTGTTTGAACCGCTGAGCGATCTGCCCGATAGCGGCTACGTGTTCCGCACCGGCTGGAAGCTGTTCACCGGCGACATCGATGATCAGCGCCGCGCCCGCCTCGATGGGGTCGCGCGCTACATCCAAGAGGTCGGTGCCGAGCAGCTGATCGATGCGGGGTATGGCGAGATTCATCCGCATTGGATCGTTCAGCGCACGGTCATCGATGTCATCGAGCCGCTCGAATGGCCGAGTGACATCACCTTCCGCCGCTGGTGCTCGGGAATATCGTTGCGGTGGTGCACCATGCGCGTGCGACTCGACGGTTCTGACGGTGGTCGGATCGAGACCGAGGGGTTCTGGATCAACATGAACAAGGACACCTTGACCCCCTCGCTGATGGCGGACGATTTCTTTGACCGTCTGGCGACCACGACGGAAAACCATCGCCTGAAGTGGCGTCCTTGGCTCGCCGGTGCCGCGGAGCAGGCGGACACGGCTACGCCGTTTGCCTTACGGCACACCGATGGCGATCACTTCGACCACGTCAACAACACCGTGTACTGGCACGGTGTGCACGAGGCGCTCGCACATACCCCCGATCTTGGCGCGCCTCCCTACCGTGCGGTCGTGGAATACCGTAAGCCGATCAGACTGGACGAATCGGTCACGATTCGTTCCGTACGCCGAAAGGACGTACTGCACATGTGGTTCTGTGTCGGCGAGGACGTGCGCGCTGCCGCCCTGGTGTGCAGGCTCTAGGCGTTCCGCGGGCGCGACTGAGGCACAGGCTTCGGCCTCTAATCGTATTCGTCTAGTGCGCATTGCCGGGTGAATGTCGGCACCCTAATATTTGTTCCGGATAACCAGCCCCAGACCGCGCCGACCGATCATGGGATCGTCGGCACAATCCGGAGAGAAGGCCGATGACGACGGATGTCGAACTAAGCGAACGGGTCGCCCGCCTCGAGGCCCGCGCCGAGATCTTCGACTGCATACAACGCTATGCGCGGGGGATGGATCGACGCGATCGCCCACTATTGCGGTCGGCGTATCACGACGACGCCGTCGACGACCACGTCGGATTCGTCGGCTCGGTAGAGGATTTCATCGATTGGGCGTTCGCGTACCACTCAACGCAGACGCGCTACCAGCACTATCTGCTGAATCACACGGCAGAGGTCAACGGCGACGAGGCACATGCCGAGACCTACTACCTGTTCGTTGCAACCGACCGGGAGCCGGCGAACCACATGACCCTGTCGGG
>Ga0210396_10000720_pt1 | contig 39513 bp, 33 predicted proteins | sample IncBWH17OmetaG_FD_155466 | JGI IMG/M metagenome (GOLD analysis project Ga0210396, IMG submission 155466) | Forest soil microbial communities from Barre Woods Harvard Forest LTER site, Petersham, Massachusetts, United States - Inc-BW-H-17-O ... | reverse complement strand
CCGACGTGCGCAAAAATGTGGAGCTGTGGGTAGGATGCGTGGCCGGAGCGATGGAAGAATCGGAGTACCGGGGGAAACTCGCGGCCGCGGGGTTCGAAGAAATCGAGATCGAACCAACGCGCGTTTACAGCGTTGAAGACGCCAGGCAATTCCTTACGACGCAGGGTATCGACGTGGACGCGATCGCTCCACAAGTGGAAGGCAAATTCGCCAGCGCATTTGTACGCGCGAAAAAGCCCGCGGCCAAAGAGGCTGCCGCGAACCGCGACTGCTGCGGACCCATGTGCTGCAGCACGGTCGAGGCGCCCAAGGTGCAAGCTTGAAGCCGCACTACAACGTTCTCTTTCTATGCACTGGAAATTCCGCGCGCTCGATCATGGCCGAAGCAATTTTGAATCGTAAAGGCCAGCCGACATTTACGGCCTATAGCGCGGGCAGCCATCCCTCGGGTTATGTGCGCGTAGAAACTCTAGCGCAACTCAAAAGCGCGGGCTTACCGATAGACGGCTTACGCAGCAAAAGCTGGGGTGAGTTCGCAAAATCCGGCGCGCCGCAGATGGATTTCGTGTTTACAGTCTGCGACAACGCCGCAGGCGAGGTCTGCCCGGTCTGGCCCGGCCAGCCGACGACCGCCCACTGGGGCGTTCCCGAGCCGGGGGCGGTTGGGAGCAACCCCGAGCAACTGGAACGCTCATTTCGCGAGGCGTTCGTGATGCTCGATCGAAGAATCAGTTTGTTTTTGGCGCTGCCTCTTGCCAGCCTCGATCAGCTCGCGATCAAAAAAGAGATCGATCGCATCGGTCAACAGTGACGGCCTCACTCACGCGCCGGGTGGCGGCGGAATACCTGGGAACACTTTTCCTGGTAGCCACAGTGGTCGGCTCGGGAATTATGGGCGAGCGGCTGGCGGGCGGAAATGTGGCCATCGCGCTGCTCGCAAACACCATTGCCACTGGCGCGGCGCTCGTGGCGCTGATTCTTACGTTTGGCCCGATCTCCGGAGCGCATCTCAATCCGGTCGTAACGCTGGCCGACGCGATGGAAGGCGGCATTGCGTGGAGGGAGACTCCTCAATATATTCTTGCGCAGGTATCCGGCGGAATTTGCGGAGCGATTGCTGCTCATCTCATGTTCGGACTGGACCTCGCCTCGCTATCGCGGCATGCCCGCAGCGGCCCCGCGCAACTTTTTAGTGAGTTCGTCGCCACGTTCGGTTTGCTGTCCGTGATTTGGGGATGCGCGCGGCATCGGTCGAACGCGGTGGCGTTTGCCGTCGGGGCGTACATCACTGCCGCATATTGGTTCACCGCCTCGACTTCGTTTGCGAATCCTGCGGTGACGATTGCCCGCTCGCTGAGTGACACGTTCTCCGGTATCCGGCCGGCCGATGTGTTGGGATTCATCGTCGCGCAACTCGCCGGAGGAATTGCCGCCACGCTCGTTTTCCGCTGGCTTGTTCCTTCGTTGCGATCCGCAGCGAAAGACGTGACGCTCGCGCACGATCCTGCGAGCCGTAACGAATGAACACCAGTTGCGGCTACTTGCGGACGACGGATTCCAGAAGTTTAGTCCAGCGGGAAAGGTGATCGAGCGATTCGTTGTGGGTGTGATCGAGTTCGAGAGGCGTAATCGAAATCGCGCCGTCGCGCACAGCGGCGAGATCGGTATCCGGCTCGATTCCGTCAATGAGTTGCTGTTCGTGCAGCCAGAAATATTTGCGGCCGCGCGGATCGGCGCCGGGCTGCAGCAGGTTGCGAGTGATCTTCGATGATTGACGAGTGAAGCGGACCGCGCCGGTCCAGGCTTGCGGCACATTCACGTTCAACAGGATTCCCGGCGGCAAGCCTTCAGCGAGCACCAGCGGAACCAGCGTGCGCGCAAATTGCGCCGCCGGCTTGAAATCGAAATTCTTGCTGCGATTGGCCACCGAAATCGCGATGGACGGGACGCGATTGATCGCGCCCTCCATCGCCGCGCCGACCGTGCCGGAATAATAGATGTTCTCGCCCATATTTCCGCCGCGATTGATTCCAGAAACGACGAGGTCGGGCTTATCCTTGAGGATGGCATTGAAGGCGAGGATCACGGCGTCCGCGGGCGTGCCTTCCACCGAGTATTCGTTGGGCGCCACCTGATCCATATAGATCGGCTGGCGCAGCGTGAGCGATTGTGCGCTGGCGCTGCGTTCGTGCGAGGGCGCAATCACGGTCAGGCTGGCCTCCTCCTTCAGCGCGTCAACGAGCGCGCGCAGGCCCGGAGCGTGAATCCCGTCATCATTGGTAATCAGAATATGGGGCATGAAAATCTAGTGCAGACGTAACGCCTTTCGACAAATCCCTTCCGGTTGAACTGCGGAGAGGACAATGGTCGGGACGACTGGATTTGAACCAGCGACCTCACGCACCCCAAGCGTGCGCGCTACCAGGCTGCGCCACGTCCCGACCGCTTGCGACCGTCAGTCAGCGTATCATTCACGTTCAAGAAGGGTCAAGACAGCGAGCAGCTCTTCGTGCAAATCCAGCAGGAATTTGCGCTGTTGGCGTGAAGCAGATTCGCGACGCGGCGCGGGTGCATGAGCGCGCACCTCAGGACGGCTGGCGCCAGCGGCGGCTTCGGTCGAAGCACTTGGCTCTTCGCCGTGGCCCTCGAGATATTTACGCGCGCCGGCGATCGTGAAGCCTTCTTCGTAGAGCAGGCGCTTGATCTCGAAAACCGTTTCGATGTCTTCGCGACGGTAGAGGCGATGGCCGCTGGGGCTTTTCACCGGCTCAAGCATGGGAAACTCCGTTTCCCAATAGCGCAGGACGAACGTCTTCGTCGCCGTCAAGCGGCTCACTTCGCCGATGCGGAATAGACTCTTCTCCGAATCTGCGGACGAGTCGGGAGTGGGAACAGCGCTAGCCATTTGTTTCGGGTCTCTTCTCTTATCTCTTTGCTTATCGTAGGCCGATTTCGCGCGGTGTCAACCCCTGTGAACCGACGTCGCTTTCGCCGAAGGATTCCTCAGATTGAATAGAAAGGTTGTAGAGCAGGCGACCTTGTGGAGAAGGATGATGAATTTGACGAGATTGGTGTAGGCCTGCTGCCAGAAAGGCGCCTTGCCAAGCCCATCGCGATTGGATTGTAAGCGAGATGACGTTGCGCGGGATGGCTTTGGGCCGGTACTTTGCGCCGATTCACTTGCAACCCATTTATCGGTCGTGTCCCGCAAGAAAAGCGTTCTTGCGGTGACCGAGTTCCAGGTCGCGTGCGCTCGCATTACCGTTCTTCAATCGGATCCGGGACGAGCAAATCGACGAAGTCTGCCGAAAACTGATCGAAACCAGGAGCTTCTACTAGATGCAATGTAACGTGCGGCACCGGCGCGGAGTGGGTTTATACTGCGCGCTGCGTGAACACAGGCTGCGGGGGGTCGATGCCAGGAGTGGGTTCACCGCATGTGGTCAATATCGAGGATCTGAGGCGGCTGGCGCAGCGGCGGCTGCCGAAGGCGGTGTTCGACTACCTAGACGGCGGCGCAGCGGATGAAGTGACGCTGCGGGAAAACTGCCGCGCGTTTCAGGAGGTAGTGTTACGGCCGCGGCATGCGATTGCGCACGAGAAGTGCGATTTGCGCACACGCGTGTTGGGGCATGAAATTTCCTTTCCGGCGATGCTTGCGCCCGTCGGTTATAGCCGGCTGATGCATCCCGGAGGAGAAGTGGCTGCGGCGCGCGCGGCCGGTGAGATCGGGACTGGATTCATACTGTCGACCATTTCGGGCCACAAGCTGGAGGATGTGAGGGCGGCCTCGAGCGGTCCGGTGTGGTATCAGCTGTATGTGGTGGGAGGCCGCGAAGCGGCCGAGGCGGCGATTGAGCGTGCGCGGGCGGCGGGATTTTCCGCGCTGGTGATCACCATTGACACGCCGGTCGCGGGGATGCGCGAGCGCGACCTGCGGAACGGCGTGAAGGAGTTGATGGGCGACTCTCTGCTAGCAAAGATTCCGTTCATTCCGCAACTTTTGGCGCATCCTCGATGGCTGGCTGCTTTTGTGCTCGACGGCGGGGTGCCGAAGCTCGAGAATATTGTAACGCCCGGCAAGGGGGCAATGCGAATGACGGATGTGGCGGCTGCGCTGGCGAGCGCAGTCGTGACATGGAATGACTTGCGCTGGCTGCGCAAGGTCTGGCCGGCACCGATCGTAGTGAAGGGCGTGCTAACGGCTGACGATGCGCTGCGGGCAATCGACGAAGGAGCCAGCGGCGTGGTGGTATCCAATCACGGCGGGCGGCAACTAGATGGCGTGGCGGCTTCGCTTCGAGCGCTGCCGGAGATTGTTGCGGCAGTCAACGGGCAAGCGGAGGTGCTGATGGATGGAGGTATCCGCCGTGGCTCCGACATTGTGAAAGCCATTTGCATGGGGGCCCGATCCGTGCTGGTCGGACGCGCATACGCATATGGGCTCGGCGCTGCGGGACACGCAGGAGTCGGCCGGGCCCTTGAGATATTACGGGCGGACGTAGAGCGTACTCTAAGGCTGCTCGGTTGTGCGTCGGTGGCGGAACTGAATTCGTCGCTGGTAGAGGTACCGGATGGCTGGCGCGCGAAGCCTCGCGCATAAGCATGCGAGAGCGCTGTCGATTTTGTCATATCAAACTCTTGAAATCGAACCCGTTTCGATATCGCCACTTCTAGCGATTTGGACCCAAAGCGTATAAGCCTCCGTCGACAAGGATCGTCTGGCCTGTGCAGGCGGTGGCGGCGGAAGCCAAGAAAATTGCTACTTCGGCGCACTCGGCAACAGTTGCCAGCCTTTTCAGCGGCGTCGCGCCCTGTTCGGCACTAAATGCAGAATCCGAATCAGGGCGGCCGGCAAATTGAGTGCGGATGAGGCCAGGGGAAATCGCGTTGACACGAATTTCCGGTGCTAACGCACGCGCCAGCGATTTCGTCATGGTAAGCACGCCTGCTTTGGCAGCCGCGTAAGCTATTGAACTCCCTACTCCAGTCCTCCCCGCGACGGATGCAACGTTGACGATGGAGGCGCCGGGTTGCTTCCGCAGGAGCGGCACCGCCGCTCGAATACAATAGAAAACGCCTCGCAGATTGATCTCAAACGTCTTGTCCCAGATATCGTCGGTCAGCTCATCCAGACTTCGATGCGGTACCTGCGTGCTCCAACCAGCGTTGTTGACGAGCACATCCAACCGTCCGAATTCGCGTTCGACTTGCGCGATCATGCCGCGCACTTCGGCATCCTTCGCAACGTTCGCCTGAATCGAAATCGCCATTCCTCCGGCCGAGCGGATCTGCAAGACTAGGCTTTCGGCGGCGTGGCGCGACTGGCAGTAGTTCACCGCGACACTAGTGCCATCGCGCGCGAACCGCTCCACGATGGCGCGTCCAATGCCGGTGCCCGAGCCAGTTATGAGCGCCACTCGTCCTTCCCGCTGCATTGTCGTCGGACTCCGTGCTCCGGCTTTGACTATTTCTTTTCGATTTGATCTTCAAAATGGGCTGGATCACGATACTTCACGGTCTGCAGATGTTCGCAGTACAAGACCAGCTCGCCTGGCATCTTGAAAACTTCGTAGGATACTTTGACCATTCCCATTGTTGGATACTTCGCGTGTTTTTCGAGATTCGTTCGGATTGTGTAGATCGTGTCGCCGATGAACACTGGTTTTATGAAACGGAGCTTGTCGTAGCCGTAGCTGAAGGTGTGGATGTTATTGTGTGCCATCAGCCCCAGCCCAACGCTGAACACCATGGCGCCTGCCACGAGTCGTTTCCCAAATATACCTTGCTCTTTGGCAAAAATGTCGTCAGCAACGTACGGGTGCATGTCGAGAACGAGAGCATTGAAGGCCATGCTCTCGCCCTCCGAGATGGTGCGTCGGATCGAGCGGGCGCGGAGGCCCACTTCGAAATCCTCGTAAAGCCAGTCTTCCTGATTCCAAATTCGGATGGCCTCGTGCTTGGCGGCGTCGGGGTTAGGGTTCGTCACGTTGATTCCTCTCTTGCGGCGCGCTTGTGTTTGCTTATGCGCGGGTCGCCGCCAAAGCTAGACATTCGGCAAACCGCTTGTTGAGCGACGCGATCAGTTGTGAGTCGCTCGTCTCGCCTTTCAAACATCGGTTGATCTCGGTTCCAGCGGCTTCGAAAAAATGAACGAATCCATCGAAACGCGGCCGCACATAGGCATTCTGCAAAGTCTCCAGCGTCCCAGAAAAAAAACCACAAGCCGCCGCGTCGATTTCCGGATCAAGCCAGGCAGAGAGGCTGGCGGGCTGGCCACCTTCTTTCACGTACGTGCCGCGCTGGTGCTGTGGGCTTGCGAGCCATTTGGCATAGGCCACGGCTTCATTACGATGAGGGCTTTGCTTGCTGATAGCCACGCCTGTTCCGCCCAGTTGCGTGCCGGCGCAGCCACGATCGCCAGCAGCGGGAGCATTCGTAAATTGCAAACGCACGGGATTTTCTCGGCGACAATAGTTGGAATAGCCGTAGGCCCAGGGGCAATAGACGGCGTCGGATCCAGCGACCATGTGGTCGTACATCTGGATGGGGTTCCAGCCGGTGGATTTGGGATGCGCGATGGCGATGAGGGCATGCAGGCACTCGAGGGCCACGCGCGCGATCGCAGGTTCCACAAATGGATCGGCATTTTCGGCGATGGGATGACCCAGATTGGCGGTCATAGTGAAGAAAAGGCTTATCGCATCTATGGGACAGGCTGCAACGGCTATGAATTTGCCATTCGCGCGCGCCGTTTTTCCGAGCTGTAGAACCTCGTCGAATTTTGTTGGCGGGCTGGACGACAGTTGTTCAAGAAGGTCGGGGCGATACGAGGCGACCTGGGTTGCCGCATCCACTGGCAAGGCCCAGAGACCCTCGGCATATCGGTACGATTCCCAGGAAGGCCCGACGGAATCAGGGGCGAGCGTCGCGTTTTCACCGGCACTGAGAAACGGGTTCAGGTCAACGAGCACATCGTGGGCGGCGGCGAATCCGACGAAAGGATGATCCATGATAATCAAATCATAGCGGTCGAGATATTGTTCAATCGGAGCCTCGCCAAATTCGCGGAGGGTCCGGCGATCCCAGTGGATCTTAATTCCCGGATGCGATTTCTCGTACTCGGGAGCGCCTTTCATCAGCGGAGAATAGCCACGCGGATGATCCCACGTGAGGCCTTTTAATGTGACTTCCACATTTCCCTCATCAGCGGACGTTATGGTGCAGGGTCATGTTTTGCTCGTCGACGGTTTCATTCGGACGACTAGGATGTGCTCGCAATACATGACGACCTCGCCATGTTGATTGATTACCTCGCACGTTTCGATCACCCGACCGTAATCCGCGCGCTTACGGTCTGGCTGTTTTTCTTTGAGCGTGACGCGCGTGTGGATTGTGTCGCCGATGAAAACCGGTTTCGGAAAGCGCAGGCGGTCGTATCCGTACGTGAAAGCAACAGGGTTGATCTGGCTGGCGGTCAGGCCGATTCCAATGGCGAACGTCAGGGTCCCGTGGGCGATGCGTTGGCCGAAAGGGGTTTCGCGCGCGAATTCCGCGTCCACGTGATGCGGGAAGTAATCTCCGGAATGACCGGCGTGGAACACAACATCGGTTTCCGTAATCGTGCGGCCGGAAGTATTTCGCTGTGCGCCAACTGCGTAATCCTCGAAATATTCCGTTTTTGTCATGGCTCAGTCTCCCGGGCTCCTGAACTGCGCTTTTCGTCCGCCCATTGCGACTGATAGCGCGCGGCTGGCTGTTTGGAGCGCTGCCTTCACCTGCGCTCGATCAACGCGGTCCCCGATGCGCGGCAGAAACGGCACGGAGAGAGCCGCGATGGCTTCCGCATGCTGATTTAGAATCGGAAAACTAATGTTCACCACTCCCTCCACCTGGTAGCTGGCCATTTCTTCGTGACCGCGCTTGCGAATGCGCGCCAGATGTTCCCCCAGATCCGCAGGAAGCGACCGCTCGGTTCGCCGTTTCCACGCCGCGAGTGATCGTGCTCGCATTTCGTCGCTCTGAAACGCCAGGATGAGGTGCCCGGAAGCGGTGTTCAGCAGATCGATCCTGGCGCCAAGTTTCAAAGCGAAGCCTGCATTGCCGGGGGCATCCACTTGCGTAACAACCACTACCTCCCCGTTGCTGGGCATGGCGAGATGACAGGATTGGCGGGTCTTGTGAGCCACTTCTTCCATGAGCGGGCGCGCCTTGGCCACGATCCGCTGCAGCGGATGGTGCCGGTGGGCGAGCTCGAAAAGTTTTAGTGTCAGTTGGAAGCGCTCGTCGGGCAGCACCTGAGAAATGTAGCCGCGTTCAGCAAGGCACACGAGCATGCGGAAAATCTCGCCGATGGTCCGACCGAGGCGGCGAGCCACTTGGCTGGCGGTCAGCCCCTCCGATTCGGAAGCAAACACCTCCAAGATGTCCAGCCCCTTGTCGAGCGCAGGAGCTGCGTAGCGGGAGCTGAGAGGACGCGCGGGAGTGGGGGTCCTGCGTTTGATGGATGCGGGTCGCATAGGACTGAGCGGCAGTGTACACGATAATTTCTCTAATGAAAATACTATTTCATATATGCAATACTGTGCCTGGCGCAAAGCGAAACTTGAGGTTACGCAAATGACGACAACTGGATCCTCGAAGAATCTGGTGAACGACCAGCCCCTACAGGGCCTGCTGGTTCTCGATTTCAGCCAATTTCTCTCCGGGCCGCTGGCTACTCTTCGACTCGCGGATCTGGGCGCGCGCGTGATCAAAATCGAGCGGCCCGGACAGGGCGATCTGGGGCGGACGCTCTATTTGAGCGACACGGATATTAACGGGGAAAACACGCTCTTCCATGCCATCAATCGTAACAAGCAGAGTTTGGCGGCGGATCTGAAGAATCCCCGCGACATCGCAAAGTTGCGCCGCTTGATCGCCCGCGCGGACGTGATGGTTCAGAATTTTCGCCCCGGTGTAATCGAGCGCTTAAAGCTAGACTACCAAACGGTGGCGCAAACGAATCCGCGAATCGTTTACGGATCAATCAGCGGCTACGGAGATGCGGGGGCATGGCGCGACCGACCCGGCCAGGACCTGCTGGCACAGGCGCGATCGGGGATTATGTGGTTGAGCGGCGACGAAGGCGATCCACCGACTCCATTCTCGCTGGCCATCGCCGATATGCTGACGGGACACAATCTTTGCCAGGGAATTCTTGCGTGCTTGGTGCGTCGCGGAGTGACGGGACGCGGCGGGCTTGTGGAGGTCAGCCTGCTGGAATCCTTGATGGATTTTCAATTCGAAGTCCTCACTACGTATATGAATGATGGAAAGCGTCCACCGCGGCGCGGCGCGTATCGCAATGCGCACTGTTATCTGGCGGCTCCCTACGGTGTGTACGATACGAAAAATGGACATCTAGCCCTGGCCATGACGCACCTTCCAACGCTCGGCTCGTTGCTCGGCACCCCGGAACTCACGCAAATCAAGGACTCCGCGGAAGGCTTCCAGCACCGCGATGAAATTAAGCGCGTGATCGCAAACCGCCTGCGCGAACAGACTACCGAGCACTGGTTGGGCATTTTGGACACCGCTGATATCTGGTGCTCCGAAGTACTGGACTGGCCGAAACTTCTCAGCAGCGAAGCGTTCCAGCAGCTCGACATGCTGCAAACACTTGCGAACGGAAAGGGCCTGGAAATTCTTACCACGCGCTGCCCCTTTCGTTTGGATCGCAACGTTTTGAAGAGCGCAAGGCTTGCTCCCAAAGTCGGTGAGCATACCGATTCGATTACGCAAGAATTTGCGCTTTAGGCTGCTAAAATCTTCCAAATTGCCGGAACGCTTCGAGCGGGTGTGTGCCTTGCAGGATTGATTTGCGGACGAGGTTTTCGGTTTGCACCACCGCTTCGGCTTTGGCCACGACTTCTTCCGCGATGGATTGCGGAATTACCAGCACGCCATCACGATCTCCCAGGATGTAATCGCCCGGCGCGATGTGGACGCGACCGATCACGATCGGGACGTTGTGAGCGACGAGCCTCCAGCGCCCGACGATATCCACCGGAGTTTTGTAACGAGCAAACACCGGGAAGCCAAGTTTCAGAATGTAGTCCGTGTCGCGAGTTCCTCCGTCAATCACGGCACCGCGGGCGCCGCGGTATTGCGCCGTCTCTGCGGAAAGTTCGCCCAGATGCGCCGCGAGATGGTCATTGGGCTGGTTCACGAGAACGTCGTCGGGCTTCACCTCGCCCAACATCTTGAGAAATGGAACAAAGATCATTTCCGGATCCTCACTCTCAGTCGGGGCCCCGAGGATCGTCAGTGCCCTGCCCACAACAACGTGGCCGGGATGAAGTGGCTGGATTTCGTGGGGCAGGACCTGATTGTGGAATCCAATCTCGTCCAGAATGTCGCTGACGGCTCCCGTGTACGGGATCTTAGAGAGCCTTTCTACAAGTCCCGTCTTTTGTTGATCGCTCATAATCGTTGGTGACCTTTCATCGTGCGCGGCGGCTGCGTTCAGCGGAGCCGGTAGATTCGGAGCGCGTTATCGTGGAAGAGTTTATTTTGGTTGGCTTCCCCAGCGGCGTCAGTAAGGGACAACAGCGTTGCGACCCACCGCTGGTAACTGGCGGTGAGGTTGCACACGGGCCAGTCGCTTCCGAACATCACGCGGTCCCAGCCAAAGGATTCGATCACGTGATCCACGAACGGCCGGAGATCTTCCGCCCTCCAGTTCGCCGGGTTCGCGTAGGCGACCAGTCCTGAGATCTTGCAGGATACGTTGGGGAGGCTCGACAGTTCGTGGATATTCGCTCGCCACGGATCGAGGGTCTGATCTTTCACCTCCGGGATACCACAATGGTCAAGCACGAATGATACGTCGGGGCATTTCGATGCCAGGCGGAGCGCGACGGGAAGCTGGCGCGCGAGAACGCATAGGTCGAAAGAGAGACCGTACGTTGCGAGCCGCGCCACGTTTTCGATAAACATTCTTCCCTGGCCCAGCTCGTCAGGATGGGTATGGAGAATTCGTCGGAGGCCTTTCAGCTTCGGATGCCCGACGACTTTGTCGAGATAGGCCTTGAATCCATCCTTTTCTGGCCGCCCGGAGGTCACCACGCCTGCTATGCGATTGCTGGGGTCCTCTGCCAGGCGAAGGACGTGCGCGGCTTCGTCGAGCACCTGGGCTTCATCCACGTCGCACTCGACAAACACAGTTTTGTCTATTTCAAGTCCGCCAATGGCTTCCCAATAGTCGCTGAGCCGAAACGAACGGTCCAGTATCGGCAAAAGCTCGAGCCAGGCATAGTGAAACAGGTCCTTGTTCCAGAGGTGTTGGTGGGTATCAACGATTTTCATGGGTCCTTCGAGGCGTGCGGCAAGACGCGGCTGAGTCTACCGAATGCAGGCAACACGTCAACGAAGACCGCGCGTGGAATTGAAGATTTTGCGTTTCAATACTCAAAATACGGCGATATGTTTCCAAGGGCCGGACGCGCCGACGTGTGCTTGCAAGCTGTGCAGAACGGCTTCCCATCCAGCAACAGCGGCGGTCTAATCCATGTGAAATACTTCTTCCATTTCGGCCCACCACTCGCCCTCCTTGCGCGTCTCCAGCGGCCGCTGCATCGGCATCATGACGGCCCACCATTCCTGTGTTCTGGGATCGGCGGCCATTTTGGCCATGTCCGTCTTATAGTCTGTCCCGTGGTATTCAAAATATCCGAATAGGAAATCATCCTTGAGATAGATGGAATAGTTTCGAATGCCGCATTTTCCAATCATGTTGAGAATGTCGGGCCATACGGCCGCGTGATACCGCTTGTATTCAGCGATCGCTTCAGGCTTCACACGGATGACTGAGCCATAGCGTTTCATGAGTGGAGATCCTTTCCGACGGCGGATGCGCCCTATCACCGAAGCACCGCGATTGTGAGTTCTGAAATTGCCAAGTGCGCGTCTTAACCTAAATAAGGATATATCGTCTGAAAACTTTACGCGGTAATCTCCTCGGGACGCACCGCCCGGCGTTCGGCCATGGACTTGTATTCTGCAAATACGATCTGCAGAGTGCGTAAGTTGTCCCGGCCGCTCGTTTCCGGCTCGGAGTCATTCTCGACAGCGCACATCAGGGATGCCATGGGACCGACGAACGCGTCGGGGATCCACGTGCTATCGAGTCGCGCGGAAAACCAGTAGCCGGGGTTGCGCTTGGACATAAATTCAAGCGTGTCCGGACGTCCTGAGGGATAGTTGTACATCAATCCGATGGTTCCCTTGATTACGCCTTCGGTTCCTTCAATCCTGAAAATTGCGTAGGGGTCGTCCGTCCAGGTGGAATGGCAGACGTCAATCAGCACCTGAAGACCGGGGTCGTACTCCCAGGTAGTGAGGGTTTTCGTTTCCGCGGAAGTTTTTTCGCCGGGAGCCCGAGTGCCGCTGGTGAAAACAAAGTTCGGCTCTCCCAGCAGATAACGCAGCGAATCAATGTAGTGAATGCTGTGAAACATGACTTCGAGACGCTTACCGGCATAGATCCAAGGCCAGAGGCTCCAGTCGGTTTTGCAGTGGACCTGAATTGTGGCATAAAGCGGCGTGCCCACCCAGCCATCGTCCATCAGCAATCGCGCGCAGCGAATGCCGGCATCCCAGCGCATCTGCTGGTTTACGGCGATCTTGACGTTGGCCTTTTGCGCCAAGTCAACGCAGCGAACCGCCTTGGCATATTCATCGGCAAAAGGCTTCTGGCACAGCAGGTGTTTTTTCGCGGCGGTAACCTGCTCGACGATTGCGGGTTGTACGTCTGGATACACCGCCACGTCCACAAATCGAACTTCGGGGTCGGCAAGCAATTCATCCGTGCTCGCATATACTTTCGGAATTCCGTGCTCGCGCGCCGTTTTCTCCGCTTGGGCGCGGTTTTTGTCGATTACGCCAACGACTTTGAAGCCGGCCTTTTTGTAGGCCGGGAGGTGCGCGTAATTCACGATTCCACCCGCACCAACAATTCCGATTCCCTGATCTAGATTGCGGGGTAATTTCGGTTTGTAATCCAGATGCGGAAAGACATCAGTCATTTCAATCACCCCTTCCTATGAACTGCCATCCGCTACGGCGAACCACGCAAGCATAGACTGCGATCTCCCAGGGACGCATCTGTTGCCTGCAGCCGAAGCAGGGTCATGGCGTCTGTGCTGTATGGGCTTTCTGGATGGCGGCCAGAGCCTGCTTGGCGTCGGCGTCGTTCGGATTCAAGTCGAGCGCGATTCCCAGCTCTTTTTCAGCTTCTTCCAATTTTCCGGTGCGGAAATACATCCATCCGAGGTTTTTGTGCAGATGTCCGGCCTCGGGGCACGAGCTACAAAGTTGAATGGCCTCCTGAATCTGTGCGAATGCTTGAGGCCAGTTTTGCGCGTTGGACGCCGCGAGCGCGAAGTTTCCGAGTTGCTGCACACGGTCGGAAATCTGTTGATCCTTCTGGAGCTGGTCGTAGCGATCCTGATATTTTTGCGCTTCGGGATCGTTCGTTTTTTTCAAAGCGCGCGCCAGATTGTAGAGAGCTTGCGAATAGTTGGGGTCCGCCTGCACCGCCAATTTCCAATGGGCCACCGCCTCGGCGGACTTGCCCTGATGTTCCAGGTTCTGGCCCAGAAGGAATTGCGCGTCGGGATTTTGCGGCTGCAGTTCTAGCAGCTTTTCGAACAGCTGGGTAGAGCGAGGGAGATCGTTATCCTGCTTCGCTGCGAGCGCGAGGAAGTAAAGCGCGGGCGCATAGTTGGGATCTAGGCGCAGCGCTTCTTCGAGCTCCTTGCGCGCGTCTTCATACTTGGCGGTTTCGAAATAGAAGCGGCCGACATTGTAGTGCACGGCCGGAGATTGAGGAGCCAGCCGCGCTGCCTGTTGGAATTCCTTGAACCCGCCGGTGCGATCGTACTGATCCACCAAGGCGATGCCCAGGTTCAAACACGCTTCCGCTGAATCGGGTTGCAGCGCGACAACCTTGCGAAAGCTTTCCACTGCTTCGCCGCCTCGCCCGGTCTTGCCCTGAATCATTCCGAGTGCCGTGTACGCACCCGCATCGCTGGGGTCAATTTGGATAGCCGCGCGCAATTGCTGCTCACCCTGAGCCACCTGCCCGTGCTCGGCGAGCAGCAGGGCCAAATTCACCAGAGCCTTGGTATATTTCGGATCGCTCTCGATGGCCTGCTGGTACATCGTTGCGGCTTCTTGATCCTTGCCTTCCCTGTTGTACAGGACACCGAGATTATTCTGCGCTTCGGCATAGCGTGGATCGCTCGCGATCGCTTTTTTGAATTCCTCTTCGGCGTGGGCGGTCCGATTACTCTGGAAGGCCAACACTCCTAATTGATTGTGAGCGACGGCGAGTTCCGGCTCGAGCTGGATTGCTTTTTCGAGTTCCTGAAGTTCCGCGGCTCGCTCGCCAAGCTGATCCAGAGCTATCGAGAGGTTGTAATGCAGCTGCGGATTGTTCGGTTCAGCAAGCAACGCTTCCCTGTAGGCATTTGCTGCACCGCGAGCATTCCCCGCAGCCAGCAACTGGTTGGCCTGGCCGTTCAACCTACCAGCTTCGGTAAGCGGATCACCGCGCGAAACAAGCTCGGCGTATTTCGCATGTTCCTTCTGAGCAAGGTCCTTTTGGCCCATTCGCGCAAGCAAGCGAGCCAGTTGATCGTGCACCTCGGACGCGGACGGCTCGATCCTCTCGGCTTCTTGCAACTCGCGGATGGCGTGCTGGTTTTGGCCGGCTTCAGCGAGAGCCAGCCCCAGTGCGTAGTGGACTTCATAGCTCGCAGAATCGAGATGTGCGGCTTTTTGCAAAGATTCGATAGAAGAATTCCATTGCTGGAGGCCTTGGTACGCCAACCCCACGGTGTAATAGCCGTGATAATCGCGCGGCTCATGCTCGACGTATTCACGCAGCGGAGCCAACGCATCGGAAAACTTCTGCTGCGAAATGAGCGCACGGCCCAAAGCGAGCCGGGCTTCGTCGCTAGTGGAGTCCACCCGCAAGGCTTCGCGGAACTCGGCGATGGCTCCATCGAGATTCGCAGGCTGTGTTTCCGCGTACACAGTACCCAAGCCCACATGAGCGTCTGCAGAATCCGGGAGAGCTGACACGAGTTGTTGCATCGTCTGCCTGGCTTTGGCGGCATCTCCTGTGTGCAGATATGTCAGTGCCAGTGCGGCGGTGATGGGTACCACCTGCTCGGGGGGCGGAGATTGCGCGAGCGCCGTTTCGAGCAAGGCAAGGGCTGCTGTGGGGTTCCCTTGAGCGAAAAGCAGCTGTGCCCGGCGGATGACCGCGCCGGGGAATTTGGAATCGATCCTGAGTACGGCGTCGAATTCGGTTGCGGCGGCCGCGAGCTTTTTTTCATTGTAGAACAGTGTGCCCAGCGCGAAGTGTGAACTCGCCGAATCCGGCTTTTCGGCAATGGCGGCACGGAGTTCGGAAGTCGCGTGGGCGGGATCGCCAGCGGTTAAAAGCGCGAGGGCCAAGTTGTAATGGGCTTCCCAGTTCTTGCTATCCAAATGCAGTGACAACCGGAAAGCAGGGATCGCGCAATTGACCTTTCCTGCCGCTGCATAAAGCGCGCCCAGAGTGTTGTAGGCGCCCGCGGTAGGGTGATCTTTCACGGTTTCGAGCAAGCTCGCGATCTGCTCAGAAGCATGTTCGGGCGACAGGCAAGACTTCGGGAGGGCGCTGGGAGTCGCCAAATGGTTCGGCGAGTTTCCTTGTTTGGCGGACGCAGGCGATGGAGCGGCGCACGGTGGCAGTGCAGCGAGCGCGGCTGCGAAGCCGAGCGTCAAGATTCTCATGCGCGTGCGAGGTAGCCGCCGTCTTCCGCCACGGAGCATTCGAGTTCGCCTGGAGCGTTCCCTTTCTTGCGAGATTTTTTCACAAGTATATTCCGCGCCGCTGCGCCAAGCCAACTGAACGAGCCCATACGACGGATCGAAAGAGGGAACGGGCAAGGTCGCCTGATTATGCCTGCAGGCCAGGATTCTGCACTCCATCAAAGGCAATACTGTCTCTATCGCCAGGGTTCCGGGAGCGACGCCGCAGGGGTGGTGGGGGTTTACCTCACGCGCGTTCGGCCCGCCGGACGCGACGTGCAGGCTGCGGCTGCCACTCCCGAACCTTCGCGCGGGCACCCGATCGGCGCCCGGCGCGGGGTAATCCCCAAGCGCTAGAAGTAAAACTTTATGCCGTACTGCAACTGCCTGGCGGCAAGGTTTCGGGTGGATGAGATCACATTGAAGTTCTTATCCTGAATATTTTGGTCCGGGAACCCCCACGTCGGAGTATTGAATGTGTTGAATGTCTCGAAGCGAAATTCGATCCGGTAACGTTCGGTAATGGGGAATTGCTTGAATAACGATAAGTCAATGTTCTTGAAATTATCGCCGCGAAGCGCATTGCGGCCTAAATCGCCGAACGATCCGAGCGCCGTCGGCGGTGTCGAAAATGCGTTGGGATTGAGCCACGCGGCAGGACCTTTGTTGGAGGCGTACAGCGGCTGGCCGCTCACCACGTTCAACCGATCATAGTAGCCGTTGCAGCATCCGAAGTTTTGCGTCAGTGCGGGGTCGCCGCCCACGCCCACATCGAAAGGCGCCCCTGACGTAAGGGTCAGGATCCCGTTGAGTCCCCAACCCCCCAGCACATAGTTCAACGCTTTGTTGCCCGACGAGAACTGCTGTCCGGTTCCAAAGGGGAGCTGATAGGTCCAGGAGGCAACAAAAATCTGGGGCAGGTCAATTGCCGAAGGCCCCTCGTTCGCGTTGACATTGTAGGGATTCTCGATGCCGCAGCCTTCGACTCCGTACCATCCGGTGCAGCCGATATCCACGCTCTTCGACCAGGTGTAAGAAATCAGGTAGGTGAGTCCCTTGTATTGCTTGCCGTTCAGAGAGACCTGCAAGGCGTTGTAGTGACTTCGCCCACCGCTGTAATCCCAAGCTGTTGGAGTGATGAACGAGAACGGCTTTTGGCCCGTGGCGGGATTCACCGTGTTCGCGTATGGACCGAGATCGAGTCGGCCGCCGTGGGAGCCAACGTAATTGGCCGTCAGCACCGTGTGAGTTCCGAGCTCTTGTTGCACGCCCAGGTTCCACTGGTCGGCATAAGGCCGTTTCAGATAAGGATCTGCAAACCAGGTGGACTGGGTAAAGGGCGTAGGTCCTGTAACAGGAGGCACGTTCCCTTGGCTCAGCGGGTCTTCCGCAAAGACATTGGGCAATCCCGTAATCGGATTAGTGTTGCTCGCGCCGAGTTGGTCAAGACTGGGCCAGGTTCCTTCGAAGTTCTGAGCCGTCTGAGTTATGGCCGCCCAGTTGTCGTAAAATCTCCCGTACCCGGCACGGAGTACGGTCTTTTCACCGAGCTGATAGGCGAAACCGATGCGTGGCTGGAAATTCGTTAAGTCGTTGTGGAAGATGGCTCCGTTGCCTAGCGGCGTGAGGGCAACGTTCGCCGGAAGCACTCCGCCGGGGATGCACGGCGCGCCCACGGTGGGAGGATTGCACGCGGGTGCGCTGCGCTCAAGGAAGTAGATCCCGTGGCGGGCATCGAGGTCCCCCACAAAATTGTTTGCTGCGCCATTGTTGCCATAAATCGGCATAAGCGTCAGGTCATAGCGAAGACCCAAGTTCACGGTCAGCTTGGCGGTGGCCTTCCATTGATCCATGAAATAAGCGCCGTCAACCCAGCCGCCATGCTCGGTTTCGACAACATTGCGGCGGGTGGCAGAGTTGGGGAGGCCGAGCAAGAACGAGGCGAGCGCGTTCCCGGTGACCGTATTGGGGGGTAACGCACCGGTATCCGCCGCCGCCGTATTGGCTGCCGAGAAGACGACGCCGGAGTTCAAATACACTGCGTTGGCATTGTTGCTGGCGAAATCCACACCCATCTTGAATGTATGACGTTGGTAGATCTTTGTGAACGCTCCGCCACCCTCCCAGATGTCGGACGCCTTGGTGTAGTCAAACTGGGCAGCATTGTGAGCGCTGGCGTTCGAATTGCCGATAAACCCTAGGATGGCGACCTCCGGGACCATTTCGGCGCCGCCTCTGAAATTGCCGGCGTAGTTCGGATTGAAAATCGACGGCCCGAAACTTGGAGGCGCACCCGAGGGGTTCGAGTTTTGATTGATTGTCAGAACGACGCGACCAAACCTCGCTTCAAACAAACTGCTACTAGAAAAGGCGTGGCTGTATCCAACACCGATATTGAACCCGTCGGTCTTTTGAGAGTGCGGAAGTCCGACAAACCCGCCCGAGTCAGTAACCGGTTGCCAGAATCCAACATAGCGGGCCCAAAGATTGTCCCGCTCGCCGAATTGGTGATCCATCCTCAGTGTCCCGGTGTCTTGACGGATATTCGAAGGAGTCGAGTCCACGCCGTTAAAACTCGCGTTACCAGTCAAGTTCGGAGTCGGAAAGATTTTTTGCGCGTAGCTCACCATGTTCGGATCAATGAGCCCGGCGGGGATCATGTTGCAGGGCGTACCGGATGCCTGCGTCTTGTTTCCAAGTAGCGGAGAAGGGAGGCCTGCTGTGCACAAGAAGGGCGAGTTGGAGAAGCCGGACGGGCTAGCGGCATTAGGAACTACGCTATACGGGTTGTAAATCTGATTAGGGAAGGAGGAAAGGTCGCCAGCAAGTTCGGTTGAAACATTGGGCGTTGTGTAGAGAGCGTTGGCGGATTGTGTATATCGATATCCCTCGTAAGCGGTGTAGAAAAAAGTTCTGGGTGTGGATGAGCTGTGCCATGGAATGTCAATTGGGCCACCACCGGCACCGCCAAACTGATTTTGCGTAAATTGATAAGGAGAACCTGCCGGGTGAAATGTTGGCAAGGCGTCCGACCCGGCACCTCGGTAGAATTCCCAGGCCGACCCATGATATTGCTGCGATCCCGATTTGGTGACGACGTTGATGATTCCGCCTAACGCGCCGCCGAAGGAGGCGTCATCATTGTGGGATTGGACCTTGAATTCTTGAACGTCATCGAGAATCGGCGCGACGGCGTAGGTGCTACCGAATGATCCTTGATTATTCACGCCGTCGAGCAGGAAAAAGTCGCTGCGGTTGGTCTGCCCGTTGATCGAGGGATAGCTGAATGACCCGATCGGGTTCGACCACACACCTCCGAGACTGCCATTTTGCGAGACGTTGATCGTGCTTACGCCTGGTGTCAGATCCAGCAGTTGCGTGAAGTTTCGTCCATTCAGGGGAAGGTTGTTGACCTCTTGCCTGACGATGGCAACGCCCAATTCGGAAGTGGATGTTTCCAGCGCTGCGACCGTCGCCTGCACCGTCACGGTTTGGGTGACGACACCTGGATCGAGCGTGTAGTCAATCGTCGACGTCTGATTCACATCGAGCGTGACGTCCGAGCGCTGCGACGTTTTGAAGCCGCCTTTGCTAACGGTGAGGTCGTATTCCCCCGGCTGAATGTCCGGAATAACGTAGAAACCGGCGCTATTGGTCACCGTATTGCGATCCAAGTTCGTGGCGCGATTGTGCAGGACGACGTTAGCATCGGGGATGACCCCGCCGCTGGCGTCGCGCACAGTACCGTTGACCGCAGCCCCGGCCTGCCCGTGAGCAGTGCCCGGCAGCAAGAGGGCCAGAACTGCAAAAAGCAAAAAGAGGAACCCCAGAGACCAATCCTTTGAAATCCGACACTGCCTCTTAGTTGTCATCATCGCTTCTCCCCGCCGCAGGTCAGCAGGCGCAAGCCAACAGCAGTTGCTCCCGTTCGTTTAGAGAGGGTCCACAAATGCACGGTTAGGTCCGCAAATACCCACCCCACGCCAAACGGGCGCCCCCAATGTCCACGTCTCATAGCAATAATTCTGAATGGTGTCAATCAAAAAATTTTATTCTTTCAAACAGCGTTTCAATATATGATACGGACGTATGAGCAGATGTAGCTTCGGCTTATGCGGTTACTAGACGCACGAGAGCTGGCAGAACATAGTATGCGTCATGCGTTTCATCTTTTGGAACTAGATGTCACTCTGGTATAGTCGCGAATCATGTTCATAGAGAACGACGGGAGGTTAAACGCGCCGTGGCGGTAGGGGTCATTTCAAAGGTATTTCGCATACTGGAGGCCATTGAGGCCTCGCCTTCGGGATTAGGCCTTAAGTCCATCTGCGATGTAACTCGCCTTAACAAAAGCACGGCGCATCGTTTTCTGAAGCACCTCGAGCGGGAGGGATATCTGATTCGCGCCGACGGAGGAAGATATCTGATTGGACCGAAGCTCTCGCAAATGGGAGCGCATGCGGATCACCGCGCAACGCTGCAAGCTATTTCGCGGCCGATCCTCTCAGAACTATGGAAATCCACGCGAGAAACAGTGAACCTCGCGACCCTCGATCAAGGAAACGTTTTGTACATCGAGGTGCTTGAGAGCCCGCACGAATTCCGGCTCTCTTCCCGCGTAGGTAGCCGGCGTTCGCTCCACGCCACCGCCCTCGGAAAAGCGCTGGCGGCTTTCCTGGACGAAAAGCATCGAGAACGAATCCTGAGCGGACTGAATTTTCAGGCGCTCACGCCGAACACGATCATGAACCTGGTGCAATTCCGCCAGGAACTCGAGAAAGTCCGGCGGCAGGGCTACGCGGTTGACGACGAGGAAGTAACCCTCGGCGCGCGCTGCGTCAGCGCGCCAATTCTAGGTTCGGACGGTGAGGCGGTCGCGGCCATTAGCGTTTCCGGCCCGGTCACGCGAGTCGGACGGGAGCAGGTGAGCGCTCTTTCGGCGGCGGTGGTTGAGGCGGCCAAGGCTATTTCGACCGCGATGGGATTTCACCAGGAACAGCCCGCGCTCGATATGCCTGGTAAGATTCATTCGGTGCGTTCCTGAATCGCCCAGTTCCACCAGGAAAATCTCGCCGAGAACATAAGCAATAATCGTTTACGGAGCGTTCCTAGTTGGCGCTTTGCTTTGTGAATCTTTCAGGAGTGTACGCAGGACTGCATCCTGCGGAAAAATTTGCACGGCTTGCTCTAGCAACGCGACGGCTTCTGAATTCTTGCGCAGCGCGATATAACTGGAACCTAAGAATCTATACAATAAGGCGTCGTACGGAACTTGTTTAATGCCGCGCTCGAGCAGGTCTACAGCTTCCTGATATTGTCCCGCTTGCATCCTGAGACTGGCCAATTGCTCGTACGTTTGAGGGGTGGTGGCACCGTGTGTGACGGCGCTATCGAGATAGCGCAGAGCCGCCTGGTCGTTCTTTTGTTCGATGGAAAGAGCGGCTAACGCCTCGAGCACGTCAACGTTGTCGGAATCCGCCTCCTCCAATTTCTTCGCGAGAGCGAAATATCGTTCGCGATATTCAGGATTCGGAGTCATCAGCTGGCCGTATGCCTGCAACAGCACCAGGGGCGAGACTGGCTCGTCGCGTTTGCTCGGGATTGCGCTGAGGTGGACGAGTTCGGGCATTTGCGGCGCGGTCATGCGAAAAGCGGCGTCCGGGTAGGCCTCTTCGGCTTGCGCTACGATTCGATGGTTCGTCAAAACCGCATGCGCAATCACCCGCACGTCGCGTTTGGGCATGTGGCATCCAGCGCAGTCGTCGGGTTGAGTCTTGCGCTGGCGGATTCCGAGCGGCAACGCGCAGCTCTTTTCGGTGTGGCAGGAGAGGCATTTCTGCCGATAGTAGGCGGGAGCATCCTGTTTCGCAGGTTCGACATGAGGGTCGTGGCAGGTAATGCAGCCCAGATGTCCGCCGCTGTTGCGATAGCACTTACTGAGCGTCATCGAAAAGTAGTGTTCCAGAAGATCCGTCTGCGGCGAATCGCGCCGCGGCGGGACCATGAAAATCGCCAGCGTCTCATCGAGCGGAGTTCCCGGCTTGAAGTCGCGAAAGTCCTTTCCGGGCTTCAGCACGATCGCGTCACCGGTCTGATGGCAGGACATACAAATGTTGTCGGCGAGCCACGGTTCCAGCTTCGCAGGATTCACGATCGAATGCGTGGCGCTTTCGGCGCTCGAGTCGCCTTCGCGCATTTCACGCACGTGCGCTTCTCCGGGCCCGTGACAGTTTTCACAGCCGATGGCCAATGCACGGAACGGCGGATCCAGAAATCTTCCGTTTCCGCCCAACACCGCCTGCGGCCAACCACTGTGGCACGCGATGCAACCGGGAAGAATCGGGCGATTGAAACCATAGTCACCAAACTCATACCCAGGCGAGAGGGCCCAGGCCTGGGGTTTTGAATAAAAGGAAAGCGGCGCCTCAAAAAGAAAGTCACCTCGCTTTATGAGCGCGCCAAAACCGTTGGCGCCCGATCCGATTATCCAGTCCACCGGATGCGTTTCTCGAAACACTTCCTTGCCGTCCTGGTCTATTTCATATTCGCTTTGGAATAGTTTTCCGTCTTCAGCATGAACGTCGAAGTTGCGATGCAGCCGGCTATCAACGACCGCAGCGGAAGTAGGGATTGTCTCCAGCAGGGAAGGCGTGATCTCGGCCATCGAGCGTCCCATGTCCGTCCGTGAATATTTGCTCCAGATCGGAGCGTGGCACTGCGCACAAACTTTCGAACCCACGTAGCCAGCTGTGCTCGCCGTGAGTCCTGAAGCGGCGGCGGCCGCGGGCGGGTGGCTCGTTTTGTCCCGGTTGCGCGCGGAAATTCCACGGTTCCCGGAGAACCAGGCCGCTGCCAGCAAGAGAATCGTGATGAAAACATAAACGGCCAAACCAGCCCGGTGGTTGAGCTGGTTGGCCATGGGTTCGCGACGCATCGGTTGCTGGATGCGCACGTTAGTGCGCGGCTTTCCAGCTGGAGATTTGTTGTTTCACCCACAGCCCGTTTTTTTCAGCGTGGCACAGGAGGCATGCGTTAGGGCTTTCGGACTGCCCGAACCGCTGGGTCATATCCGGATTCGGAATATCGTCAATCTGGTGCGTTCGCGCACGGAACAGAAGTGCTTCCATGATGCGCGGCATGTGACAGGAGACGCACTGGCTTCCGTCCGAACCGGAGGGATGATGCGCATGCGCGGCGATCTTCGATTTGTCCTGGAATTGCGTATGACAACCCGTGCACATCTGGTTGGGATCGTCTGGAAACTTCAGAGCTGTCGGGTTCGCTGATTCATCGTGACTATGGGGGTTGTGGCAGGTTCCACAGCTCACCTGCCCTTTTTTAAAGCATTTCGAGCGCTGGAGCGCTTCGACGATGAACGTGGTCTGGCGAAATCGGCCGTCCTTGTAAAAACCCTTCCGTGAGAATTCGCTGAAGGGAATCATCGGATTGCGCATGAAGAAGCTACCAGTGGTGGAGTAGTTCAACTCACCATGCGGCCCGGGCGTGCGGATTGCCGATTGCATATGGCACTGCGAGCAGATCGCCACAAAATCTCGATTGCCAACTTGTTCGAACTCAACAGGCGGATCAAGCGGTGTTTTTTTGTACTCATCGCCGCTGTTCATCGCTGCCACGTGCCGGGCGGACGGTCCGTGGCACATCTCGCAATCGATCCCGGCCTCGCGAAATTCCAGATTCTCGGGGGCGAAGTCACCGCCTTTAACGTTTCGCAATTGGCTCGTGTGGCACATCGCGCAAACGGCCTGATAGCTCGTCGTCTGGTCGAGTTTTTGCCAGGACAGCAAATCCGCACGCAGACTTCCCGGTGAGTCAATCAATTTCCAGTAGTTCAGCCACTGCTTTTCCCGCGCACTGTATTGAATGGGGAAGACCTGAATCTGGCCGTTAGGCAATCTCGTTGCGTAGGCTTGCTGCCACTTCGACCCGATCGTGTAGTCGACTGGGTAGGTATGCCACCGGCCGTCGGATTCAAGAATATCAAAATAGTGTTTGCCGTCCCTGACTTCCATTCGGGCAAACGGCGAACGTTGCGCGCCGCGAGTGACTTTCAGTTTCCCGTCCTTATACTCGACATCGTCCCCCACATAAAATTCATTGTTCCGGGTGAAATCGCCGATGACGTTCTCCGGCGCGTATGGGCGCAACATCTTGGACATGCCCGAGTGAGACCAGTTCCGGTAGACTCCTGCGTGGCAACTTCGGCAGGATTCTGAGCCAGCGTAGGCAGGCATCTCCTGCGCCACAATTGATTTTTCAGGCGACGACTGCTGCGATTCTCTCATTTTCGAACCTGCGGCTTGCTGAATGAAAGACCCGAAGTCACCCTTGGAATTCGGAGCGAGCGTCTTATAAATCGTCTGTAAATGCTCAAGCGCTTTGGGCGCGAGGTCACCTTTTTGCTGGTACACCTCGGCAAAAGCATTCGCGGCCGCAGAAAAATCGCCTGACGATAGCCGCACCAAACCGAGAACGTACACAATCTCCCAATCTTCGGGATTCCAAGTCCTTGCTTGAGAAAGAACCTGCTCAGATTCCTTTAGCAACGCGATTCTTTTTTCCCCCGCGGGCCCGTTGACCGCTTCCTGCAGCAGCGCCCGTCCCAAGGCGAAATTAGCCGAAGCTTGCAAGCGGCGTTTCGTGCCCGGCCATTGGCCTTCCGGAGTCGCTCCGGCCCGGCCAATCCTGTCGAGATAGTCCTCTGCGGCTCGGGCACTCGAAATGGCCTCCTCGTTCAGGTTCTGGCGTGCCTGGACATCTGCGACGGCCACGAGCAACTGCGGGTTTTCCGGCAGATACGAGAGAGATTTTTTCGCAAAGTCCAACCCTGCCGGATAGTCATGCTGATCAAAACTGCTGTCGGCTGCAATTTCGTAAGCTTGCGCGAGGAATGCAGATCGCGGGAAGTCCTGAAGGAAGGATTTGGCGGCCTTCAACATATCCGCTGGTTCCCGGTGCTGGTAGAGGCGGAGAAACGCTGCTCTCTCGGCGGGATCGGCAATCTGGTCTGCCACGGTCGAAGGATTGCGGCTGGTGGTGTTGACGACCGTATCGATGTCTTGAGCTGCGGCACTCGCACCCGCACTCAGCAGCATCCCCAAGACAATCGTCGGCAAAAATCGGCTGCACATTGTCCGTATCCTGGACCAGCAGGGCTCGAGACTTGCAAGGTGATTTCCTCACCCGCCGCAAACGTTACCGAAGCACCCTCCGTTCACAGAGTTTTCATCGTGCACTTCTCGATGAAATTCCAGTCCCAATCCACGCCGATTCCCGGAGACTCGGGCGGATGGGCGTAGCCTTCGACATCGATAGCAATGGGCGTCTTCATTCCGAAGGCCATGTAGGAAAGCGGGTACAGCATTTCGAAGAATTCGCAGTTCGAAATCGCAGCGCAACAGTGCAGGTTGACGATCTCCAGCGGATGATAAATCGTGGTGTGCAGTTCGCAATGTACCCCGAAAGATTCCGCCAGATGCGCCGTCTTCATCACCGGCGTCACGCCGCCCTTCCAGGAAACGTCGGTGCGCACGATGTCGACAACGCGACTGGCGATACATTCCGCTGTCGAATAGTGCGAGCCGGCCAAAACCTCCGTCCCGCAGATAGGAATGTCGAGCTTGTCCGTCAGCTTGCGGAGGCCGCCGAGATCCACATCGAATAGCGGTTCCTCGAACCAGTAGTAATTCAACCTCTCCAGCTCACGCCCCACTCGCAAAGCTTCCTCGTAGGAGTAGGCTGCCACGGGATCGGCCATCAGCCTGAAATCCGGGCCCACGGCCTCGCGACAGGCGCGGTATGCCTCTAAATCGAAGGCAAGTTTGCCGGGCGGGTGAAGTTTGTAGGCATGCCATCCGCGATTTTTCACCTCGACCGCCTGCTTGGCATAATCCTCGGGGCTGGAAAGCACAAACGAACTGGCGTAAACCGGAACCTTATCCCGGTACGCGCCTAGCAGCTTGTAGAGCGGTAACCCCGCCTTCTTCGCGGCGATGTCGTACAAGCAGATGTCAAAAGGACCGTAGGAGTAAATGGGAACGTGATTCCACCAGCGGTCATAGGTCCGAAAATCCTGCCAATGCTTTTCCCTCAGCAGGGGGTCCTTGCCCAGGAAAAACGGCTTGAGTGCTGAGGCGGCGATGGCTCCGGCCATGTCCGCGCCACGGCCCGCAAAACCGAATGAATGGCCTTCGACCCCTTCGTCTGTCTTCATGGTGATGGCGAGGAAATCGAAAGTGGACTTGCCGCCAGTGCGCATCTCTGAATCCGACATCGTCGTACCGGTGTTCTGGCAAACACGAATCTCGATCGAAGTTATGCGCACTCGCGGTCCCGGCTCTTGTTTGTAGTCATTGGATCCTGACGAGCTTTGCTGCGAAACGCAGGGCAAATCTAGCGAAAAGCAGCGAGATCGTCAATGAACTCGGAATTTCAGATCCTGAAACGGCGCAGCGCGCACCGGGATTTACCTTGACGCGCACGTGCGCATGCCTCATTTTGTGCGCGCTTCTGCTTTCGAGATGTCCAGCGTGCGCCAGGGGGCCTGATGACTGAACAGCTCGTGGTCGGAATCGGTCTGGTAATCCTGGCCGGTCTTTTGAATGGCAGCTTCGCGGCGCCAATGAAAGGGATGTCCGCCTGGCGCTGGGAAAACAGCTGGCTGATTTTTGCGACAGCGGGCCTGATAATTTTCCCGTGGATCATCACTTTGTTGACGACGCCTCACGTTGGCAAGGTTTATTCTGAATCCTCCTCGGCGACGCTGTGGAAAGTTTTGCTCTTCGGCATTGCCTGGGGCGTGGGCTCGACGCTTTTTGGAATTGGAATCAGCCGAGTAGGCATGGCGCTCGGGTTTGCAATCATTCTTGGAATAACGGCGTCTTTTGGTTCTGTTTTTCCTCTCGCGGTACTGCATCCCGAGGAGCTTCATTCCAAACGCGGTGAAGCGCTCGTGCTCGGAACAGCGATCATGATCGTCGGATTGCTGTTTCTAGCGCTTGCTGGCAAGCGCCGCGAGCGCGACAAGGGAGCGAGCCAGGCAGGGCGCTCGGGATTTTTCCTGGGCCTGATAATCTGCATTTTTTCAGGGCTTTTTTCTTCGATGCTTAACTTCAGTTTCGTTTTTGGCGACGAAATTCGCGTCCGAGCTCTGGCGGCCGGCACGAGCAGTTCGATGGCTGCGAATCCCCTCTGGTCTTTGACCGTTACCGGTGGTTTTCTTTCGAATCTCCTCTATTGCTTGTACCTACTCCATAAAAATAAAAGTTGGGGCGTATACCGCGAGGGAAACCAAGCAACCTACTGGCTGCTGGGAGGCCTCACCGGCCTGCTTTGGTATGGAGGCGTCGTTGCCTATGGCATGGGCGCCGCTTCGTTGGGGAAACTCGGCGGAATCGTAGGATGGCCTGTATTCATGACACTCGACATCATCGCCGGAGTTTTCTGGGGCGCGGTTACCGGCGAGTGGAAGCAGGCCAGCCGGCGTGCGGTGGCGTATTGCTGGACTGGAATCGGGATCCTGGTACTTGCCATCGTGATGATTTCGATCGGCAACGCGTCCTGAAAAAATCAGTTCGATCCGCTGCCGGCGCTCTTAAGTGCGACGGTGCTGACTCCGTGGGTCAGCTTCGCATCCACGCCGCTACCCTCTCTTACGACGTAGTATTGATTGGCCGGTAGATCCTTCAACGTTTCCACCAGCCCGCTCGGCCAGCGAATCACAATCTTGTCCGCCTTCGCCGCTTGCCCCAGGCCGAAATGTAATCGTAAATCGCTCTGCGAAATATAGCCATCGCCGCTGCGAACCTCCCGTTCACGCTGATCCGCTCCTTGCTCGATCGTCACCGCTGTCCCCAGCGCGGCGCGATTCGACTTCACTCCGATGAGTTGCAAGCTGATGAAATTGCCGGCGGCCGCGGTGTTGTAGTAGAGCGAGGGCGGCTCGTTCATGTTGTTCACTACCGCTTCCTCGCGCCCGTTGTTGAACAGGTCGCCGAGCGCCATGCCCCGGCTGGAATGCGCCTCGCTGAGCACTGCGCCGGCCTGCGCCGTAATATCCGCGAATTTTCCGTTGTGCAGATTGTAGTACGCCACTTTGGGTTCGCGGTAACTCGTGCCCAGTCCCTTGCCATCCACTTCGGGATAGACGTGTCCATTCGCGATCAGAATCCCCGGCCAGCCGCTGTTGTCAAAGTCGAAAAACTGCACTCCCCAGCCCAGTAGCCGTGTGATTTTGGCGAGACCGGCAAGTTGGGTAACGTCATCAAACAGATTGTTGCCGCGATTCAGGTAGAGTGTTGAGGTATCGTCGCTGAAGTTTGTTTTGACGATGTCCTGCAGGCCCGAATGGGTGAAGTCATCGGCGGATACGCCCATACTCCCCTGCAAGGTGCCGTCTTCGTTGTAGGCCACGCCAGCGGCCTTGGCCATTTCCGTGAAAGTTCCGTCGCGGTTGTTATGGTAGAGCAGGCTGGGCGTCGAATCGCAGGCCACGTAAATGTCCGGCCAGCCGTCGTGATCGAAGTCCGCAGTGAGCGACGTAAATCCGTAGCAGCCGGAGGTGGCAGTGATTCCTGATTTCTTGGAGACGTCGGTGAAGGTTCGGTCGCCGTTGTTGTGATAAAGCGCGTTTACCGGGATTTTCAACCCGCGCGGTCCGCACATCACGTTCAAACCTTTCCACCGGCACCACTGTCCCTCACCGGGCCGCGGCACCGAATCGTAGGTGAAGTCCACATAACGAGAGACAAACAGGTCAACCTTTCCGTCGCGGTCGTAGTCGATAAAACTGCAGCCTGTGTTCCATTCGTCGTGCGCGGTCTTGAGCCCGGCTTTTTCGGTCACGTCCATAAACGTGCCGTCGCCGTTGTTGTGATACAGAACGTTCTGGCCCCAGTAGGTCACGAACAAATCCAAGTTGCCGTCGTTATCAAAATCGCCGACGCAGCCACCCTGAGCCCAACCCGCGCGCGCGAGGCCAGCCTTTTCGGTGACGTCGGTAAACGTTCCGTCGTGGTTGTTGTGATAGAGGTGTCCGGTCGGTTCCTTGCCTTTCGGAAAACCTTCCACGGTCGAGCCGTTCGGCAGAAAAATGTCCGGCCAGCCGTCGTTGTCGTAGTCGAAAACAATGCTGCCGTTCCCGGTTGTTTCAATGATGAATTCTTTACGCGTGTCGCTACCGTAAAAGTTCCGCATGGTGATGCCCGCGCGCTCGGCGATGTCTTCGAAATGTACAACGCCAGGTTGCACGGCACCGGGAGCAGCGGATTGAGTGGATCGAGAAAGGTGTCCGGTGCCAAGGCCTGCGACAGTGGCGACACCCATGGCGACGGGAAGCAGATGAAGCAGAGCCCTTCGGTTCATGCGGGTGCTCTGAACCTCGGCAACCGATCCGCTGGTGGAACGCTCGGATGCGGACGTAAGCGCAGCGCCGGAATATTCATTCCTGGTAGACCACAACCTCTTGTCGAGACTCGCCGAGGCCTTGAATACCCAGCGCAACGACGTCTCCGGGCTTCAAGTAAGCCGGCGGATTCATGCCCAGCCCCACTCCCGGCGGTGTTCCGGTGCTGATCACATCACCCGGAAGCAGGGTCATGAATTGGCTCACATAACTAACGAGATCGCTAACGCCGAAGACCATCTGTTCGGTGTTGCTCTTCTGGCGCGTCGCCCCATTGACCGTTAGCCACAAGTCCAAATGGCCGGGGTCGGGAATTTCATCGCGTGTGGCGAGAAACGGTCCGAGCGGAGCAAACGTGTCGGCGCTCTTGCCTTTCACCCATTGACCGCCTCGCTCGAGTTGAAACGCTCGCTCGGAGTAGTCATTGTGCAGGACGTAGCCCGCGATGTGATCGAGAGCGTCCCGCTTGGCGACGTACCGAGCTTCCCTCCCGATGACGAACGCAAGCTCCACTTCCCAATCGAGTTTCGTAGAGCCTAGGGGGATGACCACCTGGTCGTTCGGACCCGACAATGAGCTGGTTGCCTTGAAAAAAATCACCGGCTCGGTGGGGACTTCCTGCCCGGTCTCTGCTGCATGATCCCTATAATTCAACCCGATGCAAACAATCTTGCTGGGACGGCAAATCGGCGCTCCCAGCCGAACCGACGAATCCACACGGCGTAAGTCTCCAGAATTGTTTTCCACCCATCGGCGCAATCTTTCGAGTCCGCCCGTTCCAAAAAACTCCTCGTTGTAGTCGGTCACAGCGGCGGAGACATCCACGCGAGTTCCATCGTTCAAAACAAGGCCGGGCTTTTCTTCCCCGCGATCGCCAAATCGGGTGAGTTTCATAGGGTCGGCCAGAGCGCTACTTGTGCAGAGATGTCTTCATGGATGCGATGCTACTGCTGAGGTCCACCGGCAAACTCCATCTCCAGGAACGCGGATGCATCCAGGAGCGCGGAGATCGCTTTCGCGCTGGTCATCACTGCTTTCGCCAGAAAGGGGATCTTGTCACGGCCGATCCGCGTCACCGGCCCCGCCACGCTGATAGCCGCCACCACTTTCCCTTGATCAGCTACGATCGGAGCGCTGATGCAGCGTGCGCCCAGAGTGGCTTCTTCGTCGTCGAGTCCATAGCCCCGCTGGCGGATGCTTTCAAGTTCCCGTCTCAGCCGCAGCGGTTGCGTGATCGTGTGGGGGGTCAGCTTTTCAAACTTCAGCGATCCCAGCACGTGCTCCTTGTCTTCCGGCGGCAAGAACGCGGCCAACGCTTTTCCCATCGCAGTACAATAGATCGGCCGCCAGCTCCCGATGGGCGATGCCATGCGGAACGGGTGAGGGCTTTGCAGAACGTCCAAGTAGAAAACGTCCTGCCCATCCAGAGTTCCCAGGTTCACGGTTTCGCCCGTCACTTTCCATAAGTCCTGCAGAACGGGCCGGCTGATCTTTCTCAGCGACGTTTGGTAGCCGATCCCGGAGCCCAAGCGCACCAGCTTAGGGCCAACCAGGTAAGATCCCGCATCGTCCCGGAAAAGATAGCCCTCGAACTCCAAATGAGCGAGGAATCTGTATGCCGTGCTTTTGTTAATGCCGGTTCGCAGCGCAACGTCCTTGAGCGGCAGTCCCTCCGGAGCCGCACCCAAGGCTTCGAACACTCTCAGAACTTTGGAGACGACTCCCACGGGAGCTGATTTCGATTGGCGTGCTCGGATCATGCAATCCCCCACATAGAAACTCGAGGTGCTCCTAGGAACGGGCATTCTTCCTAGGACGCCCCCGCTGCGAGCACTATATATCGAAGATTTCGAAATGTGAAAAGTGAATTTTTTATCTTGAATATTCCTGACGCGCTTGCTATATCGCTTGACGCGACTCTGGAAAGCGTCGCGGCAATCTGTCGCTGGTCTCAGGTACTTTTCGATGGTTATGTCAGGCAGCCGCAAACAAGAAGGCGTGCTCAAGCTAAGGCCCACAGACAACGTTCTGGTCGCCCTCTCGGACTTACGAAAGGGCAACCACCTCACGTTCTCGGGTACACACTACACGCTGGTAACCGACGTCCCGGCCAAACACAAGTTTGCGGCGGAGCCTCTAACGCCAGGCAGCGATGTCATCATGTATGGCGTCCTTGTCGGGAAGGCCGTGAAGCCGATCCTCCCAGGTGAAGTCTTGACGCCACACAATATTCATCACGAGGCTGCGCCCTTCCACGAAAAAACCATAGAGTATTGCTGGACCCCTCCTGACGTTTCACGATGGCGGCACACAACGTTCCTAGGATACCACCGCGCGGACGGTCAAGTCGGGACGCGGAATTATTGGCTCGTCGTTCCGCTGGTCTTCTGCGAAAACCGGAATATAGCGGTCCTGAAGCAGGCCTTTGAAGAAGAGTTAGGGTTTGCGGCGCCGCAAATCTACCGTCAGCAGGTCGCCGAATTCGTTCGCCTGTATCAAGCGGGCCGCTCCCATGAAATCGAAAGCCATGGCCCAGTGGCGACCGACGCTCGTCCGCCGATGCCGCGAGTGTTCGAGAATGTTGACGGGATCAAGTTCCTGATGCACGAGGGTGGTTGCGGCGGGACGCGAGAGGATTCAGACAATCTTTGCTCTCTGATTGCCGGTTACATCCACCACCCCAACGTAGCTGGTGCCACCATTCTAAGTCTCGGCTGTCAGCACTCGCAGGTCGCAATCCTCCTCGAACAGGTTAAGAAGCGTGACCAGAAGTTCTTGAAGCCTCTTGTTTTGCTCGAGCAGCAACAGAGCGGGTCGGAACTTGCAATGATGTCGGAAGCAATTCGCAAGACCTTTGTCAGGTTGATGGAGATGAACGAAAACTGCCGGCGGGCGCCGGCGCCACTCGCTCGATTGTGCGTCGGCCTAAAGTGTGGTGGCTCCGACGGTTTTTCCGGCATTTCCGCTAATCCGGCGATCGGTCACGTTTCTGATATTCTGGCAGCGCTCGGTGGCCGCACGATCTTGTCAGAATTTCCCGAGCTTTGCGGCGTCGAACAAGAAATGATCGACCGTAGCACCCGCAAGGAAGTCGGTGATCGATTCATCCAACTGATGCGTGATTATGCCGCAAGAGCGAAGGCGGTTCGCTCTGGGTTCGACATGAATCCCTCACCCGGAAATATCCGTGACGGTCTCGTTACGGACGCGATGAAGTCGGCCGGTGCTGCAAAGAAGGGTGGAACATCTCCCGTCACCGCCGCGCTTGATTATCCCGAATACTCAACTGAACCGGGACTGAATTTGCAATGCACACCGGGGAATGACGTGGAATGCGTCACCGCCCAGGTGGGGGCAGGTGCGAGCGTTGTGCTTTTTACCACCGGATTGGGTACGCCCACCGGAAACCCAATTGCGCCGGTTGTAAAGATCTCGACAAATTCGAACTTGGCGCGACGCATGGCGGATATCGTGGATTTTGACGCCGGTCCTATCATCGACGGAGAAGTGACGATCGAGCACATGGGGGAAGCGATTCTTGACAGAGTGATCGAGGTAGCCAGCGGCCAGGTGCAGACGAAAGCAGAAGTACTGGCCCAAAATGACTTCATCCCGTGGAAAAGAGGAGTCTCTCTCTGAACAATCCCATCAAGAATTCGAATGGGTTTCGCCTCGACGGCAAAACGGTCATCGTTACGGGCGGTGCGAGCGGCATCGGTCGAGCAATCGCCCACCTTTTTGCGACGAGCGGCGCGCGTGTATATGTTCTCGACATCCATTCAAACGGGGCACAGGAGACCGCCCAAGAAATTCTGGATGCTGGGGGCAACGCGTCAGCTCTTGAATGTGATGTAACGAACCAGGAGGAAGTTCGAACTGTATTTCAAGAACTGGTAAAGCGTGGCCGTATCGACACCCTGGTGAACAATGCCGGTATCTCTCACGTTGGCAAACTCGAATCGACCACGGAGCGTGACTTCGATCGAGTTTTTCAAGTGAATGTCAAAGGTATCTACAATTGCATGCTTGCCGCCGTCGAGCATATGAAAGTCAACGGCGGGGGCGTTATCCTCAATATGGCTTCCATCGCAGGCTCCTCTGGCTTGGCGGACCGTTTTGCTTATTCGACGAGCAAAGGCGCCGTGATTGCCATGACCTATTCAGTAGCCAAGGATTACCTGGCGTGTAACATCCGCTGCAATTGCATATCGCCCGCTCGAGTGCATACGCCGTTTGTTGACGACTACCTGCGGCAGCACTACCCCGGCCGCGAAGATGAAATGTTTGGGAAACTTGCCCATTCACAGCCGATCGGCAGAATGGCCGAGCCCCACGAGGTCGCGTCTCTGGCTCTCTATCTTTGTTCCGACGCAGCGTCCTTCTTGACTGGAGTGGACTACCCTCTCGACGGAGGTTTTTTCAACCTTCGCGGGTAATAATTCCCTTTCGTCTCAGCTGGTCCGGGAGCAGTGCATGGATCTGCGGCCAATGGACAAAGTCGTGATCATAACTGGTGGTGCGAAGGGCATCGGCGCAGCAATCACCAGAGCGTCGATCCGCGACCAATTCTTTGCGGAACTGCAACGGGTACGGAGGCCGCGGCCGCCGAGTGATCACGGATCTGCAACCTACCGAAAGTTGCGCGAAAGTAGTCGAACAGACGATTCGTACTTTCGGCCGAATTGACGCGCTCATCAACAATGCGAACGGGAACGACGGCGTCGGCCTCGCACTCGGCGGTCCCGACAAATTCGTGGATTCCGACACCGGATGAGATCGCGGCAATGGTCGTCTTTCTGATCTCCGCACAGGCTTTGAATATCAGCGGGCAGCACAGGCGTGTGGACGGCGGTTACGTGTACCTTGACCGAGCCTTGACGTAACGGAGACGCATGGGAAAACCTTCTGCGCCGATTACAGACCGGAAGTATCGCGTTCCTTTCGTACTTGTTACGAGCCTGTTTTTTCTCTGGGCGCTCGGAGTCAACTTAAACGACATTCTGATCCCGCACTTAAAGAAGACTTTCAACCTCACCGATTTTCAGTCATCGCTGATTCAAACTGCTTTTTTTGGCGGTTATTTCCTGGCGGCCCTGCCCGCCGGATGGCTGATGGAGCGTATCGGATATCGAAAAGGGATTCTGGTTGGGCTGGGAACATGTTCCGTTGGAGCACTGCTATTCATCCCCGCCGCGTCGATTCGGACCTACGGATTCTTCCTGTTCGCACTGTTTGTAATGGCCTGCGGACAAGGCATTCTCGAAGTCGCCGCCAATCCTTACGTCACAATTCTCGGCCCTCCAGAATCATCCGAACGCCGCCTGAATCTCGCACAATCTTTCAATGCCGTGGGCGCCTGGGTAACTCCATTCATCGGCAGAGCCTTTATTCTTTCGGGGATCGAATACTCCGCTTCCAAGCTCGCCGCGATGACTCCGGAGCAATGGCAGGCTTATTCTGCTTCCGAAGCCAACCGGGTCACAGGCACCTATCTGGTAATTGCAGGAATTTTCCTATTTGTCGCGGCACTGATCTATCTTGCTCATCTGCCGGAAGTCCGCGAGTCGAGCGGTGAGGCGCTGCCGTCACCGGAGGCCGCGCCCAAGGCCCACAAAAATATTTGGCACTACAAGCATTTGATTCGTGGCGTCATCACCGAATTCTTCTACGTCGGCGCGCAGGTGGGCGTCACGAGTTTCGTGATTCGCTTTACGCAGCACGCGCTTCCCGGGATTCCGGAAAAAACCGCCGCGAATTACCTCAAGTGGCACCTATTCGGCTTCATGATCGGCCGCTTTGCTGGTTCCGCAATCATGAAGCGCGTCGCGCCCCCCAAGCTGCTCGGCCTTTTTTCCACCGCTGCCGCCGTGTGCACCATCGTGGCGATTTTTGCGACCGGGACCGCGCCCGTGTGGGCTGTGGTGCTGCTGGGCTTTTTTGATTCCATCATGTTCCCGACGATTTTTGCGCTGAGCATCAAGAACCTCGGCGTGTACACCAAGCTCGGCTCTTCGCTTCTGGTAATGTCCATCATCGGCGGCGCGATCGTTCCCGCCATCATGGGCTTCCTTTCAGACCATACCTCGATCCAGGCGGCCTTTGCAGTTCCCTTATTCTGTTACGCTGTGGTGATTTACTTTTCGTTCATCGGCTATAAACCGCCACTGGCGGCGACAGAGGAATAGGCGGGCGACCCGATGAGCGAACGCGCGAAATTTCTGATAACGGGCGGATTGGGTTTTATCGGCCAATCAGTGGTGCGCAACCTCCTGGAGCGCGGCATTCCCAGCGTCGCCGCCGATCAATCCGCGGATGCCGAAGCCCTCGCCGGCTTGCGGACCGTCGCCAGCCGCACTGGCGCCGCGTTCGATTCCGTTCACATGGACGTGAGCGAGTTCCGCGATGTGATGGCCGTCTTTCACAACCATCCGGGCATCACCCACACCATTCACCTGGCCTATGTGATGGGACCGCTGGTTGATGAAAATACTTCGCTCTCGACGCGCGTCAACGTCCTCGGAATGACGCACATGTTTGAGATGGCGGTACACCATAAACTCTCACGCCTGGTGTTTACGAGCAGCGAAACGGTATCCGGACCATCCCAACAAGCGTACGGCGACCGGCCGGTGACCGAAGACGATTTCTGCGACCCGGCTTCTCACGCCTTCACCTACGCGGTGATGAAGCTTCTGAATGAACACATGGGCCGGCGCTACGTTGAGCGGTATCGAGCGAACATTGTGTGCACGCGGCCGCCTGTTGTTTTCGGTCACGGGCGCAAGCGCAGCGCCGTGATGTGGGCCGAGCATTTCGCTTCCAAGCCTGCAGTCGGCGAACCCGTCACTCTGCCGTTCGGTCCGCAAACGCGTGATACTTGGATCTATAAAGACGATTGTGCTGAACAACTCGTACGGCTCGCGCGGAAGCCCCAGCTCGGCCACTTCGTCTACAATAATGGCGGTCACTGCGTCACGGCCGCTCAACTCGCGACGGTCGTCAGAAAATGGATCCCCGAAGCGCAGATCGCCTTTACTGACGGCGCGAGCACACCGCTGATTGACCATCAGAACGGTGCGCGTCTGATTCGCGAGATTGATTTTGCGCCGCGCCCGCTGGAAGAAGGAGTGAGGGCGCACATTAACGAGGCCCGCTCAACCCTGGGCCTGCCGGCTATCTAGCGTACTGGCCAACGACAAATGCCACCCTTCGTCAGCACCGTTGTAGGCAGCTACCCGCGAAATACGAGCGTGGAAGACACGATGAAGAAACCCTCGCTCCGCCGGATGGAAGTTGATGAACTGATCCAATGGGCGGCGCGCGATCAGGCGGATCTCGGACTCGACGTGATCACCGACGGCGAGGGGTACCGCGAAAACATGTACTACTTCTATCAGAAGCGGCTCGACGGAATCACCTTCGAGGGAATGGTGAGACAAACTTTCGGCACCGCGGGGTTCGGCATCGAGTGCGCGCGGGTGATCGGCGAGATCAAGAATTCGCGTTTCGAACTGGCTCGTAACTGGAAACTGGCGCGCGATGCGGCGCCGTCCCGCTGCCGGGTCAAACAGACTGTGACGGGCCCGCATGTGCTTACCCGTTTCAGTGTTAATCAGCGCCCGGACTTGTACTCCGATGAGCAAGCTCTCTGCCGCGCTTACTCGCAGGTTTTGGCCGGGGAGCTGCGCGAGGTAATTGCTGCCGGATGCGACTACATTCAGTTCGATGAACCGATGTGGACCGAGTCACCCGAAGATAGCTTATGGGCTGCGGATATACTGAATGGGCTAATCGATTCTCTGCCGCGCGTCCAGTTCGGGCTGCACGTCTGCGGTGGCAACCCTAGGCGAAAGCGGATTTACTTCACACGGTATAGCGACCTCGTGCCTGCCTTCCGCAAAGTGAAGATCGATGAAGTCTCTCTCGAGCACTGCACGCTCGGATACGATTTGATGGAGCTGTGGAAGCAGTGGGATTTCAAAGGCGCTTTGGCGCTCGGCGTGATCGACCAGCGCAGCGATGTGCTGGAAACCCCGGAAATCGTTCGTGAACGCCTCACGCCGGCGCTTGAATATTTTTCACCCGACCGCCTCCTGCTCACCAGCGAGTGCGGTTTTGGACATGTTCCACTCCCGATCACTCGAAGTAAACTCCGGGTCCTGGCCCAAACTTGTCGTGACCTCAGGAAATTATAGACATCCCACCTTTACCAATGACGCCAGCTGTCTTAAAGCTCTACAAAAACGCATGTAATTGCGCCCCACTTCGAGCGAGAAGCACGAGTTTCGGATTGTCTTGCAAACCCGCCTTGAATATACCGCCGAGTTTTTTTGTCGCTACGCTTCAGGAGTTATTCACGCAGCTCAGACTCAGCAAAACTCTTCGATAAACGCCATCGAATACAGGGATTTTCACGGAGAAGTTACTTGCTGGGATTGCGCCGTTCGCGTTGGCGCGAGCCGCGTTTCTTTAGGCGTTGCGTGAAGCGGATGGGCGTGCCGGTGAAGTCGAATTTGGCGCGCAGCTGGTTTTCGAGAAAGCGTTGATAGCTGAAGTGCAGCGGCTTGAGCTGATTGGTGAAAAGCACAAACGTGGGTGGTGCGGTAGTAGCTTGCGTGATGTAGAAAATCTTCACCTCGCGGCTAGCGGGAGAGGTGCCCTTATCGAGGTCCACGCTGGCGAGCCAACGATTCAGTTCGCCGGTGGAGATGCGTTTGTGGCGCGCTTCCGCGACGCGGTCAATCAACTTATAAAGTCTGTCGATGTTCTCGCCGGTTTTTGCCGAGAGAAATACCACCGGCGCGTAGGAAAGAAATTTCAGCCGCTGCCGGACAAGTGGCTCGTAATCCTGCACCAGCTTATTGGCGTTGAATGCGACAAATTTCCCGCCGCGTTTCTTTTGGTCTGCCGCCTTTTCTTGCGCGGCCGCCAGCGCGAGGTCCCATTTGTTCATGACGATGATCACGGAACGGCCGGACTTTTCGGCGTAGCTCGCGATCGTGGCATCGTGCGAAGTGATGCCCATCGCGGAGTCGGCGACCAGCAGCGCAATATCCGCGCGTTCCAGGTGTTGCCGCGCCATGATGACGCTCAATTTTTCGGCGATGAGTTTGGTCTTGCCTTTGCGCCGGATGCCCGCGGTATCGAGAAAGCGATACGATTTCCCGTTGCGGTCGACGACCGTGTCAACGGCGTCGCGCGTGGTGCCAGGCTCGGCGGAAACAATCGAGCGCTCGGCACCCACTAACTGATTTAGCAGCGTGGATTTGCCGACGTTGGGCCGGCCGATGATGGCAATGTTCACATCCGGCGGAGCGACGGCCGCTTCGCCCACGGGGATTTCTTCAGTCAGCGCATCCAGCAGCACATCAACGCCGAAACCGTGTTCCGCCGAGATCGGGAAAATTTCGTCGCCCAGTTCGTAAAATTGCGCGGCGAATTCGGCCTGCTTCGGCGTATCCACTTTATTCACAGCTAGGATCGGCGGCTTGCCGGCGCGGCGCATCAGCAGCGCTAGCTCTTGATCGAGGGGCGTCGGGCCGGCGCGGCCATCAACCACCTGCACCACGCGCGTGGCGTTTTCGATGGCCACGCGCGCCTGTCGCAAAATTTCACCGGGAATTCCGGCTTTGTCTTCCGGAACGATTCCGCCCGTGTCCACGACTTCGAAGGATTTGCCTTCCCAGTGCGCGCTGCCGTAAATGCGGTCGCGCGTAATGCCGGGTTCATTGGTAACAATCGAGCGGCGCGTGCCAGTAAGGCGATTGAAGAGCGTGGACTTACCCACATTCGGGCGGCCCACGATCACGATGGATGGAAGCTTTGCGGTCATTTTTGCAGATCGCCGGTAAGCAGGCTGCTTACTCTATCATCTCTCGCGCAATCCGTGCGGGTTCAGGCTTGTTCCACCGCTCTCTGCATCGCCTTTTTCGAATCGGAGGCAAACCGTTTCTGCAAAGCTCGCGCGAACGGGTAGGTGAGGCGAGCTAACCGGCGTGGCCTGGAGAAAGCGTAAATGTCGTACCAGACCGTTTCACCCTGGGCGTGAAACTCAACCGTGAAGCGTTCCTCGCCCATTTCCGAGTGATCGAACAGCGTGCCATACGCAAATCCGTACTTCTCGATTGCCCCGCGCTCTTCAATCGTATAAACAATCCTGCAAGCATTCAGCGACCAGAACCCAAGGTGATGGACCTCAACCGCGACCGTTGACCCGGCGACAATCGGGACAATTGGCCAGCACAGCT
>Ga0210396_10000719_pt1 | contig 39604 bp, 37 predicted proteins | sample IncBWH17OmetaG_FD_155466 | JGI IMG/M metagenome (GOLD analysis project Ga0210396, IMG submission 155466) | Forest soil microbial communities from Barre Woods Harvard Forest LTER site, Petersham, Massachusetts, United States - Inc-BW-H-17-O ... | reverse complement strand
CGCTGGCGCTGTCCTGCGAGCTGCCCGGGCCGGGCACCTACAAGGCCGTCGACGTGGCCGGCACGCCGGTCGTGATCACCCGCGACCCGGGCGGCGCCGTCCGGGCCATGATCAACGTCTGCCGGCACCGGGGCGGCGAGCTGGTGCCCGAGGGCACCGGTAAGGCGAACCGGCTGACCTGTCCCTACCACGCGTGGAGCTATGACCTGAAGGGCTGCCTGCTCGGCGTGTACGGCGAGGAGACGTTCGGCGGCGTCGACCGCGACACGATGAGCCTCGTCGCGCTGCCCGCGGCCGAGCGCGCCGGGCTGGTCTTCGTCTCCCTGGACCCCAAGGCCACCATCGACCTGGACCAGTGGCTGGGCGCCGAGCTGATCACCCTGCTCGAGGCGATGGCGCTGGATAAGACCTTCCACTACTCGACCCGGACCCTGGCCGGGCCGAACTGGAAGGTGGTCATCGACGGCTACCTCGAGGGCTACCACTTCGCGTCGCTGCACCGTACCACCGTGTTCCGGACCAACCTCTCCAACATGGCCGCCTTCGACAAATGGGGACCGCACCAGCGCAACTCCTTCGCCCTGCGGCCGATCGCCCACGCCGTGGACCTGCCACGTGAGCAGTGGGATCCCGCGCTGTGCGTCGGCGCGATCTACTGGCTGTTCCCCGGCCTGGCCGTGGCCGGCGGGTGGCGCTCGCAGGTCGTCGTCTCGCTGGTCCTGCCCGGCACCAGCTGGGATACCTCCCACACGCAGCAGATCCTGGCCCTGCGCCACGAGCCCCAGGACGACGACGAGCGCAAGGCGGCCGAGCACACCCGCGACTGGTTCCACGACGTCGTCATGGATGAGGACTACGCGACCGGCTTCGGCGTCCAGCGCGGCCTGGCGGCCATGGACGGCAAGGAGTTCGTGTTCGGCCGTAACGAGCCAGGCGTCCAGCACTTCCATCGCGTCCTGAAGGAGATGACCCCATGAGTGGCGGCGGAGCAACCGACATCGAAGAAGAGGAACTGCCCGTGGCGCAGGCCGGCGGACCGTTGCTCCTGGACAAGCGGGTCGCGGTGATCACCGGCGGCACGCGCGGCATCGGCCGGGGCATCGCCGAGGCGTTCGCCGCGCAGGGCGCCGCCGTGGTCATGGGCGGCAAGTCGCAGGCCAAGGGCGAGCAGGCCCTGGAGGAAATGGGCATCGGCGACCGCGCGATGTTCGTGCCCTGCGACGTGCGCCGCCAGCAGGACGTGGAGAACCTGATCGACCAGGCCGCCACGCGGTATGGCAGCGCGGACATCATGGTGAATAACGCCGGCGGCAGCGACCGGTTCGCGCTGGTGCACGAGATGAGCGACGAGGCGTGGCAGAACGCGCTCGACTTCAACCTGAACGCGGTGTTCTGGGGCTCCCGCCGCGCGCTGCGGTACATGATCGAGCGGGGCTGGGGGCGGATCATCAACATTTCCTCGGTCGAAGGCAAACAGGGCAACAAGCCCGCGGTCAGCCACTACATCACCAACAAGCACGCCATCAACGGCCTCACCAAGGCCGTGGCGACCGAGTACGGGACCATGGGCATTACCTGCAACGCGATCTGCCCGGGAGCCATCGAGACGGACACGATGCGGGAACTCGGACCGCAGGCGGCCGCGAGTGCGGGCATCACCTATCAGCAGTTCCTCGACAACTACGCGGCCGAGTCCGCCATCAAACGGCTGAACACGGTCGAGGAGGTAGCCGCCATGGCCACCCTGCTCGCCAGCGACGTCGGCGCCGGCATCACCGGCTCGCTGATCAACGTCGACGGCGGCACCTCCCAGTGGTGAATCAGCAGTGGTAAGCCCCGCGGTCGGGCTGCCCGATCGCTGGCTCACCGATTGGGAGCGCAGCGGGCGCATGCCCTTCTACACCCGCGCCAACGCCGGCGAGGTGCTGGCCGATCCGGCCAGCCCGCTCGGCTGGACGCTGGTCTTCGAGCAGGGGCTGCTGCCCGGATGGCTGCGCGGGCTGGTCGAGTTCGGCATCTACCGCGAGGGCGAGCTGCCCATGGCGCGCCCGCCCGTCGCGGGGCTGTTCGGCGGCTACTTCTACATCAACCTCTCGCATTGCCGCGTGGTGGCGATCCGGATGGGGATGACGGTCGAGGCCTTTGACGCGGCCCTGCTCGGCAGCGCGGCGGCCGCGCCGCCGTACCAGCCGCACCCGGACGACCCGTGCGACAAGTGTTCGGCCAAGGTCGCGCAGACGATCGGCGAGATCCTCGCCGCGTCCCGGTTCCCGCAGATCGACGCCGACCTGGACCGCGTTCTCGCCAGGCGGCGCGACCGCCCGGACCTCGCCGCGCTCTCCGCGGCCGGCCTGGTCGCGCACGCCCGCTCGTTCCTGCCCGAGCTGGACAACGCGTTCGCCCGGCACGACTACTCCACCTTCGGCTCCGCGGTCGGGCCCGCGATGCTCGCCGAGGCATGTGCCGCGGCCGGTGAGCCCGCGGCCCTGCTCGACCTCATCTCGGGCTACGGCGACGTGCCGTCCGCGTCCCCCTCGTGGGGCTTGTGGCACCTGTCCCGGCTGCCCGGCGCCTCGCCCGAGTTCGCCGAGGCCTTCGACGGCTTCCTGGCCGAGTTCGGCCAGCGCGGCCCCAACGAGTGGGACATCCGCGCCGTCTCCTGGGAGGCGGGGCCGGACCAGGTGCTCGCGCTGGTCGACAGCATGCGGCACATCCCCGATGAGGATTCGCCGGACGCCCGGCATGCCCGGCTGGAAGCCATCCGCCAGGCCGCCGCCAGGCGGATCCGCGCCGCGCTGCCCGACGACGCGAGCCAGGCCAGCTTCGACGTCGCCCTGGCGTCGTCGGCCCGGATGATCCCGCTGCGCGAGCAGACCAAGCTGATCGCCGTCACCGCCATCAACGAGGTGCGGCTGGCCCTGCGCGAGCTCGGCCGCCGCGGCGTGGCGGCCGGCTACTACGCGGCGCCCGAGGACGTCATGATGCTGCTTGAGTCCGAGCTCGACGACTACGTCGCGGACCCGGCGCGCTTCGCCCCGGTCATCGCCGAACGCCTGGCCCAGTACCTGGCCCTGTTCGAGATCGAGCCGCCGTTCATCATCGACGCCGACCCCGCGCCGCTGCCCCGCTGGCCGAGGCGGGCCCGGCCGCGCCCCGAGCCGGCCCAGGCCGGCCAGGTGCTGCGCGGCATCGGCGGCAGCGCCGGGCAGTACCAGGGCCGGGCCCGGGTCGGCATGGACCTGCCCGCCGCGATGGCCCTGGAGCCGGGCGAGATCCTGGTCGCGCCGCTCACCGACGCCGCCTGGACCCCGCTGTTCCTGGTCGCGGGCGCGGTGGCGGTGGACGTCGGCGCGCTGAACAGCCACGCCGTGGTGGTGTCCCGGGAACTCGGGATTCCCTGCGTGCTCTCGCTGCAGGACGGCACCGCGCGGCTGCGCGACGGCATGGAACTCGCCGTGGATGGCACGGCGGGCACCGTCACCGTGATCTCGGATGGCCGGTCATGACAGACATCAAGGCGCTGCAGGACAAGCAGGAGATCACCGATCTCTGCTACCGCTACGGCCTGACCCTGGACAGCCGCGACTGGACCGGCCTGGCCGCCCTGTTCACCCCCGACGCCGAAGCCTTCTACCTGGACATGCCGCCGTGCCAGGGGTACCAGGCCATCGAGGACACCTGCCGGGCCGCGCTCGAGCCGATGTCGGCCACCCAGCACCTGATCTCCAACGTGGTGGTCCGCCTCGACGGCGACCGGGCCGAATCCAGCTGCTACCTGCAGGCCCAGCACGTCAAGGCCGGCACCCCCGGCGGTGACCAATTCATCATCGCGGGCCGCTACGACGACCAGCTCATCCGCACCCCGGCCGGCTGGCGCATCCGCGAGCGGCGGCTGGCCCTGATCTGGGCCTCGGGCAACTCCGCCGTGGCCGGCGGCTGACCCAGCACCGTGAAGGTCACGCCTGGAGTGACGCGGACGCCGCTTCTCCTTGGTGCGTCCGAGGACGCGCTGCGGGCGGACCGGTTGTACTACCCGCGCCACCTATCGCCGCCAGATTGGTCCGACGTCCGGCCCTTAGTCCCGCGCGGATGGCCCGGGATCAGCCCTCGCGCGTCCGGAGAGTACTCGATGACCCGGACGATGCTCCGCAACCGGTCGACGGACAGTTGCCTAGCGCTATTTGTCTCAGTCAGTATGTACTGCTCGATGTACACTGATCAATGTACATAACGCCTGAATGCACAAGCCGCAGAAAGGCGGGAGGCGCGTGCCGATGAGGTTCGACGGCAAGGTGAGCGTCGTCACGGGAGGCGCGAGCGGAATCGGCGAAGGGATCGTCCGCCGCCTGGTCGCTGAGGGCGGCCGCTGCCTGATCGCCGACGTCCAGGAAGATCGAGGGCGCGCGCTCGCCCAGGAGCTGGGGGAGGCCGTCCGCTTTGTACGCGCCGACGTCAGTGTCGAAGCCGACGTGGCCGCCCTAGTCGATGCCGCCGTGTCCGAGCTGGGCGGGCTCGACTGCCTGTTCAACAACGCCGGCATCCTCGGCGTAACCGGCTCCTTGGTGGACACCTCCCGTGAGGACTGGGACCGCACCATGGCAGTCCTGTTGACCAGCGTGTTCCTGGGGATAAAACACGGAGCACGGGTCATGCGCGCCCAGGGGTCCGGCGCGATCGTGAACACCGCGAGCACGGCGGGCGTGCGTGGCGGGCTCGGGCCGCACGCGTATACCGCGGCCAAGCACGCTGTCGTGGGACTGACTGAGTCGGCCGCGGTCGAGCTGATGCCGGCTGGTGTCCGCGTCAACGCCATCGCGCCGGGAGCGACGGTCAGCGGGCTGACGGCCACCGTCGTGGCCGGAGACCCGACGGCCCTGGGCCAGGTCGAGGAGCGGCTCGCCAAGCGGTTCGGGCGGCCGGCTCTGCCGGCGGACGTCGCGGCGGCGGCCGTGTTCCTGGCCAGCGACGAGGCGTGGTACGTCAACGGCGCTTGCCTGGTCATCGACGCCGCCAGTGAAGTGCCAGGCGCCAAGGCGCGCCGCTACTTCGAGGGGCCGACATGCTGATCGAGTTCGACCACGCCTGGGCGGAGAACTTCACCCGGCTGACCTGCGACGGGCAGCGCGGCCTGGCGCACTTCGAGTGTGTCGTCATCCAAGAGGCCCAGGAATGGACCGCCAGCCCCGGCCGGACGCCCGCAGGAGGATCTCATGAGTGACGCTGTCAAGCAGATCACCGACCTGATGTTCCGGTACGCCGAGCTGTTCGACACCGGCCGGTTCGACGAGTTCGCCGCGCTCTTCGAGCGCGGAAAGTGGCACAAGGCCGAGCCCGGCGCGGCCGCCGCCCGGCAGTGGATCACCGACCACGTCCAGCTCTACGACGGCCAGACGCGGACCAAGCACGTCACCACCAACGTGATCGTCGACGTCGACGAGGACGCGGGCACCGCCACCGCCTCCGCCTACGTCACGATCTTCCAGGCCCTCCCGGACTTCCCGCTGCAACCGATCTTCTCCGGCCGCTACCAGGACCGGCTGACCCGGATCGATGGCACGTGGTACTGGACCGAACGCCGGGTCATCAACGACCTGTACGGCGACATCTCCCGCCACGTCCGCTACGCGCCACACGGCGGCGCCGGATGAAAACGCTGGTCCTGGGCGGCACCGGCTTCGTCGGGCGCCGCCTGGTCGAGATCCTGATTGCCGACGGCGCCGGCGTGACCGTGCTCAACCGCGGCGTCACCCCCGTCGAGCTGCCGGCCGGGGTGACCCGGTGGGACTCTCGCCGGTCTACGACCTGCGGGCCGGCCACGCCCAGACCCTCGAGTGGCTCCGCCGGTCCGGCGCGGCCGTGATGGACCTGGCCCTGTCAGACCCGCTGTGGGGCCGCACCTTTGACCTCGCCTACGAGGCCGAGGTCGCCGCGCTGGCCAGAGCCCGCTGACCCGCCAACCCGGCACCAAGGAGACCAGATGGACGCTGACCTGCAGCGACTGATCGACCGCCAGGAGATCGCCGACCTGTGCGTGCGCTACACGTTCGCGCTCGACACCAGGGACTGGGCGCTGCTCGAGAGCTGCTTCACCAGCGCGCCCGCGTTCGTCCACCCGGGCGGACGCCTGGAGGGATTCGAGGCCATCCTGGCCCGCTCGAGGGGAGCCCTGGAGTCGCTGGACGCCTCCCAGCACCTGCTCGGCAACGTCGTCGCCGAGGTCGACGGCGACACCGCCCGCGCCACCTGCTACTTCCAGGCGCAGCATGTGCGCGCGGGAACCCCGGGCGGCGACACCTACATCATTGCGGGCAGCTACACCGATACCCTCGCCCGGACCCCGGACGGCTGGAAGATCGCCGAACGCGTCCAGGTCTACCTGTGGCGCGACGGCAACCGCGCCGTCGTCAGTCGATGAGCGCGCCGCAGGCGCTGCAGGCGGCCGCGGTCCCGACATCGCCGCCGAGCCCACGGTAAACAGGAGACGCAGATGGACTTCGGGGTAGTGTTCCCGACCACGCAGATCGGCACGGATCCGGCGGTCATCCGCGACTTCGTCCAAGCGGCCGAGGGACTCGGCTACCGCCGGCTGCTGGTCTACGACCATGTGCTCGGCGCCCGCTACCACGGCGTCCCCGACGTCCAGGTGGCCGGCCCCGCCGCGCATATCGCGGCGCTCGGCGAGTTCCTCCATGTGGTCCGCGCCTGAAGAGAAGAAAGAGTCATGTCACCATCAACCGAACTGCCTGAGCTGGATCCCTTCGTCGAGGATTTCCAGCAGTTCCCGTTCGCCACCCTGGCCTTGCTGCGCGAGCGGGCCCCCGTCCACGCGATGGCCGAGCCCGGCTGGTACATCGTGACCACGATCGAACTGGCCCGCGAGGTGCTGACCGACCCCACCCGGTTCTCCAACCAGGTCTCGCGCCGCACGTCGCCGCCCGCCGAGGTGGCGGACGAGGTGGCCGCTATCCGGTCCGAGGGCTTCGGATACGTTCCGACCCTGCTGCTGAACGACCCGCCGGCCCACACCTGCTACCGGCGCATGGTGCAGAGGGCGCTGACTCCGCGCGCGCTGGCCTGGATGGAGCCGCTGATCGCCGATGTCGCCGAGGAGCTGGCCAGCGCGCTGCCGGACGGCACGACCATCGGCTTCATCGAGGCGTTCGCCCGGCCGCTGCCGGTATGGGCCATCTCCCGGGTGCTCGGACTGCCCGACGATCGCCGAGCCGACGTCCGCCGGTGGACCGACGCCGCCACGGCGACCATCGGCGCCCAGCTGGCTCCCGAGCGGTGGGCCCAGGTGGAACGTGACCTATTGGACTACCAGCTGACGATCGCCGCGGAACTCGAGCAGCGACGGCAGGAGCCCCGTGACGACCTGCTCAGCATGCTCGTCGCCGCCGCTGCCGACCCGGGTCCCGGCCAGGAGCCCATCGGGATCGCCGAACTCGTCTGCCTGACCCGCGAGCTGATGGTCGCGGGCAACGAGAGCACCCTGCGCCTGCTCGCCGACATCGTCTTGCAGCTCGACAGCAGGCCGCGGGAGTGGGATCTGGTGCGAGCCGACGAGGCGCGTGCCCACAAGATCGTCGAAGAAGCGGTACGGATGGCCAGCCCATCTGCTGCGGTCTTCCGGCGCGTAGCGGGGGATACTACGCTCGGCGGCGTGCCCTTGCCGGCTGGGTCGACGCTCGTCGTCTCGTTGCTGTCGGCCAACCGCGACGAGTCTGTCTTCTCCGACGGCGATCGGTTCGACCCCGACCGCCCTCCCGTCCAGCGGCACATCGCCTTCGGGCAAGGCATCCACGCGTGTATCGGCAACATCCTGGCCCGCATGGAGGCCCGGCATGCCGTCCGCGCGCTGGCTGGGCACGTCAACCGCATCGACGTCATCCGCGACGAGCCGCTCCGTTATCTGCCCAGCCTGATCGTGCGCGGCCTGGTCGAACTCCCCGTCCAGGTCCGCCGACGTCCCCAGCCCCGGAGGTGAACTAGCAGCATGCCCGCCAAGGTCGATGCCGAAGACCGACGCCGCCGCCTGGTCCTCGCCGCCGCCGAACTGATCGCCGACGAGGGCATCAACGCGCTGACCAACGCGAAGATCGCGAAGCAGGTTTCCGGCAGCACCACCCTGGTCACGCACTATTTCCGGAGCAAGCGAGAGCTCGTCCTGGACACCTATCAGACGATGGCCTCGCGATCACGGGCGCGGGTGGAGCAGGCGATGCGCAAAAGCGACGACCCGCTCGCCGCGTGCCTGCGAGCGCTGCTGCCCCTCGACGACGCGACCAGGCTCGAATGGAGAGTCTGGCTGGCCTACCAAGGCATGTCGGTCGGCGACCCCCAGCTGACCCAGATCTGGGCGTCCCGGGCGGCATCGGCGGTGGACCGGGTGACCCGCCTCATCGAGGCCGACATCGCGGCGGGACGCATGCCGTCAGGCATCGACCCGGACCTGGAGAGCGGCCGCCTGTTCGCGCTGATCCAAGGGATGTCGTTCCAGTCCATCGTCGACCCGGAGCACTGGTCCCCGGCGCACCTGCGCCGGATCGTCGACACCGAACTCCTACGCCTCCGCCGCAGCGATTGCTGAGCGGGGTATATAACTCTGCTACCGCGGGCGCCGGGCCGCGTCCGGAGTATCCCGCCACATCTGCGTGCTGTCGAAGCCGATCCGGCCCTCCGGCACGACCTCCAGCACCACCCGCCGGGGCGAGTCGAGGTGCCGGACGAAGGCCGCCGCCGCGTCCGGGTCGCCGGGCCGCACCGCGGCGGCCAGCGCCGGGTAGAACCAGGTCTTGGTCGCCTCGTCCTCGTGCACCACGCAGTGTCCCTTGTAGGTCAGCGACTTCGAGGTTGTGATGCCCGACCCACGCGAGGTCACCACCACGCTGACCCGCGGATCGCGGCGGACGGCCGGTACCCGCGCGCGCTGGCTGCTGGCGGTGAGCCAGAACCGCCCGTCCCGGAACACATAGTTCATGATCACGCCGAGCGGGTGCCCTTCGGAGTTGCTCCAGATAAACGTGCACTCGATCTGCCTGGCCAGCAGGTCCGCCTCACTGGCCTGGTCGAGACCGTACTTCGTCACGTCCTCATAGTCGCGGTCAGGCATGGTCACGAACCCGCGGGCAGCTGCAGCGAAGTGAGCTCGAAGTACTCGGTCAGCCCGTGCTCGCCCAGCTCACGCCCGACTCCGGACGCCCGGTACCCGCCGAACGGCGCCCGGACGTTGAACCGGCCTCCGTTCACCGCCACCTGGCCGGTGCGCAGGCGGCGGGCCACCGCGACCGCCCGATCCTGGTCGGCAGACCACACGCCCCCGGCCAGCCCGTACTCCGAGTCGTTCGCGATCCGTACCGCCTCGTCCTCGCTGTCCGCCGGGAGCACGGCCAGCACCGGCCCGAAGATCTCCTCGCGGGCGATCACCATGTCGGGCGTGACCTCCGAGAACACGGTGGGCCGGACGTAGAACCCGCGATCCAGGCCGTCCGGCGGGTCCTGGCCGCCGGTGACCAGCGTCGCGCTCTCGGCGCTGCCCTGCCCGATGTAGTCCCGGATGGTCTGCCGCTGGCCCGCGGTCACCACCGGGCCGAGGTCGGTACCGGCGTCGAGCGGGTCGCCGACGTGCATGGCCCCGATCAGCTCGGCCAGCCCTTCCTCCACCTCCGGTAGCAGCGAGCGCGGCACGATCAGCCGGGTGAGCGCGGAACACGTCTGGCCGTTGTTGACGAAGCAGCTGCGCACCGCCACCGGCAGCGCGGCGGCCAGGTCGGTGTCGTGGAGCAGGATGAACGGCGACTTGCCGCCCAGCTCCAGCGTCACCCGCTTGACCGTCTTCGCGGCGGCCTGCGCGACCTGGATCCCGGCCTGCGTCGAGCCGGTGATGCTCACCATGTCGACGTCCGGGTGCGCGGCGAGCATCTCGCCGATCTGACCGCCCGGACCGCTGATCACGTTCACCGTGCCGGGCGGCAGCCCGAGGCCGTCGATGACCTCAGCCAGTGCGAAGGCCGCGAGCGGCGCGGCGCTGGCCGGCTTCAGCACGATGGTGCAACCGGCCGCCAGCGCGGGCGCGAGCTTGGCCGCGAGCTGGTATAGCGGGTAGTTCCACGGCGTGATCGCGGCGACCACGCCGGCCGGCTGCCGAACCAGCAGCGAGGTGCCGATGCGGGTCTCCAGCGGGAAGTCAAGAGCGATGTCGGCCATCGATCGGAACACGTCCACGGCCAGGCCGACCTGCACCCGGCGCGAGGTGGCGATCGGGGTTCCCACCTCGCGGCTCATCATCTCGGCGAGTTGCTCGACACGCGCTTCCAGTCCGTCGGCTAGCGCCCGGAGCGCGGTCGCGCGGTCCGCGATGGAGGTCCGCGACCACGCCGGGAACGCCGCGCGGGCTGCCGCCACCGCCCGCTCGACGTCGGCCGGGCCGCCGCGTGGCACGCGGCCCATGGTCTCCTCGGTCCGGCTGTCGATCACGTCGATGTCGCCCTCGCCGGTCGGCTGGACCCACCGGCCGCCGATGTAGAGCTCCTTGCGAACGTCCACCGCGAAACCTCCTGTCTATATGACAGTATCTACAGTATGAGTTCATAAAGTAAGCGGGAGCCTCCATGCAGATCGGCCTATGCCTGCCCCAGCTCGGCGGCCACGTCAATCGTGATGGCCTGCGTGCCTTCTGCGAACAGGCGGAGGAGGTCGGCTACGGGAGCCTGTGGGTGCAGGAGCATATCTTCTACCCACTGCATCCGGTCTCTGGTTACTCGGCCCGTCCCGGCCTCAAGGTTCCGGACGCCTACCGGAGTACGCTGTCCGCGCTCGAGACGCTGACCGCCGCGGCGGCCTGGACCATCCGGCCGGTGGTCGGGACGAGCATCCTGGTGGCCGGTCTGCACCGGCCGGTCGCGCTGGCCCAGCAGCTGTCCACCATCGACCTGCTGTCCGGCGGCCGGCTGGTGGCCGGCTTCAGCGTCGGCTGGTCTGACGAGGAGCACCAGGTCATGGACGTAGACCCGCGGACTCGCGGCGCCCGCTGCGACGAGCTGGTCGACGCACTGCTCGCCTGCTGGGGACCAGACCCGGTGACGTTCAGCGGCCGCTTCTTTACCATCCCCGAGGCCGAGATCCGCCCCAAGCCGGTGCAGCAGCCCCGGCCCCGGCTGCTGTCCGGGATGCGCTCGCCGGCCGGGCTGCGGCGCACCGCGGAGAAGTTTGACATCTGGAACCCCGCCTCTGGCCCGCTAGAGCAGCACCTGGAGATGTTCGGCCAGCTCAGCCAGTTGCGCCCGCCCGGAAGAAAACCGCTCGAGCTGTACCGCCGGCTGTTCACCACGCCGCCGGTTCAGGTCGCGAACCTGCGCCCGCTCAGCGTGGACGAACTCTGCGCCGAGGTGGCCCAATCGAAGGCCGCTGGCGTCGACGCGGTGATCATCGACACCAACTTCGACCCGACGCTGGACACACCGGAGCGCTGGGCCGAGGTACCGCGGACCCTTGCCCCGCTGCTGGAGGCCGCCCGGTGAAAGGCGATCGAGACGTCGACGTGCTCGTGCTCGGGTCGGGCGCAGCCGGCCTGACCGCCGCGCTTTCCGCCCGTCAGAACGCTGCCGCCAGCGTTCTGATCGCCGAGGCAGAGGGCCTGGTCGGCGGGTCGTCGCGGCTGTCCGGCGGACTGACCATGGGCGCGGGCACACGGTACCAGCAGGCGTTGGGCATCACCGATGACGCGGACGCGCTGTTCTACGACTACATGACCCTCAACCACTGGGACGTCGAGGCTGGAGTGGCCCGGCGGCTAGCCGACCTGTCCGGCCCGACCGTGGAGTGGCTCGGTGACCTCGGCGTCGAATACTACGACCAGCTCGTGTACGGCGGGGACGAGCGCGCGCCCCGGGTGCACGTGCCGGTCGGCCGCGGCCAAGCGGTTGTCGACGTCCTGCACAGCGCGTGCCGCGCGGCCGGCGTCGAGGTTGCGCTGGGGCAGCGGGTCGACCGGCTCCTGGTCGAGGACGGCGCGGTGGTCGGCGTGGCCGTGGGGGACGACACGATCACGGCCGGCGCGGTGGTGCTGGCCACCGGAGGTTTCGGCAACGATCCGGCCAAGCTGGCCGAGTTCTACCCGTCGGCCGCCGCGACCGGCTGGGCCTGGTACATCGGGGCGGACGGGTCCCGCGGGGACACGCTCGATCTCGCCCGCCAGGTCAGCGCGCAGATCACCGGTCATGACCGCGGGCTCCGGCTGCTGCACGCGAACTTCGCCCGCATCTACGAGGCGTACCTGCCGGGCTGGATCATCATCGTCAACTGCGAGGGGCGACGCTTCTTCAACGAGACCGCACCGTACGGCATCACCGACGGGCTGCTGCGGGGACAGGGCAACGTGGCCTACGCGGTATTCGACTCGGCCGCGCTCGCCGCAGCCACCGCCGCCGGAGTGGCCCGGTACAAGCAGCAGATCCCCGGCTCGACCAAGAAGCAGAGTCCGCACTGGAACGAGGACGTGATCCGGCAGATGGTCGCGGCCGGCCAGGTGCGCTTGGCGGATACCGCCGCGGCGCTCGCCGTCGCCCTAGGCCTGCCCGCCGACGAGCTCACCGGCACGGTGGACCGGTACAACGCGCAGGTCGCCGCGGGCGAGGATGCCGATTACCTCAAGGACGCCGACTTCCTCGAGCCGATCGCGACCCCGCCGTTCTATGGCGCGGAACTGCGCCCGGCTACCGTCTGCCACACCGGCTGCGGTCCGCGGATCGACCGAGACACCCGGGTGCTCGACCACACCGGGCGGCCCATTCCCGGCCTGTTCGCCGCCGGGGAGTGCGTCGGCGGGATCATCGGCCCCGCCTACGTCGGCAGCGGGAACTCCTACGCTAGCTGCGTGGTCTTCGGCCGGATCGCCGGGAAATCGGCCGCCACGGCGGCGCGGGCCTGACCCGCGCCCGCCGCGGGACGCGCAGCCGGGTCGCCCAGCCGGGTCGGCTTACCGGTACCCACGGAAGAACTCAGCCAGGTCAGCGACGAACAGCCTCGGTTCCTCTAGCGACGGGAAGTGGCCGCCGGCCGGCATCTGGGTCCAGTGCGTGATGGTGTACAGCCGCTCCGCCCACGACCTGGGTACCCGGCGCACGTCGCGAGGGTAGATGGCGCAGCCGGTCGGGACCTGCACGCGGGATGGCCGGGGGAAGGTCCGCTTCTGCTCGGCCCATTCCGCGTAGAGCCGGGCGGCGGATGCGATCGTCCCGGTCAGCCAGTACGTGGTCACGTTAGCCAGCAGCTCGTCCTTGGTGAAGCGGCGCTCGACGTCGCCGCCGCAGTCGCTGAACGACCGGAACATCTCGACCAGCCACGCGGCCAGCCCGGCGGGGGAGTCGTTGAGGGCGAACGCCAGCGTATGCGGCCGGGTGGTGTTCAGCGGCAGGTGGATGACGGTCCCCGCGGCCTGGTGAGCGGCCCAGTCGCGCAGGCCCTGACGCTCGCCGTCGCTGAGCCCGGCTTCGGGGTCCGCAGACCCTTCCGGCGGCTCGCCCGCCGGCATCGTCAGGTACAGCGCGCACACGCCCCCGCCCGCCCCGGACCGGACCAGATCGGTGGTGATGATTGCGCCCCAGTCCCCGCCCGCGGCCCCGTACCGCTGGTAACCCAGCCGCTGCATGAGCAGCCCGAACGCGGCGGAGATGCGTCGCACGTTCCAGCCCGGTCCGGCCGTGGGTCCGGAGAATCCGTACCCGGGGATTGACGGGCAGACGACGTGGAACGCATCGCCAGCCGAGCCCCCGAACCGCACCGGGTCGCGCAGCGGCTCGATGACCTTCTCGAACTCGAACACCGACCCTGGCCAGCCGTGCACGAGCAGCAGCGGCAGCGCTCCCGGCTCCGGCGACCGGGCGTGGATGGCGTGGATCCGCTGGCCGTCGACGTCCGTCGCCACCTGGCCGAACGAGTTCAGCCGCGCTTCGCAGGCCCGCCAGTCAAAGTCCTCCTGCCAGTACCGGCACAGTTCTTCCAGGTAGCTGCGGCTGGTCCCGTACGCCCAGCCGGAGCCGGGGAACTCATCCAGCCACCGGGTCCGGGCCAGCCGCTCGCGCAGGTCGTCCAGCTCGCCCTGGGCGACATGCAGCTCGAACCGCGCGATCCCGGCAGGCACGATGCAATCCTCAGCGCCGCCGGAAGCCGGTCACCTGGCCGTCGGCGTCGAACCCGAACAGCGCCACGCCGTCCGCATCGATCACCAGCCGGTCGGCGCCGTCGGTACCCAGCGCCACCTTGATCTTCTGCGTACTCCACTTGGTGATGTCCAGGCTCAGCGAGGCCAGCTCGGCCGAGCCGAACCACGCCCGGGCCTGCCCCACCACGACGTCGGTCAGCATGTCCGGGCGGGTGATGAACGCGTCGGTCACGCGCAGCGCCACCTTGGCCCGCTCCGGCAGGTCGCTGCGCTCGTAGAAGTCGACCTTGGCCGTCATGGCCTCGTCCACCCCGGCCGTGCGCGCGTCGGCCAGCCGCAGCGTCTGGCAGATCCGGCAGTGGTGGGTCCGCGCGCACCGCAGCCGGACCAGTTCGGTGGTCACCGGATCGAGCGCGCTGCCCCGCACCACCGCCGCCTGGTATCCATCAAGCGAAGCATCCACCGGAGCAAGCGAGTTAACCGGACCCGGGGCATCATCCAGCAGTCGGGCCGCGACCAGCTGCAGCCGCTGGGTGAACTCGACCAAGTAGATCGCCGTCACCAACTCCCGCGCGGCGTCCGCGCCGAACCGACCGGTCAGCTCCGCGCGCATGTCCTCGGTCGTCCCGCCGACGTCAATCACGAACTGCTCGGCAAGGGATACCACGTCCCGTTCGGCCGAAGAGAAAAGCGGTGAATAGGGGTAGTCAGGCAGCGCGGCGATCTTGGCCTCAACCCCGGTGTCCGCGAGCGCACACCGCACCCGGGCCGCGGCCGGGTTCCCGATGAGCTGCGCCACCCGCACCCTGACCAGCTCGAGCAGTACCGGGTCGCCGCCCCGCCAGACCCGCTCGTTCAGCGCGGTCAGCAGCCCGCAGGCCTCGGGGCGGAGCTGCCACAGTCCCCCGGGCAGCGCCCAGACCTGCTCCGCTACCGTTGAGTCGCTCATTGTCCTCCCCGGTCCTCGCTGCCCTGCCGGAACAGCTGCGCCTCGATCGGCATGCTCGCGCCGAGCGGTTCGGTTCGGGTCCACTCGTGCACGCAGACCCGGCGCACGATGGCCCACCGCCCGTCCCGGCATTCGTACTCATCCAGGTAACGGCCCCACCAGGTGTCCAGCAGCCGGCCGCCGTCGGCGGCGCGCAGCAGGTAGGTGACGTTGTAGACCTCGCCTGTGGCGTGGCTGTCGTCCGCGATGTCGATCGCGTGATTCAGCACGCAGTGCATGGTCGCCTCGTAGCGGCGGTGGGACTGCATCACCCGCGCGCACAGGTCCTCCGCCGACCCGACGAAGACGCCGTGGTCGTCGGTGGCGCCGTCGTGGTAGGCGCTGAGCATCAGCCCGGCATCCAGGCGGTCGACCCCGCGGCAGTAGCGCAGCGCGGCCTGCCGGATGGCCTCCGCGGCGGCCGCCGCCCCGGCGGGCTCCACCTAACGCTCGGAGGGCATGTCGAGGACCCGGCTGATCCGGTGGTGGCTTGACGGCCGGGGCGCCGCGACCCAGACGCACAGCTCCGGGTCGGCCTCGAACAACGTACCTTCCACGTACCGGCCGCTCGGCGTGAACCGGCCCCACCGGGTCCCCATGGTGACATGCACGGTGCCGTCCCCGTTGTCGACGTAGTAGGCGTTCGGGTTGAGCGGGTGCCTGATGGAGCCAGGCCGTGGGCCTGCCCCGTTAGTGCCGTCGGCTACGTGCCGATCCACCTGGTCAGAAGGTCGTGCCGCCACGTGATCATGCCTTCCTGGAATTTCGACGCAGTGACGTACTGGCGCCGCGTTGTCTCCAGGCCGCGCTGTACCGCCTCCATGTTGAACGTGTCCTGCTCCATGACCAGGCCGAGCGTCTGCAGCTCCGGCGCGTTCGTCCACGGCTCGGCGAAGTCGAGCTCGGTGATCTGCGCGCTGGGCGGCCGCTCCCCCCGGTACGGCGTCAGGAACATCACCTCGAAGATCGACTCGTTGTGCCGGTCGCCGTTGGGCCGGAACCGGTACACGATCCGGTTGTAGCCGCCCCAGGGATGCAGGTTCGGGAACACGGCGTAGTTCCAGTGATCGACGAGCTCGCAGTCGCTGATGTCGTCCGCCTCGTCGCCGAGCACCTGGCGCCAGCGCTCCCGGCCGGCCTCGGCCATCGCGTCCCGGGCCGTGCTGCGCTGCGAGAACGGGATGGGCAGGTCCTCGCCCTCGCGTACGTCGAGCATGCGCTTGAGGATGTCCGCCTCGAGCGCGTCGCCAGGCAGGTCCTCGATCGGCGTCCCGGACGGGCTGATCTGCCGCGAGTAGTTGCCGTAGACGTCCACGGCGGCGTTGGCGTCGCCCACGTACGGCGCCGACTGGGGATGCGTCGCGCCCAGGTGCAGCCCCTCGTCGAACGCCTCCTGCGCGATCTTCCAGTTGCACCGGATCTTCTTGGCCACGTGCGCCTGCAGGTAGCGGTGCTCGAAGTCCCAGCGAGCGAAGTGGCCGGGCAGCGTGCCCAGGAACGTCTCGAACGGCTCGGCGTCCGGGTCAGGGTTGATGAACACGAACCCGCCCCACAGGCCGACCTTGGCCTCGGGCAGCCGCCAGTCGTCGCGGTTCGCCTCGATGTCCGGGAACTCCGACGGTGCCGGCGTGTACCGCAGGCTGCCGTCCAGCCGCCAGGTGAAGCCGTGGAAGCTGCACCGGAACTCGCTGCACCGCCCGTCATAGTCCTTCAGCGCCCGGCCGCGGTGCAGGCAGGCGTTGACGTACGCCTTGATCCCGTTTCGGGTCCGGACCACGAGGTAGGAGTCGCCGGCGATGTCGTAGATGACGTAGCTGCCGACGTCCGGAATGTTCTCCTCGCGGCAGGCCATCTGCCAGACCTTGCGCCACAGCCGCGCGCGCTCGAGCTCGTGCCACTCGCGACTGGTGTACCTGGTTACCGGAATCTGTGTGCTATGCGGTTCGTAGATGAAGCGCTCGCGCAGGTACTCGGGAGGCGGATGCGGGTCGTCCAGGACGAGGTCGTACCAGAGTGTGGTCCGCTTGGGGCGCTCTTCCACGCGAGGCGCGGTCGTCATACGCATGCCTCCATCGCGCGACTTTCTTTAGACAGACTCAATATACAAAGATACTATCTGCACTGTCGAGCATAAACTTCGCCCTTCAACCACCCCGCGCTCGGGGGCGCCGCTGACCTGATCGTGAGGTGATCTATGGCCGCCAATCCCGCCGAGCCGCCGGGTCCGGCCGGGCCTCTTGGCTACACCTTGTGGGCGGGCACCGTCGGCTTCACCTCGCCGCTGGCCGAGCGCTTCGCCGCCGCCGCGGCGACCGGCTGCCGGCAAGCCACGCTCAGCCCGCCGGATGTGCTCCGCGCCGCCGCGGACGGGATGACCGCCGCCGAGATCGGGCGGCAGGCCCGGGACCTCGGCCTGGACCTCGTCATCGATCCGGTCATGAACTGGTATCCCGACCGCGAGCCGTCCCCGTCGCGGTTCGCCGGCGTCAGCACCGATGACGCGCTGCGGATGTGCGAGGAGCTGGGCGTCACCTCGCTGTCGGCGATCGCCACCGCCAGCAGCGACGTGCCGGTGCCCGAACTGGCCGGGTACTTCGGCCGGGTCTGCGACCGCGCGGCCGCCTTCGGCGCCCAGGTCCACCTGGAGTTCATCCCGTTTACCATCGTCCGCACCCTGCGGATCGCCTGGGACCTGGTCCGCGCCGCCGACCGCCCCAACGGCGGGCTGGTCTTCGACACCTGGCACTTCTTCCGCGGCGAGCCGCAGTTCGACGTCCTCGGAACCGTCCCCGGCGACCGGATCTTCCAAGTCCAGCTCGACGACGCGCCCGCCGTGCCGCACGGCTCCCTCCGCGAGGAAACCTCACACCGCCTGCTCCCCGGCGACGGCGCCCTGGACCTGACCGCCGCCGTCCGGGCGCTGCACCGGATCGGCGCGCTGCGCTGGGTCGGCCCCGAGGTGATCAGCCCCGACCTGGCCGCTCTCCCGGTCCTGGACGCCGCCGCCCTGGCCCTAGACCGGACCAGGGCGTTCCTCACCGTCGCCCTGGCGGGCTCCTGACCGCTGCGTGCCGGCCCGCCAGGTAGCCGAAGACCAGCCCGGGCCCACGCCGGCCGAGGCGTGCGTGTTCCACCGGGCCACGGTGGCCCGCAGCGCACCGCCCCGGCCGCCCCGCACCACCACGTCGTAATGGGCCGCCGGTCCCGCCATCGTGCCTCCTTGCCAGCAAGCCGAAGCTCTACCGCGCCAGGTAGCCGCCGTCCACGGAGAGTACGTGGCCCATCGTGTACGTCGATGCGTCCGAGCACAGCCAGAGCACCGCCTTGGCGATCTCGGCGGGCTGCCCGAACCGGCCGATCAGGCTCAGCCGGGCCAGCACGTCCGCCTCGGCAGATCCGCGGGCCGCCATCGCCCCGCGCAGCATGGGCGTGTCGATCGCGCCCGGGGCTACCGCGTTGATCCGGATGCCCGACCCCGCGTACTCGATCGCGGCCGTCTTGGTCATCCCGACCACCCCGTGCTTGGTCGCGGTGTACACCGACTGCTTCGGCAGCGGGCGGAAGGAGTTCGTAGAGGCGATGTTGACGATCGCCCCGCCGCCCCGCTCGAGCATGGCCCGGATCTCGTACTTCAGGCAGAGGAAGATCGACTTGAGGTTGACCGCCATGAGCCGGTCGAAGGTGGCCTCGTCGCAGTCGGCCAGCAACGTCGTCTCGGTCTCGATCGCGGCCGCGTTGCAGGCGCAATCCAGACCGCCGAAGTTCGCCACGGCGGCCGCGACGGCCGCTTCCACGTCCCGGGACAACGACACGTCGGTGCGCACGAAGACCGCCTCGCCCCCGTCCCGTTTGATCTTTTCGACGGTCTCCTCACCCCCGTCGGCGGCGATGTCGGCCGCGACCACCTGCGCGCCGGCCGCGGCGAACGCCTGGGCTGTGGCCCGGCCCATCCCGCCGGCCGCCCCGGTGACCAGCGCGACCTTGCCGTCAAAGGTCCCGCTCATGATCCCGCCTCCGCCGCGTGCTGGCCCGCCAGGTAACCGAACACCACGGCCGGCCCCAGCGTCCCGCCGGCCCCGCCATAGGTCATGCCCATGGCCGAGGCCATGGCGTTCCCGGCTGCGTACAACCCCGGGATCGGCTGACCATCGACGTCCATGACCTGCCCGTTCCCGTCAGTGCGCGGCCCGCCCTTGGTGCCCAGCACGCCCGAGTACACCTGCACCGCGTAGAACGGCGGGCTGTCCAGCGGGCCCAACGTCGCCGCTGGACCCGGACCGAACGCCGGGTCACCCCACCAGCGGTCATGCACGCTGTTCCCCCGCCCGAAATCGGAATCCTCCCCCCGCGCGGACTGCTCGTTCCACCGGGCCACGGTCTCCTCCAGCGCCGAAGCCGGGACGCCGATGGCTGAGGCAAGCGCCTCCACGGACCGCGCCTCGGTCATCCAGTCCGGCGTGGCGCCCTCACCGCGATAGCCCGCCAGCCCGTACCGGGTCAGGTAGTGCCGGTCGAAGACCATCCACGCGGGATGGTTGACGTAGTCGAAACTGCTCACGTCGATGACGTGGAAGGCGGCGCCCAGCGCGTTGTAGTTCGCTGCCTCGTTGGTGAACCGGCGTCCCCGCCGGTTGACCATGATGCAGTGCGGGCGGGTGCGCTCGCCGTTGACCTGCCAGGCAGCCATCCGGCCGCCCACCGGGACGTCGATCGTGGCCACCCACCACCCCTCGCGCATGTTGCCCAGGGCCGCGCCCACCCGCATGGCCATCTTCAGGCCGTCGCCGGTGTTGGTCGGGACGGACGCGGAGCGCACCAGCGGGCCGCGGATGAACGCCCGGACGAGCTCCGGGTCCCACTCGAAGCCGCCGGTCGCGATGATCACCCCGCGCGCGGCGCCCACCTCGACGGGACCGTCCGCGGTCTCGAGCCGGACCCCGCTGATCCGCCGCCCGTCCCGCAGCAGCTCGACCGCGCGCATGCCGGTGCGCGGCTCGACGCCGCGGTCCAGGCAGCCCTTGAGCAGCGCCCCGATCAGGCCCTGCCCGGCCCCGCGCTCGTCGCGGATCTTGCGCCGCTCTAGCTCCGAGGGGTCGACGCCCTGCGGGGCCCCGCGGCCCAGGCTGGTCTCGCTCATCATGATGTTCCCGGACAGCTGCGGCCCCACCGTGACCCGGTCCTGCCACTCGCCGAGCGAGACGAACGGGAACAGCGGGCACTCCATCGACCGGCCTCCGCCCGGCTTGGCCCCGGGGTGCTCGGGATGGTAGTCGGGGAAGTCCTTGATGATCTGGAACGTGACCGGGGTGTTCTGCTCCAGCCAGGTCACCACCTCTGGCCCGGCGTCGATCAGCGCCGCTGCCAGGTCCTCGTCGATGAGCCCGTTGGACAGCGACCGGAAGTAGGTCAGCACCTCCTCCCGGCTGTCCTCGATGCCGAGCTCGGCCATGTGCGGGTTCATCGGGATCCACACCATGCCGCCGGACCAGGCGCTGGTCCCGCCGACCGTGTCGGCCTTCTCGAACAGCCCGACGCTGGCGCCTCCGGCCGACGCCCGGATCGCGGCGGTCAGCGCCGCCGCGCCGGTGCCCAGGACGATGACATCGAACGTTTCCACTTGGACTCCTTCGCCCTCAACTGCCGGAGTTTTTATTCAATCACTACATAAAGAACCTAGCCACGGCCGGCCACGGTCTCTAGCATCGATTTCAATCCTTCACGCGACGTCGCAGGAGGCACCGTGACCGACGAACCCCGGCTGCAGAAGTTCCTGAACCACGTGGCGGGCGACCGCGGCGGCACGGTCACCGTGTTCCGGCCGATCAGCGGCGGCTATAGCCGCCTGTCCGCACTGGCCACCGTGCGCTGGGCCGACGGGTCCGAGGAGTCCTTCGTACTGCGGTCGGATCCGCCGCCGGACACCGGGGTCTTCGACAGCGACCGGGACTGCGAGTGGCGGTTGCTGGAAGCGATCTCAGGAAAGCTGCCCATCCACACGCCCAGGCCCCGGTGGTACGACCCGACCGGGCAGCACCTCGGGGCCAAGTGCTTCATCGTCGACTTCTTCCAGGGCCGGCCGCTGTCCGACATCGCCCAGGAGCCCGACCAGCTGTCGCGCGCCGCGGAGATCTACGTCGACACCTTGGCCGAGGTACACCGGACCCCGCTCGACGTGCTGCCGCCCGCCCTGGAGCGGCCCGCGGACTGGGAGAGCTACATTGAGGGCCTGGTCGAGCACCTCAGCCGGCTCGATCGCGACATCGCGGACAGCAACCCCGCCCTGCATTTCGTGGCGGCTCAGCTGGCCGCGCACCGGCCGCCCCCGGTCCCGCTCACGTTCGTGCACGGCGACGCGCAGCCCGCCAACATCCTGGTACCGGACGAGGGCCCGGTGCTGATGATCGACTGGGAGTTCGCGCGTATCGGCGACCCGCGCGAGGATCTCGGCTACTACAGCCACCTGCCCGTCCCGCCGAACCTGTACGAGGCCGATCCGCCCGGCTTCTTGGCCCGCTACCGCGAGCGCACCGGCTTGACCGAGGAACAGGTCAACGAGGACACCGTCTCCTATTTTTATGTCCTAGGCATGGCCCGCCTGCTGGGCCAGATGTTCGACGCCACTGACGCCCTGGCCCGCGGTCAGTCGCGCGGCGTGATGGCCACCTACATGATGAACGGCATCTCGGCCACGACCACCGCCTTCGTCGAAGTCGCCAGGCAACTGGCCCACTGAGGGAGCAGAAATGCTATCGAGGCCCACCACCGAGCAGATCCTGCTGGACTGCTGCCGCGAGCTCATGACCAACGTCCTCCCGTCTCTGACCGACGCGACCGCCCAGGTCTCGGTGATCATGGTAGAGACGGTCCTACGGAACACCGCCGTCCGCGCCGCCCACGAGGTGGCCTGGATGCGCGACGAGACCGCCGAGATCGAGGCCTACGCGCAAGCAGTCGCCGGCCAGGCCCCCGGAACCGCATCACTCGAAACAGCAATGACCGCGCTGGCCAGCGCGCCACGCGACAGCCTGCACCTAGACGACGTGGTGGAGACCTACTGCCGGGCGGGCAACGCCCTATCCGCCGCCCTCGAAACCGCCGTAGCCAGCGGCCTAGCCCCCCTGATCCAGCGCGGCGAGGAAATCCTGGACGTCCGCTCCGGCCACGAAACCGACGTCATGGCCGGCTGGACTCCGACCGGCCGATGAATTCACTCCACCCGGGGATACACGCGAACCGGTAGCTCGGAGATGCCGCGCAGGAAGAACGACGGGAGGTACCGGACCTTGGCCGGATCCACGGCCTCGATCCGGTCGACGCGCTGGGCCAGCTCGTGCAGCACGGCGGTCGCCTCCATCCGGGCCAGCACGTTGCCCAGGCAGGCGTGGATGCCCTGGCCGAAGCTCAGGTGATGCCGGACGTTGCGGCGGTCGGGGTTGAACTCATCCGGCGACTCGAAGACGGTCTCGTCCCGGTTCGCCGAGATGAACGACAAGAACACCACCGCTCCCTCGGGTAGCGCCACCCCGCCCAGGGTCACCGGCCGGGTGACCCGGCGGAACATCCCCTGCGCCGGACTGGCCAGGCGCAGCCCCTCCTCGACCATGACCGGCGCCCGGGCCGGGTCGGCGTGCAGCCGGTGCCATTGCCCGGGCTGGTCGCTGAGCCGCAGCATCATGTCGGTGATCAGCTTGGTGGTCGTCTCGTTGCCGGCCACCATCAGTTCCCGGACGAACCAGACCAGCTCGGCGTTACTCAGCGCGCCCTCGTCGGGATCGGGCTGGACCAGCACGCTGAGCATGTCGTCGCGCGGCGTCGCCCGCCGCTGGTCCAGCTCGGCCGAGATCCGGCGCTGGTACTCGATCATGTCGCGTTCGGTCTGGAGCCAGCGCTCCGGCGCCAGCGGCTGGGCGCCGAGCGAGGCGGTCGCGGCGTCGGACCAGCGCCCGATGTCCTCGTGCCACGAATCGGGCAGGCCGAGGATGCGGGAAATCGCGTAGACCGGCACCGGCCAGGCCAGCGCCCGGACGATGTCCACCGTGCCCGGTGCGGGCAGCGCCGCCACCAGTTCCCGGCTGGCCTTGGTGATGATCGGGTCCATCCAGGCCAGCGCGCGAGGGATGAACGCCCGCTGGACCAGCTTGCGGTACCGGGTGTGCCGGGGCGGATCGCTCAGCCCCAGCGCCGACTGGTACGCGAACCCCTGTGCCCGGATGCTCGCGATCTCCGCCGCGATCTCCGGCGGCGGCTCGGTGCGCCGCGACGAGGTCACCGAGTTCGCGTACGTTACCGGGTCGTGCAGCACCTCGCGTACCAGGGCATGGGTCGTGATCAGGTAAAAGCCGTGGTCCGGCACCTGGTAGACCGGCGCCGTGGCCCGCAGCGCCGCGTACGCCGCGAACGGGTTCTGCTGGAACTCGTCGGAGTACGGGTCAATCTGCAGCGGGCGCACCGCGTCAGCCCTCCAGCACGGTCACCGTCCCGGACGAGCCGTCCACTTCGAGCAGCGTCCCGTCCGGGATGCGCTTGGTCGCCTCGACCACCCCCGCCGCGCACGGGATACCCAGCTCCCGGCTGACGATCATGGCGTGGCTGCCCATGGCGCCGACGTCGACCACCACGCCGGCCGCCACCATGAACAGCGGAGTCCACGACGGGTCGGTCTGCGGCGCGATCAAGATCTCGCCCGGCTCGAACGCGGCGATCTGGCCCGTGTCGGTGACCACGCGGGCGCGGCCGCGGGCCACGCCCGCCGAGGCCGGCGCGCCCGTCAGCACGTCGCCGGGCTTGACCGTCGTCACCTGGCGCCCGCCCTTGCGCGGCAGGTCGGCCAGGGGCGTCATCGGCTCTCCGGCGACCACGAACGTCGGCGGCTCGACCTCGAACAGCTGTCGCCACTGCCGCTCGCGTTCGCGCAGCGTGTCCGCGATGTCGGCGGCGTGCGTGGCCAGCAGGTCAAGCTCGGGCTCCAGGGCCATGAAGACCTGCTGCGGATGGTCGAGCTCGCCCCGCGCGGTCAGCCGCCGGCCGAGCTCGAACAGCGGCGCCCGCACCTCGTGCAGGACCTTGACCGCGCTGGTCTTGCCCCGCTCCCGCCAGGCGCCGAACCGCCGGGCCGACGCGATGGCCAGGTGCAGCGACTGCACCGCCTCCTCGTTCGGCCCGAGGATCTTCAGCGCCTCCTGCAGCGCCGCCGCCGCGTCGTCGGCGCGCTCCTCCCGGCGCAGGCCGGGGGAGGCAGAATCGTCCAGCTGCCGGAGCCGGCCGATCAGCGCCAGCGGCAGCTCCGGCTTGGTCTCCCAGGTGTGCACGCCGATGTCCCACTCACTCGGCCCGCGGTAGCCGAACTCGCGCACGAACGCGTCGAAGCGGATGGCGAAGTCCGGGTGGTCGGTGCGCAGCCGGTCCAGCAGCCCCTCCTCGCCCTGGTCGAAGGCGGCGGTCAGCCGGGCGTCCGCGCGCACCGCTCGGGACAGGTCCCACAGCGCGAAGGACGGCAGGGCCGAGTCGACGTCGCCGGCGTGGCCGATCAGCCGGACGGTCAGGGTCGGATCCGCGGCGCCGACCAGTGAGCTGATCACCCCGGGGCCCATCGCCGCCTGGTTGCTCGCGATCACGTAGCCGCGGCCCCACATGATCCGCTGCAGCGGCGCCGCCCGGCGGGCCAGCGTGATCAGTACCTCGTCCGAGGCGGTGTGCAGATCCGGCCGCTCGGCCCGCATCCGGTCGGCGAGTTCGCGCTCCTCCTCAAGCTCGGGAAACGTGGTGGCGGTCAGCGTCCACCCCACCCGTTCCGCGACGTTGGCCGCCAGCTCCTCGTTCATGTCGGTCGGGCTCGGCGTGTGCCGCGGCGGGTTGGGGTGCGCGAAGAACGCCGCGTCGATGGCGTCCGCGCCGATGCCGGCCCGGATCCCGGTGATTCGCACGTACGTCTGGTCGACGTACAGGTAGCCGTAGAAGAACCCAGCCACCGGCGGATAGGGGTCAGGCGACATCTCCTCGGGCGTGAAATACCGCAGCCGCACGTTCCCGACCGCCCAGGCGGGCAGGACCTCGGGAATCCATACCAGGCTCGCGCCGAGCGGGGTGATCGGATCCGCCATCACGTCGTTGGCGTTGAGCCGGGTGTACACGGGGTATCTCGTGCTCGGAACGGTGTCGATGATCCAGTTGAGGTCGGTCACGGTACCTCCGCGCGGCGCGGTAGTCGGGCTGGTTTTCAGTAAGCCTGGTCAGGTTGCGCCTATCGCGCAATACTGCGGTTACTTTAGCGATTCCCTAGTTACAAAGGAACAGTCATGGCTGAGGAGTTCATCATCGCGGGCTGGATGGATTACGGGCCGCACCGCGACCAGGTGCTGCACCACTTCGGGGTGTGCGCCGCGGCCAGCCGCGACGAGCCTGGCTGCCTGGACTACACGGTCTCCGCCGACCCGGAGCACCCCGGCCGAGTGGTGGTCTTCGAGCGGTGGGTCGGCCAGAACGACCTCGTCGAGCACTTCAAGCAGCCGCACATCGCCGCGTTCCGCGAGGCGATCAAGCCCTACCCGCGGTCCGGGCGCAGCATGCGCCGGTACTTCGTGGCTCGCGGCGAGGAGTTCCAGTCCTCGTCGGTGGCCACCGGCTGAGCGGGTTTCTTGACTCAGAGACCAGTTTCCTCCGACGATACGAACAGCCCGATCGAAGGAGCACCCGTGACCGCTGCGATTCGCGCCCGGGCCGAGGCCGAGCCGGACGGCCTGGCGCTGGCCGATGATTCCGGGACGCGTACCTGGGCCGAGGTCGCGGCCGACCTGAACCAAGTGGCGGGAGCGCTGCTCGCAGCGGCGCCCGGATCCTCGGAGCGGGTCTCGGTGATCGGCGAGAACGCCATCCCGACCCTGGAGGCGCACGCCGCGGCGCTCACCGTGGGCGTCGGCACGGTAGCGACCTCCCGTCAGCTGCGGGCCGCCGAACTCGCCGACCAGTACGCGGACGCCGGCGTGGTCTGCGCGATCGCAGGCCCCGCCAGCCTGCCCGCGGTCCGCGAGGCCGCCGCCCAGGCCGGGCTGCGCACCATCGTCACCCACGGCGCCGAAGCACCGGACGACGCCCAGGCACCGGACGGCGTGCTGTCGTGGGCTGGCTGGTTGGCGTCCGCGCCGCCGGTGCCGCCGGACGCCGGGCAGCGGCCGCCGCGTCCGCTGCTTGTCTACACCTCAGGGACCACCGGCCGGGCCCGCGGCGCCGAGGTGCGCTGGACGGTGACCCTGCCCAGCACCGCGGCGGAGTACGTCGCGGCCATCACCGCCGAGTCGGGCTTCCCGCCGGGTCCGCACCTGGTGGTCGGGCCGATGCAGCACAACGCCCCGCTCACCTCGGTGCGGCACCTGCTGGCCGGCCAGCCGGTCATCATCTTGGGCCGGTTCGACGCCGAGGCCATCCTGCGCCTGATCGCCGAGCACGGTGTCACCTCCTCCGTCATGGTCCCCACCCACTTCCAGCGGCTGCTCGCGCTGCCCGCCGAGGTCCGTGACCGCTACGACGTGTCCAGCCTGCGGATGGTCAGCCAGACCGGCTCGGCCTGCCCGGCCGACACCAAACTGGCCATGATCAACTGGTTCGGGCCGATCCTGGTCGAGTCTTACGGCGGCAGCGAGAGCGGGACCCTGTGCCGGATCGACTCCACCGAGTGGCTCGCGCACCGCGGCTCGGTGGGGCGCCCCCGCGCGCCGTACGAGGTCGTGGTGACCGGCGATGACGGCTACGAACGACAAGCGGGCGAGGTGGGCGTGCTCGGCTTCCGGGCACCGGAGGGCCGGGGGCCGCGCTATCACGCCGACCCGGAGAAGACCAAGAAGGCCTACCTCGCTCCAGGGGTGTTCACCCTCGGCGACGTCGGCTACGTGGACCAGGACGGCTACGTGTACATCACCGACCGGATCGCGGACATGGTGGTGTCCGGCGGGGTGAACCTCTACCCGGCCGAGAGCGAGAAGGTGCTCATCACCCACCCGGCCGTGGCGGAGGTCGCGGTGATCGGCGTGCCGCATCCCGACCTGGGAGAGAGCCTGCTCGCCCTGGTCGTGCCGGCCGGTGACCCGCCTGACCCGGCGGGGTTGGAGGCCTGGTGCCGGGACCACCTCGCCCCCTATAAGGTGCCCCGCGCGTACGAGTTCCGGACCGAGCTGATCTACAACGCCATGGGCAAGCCGGACAAGAAGGCGATGCGCGCTCCGTACTGGAGCACCGAGCGCACCATCGCCGGCTAACCGGGGCGAAAAACGAAAGCAGACCGAGACGGAGACAACATGACGGGTACCGAAGCGATCGCGACGATCTTCGTACCCTACGGCCAGGGGCGCGGCCGAGGCCTAGACGCCACCGAACTGGGCGTCCACGGGGTGGAGCTGGACCGGCTGGTCGCGCTGGGGCTGCCGGTCGTGCCCGGGCTGACCGTGCCGGTCTCGCACGCCACGTCGCTGGCCCGGCCCGAGGTGGCGCAGGCCGCCATCGACCTGCTGCAGCAGGTGGTCGGCCGGCGCTTCGGTGACCCCGCTCATCCGGTGCTGATCCGCCTGCTGGCCAGCGCGCCGGTCGGCGGCGGGGTCCCTGCCGACCTGCCCGGGCTGGGCATCACCGCCACGTCGGCGCCGGCCCTGGACGAGATGGTCAGCACCTCGCAGGCCGTCTACGACGTGTACGCCGCGGCTATCCGCTACGTCGGCGAACACGCCGCGGGCATCCCGGGCGACGACTTCGCCGATGCCGAGTACGACGTGACCAGCCACGCCGAACGCGCCGGCAAGTTCCTGGCCCTGAGCGCCGCCGCGGGCTGCCCGTACCCAGACGACCCGGCCGGGCAGCTGGCCCAGGCGGCTCAGGCCACGCTGCGCCGCTGGGCCTCCCCGCGGGCCCGCCGCCAGCGCCGCGGCCAGGGCCTGCCCGACGACCTGCGGCTCGCCCTGCACGTCCAGGCCATCCGGGTCGGGCCGCCGGATCGGTGCGGGCACGGGGTGGCCGAGAGCCGTGACCCGGCCACCGGCGCGTTCGCGCCCACCGGCACGTTCCGCCGCAGCATCCGCCGCGGCACGGCGGACAGCCGGCCCGGCGAGCCGCTGGACAACCTGCCCGGCGGCTGGGACCTGCTGACCTCTGCGCTGCGCACCCTCGAGCTGCACCTGCGCGCCGCGGCCCAGGTCGAGTTCGAGATCCGTGACGCCGAGCTCGCCCTGCTCGCCGCGCGCAAGGTCGAGCGGCCGGCCCCGCGCACGGCGATCCGCCTGGCCGTCGATCTCGCCGAGGCGGGCATCATCGACGACGTGACCGCGGTCGGCTCGATCACCGCGCTCGACATCGAGACGCTCCTGCATCCTCAGCTCCAGCTGACCGGCGACGAGGTCGAGTTCGCCCGCGGCCTGCCCGCCGCGGCCGGCGCCGCAGTCGGGCGCATCGCGCTGAGCAGCGAGCAGGCCGTCGACTGGAACGAGAAGAGCGATCCGGTCATCCTCGTGGCCGAGGAGACCTCACCGGGCGACCTGCCCGGGATGCTGGCCGCCAAGGCGATCATCACCGTGCGCGGCGGCCTGGCCGCGCACGCGGCGGTGGTGGCCCGGGGCCTCGGGCGGCCCGCGGTCTGCGGCGCTACCGCGCTGCGGATTGACCGGGCCGCCGGGACCGTGACCAGCGCCGGCCAGTCACTGGCCGAGGGCGACCTGATCTCGGTCGACGGGAGCAGCGGGACCATCTACGCCGGCGCGGTGCACGTCGTCCCGCCGCGGCCCGGCGGCGATCTCGAAGCGCTGCTCCGCCGGGCCGATCAGGTAAGGCGGCTCGGGGTCCGGACCAACGCGGACAACGGCCGGGACGCCGCGCTGGCCATCCAGTACGGCGCGGAGGGCGTGGGCCTGTGCCGTACCGAGCACCAGTTCCTGGGCGAGCGGCTGCCGCTGGTGCGGCGGTACCTGCTCGCGACCGATCCCGCCGAGGAGGCCGCGGCCCTGGTTGAGCTGGCCGCGGCCCAGAAGGAGGACTTCCTCGACCTGCTCGCGGTGACCGGGAACCGGCCGGTGACCGTGCGGCTGCTCGACGCGCCGCTGCACGAGTTCCTGGGGGAGTCGGCGCACGAGGTGAACCCGATGCTAGGACTGCGCGGCGTCCGGCTGGCCCTGCTACGAACCGAGCTCTACCCGGCGCAGGCCCGGGCGCTGTTCAGCGCGTGGGTCGACGTCGCCGCCACCGGGGTCGAGCCTCAGCTCGAGGTGATGGTGCCGCTGGTAGCCCTGGCCGGGGAGCTGGCCTCGGCGGTGCAGAGCATCCACCGCGCCGCCGCCGAGGTCGAGGCGAGCACCGGGGTGACTGTGCCGTATACCGTGGGCACGATGGTCGAGACGCCGCGCGCCGCGCTGATCGCCGGCCAGCTGGCCCAGATCGCGCAGTTCATGTCCTTCGGGACCAACGACCTGACCCAGCTCACCTACGGGTTCTCCCGCGACGACGTGGAGGCGCAGCTGCTCACCGCGTACGTGGAGCGCCAGTTGCTGCCGGTCAGCCCGTTCGCCAGCCTCGACCCGGACGGCGTCGGCGAGCTGCTCAAGACGGCCGTCGCCGCCGCCCGCCGCGTGAACCCGGCGATCAAGCTCGGCATCTGCGGCGAGCACGGCGGCGACCCCGCCTCGATCGAACTGTGCGAGCGGCTCGGCCTGGACTACGTCTCCTGCTCGCCCTCACGCGTGCCCGGCGCCCGCCTCGCCGCCGCCCACGCCTTCGTCGCGGTCAGCGCTCAGCGAGCGACATGATCAGCGAGATGCACATCTCCTCGACCGCGGCCACCAGCGGCCCGCGGGCCACCCGGCTGATCGGACCCTCCAGGACCGTCGCCTGGGTGGTGAGGATGACGTCCAGCATGACCCGGATCGCCATGCTGTGCGCCGCGTGCTGCTCGCGGGCCTTGCGGGTACTACGCGAGGACCGAACGGCCGGCATGTAGTCATAGGCGCGCTGCAGGTGCCGCTCCTCCCACTCCTGGCGCAGCTCCAAGGCGTGCGGCGTGGGGCCCTCGGAGTAGCGCGCCACCAGCCGGGCCTCGTCCGGGTGCGTGCTCCAGAACTCCCAGCCTGCCGCGAGTACCTTGCGCAGGCCGTCGATATTGGGTGTATCGAAATCCGGGCGGGCCAGGAAAATCCGCTCGCTGAATCCGGCCATGGCGGCCCGCAGAGCCTGGGTGAAAAGCTCCTCTTTGCCGCCGAAGTGATAGTAGATCGCCGTCGGCGCGACCCCCGCGGCCCGCGCGATGTCTTCGATCCTGGCTTCTACGTACCCATCGCGGGAGAACGTCTTGGTCGCGGCTTCGATGATCTCCTTGCGCCGGGAGGGCCGGTGCGCAGGGCGCTTGTCTTCTCCGGGAGTCACGTTTGTCCTCGTAAGCGGTCAGGTAGTGTACATACTATGACGGTCGACGCCACCGCGCGGAAACCGGCCAATCGGCCGTCTCGCAGGCACCACCTGATCGACGCGGCCGTGGAGCTGTTCTCGCTCGAGCCATGGGAATTCATTACCGTAGCCGACATCGTGGAACGCGCGGGAATGACGCCTGCGACGTTCTATTATCACTTCTCCTCACGAGAGCAGTTGCTCGAGGAGATCGTTCAGGATTTCGCGCAGAAATGGATTGACATGGTCGAGCGGCTGCTGGCCGCCGCCGACACCCCGGACGCGCTGTGCGACGTGGCCGGGCAGCTGCTGGACGAGATCGACAACTCCGGGCCGGTGGCCAAGATCTTCTTCCTGAGCACGGAAAAGGAGCCGCTGCTCGCCGAGCGGATCCGGACCGACGCGCGCAAGCGGCTGATCCGGTCGGCGACCAAGGCCGTCCGCCGGCTCGATCCCCGCCGCGACCGGGCCCACGCGCACGTCAACGGAGTGGCGATGATCGTCCTGTACGAGATGGCCGCCCGCTCCCACCTCGGCCTCGCCGACGCGTACCGCACCCTCGGCCCGCGCCGCTTCCGCATCGAGCTGGCCAAGCTAAGCCGCGTCTCCACCGGCTTCGCCGAAACCCCCAATCCCCAGCCGTAACCAGCCCCCCAAAGCACCACTCAGCGTCAACGGAGCGGCACCCGTAGTGTGACCTAGCGCCTGCCGGGTTCCGCGGCGCAACCGCCCCAATGTTCCATCGGGCCGGTCATAACCGCCCCAATGTTCCATTGGATCGCTTCGCGGGCCGGGCAACTGGTGGTGGCATGGGCTGGTGGGGTTGGAGTTGCGGTTGGGGGTTGGCGGCGGAGCGGGTTGGCTAGCGCGGGGTTAGGGGAGCGTCACGACACCCGGTCGCGCACGTACCCCCCGGGCGCCGGCTCGAGCACTGGATGCGCGCTACTCCCAAGGTGCCCAGGCACAGGCACCTCATCCCCGGAGCGCGAGATCGTCCAGTCCGCCCATACCTCCCACCACGTCCCGGGCTGCTTGGACGCCGACTTGAACCACGCGTCCGGCCCGGCTCCGGTCTCGCCGTTGATGTAGTACGTGGCCTTCGGGTTGCCCGGCGGGTTGACCAGGCTAGCGATGTGCCCCGCGTTGCTCAGCACGAACGTCGACGGCCCGCCCACCAGCTCGGTCGTCCGGTAGCAGCCCTTCCACGGCGTCAGGTGGTCGGTGATCGCGCCGGTCACGAACGTTGGCACGGTGATGCGGCTCAGATCCACTCCGTTGCCCAGCACCTCGACGCGACCCGGCTGGCACAGCGTGTTGTGCTTGAAGATGTCCAGGAACTCGCCGTGCAGCCGCGCGGGCAGGTTCGTGCTGTCGGCGTTCCAGGCCAGGATGTCGAACACCGGCGGCGGGTCACCCATCAGGTAGTTGCTGACCCAGTAGTTGAACACCAGGTCGTCGGGCCGCATCCAGGAGAACACGTTGCCCAGCTGCCGCCCGGTGATGACCCCGGCCCGGCTCGACCGCTTCTGGGCCAGCTCCAGCAGGCGCGGCGCCGAGAACGCGCCCAGCGCGGCCCGGGAATCGAAGTCCAGCAGCGTCACCGCGAACGACGCCGCACGCACCCGGCCGGCATGAGAGCCGGCATGAGAGCCGTCATGAGAGTCGGCATCCGCAGAAAGCACCGTCGACATCAAGATCCCGCCCGCGCAGAACCCGACCGTGCTCAGCTCCGGCGAATCGCAGATCTCGCTGACCACGTCCATCGCGGACCGGATCCGGGCCGCGTACGCGTCCATCCCCAACCCGCCCAGGGCCGGGGACGGGTTGCGCCAGCTGATCATGAACACCTGCAGGCCGCGGCTCACCGCGTACTCCACGAAACTGCGGCCCGGCCGCAGGTCCAGGAAGTAGTACCGGCCGATGGGCGGCGGGATGATCAGCACCGGCTCGCGCCGCACCGAACCCGTGGTCGGCGTGTACTGGATGACCTCGGCCAGCTCGTCCCGGTCGACGACCGCGCCCGGCGTGACGGCCAGGTCGGTACCGACCTCGAACGCGGTGCGGTCGGTCTGAGACGGCATGCCGCGGTTCGAGCGCACGTCGCGCCACCACTGGCGCGCGCCCCGGGCGACGCTCAGCCCGCCGGTGTCGAACGCCCGCTTGAGCGCCGCCGGGTTGCTCGCGAAGAAGTTGGTCGGCGCGGCCGCGCTCATCACGATGTTCGCCACGAACCGGGCCCGCTCGGCGTCCTGCCAGCTCCGCTGGCCGACATCGAGGTCGTCGACCAGGTGCCCGACCGATTCGCACAGGCTCAGGTACTCCTGGCACACCCGGCGGAACGCCGGGTTCTGCGCCCACGCCGGGTCGGCGAAGCGCCGGTCGCCCTTGCCGGGCGCCCGGTCGGACCTCCCGGCCAGGATGCGCAGCGTATCCCCGGCCAGCCTGCGCGTCTCCCGGGCTACGCCGCGCGGCTGGGCCAGCGTCATGGCCACGCCCTGGAGCAGCAGGGTCGCCGTGGGAATGCCGATCGCCTCGCCGGCCTCGACGATGCCAAGCGCGTCGTCCTCGTTACCGGGCGGTTCTCCTGAGGTCATACCGGTTCTCCTGAGGTCATACCGGTCTCCCGATCGCAGCGGAGCGTCCGCCAACGGGAGTGTAACTCCCGCACCCGGACTCAAGTAACCCTCGACAAGACAACGACTCCAGTAACTCGTCGCCTCAGGGGCTTTTACCTCGCATTAATGAGTTGGATGATGGAGCGGTGAACGAAACGGCGCACGATGACGCGGCGCGCCGCGCCCCGCCCTGCACCTTGGTCATCTTCGGCGCGTCCGGCGACCTGACCGAGCGCAAGCTCCTGCCGGCCATCCGCCAGCTCGCCGCCCATCGCCGGCTCCGGCCCGAGTTCGCCCTGGTCGGGGTGGCCCGGACCGCCATGAGCGACGAGGAGTGGGCCGGCAAGTGCCTGTCAACCGAAGGCACGCAAAGCACACAAGCACAAGCCACCTTCCGCTACATCAGCGGCGGCTACGACGACCCGGATACCTACCGTCGCCTCGCCGAGGTCCTCGCCGACTGCGACCACGCGCTCGGCACCAAGGGCCAGCACGTCTTCTACCTGGCCACGCCGCCGCGTCTGTTCGGTACCATCGCCGTCCAGCTGGGCCGGTCGTCGCTGAACGCCGGCGCCGCGGAGGGCTGGCCGCGGCTGGTGATCGAGAAGCCGTTCGGCTGGGACGAGCCCAGCGCCCGCAGCCTGTACGCCGACATCAGCGCGTCGTTCAGCGAATCGCAGATCTTCCGCATCGATCATTACCTGGCCAAGGACACCGTGCAGAACCTCCTGGCCCTGCGCTTCGCGAACTCGATCTTCGAGCCGATCTGGAACCGGACCTGGGTCGACAACGTGCAGATCACGGTGGCCGAGACGCTCGGCGTGGGCTCGCGCGGCGGGTTCTACGACACCACCGGCGCGGTCCGCGACATCGTCCAGAACCACGTTCTGCAGGTGCTCTCGCTGTTCCTGATGGAACCGCCGACGTCCTTCCACCCCGAGGCCATCCGCGACGAGAAGGTCAAGCTGCTCCGCGCGATCAGGCCGCTGACCGAGCCGGACGTCATCGCCCGCGACGCGGTCCGCGGCCAGTACACCCGGGGCGGGACCCGGGAGAACCTGATCGTGTCCTACCGGGAGGAGGAGGGCGTCGACCCGCTCAGCGCCACCGAGACGTTCGTGGCGCTGCGGCTGCACATCGACAACTGGCGGTGGACCGACGTCCCGGTGTACGTCCGGACCGGCAAGCGCCTGCCGCGCCGCACCACCGAACTGGTCATGGAGTTCCGCCGCCCGCCCCACCTCCCGCTGTTCCCGGCCGAGGCCACGACCCTGGCCCCGGATGCGCTGGTGGCGCGGGTGCAGCCGAACGAGGGCATCAGCCTGCGGTTCGGCGCCAAGGTGCCGGGCCACGAGTTCCGGCTCCGCAAGGCGTCGATGGACTTCTCCTACTCCCAGGGCTACGGCGAATCGCGGGACGACGCCTACGAGCGGGTCATCCTCGACGCGCTGATCGGCGACGCCACGTTGTTCATCCGCGCCGACGAGGTGGCCAGGTCCTGGCGCATCGTCGACCCCCTGCTGGCCTATTGGGAGCAGGCCGAGGACCCGATCCCGCTGTACCACGCGGCCACCTGGGGACCCCAGGAAGCCACCCAGCTCGTCCAGCGCGACGACCGCCAGTGGCGCAACCTTTGACCTGGCGCCAGGGCAAAAACGACCATGTCGTCCTGGCCTCGGCGGACAGCGAGGCGTTCACTTCGCTCCGGCGGCGGTCGACCTCCAGGCAGGACCGCTACCGGATGGGCCGGAAGCTCCGCCGCCAGGTTCCGCGCCGCTCGCTGGGGGACTGGTCCGCACCGGCCGGCCGGCCCGATCCGGTGCAGCTGATCATCGAGTCCCACAAAGGCCGGCTGGACTGGCTGATCCCGGTGCGGGTGGGCCGGATGGCCGCCACGCCCTACGGCTTCCTGCGCGGCGCGGCGGTCGTGATGGCCGCGGACGTGGCCGGGCTGCCGTCTACCGGCATCACCCCGGTAATTTGCGGTGACGCGCATCTGGGCAACTTCGGCTTCTACGCCTCGCCGCAGCGGGACCTGGTCATCGACCTGAACGACTTCGACGAGGCGCACCCCGGCGGCTGGGAGTGGGACCTGCGCCGGCTGGTGGCGAGCATCTGGGTCGCGGGCCGGCAGAACGGCGCCGGCGAGACCGGGTGCGAGGCGGCCGTGCGGCAGTGCGTGGCCGGGTACCGGGACGAGGTCCGCGCCCTGGCCTCGACGCCGCTCCTGGCCCGGTCCTATCAGCGGCTGGACGCGGACCGGCTGCAGCAGCGGGCGATCGGGAAGTCGCTGCGCGCCGAGATCAAGCGGGCGGCGGTCCGGGCCCGCCGCCGGACCAGTGACCGGGCGCTGCCCAGGTTCACCAGCGAGCGCGACGGGCAGCGCCGCATCGTGGAGGATCCGCCGCTGGTGACCAGGATCAACTACGCCGAGGCGGACCAGATCGCCCGCGGGCTGGACGAGTACCTAGGCACGCTGGCCCCGCACTGGCGGCGGGCCCTGGGCGGGTACACGCTGATCGACATCGCCCACAAGGTGGTGGGCGTGGGCAGCGTCGGGCTGCGCGCCTACGTCGCGCTGCTGGAGGGCAGCAGCCCCGACGACGTGCTGTTCCTCCAGCTCAAGCAGGCCCGCCGGTCGGCTCTCGCCCGTTACGTGCACGGTGATTCCGCCTGGCACGCCCACCAGGGTCAGCGGGTGGTGGAGTACCAGCAAGCTCTGCAGACGGTCAGCGATCCGCTGCTGGGCTGGACCACGGTCGACGGGCGGCAGTATTACGTCCGGCAGTTCCGGAACATGAAGGGCACCGTGGCCCTGGACTCCATCGACGCCGCGGCCCTGGCCGACTATGCCGCGATCACCGGTCACGTGCTGGCCAAGGGGCACGCCCGCACCAGCGGCGCGTCGATGATCGTCGGGTACGTCGGCTCCTCCGACCGGCTCGATACCGCTCTGGCCCGGTTCGCCCGGCTGTACGCCGACCAGACCGAAGCCGATCACGCCGCTCTGGTCAAGGCCGCCAAGCAGGGCGTCCTGCCTATCGAACGCGGCCTGTGACCCGCATTTCTCAAGGGAAGGGACCGACATGGCCGACGTCGACGCAGAGGTCCTGCTGGATCCCGCCGTGCAGCGTGACCCGTTCGCGTACTACCAGCGGCTGCGCGAGCAGCAGCCTGTGCTCCGGATGCCGGGGACCGGCTTCTACGTCCTGACCCGCTACGAGGACCTGCGCGTCGTCCTGCGTGACCCCGAGACGTTCTCCAACACCCTAGACCTGGAGGAACTCTCCGGCGAACAAGCCAGAACCCTGGGCGCGCTGTTCCAGCAGCGCCTGACCGAAAAGGGCTGGCCGCACATCCCGACCCTGCACCAGTCCGACCCGCCCGAACACACCCGCTACCGCCGCCTACTGAACAAGGTCTTCACCCCGAGCCGGGTCCGCCAGATGGTCCCCGGCGTGCAGCGCATCTGCGACCAGCTCATCGACGCGTTCGCCGGCCGCGGCCGCTGCGAGTTCGTCCAGGAGTTCGCCTTCCCGCTGCCCGGCATCGTGATCAGCGAGCAACTCGGCCTGGCCCCGAGCGAGATCGGCACCTTCCGGCGCTGGGCCGATGCCATGCTCGCCCCGGCCCAGGGCCTGCTGACCGACGAGGACACGACGATCGCGTACGCCGACATCGAGGCCGAAGCCCAGCACTACCTCGCCGACGTATTCCAAAGCCGCCGCGAACATCCGACCGGCGACCTGATCTCCGCCCTGGTCGCGGCTTCGGAGGAGGAAGAACGCCCGCTGTCCATGCCCGAGCTGCAGAACCTGCTGCAGCAGCTGATCACCGGCGGCTACATCACCACCGCCGACGCGATCACCGCTGCCATGTGGCTCCTCATCGAGAACCCCGAGCAAGCGCAAATACTCAAAGCCGACCCCAGCCTGATCAAGACCTTCGCCGAGGAGTCGCTCCGCATGCTCGCCCCGGTCCAGGGCCTGTTCCGCAAGGCCACCCGGGATGTCGAGTTGCACGGCGTGCCCATCCCCAAGGACAGCATCCTGCACGTCCGCTACGGTGCCGCCAACCGAGACCCAGGCACGTTCGAGGAGCCCGACACGTTCGACGTCACCCGCGAGCACGTCATGCGGCACATGTCCTTTGGGCAGGGACCGCACGCCTGCGTCGGCGCGCCGCTGGCGCGGCAGGAGATGGTGACCGCGTTCGAGCGCCTGCTGGCCCGGCTCGACGACCTCCGGCTCGACCCCGGCCGGGAGCCCGAGCGCAACCACGGGCTGCTGTTCTACTCCTTCAAGGCCCTGCCCATCCGGTTTGCGGGCGCGGGAACCACGAACCGTTCGGCCGGTAAATAAGGAACTGCCGACCGGCACGTCCGCGATATCGCCCACCGCCACCCGGACGTCCCGCAGCATGGATGTGAGCTGGGCCATTTCGTCGCGGGCGAGGGCCGGTATACCGAAGTTCGCCTGGTTGAGGGCCGCGGTGGCGTCGCGGGCGACGGTGCGGCCGCCGTCGGTGATGGTGGCCAGGACCACGCGCCGGTCCTCGGCGGAGACATGCCGTTCGACCAGCCCGCGCTGCTCCAGCCGCCGGATGGCGTTGGTGACCGAGGCCGGATGGACCATCAGGCGCTCGCCCATCTTGCCCATGGGCATGGATCCGCTCCGGGTGAAGGCGAGCAGGCGGAGCGCCTCGTACGCGGCGAAGGTCAGACCGAAGGGCTGCAAGGTGGCCTCGATCCGGGCCAGCAGCAGCTGCTGGACCCGCATGACCGAGGTGACGGCCGCCATGTGGTCGGCGTGCTCGGGCCACCGGACGCTCCACTGGCGGTGGGCTTCGGCAATGGGGTCGAACGGCTCTGGGTCGGGCACGCACCTACCGTACGTGACACGTCCGGCCGCCCGCGAGGCGCGTGTTTCCGCAGGTTCTCTCTAGTTTCTGCTTGACATGACCCGCCAATTACTTAAACTTCCAAATATTGGCCGTCTAAGTTTTTCCGACCGCGACCGCGACCGCGATCGCGGCCGCGGCTGCCTCCCGCCTCGTCGGGCTCGGGCTCGCCGGTACGGGGAGGTCTATCATGTCCGGTTCGGCGAAGCCCAGCGACCTGCACGTCCCGGCGCACCCGGTGCGATTCGTCACCGCGGCCGCGTTGTTCGACGGGCACGACGCCGCGATCAACATCATGCGGCGGATCCTGCAGGCCCAGGGCGCGGAGGTCATCCACCTCGGGCACGACCGGTCGGTCCGCGAGGTGGTGGACGCGGTCCTGGAGGAGGACGCCCAGGGCGTGGCGATCAGCTCCTACCAGGGCGGCCACGTCGAGTACTTCGAGTATCTGGCTCAGCTGCTCAAGCAGGCCGGGGCCGGGCACGTCCGGGTGTTCGGCGGCGGCGGAGGCGTCATCGTGCCGCAGGAGATCACGCGCCTAGCGAAAGCCGGGGTGCGGATCTTCTCCCCCGAGGACGGCCAGCACCTCGGCTTGCCCGGCATGATCAACGAGCTGATCCGCGAGTGTGACGTCGACCTCGCCGCCGAGCCGCCCCCGCTGGAGGCGGTCCTGGCCGGGGACCGCCGCGCGCTGGCCCGCGCCATCACCTGCCTGCAGGGCGGTCGCCTCCCGGAACACGACCAGGACGCGCTGGCTGCCGCGGCGAGCGCCCGCACCGTCCCGGTGCTGGGCATCACCGGGACCGGCGGATCCGGCAAGTCCTCGCTGACCGACGAACTGGTCCGCCGGTTCCGCACCGATCAGCAGGACAAGCTGCGGATCGCCGTGCTGGCCGTGGACCCGACTCGGCGGCGCGGCGGCGGCGCGCTGCTGGGGGACCGGATCCGGATGAACGCCCTGCAAAGCGAGCACGTGTTCTTCCGCTCGCTGGCCACCCGCGGCGTCCGCGAACTGCCGGACCACATCGAGGCCATCATCGGAGCCTGCCAGGCCGCGGGCTATGACCTGGTGATCCTGGAGACGCCCGGGATCGGACAGGGCGACGCCGCCGTGGTGCCGCTGGCCGACGTGGCCCTGTACGTCATGACCCCGGAGTTCGGCGCCGCGTCGCAGCTGGAAAAGATCGACATGCTGGACTTCGCCGACGTGGTGGCGATCAACAAGTTCGAGCGGCGTGGCGCCGCCGACGCGCTACGCGACGTGTCCCGCCAGCTGATCCGCAACCGGTCGGCGTTCGGCGCCCGGCCGCAGGACATGCCGGTGTTCGGGACCAGCGCGGCCACGTTCAACGACAACGGCGTCACCGCGCTGTACCAGCACCTGGCCGGGCTGCTCGCCGCCCGCGGGCTGCCCCTGGCCGGGGGCGTGCTGCCCGCGGCCACCGGGCGGACCTCCACCGACGCGGCCTCGGTCATCCCGCCCGCCCGGACCGGCTACCTGGCCGAGATCGCCGGCGCCGTCCGCGGCTACCA
>Ga0210396_10000718_pt1 | contig 39606 bp, 35 predicted proteins | sample IncBWH17OmetaG_FD_155466 | JGI IMG/M metagenome (GOLD analysis project Ga0210396, IMG submission 155466) | Forest soil microbial communities from Barre Woods Harvard Forest LTER site, Petersham, Massachusetts, United States - Inc-BW-H-17-O ... | reverse complement strand
ACCACCTCCTGGAATCGCCCGCTGAGCTTTTTGCCGATCCCATCCACCTGCTTTTTAGCCCCTATGGATTCGCATGGTTTGGCGGCCTACTCGCCGGATTCGGCACATTCGCCCTTGTCGCATGGCGCCTGGCAAAGCGTAGCGCCACGAGCGGCAAAAATGTCTCCGTGCTTACAATCTTCGATGCTGGCTCCCCCGCTGCCGCGCTCGGCTACGGTATTGGCCGGATCGGATGCTTTCTGTCAGGCGATGGCGATTACGGGATCCCCACCTCCCTGCCCTGGGGCATGAGTTTCCCGAACGGTCTAGTCCCCACAACCGAGCGCGTACACCCCACGCCCATCTACGAATTGATCGTCGCCTGCGGTATCGCTTGGTGGCTCTGGCGTCTTGGAACTCCTGCCGCAGGCTCCCGCCCAAAGGCGAAACCCGGCCGGGTTTTTGCCGCCTATCTGATCCTTACCGGCGTCGCTCGCTTCCTCGTTGAATTCATCCGCATCAATCCAAGGTCATTTCTGGGAATGACCAACGCGCAGACCGCGGCCGCCCTGTCTATGATTGCGGGTGTAATCCTATGGCAATGGATACAAAAGCGTTACGGAGAGAAATCGTAAATCGTAGCGGGCTCTGCCAGAGCTTATATCAGGTGGTAATAGGGGCAACCGTAGGAGGCCTGCCGCGGATTGATTTCGGTTCGGGAGCTGCTTTCGGCATGGCAGCCAAAGACTCAGCTAGCGTTACTTCGAGCCAGTGAACCGTGTTCCCGCCAACCGCCTTCGCCATCCGCACCGCCAGCAAACCATTCGCAAGCACAGCAACACTGTGCGTCGGCATGACGATATTTTCGCCGCCGCCTGGCGAGCTCAATTGGCATAGGCACTACGATTCAAGTTGTGCTACCGTTGACTCGTACGGAAGGCACAAAGTGACGGCCGCGCTCGATCGTCTATCGCTCGCCACCCGTTTCGCGATTGCATTCCCCCGCCCAGCCTCCCGACCCAGCTCTCGGACACTGTTGCTACTCGTCACTTCTTGTCTCCAAGGGGACCCCTATGAGCAAAGAGAGTGCACCTGCCAAGCCTTATCGCATCCTGGTAGCGGATGATCACGCCGTGGTGCGTCGCGGCGTTCGCACGCTGCTCGAATCTCAACCCGGCATCGAAGTGTGCTGCGAAGCCTCCACCGGCGTCGAAGCGATTGAATACGTCAAAAAGAACAAGCCCGATCTCGTCCTCCTCGATCTCACCATGCCTGAAATGAACGGCCTCGAGGTGGCCCGCCTCATTCGTGACGAATCGCCCGAGACCGACGTCCTGATCTTTACCATGCACTTTTCCGAAGACGTCGCTCGCGAAGTCCTGCGCTGCGGCGCCCGTGGCTACGTCTTGAAATCCGATGCCGACGTCGAACTGCTCGCCGCCGTGCGCCACGTCCAGCAGCACAAGCCATTCTTTACCGGACGCCTGGCGATGACCATGGTCGAAAGTTTCGTTAACGACCAGCGCGACGACGCGGCCAGGTCTGAACATCCTATTCCCGGCTGTCCTCTCACCTCCCGCGAACTGGAAATCGTTCAGCTCCTGGCTACAGGTAAGATCAGTAAGGAGGTGGCAGCGTCGATCGGGATTTCCACTCGTACCGTCGAAAGTCATCGCAATCACATTATGAAGAAAATGAATTTCGCCAGCTTCAGCGACTTGATGCGATTCGCCATACGTAATAGTCTCGTGGAGCCGTGAGATGGTTGCGCTTGGGTGTGACGCGGCGCTTTTCCGAATGACGCGAAGTTGAAAAAGTTCCACTTTGCGCTACACTGAAAGTTGGGAAGCGCAGTCCGCTGTTGCGCTCCCTATTTGCTAGAGACAAGAGTTTCCCTCGGCCCCCGCCCCTCCGAGCAGGAGGAAATTGTGACTCAACGATATCGCCATCGCGCCTGGAGTCTGCTCATCGTGGTCGGCTCCATCTTGGCGGCCGCCGCTATCTGGAGTTTGCCTGAATACGAAGCCTGAGCCCGCTAACTCGCGAGGTTTTCATTCGACGTAAGACTGTCGGCCCGCCGCAACGAGGGGAACCACCACGCCCACAGGGCGGTGACCACCAGCGTTCCGATCCCGCCTAGCACTACTGAAGGCACCGTGCCGAACCAATGCGCTGTCAGCCCGGACTCGAATTGTCCAAGCTCGTTGGAGGCCCCGATGAAAATCATGTCCACTGCGTTCACTCGCCCGCGCATCGCGTCCGGCGTCGCTACCTGCACTAGGGTTACACGAATCACCACGCTCACCATATCCGACGCGCCCACCAATGCCAGGGCGATCAACGACGCGATCAGGCTCCGCGAGATCCCAAATATTATCGTGAACACTCCGAACGCACTGACGCACCACAGCATCGTCACGCCCACCCGCCCTTTCAACGGCCGGTATGCGAGCAGGATGGCCATCGCGCCAGCTCCTACACCCGGCGCGCTGCGCAGAATGCCCAGACCCCACGGTCCCGTGTGCAGAATCTCCCGCGCATACACGGGCAGTAGCGCCACTGCGCCACCTAGCAGCACGGCGAACAGATCCAGAGAAATCGATCCCAACACCACCTTCTGCTTCCAGATGTAAGCGATCCCCGCAAGCACCGTCTTCAGGTTAATCGGTTCGCGCACACGCGCCTTCGCCTTCACTTTGATGAAGGTCGTGCAGAGGATCGCCAGTAGGTAAGACGCCAGCGACACGGCATACACTGCCGAGGGCCCGCGAAAGAAAGCGTAGATCAGCCCACCGAGCGACGGGCCCAAAATCGTGCCGACTTGAAAAATGGTCGAGTGCCACGCCACCGCATTCTGAAAGTGTTCTTCGGACACAAGTTGTGGCAGCAGCGCGCGGCTCACCGGCCCGTTCAGTGAACGCACCACACCGATCAATATCAGCACGCCGTAGATAGGACCGACAGAGCGGTAATGCAACAGCGATACCAGCAAAAGTAGCGACGCGCAGATACCAAACCCCGCGTAGCACACCACAAGGAGCTTTCGGCGGTCGAAGCGATCCGCTACATGTCCAGAAACCAGAAACAGCAAGATTCCCGGCAGGAATTGCGCCAATCCTACATAGCCCAGGTCGAGCGCCCGGTGCGTGATTTCGTAGATCTGCCATCCCACCGCGACGGACAGCATCTCCATCGAGACCACGGTAAAAAAACGCGCCACCTCATACAGCCTGAACGCCGGATAGGTGAACGCAACTCGCCCGGCTAGGTTCCCTTCCCCCGATTCAGCCATCGGCGAATCGCACACCCTCCTTAGTTCACGGTACAAACAGATCGAATCTTGCGTCGTCCGATTGAGATTGAGGATGTGAGTATAACTGAGACTCTGTCCAATCGCCCGCGTCGTGGGCAATCCATCCGGAATCACCGGGAGCCGGAGGAGGGCTAATGTAGGAATGCGATCGAGGGCGTGTCCGTATTGACTTTTATGGGGTCTTGGTTTGGCATCCAGTCCCGAATCTGGAATTCTTTGCGACTTTCAAACCGCCGCCACCGAAGCCGCGGTCTATTGGGGCAATGAATGATATGACGCTGCGATCTTGTCGAAGGTAGGTGACGCATCATCGTAGAGTGGCGCCAGCGTGAAGAACGTCACTCGCACGACTCGCCCGTCGTACGGGATAAGATAGACTAGAAATTTGAACGGAGTGCCATTGTCTTTCTTTGTTGCGGTTGCGACCATGCGCATGCCTTTTTGACCGTCGAGTTCTATGTCCTTTTGTTCAACTTCTTGATAGTCAGAGAAGTTGGTCTTTATCTGCGTCTCTACCAGGACTCGGTAGGTATTTAGATTCCCAGCGAACTTCTCAGGTGTTACGAGGAAGAGCTGTGTCGCGTCTGCCGACTGCAGCGCCGCAATTAAAGATGGAGTCTGTGCAAGGACCTGCGGAGCGAGCTTCCAATCCGCAGGGACCTGGACCGTGAATCCTCCCGACCGGTTCACATATTTACCGTTGCTTAGAGTTTCATCAACGGGCCGAGGCAGCCCCGCCGGAGTTCCAGCCACCGCCTGCTTCGTCTGGTTCTCGGGAAAATTGATCGAGATCACCTCAGCGCGCGGCACTTGAATCTCACCATAGGCGGTCTTGATTTGGAGCGTGTCGCCAGTGACGCCGACAAGCTTGCCCGTGACCTTGGTTCCATCTTTAAGCTGGATCTCTTCGGCTCTTGTGGTTTGGCAAAATAGGATCGCGCTGAACAACACTGCTGAGAGAACTTTACGCATGGAGCCTCCCATGTCTCAAGGTACTACTCCAAACGTCATTCCCTAGAGAAACTTTTCGAGCGTGTGGCGAAAGACTTCATTGACCCATCGTTCAGGGGTGCTAGGCGGTCCCGCACGGTGAACTGAAATCTGCCACATCGCGGCCACCTCACGTGCATGTGAAAGACTTCTCTGCCCTGCCTCTCTGCTTCCTCTTTCTTTGTGCCTCAATAGCGCTGCTGCGGCGTAGGAGACGGCAATGGTTTCCGTGGCAACATCTCCGGCCGATTCGCAGTCATGTACACAAACGACGCCACGATCACCGCAATTTGCTTCATGTCTGGCTCCTGAATCCGCTCGTAGACATCCATGTTGGAATGATGCGTACGCGAATCGTAGTCGAGTGGATCCTGAATAAACTGAAATCCCGGCAGTCCCACCGCATTGAACGCCAAATGATCCGTCCCTCCGGTATTCCGCATCGTCAACGTGGTCATGCCCAATCCGTGAAACGGCTCCATCCACTTGGCAAAAATCGGCGTCACCGCTTCATTACCCTGCAAATACACGCCGCGGATTTTCCCGGTCCCGTTGTCTATGTTGTAGTAGGCATCCAGCTTCGCGTGCTCGGGCAGCAGCTTCATCGTTTCCGGATCGCCAAAGTGCGCCTTCACGTACGCGCGCGAGCCGAGCAGGCCTTCTTCCTCGCCAGTCCATAACCCGACGCGGACCGTGCGGCGCATCGGCATTCCCGTCGCTTTCAAGATGCGGATCGCTTCCAGCATCGTCGCCGCGCCCGCGCCGTTGTCAGTCGCTCCCGTGCCGGCCTGCCACGAATCGAAGTGTCCGCCGAGCATCACCACTTCATCGGCCTTGTCCGTTCCAGGAATTTCACCCAGGATGTCGAACGAATTCAAATCTTCATCGTAAAACTTGTTGTCAACATCCAGTTTCAGCGTGACCGGAATCTTCTTCTGCAGCAAACGATAGATTCGCCCGTAGTGCTCCGTCGCGAGCGCAACACGCGTGATTGCCGGCGGATCCTTGGGATCGCGCGAGCCGCCCTGCTGCACAAACACGGTCCCATCGTCTCCTCGGTTGCTCTCAATCCAGCCCGCCGCGCCCTCCTCCAACAAAAATTTCTGCAACTTGTTTTGGAATTCCCGCTGCGCCCGCAGCTGTGCGAATCGGTCCTCGTTTCGCGGTCCCGGAATCGTTTCATTCGCCAAGTCCGCCAGTTCCGCGTCGGTATAACGGTGTGCGTCCGGCTCAAAGTGCGGCTTCAGGTCTGGTGGCGTCGGATCAGACAGTACAAACTTACCTTTCAGCTGGCCTTTATATTTTGCGAAGTCCTCTTCCTTGGCCATCGGCACGAGCACCGCGTCCCCAGTTACCGAACCATTTGTCCCCGGCGTCCACACCTTTGGATACGCAATCAGATAAAAATATCGCGGCGCGATCATCTCCGCGGAAGTGTGCTCGTTCGACCAGCCACGCCCGAACGGCCAAGTCTCCTCGTGAACGTTCGTCAATTGCCACTCCTTCATCTTTCCCATGGTCCATTCACCGGCCGCCCGGACGTTCGGAGAATTCGTCACCCGCGGTCCGTACACGTCAGCCAGATAACTCTCGATTTCCATCACCTGCGAACGGTTGAAGCCCTCGTCCTTTATCTTGTAAATCGCGTTGTAGTCCGGGGTGTCGTTCGCCGGCGCGACAGACACTTCGGCAGTTCCTGCCGCCGCTTCGGCATTTTTTGCCTTCCCCTTCGCACTCGCCTTCGTTCCTTGCGCTCCGCTCTCGTCGGCGCCGTACAAATCAATCGGTCCCCGCCCTGCCATTGGCAGCACCATCCAAAAGACCAGTAACACACCCAGCACAACTCCGAGCTTTCGCACCGTCGCCCTCCGCGATTCAATTTTGTTTCCGGTTTAGTCAGCCACCAGAAAAACCGTTAGGCACTCAGACGCCGGCAGGAGACGCCGGGTTTCATCCCCCTAGCACGCTGGACCTAAGGTTTGGTAGCGGCCGCTGTGCCCCGGGTTTGGGGGACACAGCGCCATCGCGCGAAATCAAACTAAGCAAAACTCGCCCATACGCAACGCATCCAATCGCCAGCTTCGCGCCGCGGCCCCGCCGATCCACAATCCGGATCCGCAGCGGGACTAAGGCCGCGCAGCCAGCGAACTGCTGGCCAAGCTATACAACAACGTCAACAAAACCAGCAGCGTAATTACCACATACATCCAATCCCGCTCGATCGCGAACCCCGCCACCGAAAACACCACGCGTGCCACCGGCGTCGCGATCAGTAACAGCAATCCCAATTGGATCAATCCCAAGGGATTCGATGAACCCGCCTGACGGACGATTTGCGCGGCGTGCGTAAGCTCTGCCGGCTCCCCACGAAAAATCTTGTAATTCTCTACCTCGCTCTTCGATTGCGCCAGGTACCATACCCCACCGACAAATACAACGGCCGCCGCCAGAATCACGCCGCTCCGTAGCAATCTCCCCAGCAACATCTCAAATGCTTTGTCGCTCGCGGCTCGAGCCGCCGCTTTCCCGCTGCCGGCAACCATTACAGTCTCCCCTTGACGCCCTGAAATATCATTTCCACGGCCAGCGCCGCGATCACCACCCCAAACACGATTCGCAGCGTGCGCACCTTCGCGCCCGGTAGCACGCGCGCTCCCGTCAACGCCCCCAGCAAAACGCCCAGCATCACCGGCATCGCCAGCGCCGGATCAATGTAGCCGTTCCGCAAATAAATTCCGGCGCTCGCCGCCGCTGTTACTCCAATCATGAAATTGCTGGTCGTAGTGGACACCTTGAACGGAATTTTCATCGCTTGATCCATCGCCAGCACTTTCACCGCGCCTGAACCGATACCCAATAGTCCCGACAAAACTCCCGCTACGTACATCAATCCAAACCCCAGCGGAACATGCCGCACGTGGTAGGTTTCCAGCCCGTTCGGAGTCGGATACGATCCATCCAATTTCAGCAGCGTCGCAAATTGATCCGGCGGCAGCCCTCGATGCATTTCCTCGTGAATCTGCGTCGAACTGTAAGCCGAATACAAAAGCACCAGTCCGAACACGATCGCAATCACGGAAGTTGATAAATGCGCTGCCAGCACCGCTCCACTGATCGCGCCCACAGTCGTCGCGATTTCCAGAAACATCCCCACGCGCATATTCGAATACCCTTCGCGCAAATAAGCAGCTGCCGCGCCCGAGGAAGTCGCGATCACTGACACCAGCGATGCGCCAATCGCGTAGCGCACGTCCACACCGAATAGCAGGGTCAGCAGCGGCACGATCACCACGCCTCCGCCCAGCCCGGTGAGCGATCCCAAAAATCCGGCCACGAATGATCCGAGCGCAACCACCAGACTGAATGCCAGAGCGTTCAAATGCAATTATCCCTGCTTCTCATCGTCGGAAAGGCAGTCCAAGGCGCAGGTAGGCTACCACGGAGAACGCCGCCGCGCATTGCCCGGTTTCCCGGGTCTGAGGTCGAATCGCGGCGCCTGTTGTCGGGAAGAAATTTTCACTACTTGGTATCGGCGGGTCTTGCTTCGGCTGGATTCTTTTCCCCTGCGAGGTCGTAAACGTATCGAATTTCCACGGGGCCGTACGAGCGCGTCTTTTCTAGCCGCACGGTTTCGTAAAGCTGCTTACCTCCGGGTGCTGGCTCGTACGAGCGTGTGATCCTGGCTCCGCGTGATCCGTCATACTCTGCCACTAGCCGAAAGCTCTCCATCCAGTACGCGTCGAATTCCTGATATTTCTCGTCCTTCGGTTTTTGAACCTTGCGGCCGTCGGTGTAGTAAACGCGCTTGCGGCCCAGATCATCCGTCATATCTATTTCCTCGCCACTGCCATCCTTCGGAGCACCCACGTCTTTGGCACTGCTCGCATCTTTAGCTGCGTTTCCATCCTTCGCGTCGGTCGAGGTCGCCGGATCTTTCAGCGCCAGAGTCAATGATCCGGCGGGATTCAGCAGTTCCTGCATCTGCGCGCGATCCAGTTCGCTGTCGGTGCCGGTGTTTCCGCCCTTTCTCGGCGAGCCACCACCCCCTCCGCCTCCCCCAGGAAACGGCGAGCCCAGGCCACCGATGTGTACTCCCGTGCCCGTCCCGTTCCCGCCGCCATTGCCACCCCCGCCGCCTCGGGGACTCGTGACGCTTCCCTCGTTGCTCGCTTCCTTCATTTTCTCGTGCGGTTCGTCGCTTTCGTCGACATTCAACTTCCAGTATCCGAAGAGTTGTTTCCGTTGTGGTAGGGCTGGCTCCGCAGCCCGCACAGTTGGTCCGGACGCAGGTTGTGTCGTATCGGGCGATGAGTCCGGCGGCCGCATCGGCCCCGGCGAGGCTTGTGCGTGCAGCACTGCTGGAAACGCGGCGCATCCGGTGCCCACCAGTGCGAACGCCGCCAGTATCCTCACGCTTCGGAATTTTCTGATGTTCCTACCCTGCATCGTGCCCCTCGCTCGCCATAATGTAGACGTGAATGCACCGGCCCTTCACCAGCGAGCTAACAATTAGGGATGCCAAAAATCGCGGATGGGATGTCACTCCAGTTCTTATGAAAGGTGCCGCTCGATCCCTTCTCCACGCGATGGGAATCCCGAACGAAGTGAAACCTGCCGCGGCGAGGGTCCTCCGTCGCATATTATTGTGTCGCAGCACTGCTTCCAGCCCGGACCTGCACTTTCTGCAGCAGCGCCAGAAACTCTGCGCGCTTGCTTCCTCCGGTCCCAATCGCGGCATAAGCCACATGGATCAACTGCTGATTAGAGCGCCCACTGTCGCGTACCCACGGAAATGGGCTAACCCCTCCAATCGCCCAGAAAAAGTCTGTCTGCCCGCCTTGCAGGTTTGCCGGCAGATTGAAGTGTGTAACTGCGCCTTGGCTCACGGGCGAGTTTCGCAGTGCCTCGAACACGTACCAGGTCATCTCCGGCGACGCCACGCGTTCCATCGGCGACAGATAAAACTGCGCCATCATCCCGTACGCACGCGGGCCATCATTGGTCTGCACAAACGTGATTCCGGAACTCACCTGCGCTCCAAAAAAGCCGGATAGAGTAGCCTCATGTCGGCAATGGTAGGACACTTGCAATACCGGCGGCGCGCTGCTCGACGTACTCCCGGGTAACGGTGCAAAACTGGCTCCTCCATTCGTCCCCAGCACTTCGTCGATGCACGCACCATCGGGAGGGAAGAAATAATAGAAGAGCAAATCGAGCACGCTCATTCCTGAACCGGCCGGCATGTGCATCTGTGTGTCCAGCCAGTTCGGATCGTGTCCGAACAAGGGATTGTCGGAGGTCGCGAACTGCAGAATCGCGAACTGCTGCGGATTCTCGAGTGAGAGAATTCCGCCCAAATGAAAAGGCGGGGCATAGGGAGCCAGCGCGTCCGGCGGGCCGGCGCCCCCGGCATCGAATTCGCGCCACGTCGGCGTCAATGAAATGGAAACGCCGGTCGCAACTCCGTGCACGATGCCGCCTGCCGCAATCTGGCCCGGTGTGTCGGTCCCGGAAGTTTGGGCACTCACCCTCGGCGCGTAGACCGCCACCGTTGACAAAGCACTTAACGTTGTTGCAACCCACACCCCCAGATTCCGCCCAAGCATCATTGGTTCCCGCTCCGTGCCCCGCGCACTGTTCCTGCAGTGTGCCAGCATCCACGGCCAAAAAAAAGCGACAGTTCGTAGCACAGGCCTGCGCTCTGTTCCGCCGACGAGCAAGCTCTTTTTGGAGTGGAAGGGGCTTGCCCCCCTTCGCTTGGCGAGGTTTGCCTCCCTGCCCTGCTACCGACCTCGCGTCGCGTGTACGCGGTCGCCAACGCACGCACGTCGATATGATGACATTCTCCTCCCGAGCGATGCGAAGCCTGTCTTCCGCAGGAAAGGGCTCTCACCCCTGGCTGTCGCAACGCGACCGGCGTAGAAAGACAAACGCCCCGGGAGGTTCTGTCACGGGGGCGTAGTCTAATTTTCGAAGTATTTAGGGCTTCTTCGCGGACTTGCGGCGGCCACGGCGCTTGGTTGGAGGTGTGGCGGGAGGTTCGCCGACCAGCTCGGCAGACCAAATGGAAGTAACGAATTTCTTTACGCCGTGATCATCGAAATCAATCGTGGTGCGCTCGGTGTTGGATTCCGTGACGATCCCCATGCCGTACTGCTCGTGACGAATGGACTGCCCTTCCACTAATATTTGCACCGACTCCTCCTTGGATGATTATCAAGTACCTTCGGAAAAGTACTGGCCTCACGACGCGCTTCCGCCCCGCGAAGCAATTTCATGGATTAGCGCTCGAGTTTGCTTCCCTGAAAGGGCGGGGGCTGGTTCCGCCCCTTTTCGGGTGTACGCCTACGTTTCTAGGAAAAGAACACGATCGCGCAGAACCGCCGCACTGTGTGAGCGCGTAGTGTTCGCGCTCCAAACACCGGCCAGCGACTCGCAAGCTTAATCAGCAGCGCCTTTCCGGCCGATAGCCAATCGGCCCGACACCGCGATAAGCACCGCCAGCCATCTTACTTGTCAGCGGATCGAATCAAATGGAGTTAGAGACCAACTACGTTCTCGGCCTGAAGGCCCTTCGGTCCCTGCTTCACTTCGAATTCAACCGCTTGCCCTTCGTTGAGGGACTTGTACCCTTCGGCCTGAATCGCCGAAAAGTGCACGAAAACGTCCTCGCCCGACTGGCGTTGAATGAACCCATAACCCTTTGCTGCGTTGAACCACTTCACTGTACCTTGCTCTCTGCTCACTGGGAAACTGCTCCTACTTTATTCATTCGGCGGTACTTAACCACCTCGAAGGCTATTTGTCATCTCCCACGCTTGGCCCTTTTGTCACAAAAAAAGGCCGTCGGACGGTTGCCCGGCAGCCTTTAGCGAATCGTGCCAAAAAAGGAACTTAGGAGCAACAAACGCATACCAAGGATACCACATTATACCCCTATTCGCAATGCCTTCTCCCGGAACGGGAGCTTGCCTGTGAAGCATTGCGCGCATGACCGCTAAAACTGCAAACCCACCTCTCCAATTAGAATTCGGCCCGTGTCGGAATCGAACAGCAGCGCCGCGTTACTGTCAATTGTGTAGATGGTCGCGTTGTAAGTCACGTTCGGGTTCATTCCCGAGATCACCACCGTACCACGCCCGGTCGTTGCGTCCGGTGGCGTCTTCACCACTGTCGAGGTCGCATTGATCGGGTCTCCGGCATTGACCGCGCTGAACGAGCTAATATCAATCGTTCCAGCACAGTTGGTTCCGCTCGACGACGTGCAGCTAGTTCCCCAAGAGACCGCCCCCGATAGATTCTGCTGATACGCGGCCGGCTGGTTATGGAGAACTCCTTGTCCGGCGAGACGGAAGGAGAAGTGATCTGTCGAGGCTAAGGTCGGAATGGCGGTCTGCTGAAACGCAGTCCCCGTTGCGAGTGCTGCGGTATCCAACTCCAAGATGACCGCAGAACCCTGCGCGGTCTGGTATGTCGCGAACTCCTGTGTGGTCGAGCTCGCGCCGCCCGAGCAGGTTCCACTCGATAGATTCAATTTCAAATCAATTCGCCCAGTCGCGGCGTCCACTGCATAAGTGCAAGCGCCCAGTGTTGTATCCGCCGTCACCGTGCCCGCATTGTTGCTGTCCAGAACTCCGCTAGAGGTTGCTCCGGCTCCGCTCGACACAAACACGCCGCCCGCCGCGTAAACACCAGCTGTGGAATTCCCGCCCACAGTAAACACATAGTTTCCACTCATCAGCGTAGCGGGCGTAAACGAAGTGCCCGTCAAGCCGCCATAGATATCGCCGCCCAGATAATTGTTGCCGTCAAGTTCGACGATGTGCAGTTGCGTACTTTGTTCCGCCGCGGTCGTGTTCACGATATAAAACGCATACTGGATGGAGCCCGTGGTAGCACTGGTTAGCGTGATCGTTCCTCGCCCGCTCCCGGGGAAAGTCGGATCCATCGCATACGTGCCCGAAAGCGTTCTATCCCCGGCGGTCACCTGGCCGCTAGGATTGAGGCTGTCGTTCACATCCAGAATCGTATTACTGTTCGAAATCGTTCCCGCACCATCTGCCGAGAATTTCCCAGCCATCCCCTGCGGAAAGAACGCCTTGTCTCCTCCGGAAACTGCAAACACATAAGGTCCGGAAAGCGCCGCCGGTGAAGTAGTCAACCCATTCAAATTCTGCTGGTCAATCGTTCCGCTGCCGGTAGTCTTCACGTCAAAACGCGTCAGAAGCGCGTGCTGAAAACTCGTCAGTACAAACTGCCAGGTATCCACGGTTCCCTGACCGGCTCCTGAACCTGAACCCACATTGATTTTTGCCGTGCCTCTTCCATCCGCGCCCACCGTGTAGGTCCCTGAGATCGAAACCTGGCTGGACGGGCCTGTCCCGAAATTATCCACGTCCTCTACGCCGCTCAGGATGTGACCGTTTCCGTCAGCCTGGAAGCTTCCGGCAACCGCGAAGAATCCTGTCTGGTCATTACCGGAATACGAAAAAGCAAACGGCCCGGTCAGCGAATGATCGGAAAATACAACCGTAAGCGTCGCGGTTGCCGTCACAGTTCCACTCGTCGCGGTAATCGTAACCGCGTTTCCTGTTGGTGGATTCGGCGGCGCGGTGTATAGCCCGGTTGAATCAATCGTCCCGATATTGGTGGCGCCGCTGACCGTAGAGGAAACGGACCATGTCACCGCGGTGTCGTTCACGTCGTTCAAAATTGCGCTGAACTGTTGGCTCCCGCCTGCCGGAACCTGCGCGGTCGAGGGAGTCACTGAAAGCCCCTGACCCTGTCCAACCGTCAAAACGGAAGTGTTCGACGTCACCAGCGTGCTATTAGTCGTCGAACCCGGCGTCTGAGGAGTCGTCGCCGTAATATTCACTTCGCCGTTCGTCGTGGACGGAACGATCCCTGGCGCCGTATAAATTCCCACGAGTGAGTCCGTCGAGGAGGCGCCGATCGTTCCCAGTGTCGAACTGCCGCCTGCGGTGCCGTTCACATACCACGTGATCGTTGTAGTTGTCGTGTTATTGGATGAATTGGATAGTGTGACTTGCGCGGTGAATTCTGTTGTTGTGTTGATTGGCACGCTGGCCGTTGACGGAGAGATCACTACCTTGGTCACTTGCACCGTACCGCTTCCGCCTCCACACCCGGAAAAACTCGCCAGACACGCGACCGTCAGTGCGAGAGCAGCCCAGCCCGGAATTCTCCCCCGCATCACACGCCTTCGATCGTTCCAGCACAGACCGCCAGCGAAAGTATTCCTTCGGCCATGTGCTTCAACGTTCTCTAGAACGACCCATTGGAAATTGCCGCGAGCCCATTGCCAAATTCGATCTCTGCTCATTTCCCTCTGTATGCTCACTCTCACAAAATGGTCCCGGGACGCACGCGTGGATACCTTGATTCCCCGGGAGAAAGAAAAAGTTCCAATTCTTAGAGGTACTGGCGTGCCGTTCGGTTGCCCCCAAATTGTTCATGCTGCGGGCATAATGAAGATCAAAAGGCCCCACATTCTACCTCGACAGTCGGACAAAGCAATTGGCAAACTTCCTTTTTTTTCATCCGCCGTGGCAGTGCGTCGCTTTATTGAGGCGAAACGGGGCTTCCGTAAAATGTTTTCAGCAGAATGATTCCGCCCACGATTGCTGCCGCTATACTCAAAAGGGTCCCAATCAGAAAGTATTCCGCAAATTGCTCGCGCTTGAACTCCGGATACCGTGCGATGGATTTCGCCGTCAAAATCAGCCCGGCCATGGCCGGCGACCGCAGAAACAACGCCGTCATCACCAAAAAACGCTCCAGCCAGCCAATATACATTCCCGCGCTGCTCAATTGCGCCGCCGATTCGCTTACCTGCAAATGTTTCAGCAATGGCTTGGTCATGAATCGAATCAGGTAGCCGCCGCCGAAGATCACTCCCACATACACCACAATCAGCAACAGCACGCGGTCGGAAGGGGCTCGCATCGCCTCGAAAAACATCAGCAGCGTGCGGCCCAGAGAAACGCGCACGATCCAGCATCCGGCGGCCACAATCGTCAAGAAGTGTGCGCACTGATCGATCGCGAACGCCGCAGTCCCGTCCGCCCACTCCGTCTTCCGTGCCAGCGTGATTTTGCACCAGTCAATCGCTAGGTGAATCACCGCCAGCCCCAAGACGGCGAGTTGAAAGCGGACCGAAAGAAACAAACCCCGTACGAAGAATCCCGGTACCAATACTCCGCAAGCGAAATACACGGCGCCGTGTTTCGCATATCCGGCCGCTTTCCCACTCCTTTTCTGCTTCACCATCCCCGGCGTCTGAAGCACAAAATCCGTCAGCAGGTGGGCCAGATACAGCGCCAAAATCGTCCTCGTCAGCATCTCCATGACCCGCCCTCCCCGCTTGTACGTTTTCGCACAATTTTCCGTACTTGTACGTTTTTGTACAACTATCCAAAATGCTTCTCAATCACGATTTTCATACCCGCGATCGTTTCTTCCATCTGCCAGAAATATCCTCTCTTCAAATTCCGCGACACCGTCGAATTATCCAGCCCTAGCGTTTTCGCGGCATCCTCCAGCCGGCGCCGCGCGCGGAACACCTCGATTGTCTCCCACTGCTTCTCCGTGATTCTCCGCACCAGCGTATCGTGCAGGGCATAAATCAAATTTGCGGTTGAGTCGAACACCTTATCCCGCGATTGGAATGCGGTCAGCACAGCGAACTTGCTTCCCGCGCTCCCCTTGATTCGCTCCAATGCCCCTCGCGCGAATAGAAACGCCTCTCCGCCCAGCCGATTTACAGGCGACTGAATCCGTCCCGGAACTGTTCCGAAGCCAATGCCCATTCTTAGCCGCAGCGGGCGCAATCGCGTCCGCAGGTCCATGATCAGCTCAGGTATGCGGGAATACTCCGTGGTGATCGTCTGAAATTCATCACCTGCGGTAACCGAATATGGCAGCCGGATGAATTTGCTCTTGGTATGTGCCCGCGAAGCCAGTGCCAGCCGCTGGCCCAGCACCGCACGCAGATCCCGCCGGGCACTCGACCCGATCACATCTGCAATCAATACCGCATAGCAATTCGTCTTCATTGTACGTTTTCGTACAATTTTACAGAATTGTACGATTCTGTACAACCACAAAAATCACTACCCTCGCCCACCATTGAGACACGCGGCGCCCAAGATCCAATCTCTAAAGTGGTCGTATCATCCCCGGCAAATTCGCATCGGAAGTTCTGCCGCAGGCGAGCTTGCGATAGAATTACAGCCGGTAGGCCCCTCTCTCTCTGCTCTCTCCTGAGGGCGGCCTGCATTCAATGGACGCGAACAAAAGCGAAAACGCGGAGGCCGCACTACCCCGCATTCTCGTTGTGGACGATGATATCGAGTTGTGCGAACTCCTCCGCGAATACCTCGAACCGGAGGGCTTCCGGATTGATGTGGCATACAACGGCGCTGACGGTCTCGAGCGCGCACTCTCCGGAGACTTCACCTTAGTCGTCCTGGACGTCATGCTTCCTCAAGTCGAAGGATTTGAGGCGCTCCGCCGGATCAGGCAAAAAACTCTCCTGCCGGTAATCATGCTCACCGCCCGCGGCGACGATGTCGACCGTATTCACGGCCTTGAAATCGGCGCGGACGATTACTTGATGAAGCCTTTCAATCCGCGCGAGCTCGCTGCCCGCATTCAGGCCGTTCTCCGCCGCAGTGCACTTCCAGCAACCGAGGCCGTTCTCCAGGTTCCGAAAACCATTGTTCTCGGCGATATTGAGCTGGACCAAGGGGCACGCACCGTGCGGCGTAAGAACCGAGAGTTGGACTTAACGTCGGTCGAGTTCGATTTACTCGCATTCTTCTTGAAGACTCCCGGCCATGTCGTTTCCCGGGATGACATGGTAAAGGCCGTTCTCCGTCGCGAGCTCGTCTCGTTCGATCGCAGCATTGACGTGCATGTGAGCAACCTTCGCCGAAAACTCGGCCCGGCTCCCGACGGTGGCGACCGCATTCGCGCCATTCGCGGAGTGGGCTACGTCTACGTGCTGCCGGGCAAAGCCCGGAATCGGTGAACCGCCATGCAAAGCCTGTACTTTAAAATCTTTCTATGGTTCTGGCTGGCCATGGTCCTGGTTAGCGGAACGCTCATCTTTTCCGTGGTCACCACTCAAACGGAATTCACAGCGAACCGTGCTGAGGAACTCGACAAAATCCTCACATCTCTGGTGGCTGCTCGCGCCGCGGACATGCTGCAAGATCACGGCATGGGCGCCCTCGCGGACTATCTCGAATCGCTAGACTCCACTTTGCATTGGCAAGCTTTCCTCTTCGACGACGAAGCTAACGAAATCCTCTCTCAGCCCACGCCTGCGGAAGCCAACATCATTGCCCAGGCCGCTCTGCAAACCAATGACACCAGATTTCTGATCTCGCACGGCAGGAAGTACGTGGCCAAACGAACCACGGGCTCGGATGGAACTCGCTACGTCTTTGTGATGAGCGAGGAAGTCCCGTCAGTTACGAGCATTTTACGTGCGCCGCTCGGGATTCAAATCATTCGTGCCACGGTAGTGGCGTTCATGGCCGGGTTGGTCTGTTTTTGGTTAGCTCGATACATCACCGCCCCGATCAGACAGCTAAGCACCGCGACGCACCGACTGGCAGGGGGCAATCTGGCAGCCCGCGTGGACGGTTCCGCGACGCAACGCAAGGACGAAGTCGCTGACCTCGGCCGTGACTTCAACCACATGGCCGAGCAAATCGAATCGCTCATGTCCTCCCAGCGCCGTTTGATTCGAGACATCTCGCACGAATTGCGCTCGCCCCTCGCTCGTCTTGGAGTCGCTCTCGGCCTCGCGCGCCGGCACGCCAATCCTGAGTCCGTTTCTGCTCTGAATCGCATCGAGCTCGAAGCGGAACGCTTGAACGGCCTGATCGGCAGTCTGCTTCGCTTGGCCCGTCTAGAAAGCGGCGAAGCGCTGATGGAACAAAGCCCTGTCGAGCTCGACGCGCTCCTTCGTCATATCGTGGCCGACGCGGATTTCGAGGCTCGCGGCCGCAACCGTTTCGTGCGCATCATCGCGTCGGAACCGTGCATCATTCCAGGGAATCGCGAGGTCCTCGGCAGCGCGATTGAAAATGTGATTCGCAACGCCGTCAGCTACACGAAGGAAGGCACCGATGTGGAAGTCAGCCTTCTGACCTCTGAAAATGGCGCCGGCAAACAGGCCATCGTTCGTGTGCGGGATCACGGCAGAGGAGTGCCGGTCGAGCTTCTCGCCGATATTTTTATTCCCTTCTATCGTGTCGCGGATGCGCGCGAACGTTCCTCCGGCGGCACTGGGCTGGGCCTTTCCATTGCGGAACGCGCCGTGCATCTCCACGGAGGCGACGTAAAAGCGCAAAACTCTCCCGAAGGAGGCCTCATCATCGAATTGCGGTTCCCCATTCCCACGGCCGCGCTCCGCGAAATTGCCGCCGCCGGCGCTCAAGTCTAAATTCGAAGCCACGCATTCAATCGCGAGCACCTTGTGAAGATGTAAACTTTGCGCCCCGTTCGTCCCACGGTGAGTTCTCGCTACGTAAGCGTATACCATCAATCCCATAAGTTCCTTAGTTGTAGTCTGTTACAGAAGCTAACCGTGGTACCAGGGCCGGCACTAACCGGAGTACTGTCCGAATGTGACTTTTACCCTAGTGCGCCGGCTGCGGCCCGCGTCTAAATTGGTTATGGCATACGTATGGGAAAAGAGGCGATGTGAGCAAGGCGTCCAGACTATTTCGTTTCAGAGCACATCGGGAGACCACCCTGGCCGCACTTCTACCGGCAATCCCGCTGCTACCTGGGCTGGCTGACACCGCCGATGAGTCCGATGAAACGACGTGCCAGAGAGCAGAATGCGAACCGGTCGCGCCGAGCCCGACCATCGCAACGACGGGGGTTCGGTCAAACTCGATCCCAGAAACAGGGCTGTCATTTCCACACGCCATAACTGAACCGGTTCTCGATGCGGTTGATATGTCCGACCCGCTCGCGATTCTCCGGCAGACTATCGAGTCGGCGCCGACGGTTCAACGTGAATGGTTTCCGAACGCCGCAGTGTCGTCAATCGGTTCGATCTTGCGCGCGCCCGATTCTCTGTCGTCGTCCGTCGAACCCGATGATGCCACGCTCATCGGAGCGAAGGTTCACTGTGAAGTAAGCGTCCCGGGAACATTCTTGACGGAAACGATGGACCTGGAAGCCATCGCGGCATCTGCACGCCAAGCGGCCGCCACCACTTCAACAACGCTTTCCGGGCTCATGTATGCCGATCATTTAAGTGCGCCCGAGACGGTCAAAGAAGAAATCATCGCGGAAGTCAGCGCCGTCGCAGAAGAATTCGTAGCTGAGCAGCAGCACCATGCGCAGCCCCAGCCTGCGCACGCGGTCACCTCTGAACCGCCGAAAGACCGCCGCCGCAAGCGCCGCGCCTTGATCTCCGCCCCAATTCGGGTGCGCAGCATAAGCGCCGCACGCGGTTCCGACGAGATTGCCACCACTTTGGACGTATCCCGCACAGGGATCCTCTTCCATTCCCCACTCAACGCCTACACCCGCGGCATGGAAGTCGCTGTTATATTTCCCTTCAGCCAAGCTCCTGGCGCCATCAACATCGAGCAAACCGGCCAAGTGGTGCGAGTCACCGATCTGGGCAACGGACTTCGCGCCGTCGCCGTAGCACTGTATGCGCACGATGAGGAAGAAGTCACTGTCGGCCCTGCACCCGCGTGCGCGACCGAACCTGCACGCGATTCTGTTTCTACCCCGGCGCAAACGAAAAACCCGTTGGTCCTCGCCGTGGACGCCGATGAAACGCTGCGCGACACGCTCAAGATCTATCTGCAGAACGAGGGCTACGACGTCATTGCTGTGAACAACGCGGCGGACGCACGTGAAGTTCTCAACATCTTCACGCCGGCACTGATCATCGCCGAGGTGGAAGGTGAAGGCGCGCCCGGCTATGATCTTTGCGCCTACGTGAAATCGAACCCGTCTTTGCGGCAAGTGCCAGTCGTGCTCACGACCAGTTCTGCATATCCCAGCGATTACTCTAACGCGCACGCTCTTGGCGCGATTGTCTGCATGGCCAAACCATACAAGCAGGAACGCCTGGGCCACGTCGTCCGCTTGCTCGCGCCGCTACCCGAGCACCTTCAGAATATTGTTGCCCCACACACTGCGGATCCCACGCGCGTCCCAGGCCGCGACGGCAAATCGGCCTCACGGAATCTCCGCCTCGTTTACGGCTCCGCAAAAAAACCAAGCAGCAACGGGAACAACGGCAAAATGCGGTTTCGATTTCCATCCTTCCGCTAATCGTCCACCGGCGCACGCACATTAAGCTCGCCATCGGTACTCGCAACAGAACTTGCTCATCACTCTGTTCGATGACCGACACTTTCGTCCCGTCGTTCGGTCCTGTACCAAAACTGTACTTTATTGGTGTTGTAGTTTTTTTCCCCGCGCAATATTGTCGCGCCCATCACCACAGTCCACGCTCAGTTTCTGAGCGGACGTAAACAGGACGACGGTTATCCCACGGGTTAATTTCCCCAGCTTTTAACTCCGGAACCACACATAGCGGGGGTGTGTGTCCGCTTTCCCCGCATTTGGATGCAAAAGGGGGCCCAAATGAAAACTCTGAGGTTCAGTACGTTAGTTTGTGCAGTGCTCGCTGCTTCGATAATCATCACCACGCTGATGGTTCGCGCGCAATCACGCGACAAATCACAACAAGGAAGCACTTCAACTGGCGGTGTAAGCGATCCCGGTGTCCGCAGTGACGCCGTCATCGTCGGTACTCCTCTTCCGAGTCTTTCCGCCGCGCAACTTCAATTTTTCCAGGATGGCCTCGCGCGCTTTATGCAAGTTGATTCGGTGAGCGGCTCAATTTCCGGCGAGCCCGGAAACGGCCTCGGTCCCGGCTTCAACTCCAACAGTTGCGGCAGTTGCCACGGGCAGCCAGCGGTTGGCGGCAGCAGTCCGAGTTCTACGGCTTATCCGTTCGTCGGGCCCAATCCCCAAATCGCGGCAGCGTCCGACGCCGGCGGCAATAACTCAATACCCTACTTTATCTCCGCCGACGGCCCCGTGCGCGAAGCCCGCTTCCCGTTTGCTGTCACACCGAACGGCAGCGTCACGCAAACACCCGACGGCGGTGTACACGACGTCTTCACCATCGCAGGGCGTTCCGACGCGCCGAATTGTTCCATGGCCCAACCCAACTTCGAACACATGCAGCGCGAGAACAACATCATCTTCCGCATCCCCACTCCAGTATTCGGCGCAGGGCTCATCGAAAACATTGCTGACGCCACGATTGTCGCCAACATGGCCGCGAACGCGCAGCTCAAGAGCCAGCTTGGCATCGCCGGCCACGCCAATTACAGCGGCAACGACGGCTCTATCACACGTTTCGGCTGGAAGGCGCAGAACAAGTCCCTCGAAGTGTTTGCTGGCGAAGCGTACAACGTGGAAATCGGCGTGACCAACGAGCTGTTCCAAACCGAACGCGCCAACCCACCGGCCTCCTGCTTGTACAATCCAACTCCGGAAGACAAAACCAATTACACCTATTCCGGCGCTCAGATTCTCAGCGATGTGGTGGCCTTCGCCGATTTCATGCGCTTCCTTTCACCGCCCGTTCCGTCGGTCAACGGCATTCCAGGTAATCCCACCGCGCAGTCGATTCAGGCGGGCCAGGTGATCTTCGATCAAGTTCGTTGCAACCTGTGCCACACGCCGTCGCTGCAAACCGCCGCGTCCAATATGACCCCCGGACTCGACAACCAGCCCGCAGGGCTCTTCTCCGATTTGCTCGTGCACCACATGGGCGACGGTTTAGCTGACAACGTCGCTCAAGGTGCCGCCGGCGGAGATGAATTCCGTACCGCTCCGCTATGGGGCGTCGGCCAACGCATCTTCTTCCTGCACGACGGTCGCGCGACTCCGGCAAACGGCGGCTTGCTCAACGCAATCGAGGCACACTACAGCCGCGGCTCCGAGGCGAATCAAGTCATCTCACTGTTCAACCAATTGCCCCCGCAGGAAAAGCAAGCTTTGTTGAATTTCCTGCGCTCGCTCTAGCGTAAACGCTCACTCGTCCTTCGAGTGTGCTGCCGGCACACTCGAAGGACATTTCGACCGGCGGCGCCGGGGCGTAAAAGACTGACGATTAGAACTGGTGCGGTTGTGTGTTTTGTGTGAGTTACGCGGCTTTCTAATCGCAGCGAGTGACGATTACAAATCGCGTGAGGTGGGCCAGTGACTCGCTGCAACACTCCGCCTTCGTCCTACGGCGGTTCTGGATTTGCAGCGGACTCCGCTCCGCCCTCTTCGCCGAAGCCTTTCTTGGAGCGCGGGGGCTTGCCCCCGCTTTTTCAAGGCGAGGCTTGCCTCGCCGCGTCTCCGCCACTCTTGCGTGCGCCACTCACTCCCATGGCTCTTTCGTTCGTTTCATCCTGAGCCGAGCGAAGGACCGCTCTTGGTCTTCTGCTCTTTGAAGACAACTCGGTATGAGCGCCGTAGGCGCGCGCCAACGTTTGCCGTGATCCTTTCCGCAGTCCCGTTCGCGATATACTCGCCGCATGTTGAATCGCTCCGTTTCATCGCGCCCGCGCCGAGTCATGCTTTTGCTGGCCACGATTACTGGCGCCGCAATCCTCTCGATCGCGAGCGAAAAGCACGTCTTCAAACCCGCATTGGAGAATTTCTACGTGGTCACCCAGGCGACCTTTCACTCCGGCGTGAAATGGGTAGACCACATTCTCGAACTGCGTCCGCAGGGTGACGATGTCCTCGTTCGCGAAATCCGCATCGCACCTTTCGACAAGGATTGTCCCCATCACGTCACGGTCCGCGCCGTCGAACGCGTGATGCCCAATACGACGGTGAAAAAACTCGCCGCCAAGTTCCCGATCTGTGCCTTCGAAGAAGATGTCGTCGAAGGAATGATCAGCGTTGCGAAGCGCGAAGAAAGTCTCAGCGTCACAGACGACGCCGCCAGCCAAACCATCGTCGCCCGCTGCGGCACCCAGCAAAAAATGTTCGAGCTGCCCGACCAGGAAACTCTGCGCTTCGAAGCGCTCCAGCACGCCGACAAGCACGTCACCGACTTTTGGGATCTAGCCGCCGCGATGGAGGCCCACGCATTCGGCGGCGATTTCTCGCTGGCCAAACTCACGCCCGAGGAGGACAAGCAAGCGCAAGACCTCGGCGCCAAGCTCGTGCCAGAAATCAAATCCGGCCGTTACGACCAAGGCTTCTCCGATCAATCCTGCCCCTACGCAGAATGCAGCGCCCACAACGCCGCCTCAGCCCTGCAAGGCTACACCGGCCCGATTTTCAGTTGCCCAAAGGAATAGAGGGAATAGAGATTGTCATCCCGAACCCAGCCCCCGCCTTTGGCGGATAGGGGCGAGGGGCCCACTTTTGTTTTTTTTGGGTGAGAATGAACGCGGTGAGGAAAAAACACGGAAACGCATTAAACCCAAAAAACGCCGGCCACTCTTCCCTGGCGGAGGAAGAGTGGCCGCGCATTACAAGAGAATTTACCTCTTCTCGATTTGCTCTTTCACCAGGTTCGCGACGACATCCGCAGTCCCTTGCTCGCCGTGCCACGTATTCGGCCTGCTCAACGTATAAGCGAAGACGATCGCACCAGACCGCCGTTCCACAAGCTGCAGCGTCGGGACATCATTCGCACGATGCTCATGCTTATAAGACGCCTTCACCACGGCACCAGCATGCTCGGGCCACTTGATCTGCATGACATAGGTCGCGCGCGCCTCGCTGATCTCCGGAGCCAGCGGAACGTGTCTACGCTCGAAAGCGACAGACAAGATGCCGTCAAATCCTTCCATCGGTTCAATATAGACCGAAGACACCGCGCTCACGTTGCTGCGGCCCATGGACTCTACCGCTGCCGCCGAACCGTCCGGAGGCACATGTCCAGCAGAAAGCGGCGAATCGGCGGATGCGGAATCAGGCTGCGCCACCGTGTGGCAGGCCATTCCGTTCACCACCGTCTCATTAGCGAAAATGAAGTTCCCGGACGCAGCCATATCGCGGCATTTCATCTGCGCGTCGGCGGATTGCTGCTGGCCCATCGCAGCTCCCGAAGTGAATAAAACTGCGGCAAACAAAGTGGCGGCGGCTCTCATGGCATTCCCTCCAACAACAGAGTGCCGGAATGAAACGCCGAGGGAAATGTTACGTTCGTACCAATTTTCGCGCGCTGTTTTCGGGCATTTCTCGAGCAATCAGGCCAAATTCGAGGCCCGCATCGCCGACGGCTCGAGTCCCCCGCCAATGCGCAGCGGCGCCTTCCTCCCAAGCCGTTTGGGGATGAAAGCGGGCACACCTCCCAGGCACGATTGGCGCTCCGCCGAGCTTTATCTTGGAGTGCGGCGCGAGCCCCGCCTTTGCAAGGCGAGGCTCGCCGTTCCCGTTGCCTCACGGCGCAGGCGGTACATTCGCTGCATCCGGCGTAGAAGCGACAAAATATCCCGGCCGCGTGCGCACCGTGACTTCGGGCCGTGCCACCGTCACTTTGATTTCATGAAAGCCAGCCGTTTGCTCCGATGACGGCCGATAACTCAAGACGTACTGCGCGTGCAGCTTGCTGCCGATGCGGTCCAGCGCCGTGCGAATCGTGCGATCGCGCAGGGCGCGATAGTCGACTCCCCCGGTCGCCGCCGCAGCCATCTCCAGCTGATGATTCTTGATCTCATTTGTGCCGCGAGTGACCAGCCAAATCGCCACCGGCACGAGATCAAGGGAGCCTCCCGGCGCACCTCCATTACCGGGCACCGGAAGCGCTCCCGGCCGCGTCGGTCCAGAGAAAACTCCGGGCGGATACTTGATTCCCTGACCCGGCGGCTTGGGCCCAAACCGCAGATCCGCAGTGCTACTGCTCGGGCCAACGGCGTAAATCGCGATGTTCGCAAGCTCTGCATCACGCAACACCAGCCCAAGCTTCGCGTCACTCGCAATGTCCTGCGATTCGCCGACAATCAACATCACGCGCCGATATTTCACCGGTCGCGCTTTCAGCAGGTCCACGGCTTCAGCCATCGCATCGTACAGCCGCATCTCCGGCGCTTCGAACGGAACGCCCGCGATCGCACTCGCGATTGCATCGTGGTCGTCCGTGAACCGCTGACGAACCTCGACCGTGCTGTCGTAGCTGATTACCGCTGCCTCGCCGTTCAAGGCCATGACGGTTTCCGTGAAGATGCTGCTCATCCCGTGAATTACTGGCGCCATCATTTGAATATGCGAACTGGTCTCAATTACCAACGCGACGGCCAGCGGATCGCCACCCAAATCCCAATGCTCAATCGCCTGCTCCGCTCCGTTGTCGTATACACGAAAATCGCTCTGCGCAAGATCCAGCACTAGATCTCCGTGCTTGTTCAGCACGGTGACAGCCGCGACGACCTCGTTCGTCTGTACACGGATTTTATTTTGAGAGTTGGGTGGCTCTTTCGTCTGCGGCGTGAGTTGCGGTGATGTGGCTGTGTCGTGGTCGGAATTTTGCGCCCGCGCGCAGATCGAGCACACGGCGAATACAACGAGCACAGCCAAGCAGGAGCCGCTGCGTCGAATTGTCTGCCCCATATGACTGGCTGTGATTCCGCCCGAACCATCCGCGTTGCTTCCGCACGCGGCCGCAGGTCCCCTGATTCCGGCCCACACAATCACCCAGTACGCCCGGCCCTTTTTGGAGTGCTGGGGCTTGCCTCCGTCTTTACCAGGCGAGGCTCGCCTCGCTGTTTTTTGCACCCCGCACGGAGCAAACGATGGGCAGCAGTCCGCGACCTAAAACAGCAAATGGCTCCGCCGCACGTACCACAAACGGAACATTCCGCCTCAATCTCGCGTATCGTTAGCTATGTGGAAAAAGGGGGCACCGTGAAATCGCACTGGAACGTGAATCTCCTCGCCAAATCCGGCCGCAGCCAGCGCTCCAACGCGCGTACACGTCTCGCGCTTTATGCAGCTCTGTTCGCGCTGCTCCTCGCCGGCGCGCTTCCGCTGGCCGCTCAGGATCAGAAGGACTCGCAGCAATCCGACAAGGATAAAGACAGCATCGGTTTCAACCTGGGCCAGAACGCCAGCGCAAAAGACCTAGGCCTGCCAATCTATCCCGGGTCTCACCGCCATCAGGATAATTCCAACGACGGTCCTGCGCTAAACATGGGCCTTTGGGGAGGTTCCTCCGGTTTCAAACTCTTCGTGCTAAAAATGGAGTCCCCTGACGCGCCCAATAAAGTCGCAGCCTTCTACCGCAAAGCGCTCGCCAAGTACGGTACGGTCCTCGATTGCACCAATCCTCCGCCATCAACCGGCAATCCCGACGGCAAAAAATCGTCGAAAGCGTTGACGTGCGAAGACGAAAAATCGAAGCCCGGCGAAATCTCGCTCAAGTCCGGCACCAAAGCCAAAGAACACGCGGTCGGCGTCCAGCCCAACGGCAACGGCACGCTGTATCAGTTGGTCTACGTCGAAACCCGCGGCACCGATGACTGAAGCGAAAGCCACATCAGTCCAGCGCCGTGGCGCGGCAGCCGTGGAGTCTTAGCGGTCCAACCTACCGACAAATCGAAAGATGCTAGCGCCATACTGAGTCGTCCTTGCCAGAAAGGACCCTGTCCAGATACGTTGCGGTGCTGATCAGCGCCAGATGCGTGAATGCCTGTGGGAAATTCCCAAGATGTTGGCCGCTTGGACCAATTTCCTCCGAGTAGAGTCCCAGATGGTTGGCATATCCCAAAAGCTTCTCGAACAACAATTGAGCTTTTTGCAACTCTCCACCGCGCGCCAGGCATTCGATATACCAAAACGAGCACGCGGTGAAGCTGCCTTCGCTGCCTGGAAGCCCGTCCACGGGAGTTGGTTGGGTCTCGTATCGACGGACTAGCGTATCTTCGACCAAGCGTGCTTCCACGGCTTTCATTGTCGAGCGCCACATTGGATCGACGGGGCTGATGAAGCGCATGAGTGGCATCAGCAGCACTGATGCGTCCAGATCCTTCCTCCCCTTCGACTGGACAAACGACTGCAAATCGTCATTCCAGAAGTTCGTAAGGATGTCCTCTCGAATCGCATCGCGCGTTCGCAGCCAAGCGTCGAACGGGGCCGAAAGGGACCGTTTCTGTGCGAGCCGCAGAGCTCGATCGAAAGCCACCCAGCACATCAGACGAGAGTGCAGGAATTCACGCGCCCCACCTCGCACCTCCCATATACCTTCATCAGGCCGTTGCCAGTTTTTACTCAACCACTCCAAAATTCGCTGAACTTCCTGCCATCCGGCATTCGAAATTGGATCTCCGTATTTATTTGCAAGATAGATGGAATCCATCATTTCGCCATAAATATCCAGTTGCAGCTGTTGATAGGCCGCGTTTCCGATACGTACGGGCCGCGAATGTTGGTATCCTTGCAGATGATCGAGCGTGAGCTCGTCAAGCTTCTGTCTACCGTCAACCCCATACATCACCTGCAACGGTCCCCGTTCGGCATCGTCATTGAGGCGCCCCTTCAGCCAGTCGATGAAGGCCTCAGCTTCTTCGACAAAACCCAATCGAATCAGCGCGTAAAGCGTGAAAGTCGCATCACGGAGCCACGTGAAGCGATAATCCCAATTACGCACTCCGCCAATTTGTTCTGGCAGGGAAAATGTAGGCGCCGCAATCAGCGATCCATGCTCCCGGCTGGTCAGCAACTTCAACATTAGGGCGGAACGGTTCACCATCTCGCGCCACCGGCCCTTGTACTTTGATTTCGCAATCCACCCCTTCCAGAAACGGGCCGTCTCCTCGAAGCGCCGCTCTATGAACTCCATCTCGGGCTGCTCTCCCTGCGCGCGAACTCCACCAAAGATGAAGGTCGCATTTTCGCCGGCTCGGAGCCTGAACTCGGCGGTTACATCCTGGGATTCTTGTCGGAGGGCGACGGTGGAGTACAGCGCTAGCGGCGGACAGGCATCGCCTGCGGGCGAAAGAATCGCGTACCGGTCTTGCAGGTTTACAGTGTGCCCGGACATCGCATAATTAAATCGTGGTTGGCACCGAACCTTGAATTCGACCTCGCCTCTGATAACGGCCACGGTGCGGATAATCTCATTCGGTTGCGCCCCGTCGGATCCGATGGGCATATAATCCGTCAGCTCGGCCACGCCTTCCTCCGCAAGAAATCGCGTGAGCAGGATGTTCGTGTCGGGCAAATACAGCTGCCGCACGCGCTTTTCTTTGAGCTGCGGCTGAATCTGAAAACGGCCCCCTTTCTCATCATCGAGCAGCGCGGCAAAGACGCTGGGAGAATCGAAACTTGGATAGCAAAGGAAGTCGATTGAACCGTTTACACCCACCAGGGCGATAGAGCACATATTGCCAATCACTCCGTAGTTTTCAATCGGTTCAAAGCTCATCGGTTTGTCCGTTTCGCGATCCTAGCGCAGTCGATCGAAGAATTCTCGGATATCCTGTGCGAGAAGGCCGAGTGGCTCGATGGCGGCAAAGTGGCTGCCCCTAGGCACGACAGTCTGGCGCAGGATATTGTAGCCGCGCTCGGCGAACGAGCGCGAGGGAATAGGAAGCTCCTTGGGGAAAACGGGCATCTCCACGCGAACCTCTGCGCGGTTTGTAAGTGAGAGCTGAAGCGGCCCATTACGCAAAATCCCTGCTTGTGGCCGCGCTCAAACCGGCGGTGCTATCATCCTCCCGTAATCTTTCACCCGGGGGAGAGACGAATGGACATCGCCTTGCAACGAAGTGCAGCCGCCAAAATTCTGGTTGCGGTATTTTTCTCGGCATTTATTTTTGCTGCCGCCAGCACCGCGCAGTCGCAGCCTCCCTCACCCACACTGCTAGTTCTGAATAAGGCCGCAAACTCGCTCGCCATCGTGGATCCCGCGACAAAACAAGTGGTCGCCCGCATCGACACCGGCGAAGGCCCGCACGAAGTCGCCGCGTCCGACGACGGCAAGCTCGCCTTCGTCACGAACTATGGCGCGAAAACTCCTGGCAACTCGCTCTCCGTGATCGATCTCGTCGCACAAAAAGAAATTCATCGCGTGGACCTCGGTCCGCTCGGCCGTCCTCACGGCATTCTCTTCGCCGACGGCAAAGTTTACTTCACCGTGGAACTCAACAAACTCATCGCCCGCTACGATCCCGAAACGAACAAAGTTGACTGGCTGCTCGGCGTCGGCCAGAACCGCACGCATATGCTGGTGCGCACGAAATATCTCAACGAAATTTTCACTTCGAACGTCGATTCCCGCACCGTCACCGCGATCGAAAAAAGCTCGGACCCTTCCGGCTGGAAAGAAACCAACATCGCGGTGGGCAAAGGGCCGGAAGGAATTGACATTTCCCCGGACGACAAAGAAGTGTGGGCCGCGAATTCCGGCGACGGCACCGTTTCCGTCATAGATACCGCCACGAGCAAAGTGACGCACACCTTCAACGTGCACACCAAGCACTCGAACCGCCTAAAATTCACGAATGACGGCAAGCTTGTCCTCATCTCCGATCCCGCAACGGACGAACTGATGGTCGTCGACGCCGCCACAAAAAAAATCGTCAAGCAGCTCAACGTGGGCCGCGGCCCAGGCGGCATCTTGATCGCCCCGGGAGGCGAACGAGCCTACGTCGCCCTGGCAGGCGACAACGCCGTAGCCGAAATCGATCTCCACAAATTAGAAATCGCCGAGCGCATCCCCACAGGCCCAGGCCCCGACGGTATGGCCTGGGCGCAACGCCGCTAAACCACTCTCTTACGGTTTTCTCTGCGGGACCTCTGCGTCTTCTCTGCGCCCTCTGCGTTAGTGTTTCGCCTTTGGCATTGGCGGTGACGTCGACCTCGCCGCGCTGGTGATTTCTTCTTCTCTGCTGGCCGCGATCTGCTCTGTCTCCGCGGCCTCTGCTTTTCTCCGTGTTCTCCGTGTTAATCTTTTCACCTCATTTGCCTTGATCCCACGAAGGAGCAATCAATGGAATTCCGCATCCTAGGCCGTTCCGGATTGAGTGTTCCCGTTTTAAGCCTCGGCACCGGCACTTTTGGCGGCGCGAACGAATTTTTCCGCGCATGGGGCAACTCTGGCGTTGACGAAGCCACTCGGCTTGTTGATATCTGCCTGGAAGCCGGGGTCAACATGTTCGACACCGCCGACATTTATTCCGACGGCGAATCGGAAAAGGTTCTTGGCGGCGCCATCGCCGGCCGCCGCGACAAAGTTCTGATTTCCACAAAGGCTACTTTCAAGGTCGGCCCGGGCCCCAATGATGTCGGCTCATCCCGCTATCATTTAATTCAAACCTGCGAAGCCAGTCTGCGCCGCCTGAAGACCGATTACATTGATCTGTATCAGATGCACGGTTTCGACGCCCTCACTCCCGTCGACGAAACTCTGAGCGCGCTCAACGACCTCGTGCACAGCGGCAAAGTGCGCTACATCGGCTGCTCGAATTTTTCCGGCTGGCACCTGATGAAATCGCTCGACGTCTCCGAAAAGTATGGCTGGACCCGCTACGTCGCGCATCAAGCCTACTACTCGCTCATCGGGCGCGAATACGAATGGGAGCTCATGCCGCTGGGGATCGATCAAGGAGTTGGCTGCGTGGTTTGGAGCCCGCTGGGCTGGGGACGCCTCACCGGAAAAATTCGTCGCGGCAAACCCTTGCCGGAAGTCAGCCGCCTGCACAAGACCGCCGACTACGGTCCGCCAGTTTCGGACGAGCTCGTTTACAAAGTTGTAGACGCGCTCGATGAAATCGCGAAAGAAACGGGAAGGACAGTTCCACAAATCGCGCTGAACTGGCTGCTACAACGCCCCACGGTCTCAAACGTAATCATGGGCGCGCGCAACGAAGAACAGCTGCGCCAGAATCTCGGTGCCGTAGGCTGGAATCTCACGCCGGCGCAAGTCGCAAGACTAGACGCTGCCAGCGCCACCACGCCAATCTATCCGTACTGGCATCAGCGGCAATTCAGAGACCGCAATCCCCCGCCAAGGCCCTAATCGTGGCGCCGTTGCGCCGGCGCCCCCCGGGCTCTCGCTGTCATAAATCGGATCAACCCGTGTTCGCGTGAAGCCCAACGCGGCATAACTTATGTGGAGTGCGCCGCTTGCCGCCGCCTCACGGCGACAGCCTCTGCCGCCAAGTTCTCCCTGAGTAACGCCCGCGTGCTGCAGGCTCACTCAAACTGTTTTCGAAATTGCGCGAGTTGCTGTTTCAATTCCGCGACTTCTTGCCGCAGAGCGGCGACTTCGCTCTCTAATCGCGCGATACGCTCGGTTTCGACTGCGTCGCGGCCGGTGGAGCCACGCGCCGATCCATCCGCATCCGTATCATCCGCTGTCGCGCGCCCCGCTCCAGGGGATCGCGCCTCGTTCGCCGCGGACCCACCTTCATCACCGGACATCAAATGTAGGTAGCGCGATTCCTTCGTCCCTGGTTGCCTTGGCAGCACTTTCACCAGCGCCGGCTCGCGGCTCATTAGTTTTTGGAGCGCCGCTTGCACGTCTGTCAAATCATCGAAGTGATACATCCGCTCCGTGCGGCCACGCAGTTCGCCGGGGGTCTGCGCCCCGCGAAGCAGCAGCACGCACAGCAACGCAGTCTCCGGGCGCGTGAAGTTAAAAACCTCCTGCAAGCGATGTTCGTATTTGCGCACGCGGCTGTCGGTAGTGTTCGCCGCGCCGGCCAATTCCATGTCGCTCAGCCTTCGCATCGCCTGCGTCACGCCGTCTTCGCTCAAATTCATCACCGGCTCGCGATTCGATTTCTGATTGCACGCGTTCACCAACGCGTGGAGCGAAAGCGGATAGTATTCCGGCGTAATAATTTCCTTCTCCACCAGCACGCCCAGCACTCGCGCTTCAATCCCAGTCAAATGTATTTCCATGGTTAGCAACGGCACAAAGCCGCTCAGTAATCGTCAGTGAGGATTTTTTAGCACGCCCTGCAGCACTGTGAGCTTTCCGTCAATTGGGCCAGTTTTCAGATTCGCAATGTCCAAATCAAGAATGTGTGCGATTAAGGGGTACACGTTCACGTTTTCGAACGGCGGCAATTTCACTCCCGTGCGAATATCCGGCCCGGCTGCGTAAAAAATCGCCTTCATCTCCGGCATGTGGGCAGGATCATAGCCGTGCATTCCTACTGGAGGCGCGTTCCCGTGGCCCATCATAGCGGGATTCGCCGCCGCGTTCGGCGGCGCTGGAGAAGGCGGAGGAGGCGCGCTCGCGCGCAAGAGATAAGGACCTGTCGCGACTACTAGCGGATCGCCCTCGCGCGGATTGCCGTCGAAATGCAACGACTCCGGCACATGCCCGCTGCGGTACACGCGAAACTTGTCGCTCTTGCCGTTTAGGCTATCGTAGATCTTCGTCGCGTCCGCTTCCGACTTCGCATATATGAACGACTCTTCGGATTTTTCCAGCAGCGACGCATCAAGATACTGATCGAGATTGAGCCAATCCCCTTCGACTTTGATCATCCCGTGATCGGCCAACACGATCACGTCTACCGGCAAGTTCAATTTCGCGAGGCCAGCCTCAAGCCGGCCGATTTCAGTATCCACTTCGTGCACCGCCGCAGCCTCTTCCGGGCTGTCCGGACCATGCGCGTGCCCCGCGCTATCCGTATCGCTGAAATATAGTGTGATGAAATGCGGCCGTTGCTCGGGCGGTAGTTGCAACCACGCGAGAACCTGTTCCACGCGCTTGTGGTTCGGATATTTCGGATCGTACTTCATGTAATACGAAGGACGCACGCCCTGAATATCCGCTTCCGAGCCCGGCCAGAAAAAACATGCCGCGCGCATTCCTTGCTGCTCGGCTAGAACCCACAGCGGAGTGCCGCCATACCATGTGCCGTCGGCTTCCGCCTGCGGATCGTGATAGCTGTAGACTTGCTTGCGCGCGGGATCGTAGAAAGCGTTGCCGACAATTCCGTGATGCTCTGGATAAAGTCCTGTTACGATCGTGTAGTGGTTCGGAAACGTGATCGAAGGATACGCAGGAATCATTCCATCGGGTGCGCTCGCACCGCGCGATCCCAGAGCCGCCAAATTCTTGGCGTCGTATTTTTGCGTGTAGTCGTAACGGAATCCATCGAGCGAAACGAGAATCACGTAGTGCTTGGCCTGCTGCCCGGCGGAGTTCGGTCCATGGTCAACAACGATCGGCGCCGCAAGAGCCTGCGCGGCCGCTTGCTGTTGCGGCGGCTGCTGGCCGCGGGCTGCGCCGGGAGTCGCGCACGGGACAAAACTCCCGATGAATAAAATCCAGGCAAAAACCCCGGCACGTCTCCTGCACGGATTTTTACAATTCAGTCGCATCCACGAATCCTTTCGCAACGTCACATTAGTGGGGAGACTTGCCCGCCCCTGGTCAGGGTGCCAGTATACGTAATATGACGCGCCCGGCCGAACACAAAGGAGAAAATGCCATGGTGAAACTAGCCTTGTACGCGCGATTGGAAGCAAAACCCGGCAAGGAAAAAGAAGTAGAGCAATTCCTCCAGAGTGCTGTACCCATGGTGGAAGAAGAGCAGGGTACGATCACTTGGTACGCCCTGCGCATGGGACCCTCTACTTTCGGAATCTTCGACACGTTCAACGACGAATCGGGTCGCCAAGCTCATCTTTCCGGCAAAATCGCCGCTGCGTTGATGGTCAAAGCGCCCGACCTGTTCGCAAAGACTCCCGAAATCAACAAAGTGGACATTCTGGCGTCCAAGGTTCCCGCCGACGCAAAACGTAAGGCGTCCGCGTAACCTAACCGCCGCTCCCAAAGTCCGCCTGACCATTTCCTGTGGCAACGCCAAGGCACCAGTCGAGTTGTGCCCGCGCTAGGCGCTTCTTGGCACGACACGGTGCGGCTCACCTCACACCAACCAAAAATATGCACTTACCAAAGACTGCAACCTAGCGGCGCAATATATCGTCTAACGATATGTAGCCCGAAAGTGAGCTACTCGCACACGAAAGAAGGCCAAACATGATTGCAGCTAACCAAGCACCGAATTCCGCTGGCGCGCACAACACGCCGGCGCAGCACAATCCGGAGGAAATCCCGGAAAACGAACACACGCACACTCTGGACGAGATCCAGAGGCGTGCGTTTAGGATTCATCGTCGCCATGGCGGAACCTACGGTGGGTACACCCTCGAAGATTGGCTGGAAGCTGAACACGAACTGGAGAGAGAAGATCATCCAGCTCCCGATGTAAAAGACCACATCCACTGAAGCACTGCACGACGAAGTGTCAGCCTGATTGCAGCGACACCCGACAGGTGTGTCCGGGCGCTGATAGGCGCCCAGCATCGGAGGGCACAATCGCTGCTATTTCGATCTCGTCGGCGCTTTCGCTGGCGCGCCCAGGTAACTCCGAACCGCCTGTGGCGTGACTGCAGCTTCGGGGCGATTTGCGGAACGGACTTGGGTTGTCATACAGGCTCTGCAGCGTGCTGGAAGCGCCGGAACATTAATGTGTTCTCCCATCACTCACTCTAAATCCTTCAGGCCAATTTCCGCATTGAATTGCTGGATCACGCCGTAGCATTCACATGCCGATCCCTCGAGTTTCTTACGGCTCAGGATCTTCACTGCCCCGCGGCTGTACTCGATGTTCTTCTTCCGCTGCAGAATGCCCGCAGCCAAACTCACGCTAGGACGATCGGTGCCCAGCATTGTGGCCAGAAAATCGTGGGTGATCAGAATGGACCCGCCATCCACGCGGTCTTGCGCCATCAACAGCCAGCGCGCCAACCGTTGCTCCACATCGTGCAGCCGGTTGCACGCCGCCGTTTGCGCGACCTGAATGCCCTGAATGACCGCATACCGGCTCAGCATCATTTGAAATTCCGGCGCTGATTTCAAAACGTCTTGCAGCGTGCTTACCTTTGCGCGAAATCCCTCACCGGCAATCTGCACGACTTCGCGCAAGGGACTGCGCGTGAGGGACACAGCGGACGGAATTCCCGCCGCTCCTTCGTTCCCCACCACCGCCGCCTCGACCGTTTTGCCGTCTTCCATTGCCACCACGAGCGATATCAGTCCGGCATTCGGGAAGTATGCGAAGTTCAGCTTCTCGCTCGGCTCGTGCAGGATCGAGTGGCGGGGCAATCCTACGGGCTCCAGGTGCGGGCCGATCGCGGAAAATTCGTTGTCGGGAACAGAAAGGAGGATTTTGTTGGCGACCGGCTTGCCGTCGGAAGTAGTTCGTTCGGGAAAGTGGGCGGTATTTTTACGGTCACTCTGAGGCACTAGAAGTTCTCGCCAGTTTTGACATGGCCGGAACTCTAGATGTTGGGGAATATGGCTGTCTGTCGGACGCCAAACAGACGCAACGAAATTTATGGTATGCCCAGCACGGGATTAAATTGTTCAATTACTTGATAACATTCGCATGCACACACCTGCAATTGTTTGCGATCCAGAATCTTCACGGAGCCGCGCTTGTATTCGAGAATGCCCTTCTTCTGCATGATGCCGGCGGCCAGGCTCACCGTCGGCCGGTCGGTGCCCAGCATGGTGGCGAGAAAATCGTGCGTGATTGGCAAGAACCCGGAATCGACCCGGTCGCGCGTGACCAGCAGCCAGCGAGCCAGGCGCTGCTCAACGGAATGGAGCCGGTTGCATGCGGCGGTTTGCGAGATCTGCATGCCCAGAACCACGGCATAGCGGCCCATGACCATGCGCATTTCGGGAGCCGTACGCATCAATTTCTCCACCGCTGCCGCGCCGATGCGGAATCCGTCGCCGGCAATTTGCACCACGTCGCGCACTGAACTGGTTCGCAATCCCACGGCGAGCGCGGCTCCTGAAAACCCTTCGCGGCCCACTACGCCTACCTCGACGGCCCTTCCATCTTCGGTGGCCACCACCAGCGATATCATTCCGCGGTTTGGAAAGTAGGCGTACTGAACGTCCTGGCCGGGTTGATGCAGGTTCAGGTGGTGGGGCAAGTCGAGGAATTCCAGAGCTCCCCGGACCAGCTCGAACTCGTGGTCAGGAAGCGACAAAAGGAGATTATTAGTGATTGGGTGTCCCTGCGGGCCGGTTCGTTCTGCTTCGATCGGCTCCAAAACGCTCTTTTGGCTCATCTCCATCCCTCGTGCGTACGGGAAACACTTTAGGGCGGGCCCGAAAAACAACCCCAAGCCTAGCGCATAACTAGCTCCTGTCTATACACCAACCACGGTATTCCAGTCGGGTACAACGCAGTGTAGGATGCCGAACATTGCCAGGCTTCCCCAGGGGCCGGCTGATGAGGAATGGCTCGAATTCTTATTGCAGACGACCACCCACAGGCGCGCCGCGGCGCGCGCGAAGTGCTCGAACTGCACGCAGGCTGGGAAGTCTGTGGCGAGGCCGCAAATGGCCTGGAAGCCATTGAAAAAGCCGCTGCCCTTAAACCTGACATCGTCATCATTGATCTCAGCATGCCTAAGATGTCGGGTGTGCAGGTAGCGCGAGTGATTCACAGCGCCGCTCCGCAACTGCCCCTTCTCCTGTTTTCGCTGTATGGCGGCGATCCGCAGCTGTCGGATGGATTCCGTGCCGCAGGTTTCAGCGGCGAAGTCAACAAGGCCGCGGCGAACCTGCTGATCGAAGCTGTCGAGACATTGCTGCGGGGTGGCACGTACTTCCAATCGTCCGCGGTGCCAAGGGCGATCGCTGCAGATGAGGCAGCCTCCCAGACGGAACAGCCACCCGCGGCACCGACCGCCGCCGCCGCGACGCCGCAATCGTCGTCCGGTCCAGCTGCACCGGCCGACGCAGCGTCCACGAACCCGCCAGAGACCACACCTGGAAGCGCTACCGAGACTTGCTGACGTGACGAGATTTTCGCGTGTTGCGAATTCCCTTCTCCATGCTGCGCCGTTGTGAAACTCGATCCAGCGCGAAAAAACCACTTTTGCGCGATACGCACGAACAGGTGCATCCATGCTACAATTAGAACTCCTTGCTCTCCGTTAACAACATCACGATGCGCTACGGCGCCCGAATCTTGTTCGAAGACGTCACCACGACGTTCTTTGCGGGGCGGCGGTACGGAATCACCGGCCCGAATGGCGCGGGCAAATCCACCCTGATGAAGATTCTGACTGGCGAGATTGACCCCACCAAGGGCGACGTCACGCGTCCGAAGAAGCTCGGTATTTTGAGTCAGGACCAATTTGCCTTTGACGAGCACCGCGTGATTGACACGGTGATCATGGGCAATCGTCCGCTGTGGAAGGCATTGCAGGAGCGCGAGATTCTTTACGCCAAACCGCACGAAGAACTGACCGATGCGGACGGAATGCGGCTCGGCGAACTCGAAGGAATTGTCGGCGAAGAAGGCGGCTACACCGCGGAAGCGGACGCTGCGATTTTGCTGGACGGTCTGGGAATTGACGAGCCGCTGCACGAACGAAAAATGCGCGAGCTGCAGGGCGGACAAAAAGTCCGCGTGCTGCTGGCGCAAGCGCTTTTCGGCAGCCCGCCGGCGCTGCTGCTCGACGAACCCACGAACCACTTGGACCTCGATTCGGTGCATTGGCTGCAGGACTATTTGGGCGAATACGAAGGCGTCCTGATCGTCATCTCGCACGACCGCCATTTTTTGAACAGCGTCTGCACGCACACCGCGGATATCGATTACGAGACCGTGATCATGTACAACGGCGGATATGACGACATGGTGGTCGCCAAAACGTCCATCCGTTCGCGCATCGAATCGGAAAATGCGCAGCGCGAAAAGAAGATCGCACAATTGAACGAATTCATCGCGCGTTTTTCGGCCGGCACGCGTTCCGCGCAGGCCACGTCGCGCAAAAAAGAAGTCGAGCGGCTGCAGACTACCGAGCTGGCGCGGTCAAATATCGCGCGCCCGTATATTCGCTTCAGCATGGACCAACATTCCGGCAAGCATCCGCTGGAGATCAAGAGCATCGCGAAATCGTATGAGGGCGTGAAGGTGTGGGCGCCGTTTTCTGGCAGCGTTTCGCGCGGAGAAAAAATCGCGTTGATGGGCCGCAACGGAACCGGCAAAACCACGCTACTGAAATCGCTGCTGCGCAACGCGACGGGATTTGTGGACGATTCCGACCGGCAATTCCCTGTTGACGGTGGACAGGTGATTTGGGGCCACAACGTGATGGTGGGATACTTCGCGCAGGACCACAGCGAATCCATCGTCCATGGGATGAACGCGATCGAATGGCTGCACCAGTTCAAGCCGCAGGCGACGCAGGAAGAATTGCGCGGCGTCCTCGGGCAGATGCTTTTCAGCGGTGAAGACGCGTTGAAGCAGACCGCGGCGCTTTCCGGAGGCGAATCCGCGCGGCTGATTTTCTGCCGGCTGATGCTGCAGAAGCCCAATGTGCTGGTACTCGACGAGCCGACGAACCATTTGGATCTCGAGTCCATCAATGCGCTGAATATCGCGCTGCAGAAATACGATGGCACAGTGTTGCTTGTGACGCACGACCACGACGTGATCGATGAAGTCGCAACGCGGATATGGCATTTCGAGGGCGGCAAGATCGAGGACTTCAAAGGCCCGTACTCGGAATATTTGGAGTCGGTGGAAGAAAAAGCGTCGTGACAGCGCGTGGTGAAGCGTGATTAGTGATTAGTGAGTAGTGATTGGTGACCTGTAGCCCCGTGGTTCCTGCCGGATCGATCGTTTCCCTCTTGCTTCTCCTCTTGAATGCAGTTCCCTGTTGAAAAATTGAAGGCTGGCCGGACCTGTGATCACCCCAAGAGCACGGCCAACAGTGGCCGTGGCACAAAATCCGTGAGCGGGCCTAAACTTGCGCGCGACACCTGCAAAAAAGTGACGATTAGAACGTGTGCCAAGTTCTTGTTTTCTGCGACTTACGGCCCTTTCTAATCGTACGCTGTGACCCTTCGAACCGACGTGATTCGCGACTGGCGACTCCTGCCCACCTGCCGGCGAGGCAGGTTCGTGGCGCGCGAAACGCGGAAGTAACATTGTAGTTCGCGTCTGGAACGATGATGGGGCGCGTTCGGGTAGCATTTTGAGCGGGAGGTGCGCGCGCGTCATGCGTGCGTGTGTGCGGGGCAGTTGGCGAGGCGCGACGCTAGTTGAGAGCTGAAAGCAAAGGCGATTCGCCGACCTGAAGTGATCGCTACAAAAGCAAGATTAAGCGGAGCAACGGCCCACCCGTGAAACGGTCATCCCAATTATCGCTCCGGGCCGTGCCAGACCGGACTCTGGATACGTCACTTGCTGGTGTCACTGAAACGCACGGCGTCGCTTTTGTTTGAGCCGCGGGCCATGGCTACGTACTTTCCGTCTGGGGCGTAACGGAAGTCCCAGAAGATGCCGGAGGTGAAATGGGTCAACTGTGTCTCGGGAGCGCCGGCCATGGGCTGCTTCTTCCAAAGATTGGGCACGCTGCTGCGGATGTCCACGAAGGCCACGGCGCGCTCGCCTGGAATCCAGCGCGCAAGGCGGCCGGTGGGATCAACCGTCTCGGCAAGATCGAGGTCGGACTTCGATTCGACGCCAGCTTCAATATTGACGGCTACGATCCTGCCGTTCCTGCCGGTGGACTGAAAGGCTATCTGCTGGCCATCGTATGAAACCATCGGCTCGGCGATTGCGATTCGATCGGAAACCTGGACCGGCGCGCCCCCGGAAATCGGCAGCTTGAAGATGTAGGACGACCCGTTGGGAGCTTGCGCCCGGTAGACCACCGATTCCCCCGCGGCATCGCATGCGGGCTGCACTTCCGAGGAGCCGTTCGTAAGTTTGGTGGAGACTCCGCTGTGAAGGTCGAGCTTCCAAAGATGGCCCGCGCCGTCGAAGTTCGACGAATATACGACTGCGCGTCCGCGATCGCAGACAGTGGGCCACTCCAGATAGTGGCCATCGAAGATGAGTTGGCGCACATTGGCACCGTCCGCATCGACAAGAAAAAGGTCCCAGTGCCCTGAGTCGAGAGCTGTGTAAACGATCTGATCCCCAGGAGTCCAAGCGAGTCCCCAAACACCGTCCTCTCGTCCCGATGATGCCTGTTTCGCTTTGTCAGGAGCGCGATTCAGGATCGCTTCAGTGATTACTCCCGACGTGTCGCCGCGAAACGGGAGTTGCCCGGTGGCCATCTCATACAACACCACACCGAAGGAAAACAGATCGCTGCGTGCGCCCAGTTCCCTGCCGCGCACTTGCTCGGGAGACATGTACGCCACGGTTCCCACGGTAGCGCCGGGGCTACTGCGGGAGGTTTAGTTTGTGCAGTAGCGCGGGCCAGCGAGGGTCGGATTTCAG
>Ga0210396_10000715_pt1 | contig 39822 bp, 41 predicted proteins | sample IncBWH17OmetaG_FD_155466 | JGI IMG/M metagenome (GOLD analysis project Ga0210396, IMG submission 155466) | Forest soil microbial communities from Barre Woods Harvard Forest LTER site, Petersham, Massachusetts, United States - Inc-BW-H-17-O ... | reverse complement strand
ATACATTGCCCATCCACACAACAATCCATCGATTTTTTGGTAACGAGATAAATAGCGCCGGAAATGCAGAAACCGATACCGCCCGCGAGTTCCCAAAGACGAAACTGTGGGTGCAAATATTGGTCTATACGGCCGTTAATAAAAAACGCGATCAGCACGCCACCAAGGCCCAGCAACGTAATCCCGTTAAAAAATTTAGCTGCCCAAGTTCGCATATATACCCGGCAAAAACGCGACGCAGAGTACTCCCACGATGATAAAAAGTCCAACCCCGAGCGCTAAGACCGTGCGTTTCTTTAGCAAAGCGCTGTACAGAAAGAGGAGCTTAAAATCGAACATCGGTCCGAAGATGAGGAAAGCCATCCGGGCCGGGATCGGGAACGATGTAAAGGTGGCCGCAATAAAAGCATCCGACGTACTGCACAAGGTCAGAACTCCCGCGATCAGCATCATGGCAACAACCGAAAGGATCGGGCTCGACGCCAACGGCAAGATGATCCTTTGATCGACTGCCGTATTAAAAACCGAGGCGACGGCCGCGCCGATCATGAAGTAGATAGCGGTGTCGATAAAGTCATCACTCGCCAATTGGACTGCGCCAATCACGCGTTGTATGACCGACACATCACCGCTGGCATCGGGTGCATCCGGCATCGCCGCAATGCTTAACGCCGATCGGCGGCGGGACCTGCTAGGAATTGCTTTGCCCCCTAATAGTCGCGCCGGATCCACTCGGGAAACGGACAGCCCGACCACCACCGCTACCAAGTAACCGCTAATTAATCGAACAGCGGTATTCAACTCCGGGTGCTGCCCTCGGAAGGCTGCGTAAGTGCTGATCGCGACCAACGGGTTAACGATCGGCGAGGCCAGCATATAGGTCAGGCCGCAAGATAACGGAAGCCCTTTGTCCAATAGACGTCGAACGACCGGCACAACCCCGCATTCGCAAACCGGAAAGATCAAGCCCAGGAGACCGCTAACCAATGTCGCCAGGAAACGGTTCTTCGGTAAAAACCGGGTGATGATCCGGGACGGAACAAACGCCGCGATAAATCCGGAGATCAATGATCCCACCAAGACAAAGGGCAGTCCTTCAAACGCCAGCGCCAGGAACGAAAACCAAAAATTCTGCCAACTGAAATGAAACCAACTCATTCAATGACCCGCAAATGGACGCCAATCTACGCGAATAAAGACCGAAGAGAAAAACCTTCAACCGTAGATGGACGCAGATTTACGCAGATTTTGATTGCGGCTTGAAGACAGCTCGATAGAGACAAAAATCTTTCCGGTTCGGTCGAGTTTCTCTCTAGCCTGCAGCCGCGGGCCACGGGCGAATTCTGTTGAATCTGCGGATCTTAACCTCTTCTCTCCGTCGGAGTGCCATTCGGCGCCCGGTGTCAGTCTAGCTCTCTCATCCTCATCTCCCCAAATCGGCGTCCATCGGGGGTTAAAACTTGTTTTCTTTGGTACTAGTTCGCGTCTATTCGTGTCCATTCGCGGTTCATTTTTAAACTCCGCTCCAGCCGCGGATAAAACTTTCTATCAGGCCGGGCAATTCGTCGCTGTAACCGCCTTCTAAAATCGCCGCCGTGGGAATATTGATTTCGCGCAGCCAGATGCCGAACCGATGAAAATGATCGGCCTCAAGGCGTAAGTTGGTTATTGGATCGTTCACATAGGCATCGAAGCCGGCGGACACCAACAACAAGTCCGGTCGAAAGGCCACGAGGCGGTCTAGCGCCTCTTTAACTTTAGCAGCGTGCACTTCGCCATCCGTCATCGGCGGAACGGGCAAATTGACAACGTTCTCAAAAGAGTGCGTCCCTGTCCCCGGATAGCCCGGGTACTGATGGATTGACGCGAACAGAATCTGTTGGTTTCCGGTCACAATCGCTTCAGTGCCATTGCCATGATGTGCGTCAAAATCCCAGATCGCGACGCGTTCGCATCCATCGTTAAGAGCGTTCAGAGCCGCTATGGCGATCGAGTTTAAGTAACAGAAACCCATGGCTTGAGCTCGTTTGGCGTGATGTCCCGGCGGTCGGAGAAGCGAAAAAGCGGGCTCACCTTGTCTGGCTGACTTCATTGCCAGCAAAGCGCCGCCCGCCGCGCGACGCGCGTGTTGATCGATCTCCGGATAATAGGGCGTATCCGGATCGAAATCGATCGGCTGACGCAGCCTGGCGAGATACGCTTCGTCATGCGCCGGCAACAGAGTCTTATCGTCTGCGACAAACGGACGTTCCCAACCCAGCTGTGGTAGAACCTTCCGAAGATGCGGCACCGTAGCCAGCAAGCGTTCCGGCCGTTCCGGATGCTCGCTGCTTCCATACCGCGTTGCGAGCTCATCGAAGATTATCTTCATAGTTTAAGGCTTGGATAAATTTCATAACTATCCCGATTCCCGAGACGCGTACGTCAGTCAATCTAGTAACCCATCTTGGTCACCTTTGTTCGACGCTGCTTCCATTTCCAGTTCTTCGATTCTTCAATGAGAACCCTCAGGTCATCCAATTCGATTTGAAGCAAATTGTTCTGCCTAGCCCATCCGGCCGGTAAACAGCGCTTAAATCCTTTTCACTACAGCTCGCAACAAACTAGCAGAATGCCGCAGAACACGAATTTTTTTCGGATTTAAGTGCCACGAGCTCTTGTAATTGAATTAATACTGAGTAGTTAGGTCGGCTAAACCCGGAGACGTGAAACGACGTCTCACCTTCGCTAGCACCCTGAAGTCAGACGACCGGTCCCGCGTACATCTGCGGTTGTCAAAAATTTGTTGAAGTCTCTCCAGCATCGTTGCTGGCGTCTTACCTGCGCTCCCAACGAGTACTTGCGCGGCTTTCACTGTCGGTCTTCATTCCTCCCTTACGCGGATCGGCCTGCCGCACCGCGCTCTAGAGTATGAAGAAGCAGCTGATCGCCCTTTCCATTAGCATGAGTACTTGCTCGCTCGCGTCCGCCGAACCCGCCCCTCTGATTCCCCTGCGTGATTTCTTTCGCAATCCGGGTACGACTTTCTATCAAGTTTCTCCGTCCGGCGATTATCTCGCTTTCCTGCGCCCGTACGAGAATCGTTTAAACGTTTGGATCCAACCTCGCAAAGGCGGTGAACCGCAGAGAGTTACCGGCGTGACCGACCGCGACATCACGGCCTATTTTTGGAAGACCGACAATTATATCCTATTTATTCGTGATTCGGGCGGAGACGAGAACTTTCACCTCTACGTGGCGGATCGAGAAGGGAAAAATGTACGCGATCTGACTCCATTCGAGAAAGTGCAGGTTCGCATGATCGACGATCTGCCTCTGAATCCAAAGGAAGTGATCATCGGCCTGAACCGGCGAAACAAGGAGATATTTGACGCCTACCGTCTCAACATCGAGACCGGCGATTTGCAAATGGCGGCGGAAAACCCGGGAAATATAGCAGACTGGGTCACCGATCATGACGGCAAGATCCGGGCTGCCAGTACAACTGATGGCGTTAACACCAGTTTGCTGTACCGAAAGTCCGAAAGTGATCCGTGGAAAAACGTCCTCACCACAGATTTCAAGGAGGCTTTCACTCCAGAGTTTTTCACCTTCGATAACGAGCGCCTTTACGGGACCTCGAATCTCGGCCGGGACAAAGGTGCAGTCATCGAGCTGGATCCGGCAACCGGCAAGGAAACCAAACTGATCTTTGAACACCCGGACGTGGATGTGACCTCCCTTAGTTATTCGCGAAAACGTAAAGTTTTAACCGAGGCCGCTTACACAACCTGGCGAACCGAGCATCATTTCTTCGATCCGCAATCGGAACAGTTGTTCGAAGATCTCAAACAAAAGCTTCCGGGTTATGAAGTCTTCATTATCTCCGGGAATGATGACGAGAATGTGTTTGTGGTCCGCACGATGAGTGACCGCTCGATGGGCGCCTTCTATTTATACGATGCCACGTCCAAAGAACTGACCAAGCTCGCCGATCGCGCACCCTGGTTGCACGAAGATGATCTTTGTGAGATGAAGCCGATCGATTACCAGGCTCGGGACGGGATTACGATCCACGGCTATCTAACGCTTCCCAAAGGTCGGGATCCTAAGAATCTACCGATTGTGGTCAATCCACACGGCGGCCCCTGGGCACGCGACACTTGGATGTTCAATCCTGAGGTCCAGTTTTTGGCCAATCGCGGCTATGCAGTTCTGCAAATGAATTTTCGCGGTTCTGTCGGCTACGGCCGCAAATTCTGGGAGCTGGGCTTTAAGGAATGGGGCGGCACTATGCAGGATGATATCACCGACGGGGTGAACTGGCTGATCAAACAAGGAATCGCGGATCCGAAGCGGGTGGCGATTTATGGGGGAAGCTATGGCGGTTATGCCGTGCTCGAAGGCCTGGTCAGAGAACCAAAACTTTATGCGGCCGGTGTCGACTACGTTGGGGTCTCGAACCTGTTCACTTTCATGCAGACGATCCCACCCTACTGGAAACCGTTCCTGGATATGACCTATGAGATGGTGGGTCACCCCGACAAAGACAAGGCCTGGTTCCAGGAACATTCTCCTGCATTGAACGCCGATCGAATCGCGACTCCCCTCTTCGTAGCCCAGGGGGCTAAAGACCCACGTGTCAATATCAACGAATCAAACCAGATCGTTGAGGCGCTGCGGAAACGCGGCGTTGAAGTGGAATATATGGTCAAAGAGAACGAGGGGCACGGCTTTCATAACGAAGAAAACCGATTCGATTTCTACACCGCGATGGAAAAATTCCTGGCGGAACACCTGAAACCCGATGCGGCCAAAGGGTAGTCCGCTGCCATCACGATAGTCAGTGGGAACACATGGGGACTTATAAGCGCCTGATTTAAAACCATTCCGAGATTTTCCTGTCTGTATTTGCAAAAATGGATCCTAATTCCCATTCTTTGAGGCCAGCACCTCTGCGAAACCGCCGAGCTGATCGTATTCTCTTCTACCTTTCACCTTTCACTTTTCACCTCTCACTCGTTCGACGCGCTGTCAGCTTGCTGAGGCCCGCCCTCTCACTTCTCACTTCTCACCTCTCGCTTCTCACTGCTGCCGCCGTAATAGCGGCCGCACCCCACGCTTCGGCTGAAGACAGCATTCCCCCTAAACTCCCGCTTCAGGACTTCTTTCGTAACCCACAAGCAGCTGGATATACCCTCTCCGATGACGGTAAATTTCTAGCGTTTCTGGCGCCCTGGCAGGATCGTCTAAACGTTTGGGTTGAAAGCGTGGACGGGGGCGAAGCTAAGCGCCTGACGGACGTCACCGACCGGGATCTCGCCGGTGTATCCTGGAAAGGGAATGACACCGTTTTGTTCGAGAAAGACAACGGCGGAGATGAGAACTATCATCTTTTTGCGGTCGCCCGTACAGGTGGCGAACCCCGGGATCTAACGCCGTTTCCCGGAGTAAGAGTCTCTATTGTTGACGATCTACAGGACGATCCGACGCATGTCCTGATCCAGACAAACCAAAGAAACAAAGAGGTGTTCGACGCCTACCGCCTTGACGTTGAAACCGGTAAATCGGAGTTAGTGGCGCAAAATCCTGGAAACATCAGTTCCTGGATCACTGATTGGCAGGGCCGGATTCGGGCTGCTACCACTACCGACGGCGTCAATACCAGTTTGCTCTATCGAAAGACAGAACAGGACTCCTGGAAAACCGTTCTAACCACAAATTTTCGGGAGAGCTTCGATCCGGAGCTTTTCACTTTCGACAATAAAGATTTGTACGGTGTTTCCAACATCGGCCGCGACAAAGCCGCAGCCGTTGAGCTCGACCCCGAAACCGGCAAAGAGGTCCGGGTCATTTACGAGAATCCCGAAGTCGATGTTTCTCACATCGCTTATTCCCGTAAACGGAAGGTGTTGACCTTTGTCACCTACGTCGACTGGAAAGCTGAAATGGCGTTCCTGGATGACCAAACGGAGAATGCCTATAAAAAGCTACGTAGCAAATTGCCGGGCTACGAAGTGGGAAGGGTTAGCACGGATTTAGACGAACAGAACTATGTGGTTCGCACCAGCGGCGACCGGACATTGGGCTCGTACTATCTGTTCAACGTCAGCTCAGGTGATCTGCGAAAGCTAGGCGATCTGGGGCCCTGGATAAAAGAGGATCAAATGGCAGAAATGAAGCCGGTCGAGTATCAGGCTCGGGACGGCGTAAAGATCCACGGCTATCTCACCTTGCCCAAAGGGCGCGACCCAAAAAATCTACCGGTGATCGTTAACCCGCATGGCGGGCCATGGGCCCGGGACGAATGGGGTTTTGATCCTGAGGTGCAATTTCTAGCGAACCGGGGATATGCCGTGTTCCAGCCGAACTATCGTGGGTCGACCGGATACGGCCGGAAATTCTGGGAGTCGAGCTTCAAACAATGGGGAGGCTCGATGCAGGACGACGTCACGGACGGTACTAAGTGGCTGATACAACAGGGAATTGCCGATCCTGTCCGGATCGCCATCTACGGGGCGAGCTACGGCGGCTACGCCGTGCTTGAGGCCTTAGTGAAAGAGCCATCTCTCTACGCAGCCGGCGTTGATTACGTCGGAGTTTCTAACCTGTTGACTTTCTTAAACACGATTCCGCCTTATTGGAAACCCGAGCTCGATATGATGCACGCCATGATCGGCGACCCGGAAAAAGACCGAACCTGGCTATCGGACCATTCGCCTGCTCTGAACGCCAATAAGATCGAGAAACCGCTATTCGTGGCCCAGGGTGCAAACGATCCGAGAGTCAACATCAACGAGTCGAACCAAATCGTGTCGGCGTTACGAAAACGCGGCATCACCGTCGAATACATGGTCAAACAGAACGAAGGGCACGGTTTCCACAATCAGGAAAACCAGTTCGACTTTTATAGCGCGATGGAAAAATTCCTGGACCAGCACCTGAGCCAGTCGGCTAAAAACACGGCATCGCGCTAGTTTGTTTAACGGCGTTGACTACTAACATTCCGAAAGGCAATAACGGACGACATGCGAGGGTTCAGCTTGGTCCTTTTCGTCTCCCTGATCATCTCAACGACCCGGTTGCCGGGACAAACACCTACTCCCGGTAGCACTCCTTCTATACCAATCTCTCTTCAAGTCGATGCGACCGATGTGGCCAGGAAGCTACTGCACTCGCATCTCAACATACCGGTCGCACCTGGTCACCTCACCCTGTTCTACCCGAAATGGATCCCCGGCGAACATGCTCCCACCGGCCCGATCGATAGCTTGGTCGGTATGAGATTCGCCGTAAATGGTCAGCCAATTCCCTGGAGACGCGATTTGGTCGATCTGTACGCGTTCCATTGTGAGATACCCGCTGGCGCATCGCATTTAGAGATCGATCTGGATTTCGCAATGCCGGTCGAACCCGCGGTATTCTCGACCGAAGCAGCCGCGTCCGCCAAATTGGCAATGATCAACTGGTATGAGTTGCTCCTGTACCCGGCGGGCTTCAATACCGACGATCTCACATTCCAGGCTGAGTTGAGATTGCCGCCACGCTGGCGATTTGGCACTGCACTACCGGTTCTAGAGAACGGTGATCCAATTCGATTCCGTCCAGTGTCACTGACCACGCTCGCCGATTCTCCCTTGGTCGCCGGTCTTTACTACCGGCACATCCAACTCGCCACCGCCGCGGCGACGAACGAAATGGACATCGTCGCGGACAGTCCGGACGCGTTACAGTTACCTGATGAGAAAATCACCCAATACCAACATCTGGTAACGGAGGCCACTGCTCTTTTCTCCGCTACCCATTACGAACACTATCATTTCCTCGTTTCCCTTAGCGACCAGACCTTCCATGACGGCATTGAACATCATGAGTCCAGCCTGAATGCAACCCGCGAAGATGCGTTCACTGATAAAGATCAATTGGACGCAGCGTCTGATTTGTTGCCCCATGAGTTCGTCCACTCTTGGAACGGCAAATACCGGCGGCCAGCCGATCTGGCCACTCCGGACTTCCAGAAACCGATGCTGGACGATCTTCTTTGGGTCTACGAGGGATTAACCGAATACCTCGGTAGTTTTGTTCTAACGGGGCGCTCCGGTCTGCGGTCCCCTGAGTTGTCCAGAGACTTCCTCGCCGCCGACGCAGCCGGGTTAGACACGAAAAGCGGCCGGCAATGGCGCCCTTTGCAGGATACCGCGGACGACGCATCGCACCTTTATTCTGCTGCCGATGAGTGGGAAGGCCGGCGCCGCGCAGTTGACTTCTATCCGGAGGGAGTACTGCTATGGCTGGAAGCAGATACGATCATTCGCCAACAAACCAACGGCCAACGATCCATCGACGATTTTTGCCACGCTTTCCATGGCGGCCAGAGCGGCCCTCCCACACTGAAAACGTACACGTTTGATGAAGTGATCCAGACGCTCAATTCCGTAGCTCCTTATGATTGGCGTAAGTTTTGGCTCACCCGTTTGCAATCTACTTCCCCGCACGCACCGTTGAATGGAATCGAAGCCGCCGGATGGAAACTGGTCTATTCGGACAAACGAAATCTTCCTTTGGATGTCGGCGCCAAAGAAAAGAAACGCTGCAACGAACGCTTTTCCATCGGCCTGCTCTTGGATGAAGACGGCACCATCGTCGATGTCGTTGCCAATAGCCCGGCCGACGTCGCTAAGTTAGCCCCGAGCATGAAGATCGTAGCGGTAAATTCGCGCGCGTTTTCTGTGGACCGCCTGCGCGAAGCAATCAAAGGAACGGCTCACCCAGAATCGGCTCCTATCGAGTTGATCGTGACCAACTCGGATTATTACGAGACAGTGCATATCGATTACCACGGCGGCTTACGCTACCCGCATCTGGAGCGAATCGAGGCTCAACCCGATCTGCTCGGGTCCATTCTAGCGCCGCACGCCAGGTGAAAACGCCGGGAACGAAATGGAGGGGAGCCGCTTTAACGCGTACCCCAGGAGCTGGTATATTCTTTTCGAGCGCGAGGAAGGTTAAACAGGCGGCTCCCGGGAATTACCCAGCGGTGATGTTTTGCCCAGCACTTCGTTCCCATAACCAATTTTATATCCCATGAGACGAACGGCGTTGGAGTCGTTCGCAGGAGCCGCCCGTTTTAGGAACTTGTGGGCTTGTACACGCGCCGAGGAAAATACCGCGAGACCCTTTGGGTGCGATCCAAACCGGCTTCCCCGACGTAGCCTCCCGGCTTGTCCGACGTAGCCTCCCGGAGTCTCAGACGACGGGGCGAAGTCGGGAGTCTAAAGATGGGGCGAAAGTCTGGCTCCCCTCCTTGCGCCGTTTCCGTTCGCTCCCGGCCTTTATCCCTGTGGCTCCTGGATCCGGGCTCCTGACTCCTCTTCTCTAGCGCCGTTCAGCCGCAAAACTGTTGAGGCCACGACAAAAAGCCCGACGGCAAGTGACATAAGCGCGATCGGAAGCGTTGTCCGGCTTGAGATAAAGCCCACTAGGGGTGGGCCGATCAAGAATCCGAGGTAGCCGGTTGCAAAAACGGATGATGTTGCTTGTTCGACCCTGCCTCCGGCACGTTTGGCAGCCAACGAGAATAGCAGAGGCACGAGGTTGGCCATTCCGAAACCGGAAAGACCAAAGGCGCCGATGCTGATCCACGGAGTTGGAGCCAACGCCGCGATGCCCAAACAGATGCCGGAGACCACGGCGCTCCCGACAATCACGGTTTTCCGTCCAAAGCTCCTCGCTAGAGGGTCGCCGGCAAACCTGCCGATGGTCATAAAGAGCGCGAACGCATTGTAGCCAAATACGGTCATATATTCCCGCACATGAAAACTCGTACGGAGATGAACACCGGCCCAGTCCGCCACTGCTCCTTCGGTCATCATCACGACCAGGCATAACAAGCCGAAAACCGCCAGAATCCCCCTCGGGAAGCTTAAAACCGGGGCACTGTTAGTCCCCGGCTCGGTTCCGAGCAGACCGCGACGTGCAAACAAGATGAGCGAAAGGCCGGCCAGAGTAATCAGAGGTAAATGTGCCCAAGTCCAAGCTGGAAACGCGAGAAACAGACCGCCACATAACGAGCCACACCAGCAACTCAGGCTCCACCAAGCATGGAATGAGGACATTACCGGCTTCCTCACCAGCCCCTCATAGGCTGCAGCCTGGCTGTTCATCGCAATGTCCATCAACCCGTTACACGCCCCTAGAAGCAGCAATGAAGCCGCCAGGGCCCAAAAGCTGGTTGCAATCCCTGGCCCGATCAGGGAAATCGGGAAACAGATTCCAGATAAAATAGCGATCTTGCGCGAGCCAAACCTCGACATCAACCAGCCGCTAATCCACATCGTGCCCAGAGCCCCCATCCCAGCGCATAACAGCGCCCAGCCGAGCATCTGATCGTTGAGCTCCAAACGCTCTTTCAAGACTGGGATGTGGGCTATCCAGCTCGACATCCCAAGGCCATTCGCCACAAAGACTGCCACTACCGCAACGCGAAGAGAACGACGCTTATCCAAGTAGAGAAAATTCCGTTTTGAGGTTAGTAAATCCCTTTAACCGCCCAGTCAGCCCGGAATTGACCAAGCAACTCGTCGATCCGGTGGAAAAACCGGTCATTGATCTGCGCGCTGCTGCATTTGCCATCTGCTATTTTGCTATTCGGCGGGCATATACCGGGCCGATGCTCAGGCTACGCAAACGCCATCAATTCGCAGCTGTTCAATTTCTTTCGGGTCTGCTTCGGACTCGACGAAGGCGTTTGTAAGGATCCGTGAGGGCCCAACCACAAAAGGCGCCATTTTTCCGAACTTCTCCGCCGAGATGATCGCCGCAACCGTACCTGCGCAGCGAATCAAAGCCTGTTTTAACTCCAACTCTTCAACCGAAAACGTTGAAACGCCGACGTGCCGATGAACCGCACACACTCCCAAGTAACAAATATCAGCCCGAAAATCGTTGATCTCCTTGACGGCGCGAGCGCCGGTGGTCACGAGCTCTCGTCCCAGAATTTTGCCACCCAGAACAATCACCTCCACCAGGGGCAGCTCGGAGAGCGCCGTCGCTACCGGTAGACTTGGCGTGACTGCTGTGAATGCCAGCTCGCGCGGGATCCAGCGAACAAGCTCATGGTTTGTGCTGCCGCCGTCAAAAACCACAACATTCTTCGGCTGAATCAGCGCCGCAGCCTTTTCTGCTAGCTCGGGTTTGATCGTCGAGGCCTGGGCGGAACGCTCTGCTACCGGTCGCGGAAACGGCGCAGCGGGCAAAGCCCCGCCATGCACGCGCCGGGCTAACCCCTCAGCAACCAATTGATTTAGGTCTCTGCGGATCGTATCGACAGAAACTTGCAAGGAATTCGCCAGGTCAGCCGCAATCACTTTCCCGTGGCTGCTCAACGTCTGCAGAATAAGTTCCCTGCGCTCCACCGGGAATAATTCTAGATCGCGGGATGCAGCATTATGCACGGTTAAGCATGATTGTACTGTTTAGCGCACGGAACGTCAAGGTTTTTCTAGAAAGAGCAAGGACGCGCGGTAATATGCGTTATAGTGCGGTATATTGGCTCAAGCTATTGATTCTCAGGTAGATACGCCGAGTACTAGTGGACGGAGTAGACTTTAGTGGAGTGTGTGAACGAGTGGATCCAGTGGGCGCGACCGGCGTCGCTGACATCAGCTTTAGCCGAGGCACTGCCTCCACCAGTCCACTGAGTCCACTTGCCCCCGTCCTTACCGCAGCACCAGCTCCGCGATTTGCAGGGCGTTAAGCGCAGCTCCTTTCAGCAGCTGGTCGCCACAGCTCCAGAACGCTAAGCCATTCTCCAACGCCCAGTCGATCCGCAGCCGGCCTACGGCACACTCCTTTTTACCAGAGGAGGTGATCGGCATAGGGTATTCCAACTTTCCGGGATCATCGACCAGTTCAATTCCTGGCGCCTTGGCCAACGCGTCGCGGGCGTGGTCGACAGAAACGGGTTTGGCAAACTCCGCATTTAACGCGACGGAATGCGAGCGATAAACCGGCACCCGGACACAAGTGATCGACGCTCGGAACGTCGGATGATGCATAATCTTCCGGCTCTCATTCCGAAACTTTTCCTCTTCCTTGGTGTAGCCGGACTCAAGAAAGATGTCGACCTGGGGCAAAACATTGAAAGCGATCGGGTGCGGAAACACGCTCTCCTTCACCGGTTGGCCAGCCAAATGCGCTTCAGTCTGACTAGTCAGCTCCGCAATCGCCTTGGCGCCTGCGCCAGAGACAGCTTGATAACTTGCTGCAATCACCCGATTGACGTGAAACGCTTTGTGCAGAGGATAAAGCGCCATTAAAGCAACAATCGTCGTGCAGTTGGGCACTGCGATTGTGCCGCGGTGTGCACGAGCGTCATCCGGATTGATCTCCGGAATCACTAGCGGTACGTCCGGATCCATGCGAAAAGCCGACGAATTATCCACCACGATGGCGCCCTGCTTTACCGCAGCCGGAGCAAATTCTCGGGAAGTGCCCGCGCCTGCGCTAAAAAATGCGAGATCCACCCCTGAAAACGAATCTCCTTTCAGCTCTTCTACGATCAAGGGTTCTCCCCGGAACTTGAGCTCTTTGCCCGCGGATTTCGCTGACGCCAGGAGCTTTAAGCTGTTGACGGGAAGATCCCCCGTTTCGAGCAGCTTGATCAATTCAGCGCCAACCGCACCGGTTGCGCCCGCAATTGCCAAATTCAAACCGTTAGCCATGGAAGGACCAGAACCTACCCGTAAAACTTAATCGCGCTACGGGAATGCGCGATCAGGAAGAGCTTGTGGGCACCCGCTAGCCATGGTTGCATCAGAATCCGCAACCAAAACACTATTTGGCTGTTTGATCTGATAGACGTCGGGACGGAAGTCGAGATCTGCCATGAAGGCCATATTGCCCAGGAGAATCCATCTTAATCGCTTCGGATTGAAAGCCTTTTCCTTCTGCGGCCCGTCGGGTTCGAATTTACAAAAAATGCATTTGTCTGAACCAAACGTTCAGCCTAATACCAAAGTGCTTCTAGCTAGGAAAGGAGGCGAGAGATAAAAATAATGAAGATCGTTAAATGCATCACCTTGGCGGCATTTGCCGTAGTTGCCCTCGGCATGTCAGCCTGCCACAGTAACAACACCCCACCCCCAGCACCGGCGAAGACGACAACCGGTTACTCGAAGTAGGCCTGCGCCTTGGCGAGTATTTGATACCCGCCTCAGCGTCGACCTGAGGCGGGTTTTCTTATCTTTAAACTAACGTACTCCGAATTGGCGATAAAAAACCGCCATTCGAAGTCCGGAGATTTTGTAATTCCGACGCGACGATCAACCGCGACACGCGGTCGCTTAGCGTTTCGAGACAGCGAAACATCGGGGATAGAAAAAAAATCTTTTCCGTGCCATTCAGCGGTGATCCCAAGTGCTTGGGTCAGCTTTCCCGGTCCGGAACAAAGCATTTTGTCCTGATCCAGGCGGCGCCTCCGTCTCATCAAGTCCAGTCCCGACATCGGCTGCAGTGCCCGAACTAGTACAAACCCACGGATATCGTCCGTCTTGGTTAAAAAATTGAGCAACCAATGCACCCCGTAGTTCAAATAGATGTAAAGGGCTCCGGCTGGCTGGTCCTGTATAAAAGTGCGGGCGGAATTGCGCACGAAACTATGGGCAGCTTCATCACCGTGCTCTGCGTAAGCCTCGGTTTCGACGATAGTGCCCGCGGTTTCCCCCCACGTTAGCGTGCACCCCAGCATTTCCCGGGCACAAACCAGAGGTGGCGTCTTAAAGAATTCTCGGGTCAGTATCTCGGTCTGCATCTTCTTCTCGTGCTCTTCCTCGTCCTCGTCGTCGTACTCGAAATGTTTGGCCCAACCGTCTGGAGGCGCGGATCGAGTAATCAGTAATCGGTAGGTCGGTAATCAGTCGAAGCCGTGTCTGGTCTGATTACTGACACACTGATTACTGATTACTAGACGAATCGCTTCCCTTGTCCGGAGTCTGGGGACCTCCGCCCGCGTATACCGAAGGATATTCTACAGTCCCGACGGATGATCGAGGAAGACCCAGGGCAACTCGAAGGTGCTCCCTAAGCGATCGGCAAGCGCTTTTACCCCCCCTGTCTCCGTCGCGTAATGCCCGGCGTAAATCAGATTGATTCCCAATTCCTCAGCCAAAGTGAAGGTGTGATGCGGACCTTCACCGGTAATGAAAGTATCCACCCCTTCGGCTTTTGCCTGGGCCAAATCAGATCCCGCGCCTCCCGTAACGACCCCTACCTTTCTGATCCGCTCCGGCCCTGCATGACAATGCCAAACCGCCCGGGCAAATCTCTGTTCGATCCTCCGGACCAAGGTCGTGTAATCGAGATCGACAACGGCGAAACAACCCACTCGCCGGCCTTTGAACTCAAAAAAAGCCTCTGTCGGCGCCAGTCCAAGATCGGCTGCCAGGAGAACGTTGTTTCCGATTTCGGGATGAGCATCCAGCGGAAGGTGGGCGCTATAAATTGCTAGATCCGCTCCAATCGCTTTCGCCAGCTTTCTGTAGGTGGGACCTGAGATCGGCGCACAGCCGCCCCAAAACAACCCATGATGAACTAGCAAAAGGTCAACCTTTTCGCTTAGCGCCATCTCAATCACTTTCAGACCCGCATCGACCGCGGCGCCTATTTTGCTAACCCGGCCCGAATTCTCGAGCTGGAGTCCATTAAACGCATTCGGATAGTCCGGGAATGCCGGAATATCCAGCAACCCGTCGAGGTAACCGGTTATATCAGCCAAGGCTGCATTCATCGCTGCACCGTGAAATAAATGAAGGAGTTTGTGGAGTTCAAGGGTTGGTAGGGCGAGGCCCCAATGCGGCCTTTCGTTTCACCAGGGGGGCGAGCGATGCCTGATCGATGACCGTGTTACGCCTATGATCGCGCCGAGCCGGGGTGATACGCTGGGCCACGGCTCGGCGCGTCCATGGGTGTATTGACGCTGCCGGTCACATGAAGATCGTTTGCTCCGGAAGGAGGTTCCAGCTGTTCGGGAGCCTCGCTCTCCACTATATCTCTGCTCGCGGAACAATCTGGCCCGCATAGGCAATCGAGAGGCGTTTAACTCCCTTTATCCTCTTCGCGATTGATCGCACTTGGGCTAAAATGCGGACTAGCACCAACTCGTTGCGGTAACCGACGGAGTATGAGTACTCCGGTTTCACCGCCATGTGTAACAACACCAGCGTGTCGTCTCCGGTCCTCGTGTAAACAATTACCCCGGCCAGATCTTTCTCCCGGCCTCGATCCAAAAAGGCATATAACGTCTGGACTTCCCGCCCTTCTATCCCAATCCTCAAATGATCGTGTTCTACGATAATCTTCGGGAATCCGTAACTGAGGATTGAAGCATTAATCCCGGATTCATGTTCACCCTGCTGCGGGTGGAAAAACATCAGCGCTTCTAACTCTTCCCGGCGGTCAACCGGCAAAGAAGACGAAAACGTCAGGTTTACCACAAGTCCTTTGCTTAGGCGTGAGCGGGCACTATGTCAACAGCCCGGCTGGCTAACAAATCGTCAACGATTTGCCGGCCAGCCGGGCTAGGGCGTTAGAAATGGATCGTCGACGGTCCGTTCTAGCGCATCATTTCGATGACATCTTATTGGGAAATAAGCAGCCGAATCCTCCGTCACCGGAGGATTTGGCTGCCATAGCACGGAAGTCGAGCCCAGAGTCTAAAAATGCTTGATCATTTTTAGACTCTGGGGGCTCGACTTCCGTGCTGGCGGTGTTTATCGTTGAGCGATTTCCCCCAGTATGATTCAGCAAGTAGCCCAGAAGCGCAGAAAACGCCTCTTGCAACTACGTGAAGCGCAACGACGTCGGCGGACCCGGCTCAAAGAAGAACATAAAGCGTTTCTTCAAATAATTCTTACCGAAGACATGCAAGCTGCTTTGCGGAAGTTGAGCGCGTCGCGCGATATCCCGATGCACCTCTGTGCCGCCGAGCTCATTGAAGAAGGGCTCGTTCGACACCGCCCGGAACCGTTGCCAACTTCCGCACCTACGTTGGATAGTGCCAACGGACCAGAATCTATCCCTCGACCTCAACCGGATTTAATCCAGCCGAGACTAACCGACTAAAGGATTGGTAGGGATGAGCGCTTGCTCATCCGGTGTAGCCAGAATATCGCTCTTTGGACGAACGCGGCTGGACGAGCGAGCTCGTCCCGACCGCGCATCGCCCCATGGTCTAATAGGGCGGCCACCCGACTCTGCATCGATTTGACGCGTTAGGCGGCAGGGGTTTAGTTGCTTGTGCGGGCCAAGGAACCAGCCGTTGCGGGGCTCGCGCAAACCAGTTTCCTTGATGAAATTCTATGGCTTACGAACTACCTCCTCTATCTTATCCTTTTAACGCGCTAGAGCCGCATATCGATGCCAAGACGATGGAAATCCATCATGACAAGCATCACCAAGCGTATATCACCAACGCGAATAATGCGCTGAAGGACCATCCGGATCTGGCGGCGAAGCCTGTTGACGAGCTTATCGCTAATCTTAGTCAAGTTCCCGAATCGATTCGCACGGTAGTACGGAACAACGCAGGCGGGCACTCCAACCACTCTTTCTTTTGGAAAATCATGGCTCCCAACGCCAGCGGTGCTCCCAAAGGAAAACTAGCTGAAGCCATCACCGCGACCTTTGGAAGCGTTGATGCCTTCAAAGAAAAATTCCAAGCGGCCGGCGCCAGTAGATTTGGTAGCGGTTGGGCATGGTTGGTGGTCAACAAAGAAGGCAAACTCGAGATCACTTCTACCCCAAACCAGGATAGCCCGATTATGGAAGGTCTAAAACCGGTCATAGGGATCGATGTTTGGGAACACTCTTATTACCTTCTCTACCAGAATAAACGACCGGACTACCTGAAAGCCTGGTGGAATGTTGTGAACTGGGACCAGGCCGAAAAGAACTTTTCGGCTGGCAAGTAACCGGTAAATGTTTGTGCTCCACTGAGCACGGATTCGGTCCTCAAACGTTCCGAACCCAACTCACGCAGAACGCTCCGGCCTACGCCGGAGCGTTCTGCTTTTATAAAGCACCTTTACAAATGCGTTGCGTCCCGGCGCCCGCCGGATAAAGGATGCAGGCTGTGGCATACCTCAACGATCATTATCTTAAGCTCAAGGCTGGTTACTTATTCCCAGAAATCGCTCGCCGGGTAAGACAGTTCGGCGAAGAGAATCCGGAGCTGGCCAAGAATGTTATTCGTTGCGGAATCGGGGATGTCACCGAACCACTTCCCACCGCCGCCATCGAAGCGATCCATCGAGCCGTCGATGAACTTGCGCACAGAGAATCCTTTCGCGGTTATGGCCCGGAGCAAGGATATGAATTTCTTCGGAATGCAATCGCTGAGCATGATTATCGATCCCGAGGACTGGAGGTAACTCCAGACGAGATTTTTGTCTCAGATGGTTCTAAATGTGATTGCGGAAATATCCTCGATATCTTTGGACCCCAGAATCGCATTGCCGTCATGGATCCAGTTTACCCGGTCTACGTCGACACCAATGTTATGGCCGGTCACACTGGAGAAGCCGACTCCAGCGGCGCTTATTCTGGCCTCGTCTATTTGCCTTGTAATGAAACAAACGGCTTTGTTCCAGCGCTGCCGAAAGAAAAAGTCGACCTGATTTATCTTTGTTATCCGAACAATCCTACGGGAGCGACTGCTACCCGCGACCAGCTGACAGGTTGGGTGGAATATGCGCTAGCTTGCGAAGCCATTATCCTCTTCGATGCGGCTTATGAAGCGTACATCACGGATAGCAACATCCCCCACTCTATCTACGAAATTCCGGGAGCTAGAAAATGCGCGATCGAGTTTCGCAGTTTCTCCAAGAACGGAGGGTTTACGGGTGTACGCTGCGGGTTCACAATCTTGCCAAAGGAATTGAAAGCCGCCACTAAATCCGGCGAGAGCAAACCGCTTCATCCGCTCTGGCATCGTCGATTTAGCACGAAGTTTAACAGTGTCAGCTATCCGGTCCAGCGCGGTGCAGAATCGCTCTACTCGAAGGCCGGCCAAGAACAGATTCGATCCCTGATTGATCACTATCTAGGGAACGCGCGTCTTCTGGCCGCCGCCCTTCAAAAGACCGGTTTGACCGTCTACGGCGGGATCAATGCACCATACATCTGGGTCAAAGCTCCGGCCGGCTATGGAAGTTGGGCCGTGTTTGATAAGATTTTAAATGATATCCAGGTGGTGATCACCCCAGGCGCAGGATTCGGCGCTCAAGGGGAAGGTTTCTTCAGAGTCTCAGCGTTTAATTCCCGCGAGAATGCAGAAGCCGTCGCCGACCGGTTCCATAAGGTAAAATGGTGATTTTTGGCAGGGCGAGGCCCCGAACTAAGTGACAGGTTTTAAGTTTTAGGTCTTAGGTTCTAAGTGGGCCGATGACCGGCCCTAACTTAAGACTTCGAACTTAAAACCTAGAACCTAAAACTCTCCTTCGGGAGCCTCGGCCCAGCATCTTTTGCCTACTGCCGATATCCGGCTAGATTTAGAAGGATATTTGCCGGATCTCCTAAGTAACGATGTTCTCATCCGCAATCAGCCCACCAGCCGATATCACCGACAAGAACACCCTCTACCCAGAGATCCACCGCGCGTTGCAAGCCGTATTGACCGGTGAAAGCGACCGCATCGCTAACCTTGGTAATGCCGCCGCCTTACTGTTTTGGAGCCTGCCTGCGGTTAACTGGGCTGGGTTCTACTTACTCAAAGAGCGCGAGCTTGTGCTTGGACCGTTCCAGGGAAAGATCGCCTGCATCCGGATCAAGCTAGGACAAGGTGTCTGCGGAAGCGCCGCTGAACAGCGCCAGACCTTAGTGGTCCCAAACGTCCACAAATTTCCAGGTCACATCGCATGCGATAGCGCATCAAATTCCGAGATTGTCGTCCCCCTAATTAAAAACGAGGCGTTAATCGGTGTCCTCGATATCGACAGCCCCGAGTTCGCCCGCTTCGACGACAACGACAAAACCGGGCTCCAAGAGTTCGTGCAAATCCTGACCGCTGCGCTCTGACCCATCCCTGCGGGCCTAAGGTCTATAACTTGAAACCTATAACTTCCGCCTCTATGCCTCAGTCTCTTTCTCTTCCAGACAACCTGCCGGTTCCTCAAGATGATGGAGGATGTGCTCATCTCCCCGGTTTGCAGGTGCCTCAGTTAGCGCTGGCAACAACCGCGGGATCCACCGTCGATTTCTCAAGCCTCCCCGGTCGAAGCGTTATTTTTTGTTACCCGAAAACAGGACTGCCGGGAAAAGAACCACCAGCAGCCTGGGACGAAATTCCGGGGGCGAGAGGATGTACCCCGCAGAATTGTGGGTTCCGAGATGAGTACGCTAATTTGCAGCGGGCGGGAGTGAAACAGCTGTTCGGGCTAAGCACCCAGAGTTCACTTTATCAGCAGGAGGCCGCCACCCGCCTGCACCTACCATATTTGCTAGTTTCCGATGAGAACCTGGCCCTAACTCGGGCGCTGAATCTGCCGACCTTTGATTTTGCAGGTGAAACGCTGATCAAGCGCTTGACATTGATCGTTGATGACGGCGTGATTACGCACGTTCTTTACCCGGTATTTCCTCCGGACAAAAGCGCAGCTCAGACCCTCGCATGGATTAACCAGCATCCGATAACAGGATGAAAGTGTAGCTACTTCCGCGGAGCGCTGCCTTCCCGCGGCCGCGAGACGAGGCCGACGGGATAGCCACGTCCAATCAAATCGCTAAAAGTCAATCATTCCGAGTCTCAGTTTTGAAATCTCTGGCTGACTTTCAACGCCTCATTCCAAACACCGCTCTTGAACCGTTGGGAGCCGAGGTCGTATCGGTTGACGAAAAGGGGTTAACCCTGCGCATGCCCATTACAAAGGCAGCTCTGCAACCATTCGGCCTATTGCACGGCGGAATTAGCCTGCTACTAGCCGAAAGCGCCGCCAGCATGCATTCCGCTTGGGACATCAACCCGGAAGAGGTGATCCCGGTCGGGATCGAGATCAACGGCTCCCATCTCCGCTCAGCAAAATCCGGTCACGTTATTGCCGTTGCCCGGCTTTTGCGCCGATCACAAGCATTAGCGGTTCACTCCGTTGCCATCATCCACGAAGAAACGCAGAGCCGGCTCTGTGAGTGCCGGGTCACTAATTATTATAAACGAATCGCCGGCCTCAAGCGTGCGGAGCGGTGAGATGCGGCAGAAAAGATAGGGCGAAAATCGCGGCGCGCCGCCGACGTGCCACTTACATATCGGTAGATCGCGCCGAGATTTTCGCCCTACCTACTCCGCTCCGCCCGACATCGTCAACAGCTCAGGATAATGCTTCCTGGCTACCGCCTCGCACTTAGCCAGGATCTCTGTGGCCGATGTCATGGTGCGGATCTCGGCGGCGAGTTGCGCACATTGTTTCGCGTTCAGCGTCTGGACCGCTTTTTTGACCCGCGGCACTAGCCCTGGACTAGCGCTCAATTCGTCGACCCCCAGCCCAACCAATAGCGGTGTCAAAGTCACTTCACCCGCCATCTCCCCGCAAACCCCCACCCAAATATCGTTCGAGTGCGCCGCCGTGACCGTCATCTCTAAGAGACGAACAATGGCCGGATGGGTCGGCTCATAAAGATGGGCGATGCGTTCGTTTACCCGGTCAACCGCCACAGTGTATTGAATCAGATCGTTCGTGCCGATGCTGAAAAAATCCGCTTCCTTGGCTAGAGCATCTGCCACCAAAACGGCACTCGGTATTTCGATCATGATACCGGTCTCCATCTCTTCATTGAACGGGATCCCATCCGCACGCAGCTCTGCGCGGCAACTTTCTAAGACCTCGTTGGCTTGGCGTAGCTCGGATAGTCCCGAGATCATCGGATACATGAGGCTCACATTACCGGCAACGCTGGCACGCAGAATCGCCCGAAGCTGAGCCTTGAAGATATCCGGGCGTTCCAAGCAAAACCGGATCGCTCGGCAACCCAGGAACGGATTGATCTCCATCGGGATATGCGAATGGCTCAGAAACTTATCTCCACCCAAGTCCAAGGTCCGAATGATGACGGTTTGCGGATAGACGGCCTGCGCGACCGCCTGGTATGCCCGAAACTGTTCCTCCTCGTTTGGCAGTTCCGTTTTGTTCAGGAAAAAGAACTCCGTCCGGTAAAGCCCGACACCTCGAGCGCCGGCTTGGTTGACGAGGCTAACATCCTCAGGAAGCTCGATGTTTGCCGACAGAATAATCTCCGTGCCGTCGGTGGTGACACACTCAGTATCCCTCAGGCTAGTCAGCTGTTCTTCGACCTGCTCGAGCCGTACCTCCAGCTCTCCGTACTCCCACAACGCTTGGTCCGCCGGATTGAGAATCAGCAAACCGGTATTTCCATCCAATAACACGTGATCGCCATTCTTCAGGCGAGTACTCGCGTCTTTGAGGCCAACGATTGCCGGGATATTGAGCGAACGAGCCATGATGGCCGTGTGCGAAGTCCGGCTCCCGATATCAGTCGCGATACCGAGGACGTATTGCCGGTTCAAGGTGGCGGCATCAGATGGGGTAAGATTATGCGCCACGATGATGTGCGGTTCTTCCATCTGCGATAACGGCCGCCCGGATCGCCCAAGCAGATTGCGGATGATCCTCTTGGTGACATCGTGGATATCGAAGGCTCGCTCCCGCAGATACGGATCATCGATCTCGCTCAACGTTCGCGCATAGCGGTTAGCGACCTCGGAAAAGATAAACTCCACATTCCACAGGTCACGCCGCAAGGTGCGTAATACCTCGTCGATCAAAGTGTGGTCCTCGACGACCAGCAGGTGAGCGTCGAAAATACTCGCGTCTTTGGCGCCGATCGCCTCGGCGATCTTCTGCTGCATCTCCAGGATCTGCGCCCTGGTAGCGATAAGAGCAGCCTCGAACCGGGCAATTTCTCCGGAGACGTCGCTGCTATCTATCTTCTTCTTCGGGGGTTCTTCGTCCTCCGGATGGTGGATGAAGACAGTGCCGCGACCAATTCCGGCGGAAACGCCGACACCTCGAAGCCGTACTTCCTCATCACTCATTCGAGATCAGAACCTAATGAAAGAAATGGAAGATTCGATTAGAAAGAAAGGGTTTGCGTAAAATGATCGGATGCGCGGGGTAACCAATGCTCATTCCTCATTAAACTTGCCTTGAATTAGCGTCTCAAGCTCTTGCACCGCCTTATCAGCGTCTGAACCTTCTGCGGAAATCAATAGCTTCGTTCCCTGGCCGGCGGCCAGCATCATTAGTCCCATGATGCTTTTGCCGTTGACCTGTTCTCCGTCTTTCTCGACCCAGATCTCAGCCCGATGCTTATTCGCCACTCGGACAAACATCGCGGCAGGGCGAGCATGCAGACCAAGCTTGTTAACGATGGTCACTTCTCGCTTAACTTTCTCAGGCCCCGAACGTTTGTTCAATAACCCCATTTACTTCTCCTTATTCTTTTGCATCAAGCTTAATAGCCGCTGATTAAATTCCACTGCGCTGTTTTGGCCCAGACTTTTTAGCTTCTGGTCGAGTGCCCCAACTTCCACCAAACGGGCAAGGTCTCGCCCCGTACGTACAGGAATGGTGACACGCGGGATACGGATCCCGAGAATCTCATAATATTCTTGTTCAAGTCCAATCCTATCAACCTCTTCCAGTTCGTGCCAATCCACGAGGGTCACGACTAAGTCAAGGCGCTTCTCCAGCCGTATACTGCCGACGCCAAAGATGGATGCAACATTGATGATGCCAAGGCCTCGCACCTCCATGTGGTATCGGGTCAGATCCGGGGCGGTACCGACCAGCTCTCTCCCCTCGATCGCCCGGAACCGGGTCACATCGTCGCTCACCAAACTATGGCCCCGCTCGATCAAACCCAGGACGCATTCACTTTTGCCAATTCCGCTACTCCCTCGGATGAGGGTCCCAATCCCCATGATATCGACCATGCTGCCGTGTTCGGTAGAGGTCGGGGCGAAATCCATTTCCAGGGCGATCGTTGCGGCGTTGATGAACCGCATGGTGACCAGCGGTGTCCGGAAAATGGCGATATGATGCTCAGCCGCCGCCTCAACCAGACCGCGAGGTACCGGCAGGCTGCGCGAGATAACTACGCACGGGATATGTTGAGCGCACAGCTGGAAACAACGGGCGCGCTCTTCGGCCTCATCGAGGCTCTTCAGATAACTCGACTCGGCATTCCCTAAGACCTGGATCCGTTTTCCGGCGAAGTAGACAAAAAAACCGGAAAGCGCCAGGCCGGGACGATTGATGGTTGGCTCGCGTATTTTGCGATCAAAACCAATTACCGGCCCGACCAATTTTAGCTGTAGAGCCTCCGCGTGCCGGCTATAAAACTCACCAACCTCGATGAACGGTCTTTTGCCTTTGATCATCGGGCGGATAACTTATTTCGCTCGATGCTCGGTAGGGACGATCTTTTGCTCGTCCTTGGACTCGTCCTCCGATAGTTCAGCATGATCGCGGTCGTTAAATGAAGGGACGAGCATGAGCTCGTCCCTTACGTCAATAACTGCGCGAGAACGTTAGTTGAAAGTCGGCTCAATCAAGCCGAAGTCACCATGCTTTCGGCGGTAGAGCACACTCACTTTTTCCGTTTTCGCATTCAGAAAAACCAGGAATTGCTTCTTCGAAAACTCCATCTGTAAAACCGCTTCCTCTGGTGACATCGGTTTTACCGGATATTTTTCCGTCTGGATCAAATCGGGCCCATCAGTCTCTGTTTCGACTTCGCTCTCGACCTCCTCGATTGAAGCGCCATTCACTGCCTCGCTGTTGGTGAGCCACTTCCAATTAGCCGAATTCTCGACGATCACTCGTCCTTGTTGTTGCCGTCGTCCTGGGCGGTGGTTGCGCATCAAGCGGGTTTTGCATTTCCGCATTTGGCGGGCAATGCGCAGCACAACCTGATCGATTGACGCGTACATGTCATTCGACGTGGCGCTGGCTTCGAGAGTGACGTGATTGCTGCAGTGCAAAATCACCTCCGCTTGATGCCGATATTTCTGAACATCAAGAATAACCTGCACCTCAATAATCTTGGGGTAATCAAGGTGGAGCGTTGATACCTTTCGGCGGCAATACTCCTTCATGGCCGCGGTAACGCTGACATGTCTTCCGGTTACTTGGATCGGTGGGTTTGCATTTTTAATCTGCATGGGAACCCTTTCTGGTTTGTTGTTTTGCCGGTATCAGCCGTTCCAACGACGGCACTTGCGCGATGTCGCAAGTCAGTCGCTGGTGCGTTTGGAACTGACCGGCAACGGTTTGGCTTGTTCTTCCGGAAAGAGAACCGTTTCTCTCTCCGTTACATGCGAAAACGTTCACCTAGGTATAATTGGCGACTAATCGGGTCATTAATCAAAAATTCTCTGCTACCCTGGCTTTCGACGCGGCCATCGTAGATGAGGTAAGCACGATCGACGATCTCCAGCGTCTCCCGGACGTTGTGGTCGGTGATCAGGATGGACAGGCCGGAGCTGCGCAAATTCGAGATATGCTGCTGGATTTCAGCGACCGCAATGGGATCAACCCCGCTAAACGGCTCATCTAGCATGATCATCTGGGGATTAGTGACCAAGGAACGCGCGATGGTCAGCCGGCGTTTTTCACCACCGCTCAGGGTCAGCGCCTGGTTTTTGGCCAAATTTTCGATACCAAACTGGCGGAGTAACTGCTCACAGCGCTGCTTTTTCTCGCGGCGTTTGCCGGGCAGCATCTCCAGAATCGCCAGGATATTCTGTTCAACGGTTAATTTTCGAAAGATTGATTCTTCCTGCGGTAGATACCCCATCCCCATCCTGGCTCGGCGATGCATCGCGTAGCGAGTGACATCGCGAGTATCAAAGAAAACCCGACCACCGTTTGGCCGCACGAGACCCACAATAAGATAAAAAGTTGTGGTTTTACCAGCACCATTTGGTCCCAATAATCCAACCACTTCCCCGCGATTTACGTGAATATCGATCCCGTTAACGACAGCCCGGCCACCATAGATCTTGACCAGTTTTTCGGTCCTGAGAATAGCCTCGCTTACCTTATCCTCAGTAGAGAGGGTCGGTACTGGGGCGGTCGTCAAGTTAGTGGATAGCATTATTCTTCGGCACGTTATTGGGCTCGACTAGAGGCTCTCCGGGAGAGGGGGAAGGCGACCCCATCGATTTCTTATCTTCAATAACTGTCCTACTGGGACCGAAAGTCTGCAACCGTCCGTCTCGGTAAAGAACCATCCTGGTACCTTCCTCGGTCGCGATATGGGTATTCATCCCCTGGGTCACTTGTGGCCAACCGATTAGAGTAACGGCATCCTGCTTCGCATTGTAGAGGGCCTTTTGAGCTCGACCGGTGTCTAATACCGGCGGCGTAGCGCCGGGGCTGGGTGATGGGCTTGGCCCGAACACGCTGGAGTTCCCAAAGGTCGTGTTCCCAAAGGTCGTCGCCGACGGTGTCACAGCAGTGTTCGCAACCGGTGTTGTCCGAGGACTGGCACTCCCGTCGGCTGTCTGTGTTTTGTCCTTCGATTGATTCACGTGGACAATGATGACATTTCCATCGGCTTGAGCATCCTTAATGCCACCCCCATCCTCCTGCTTGTTCATCCACACGGTCAGCTTGTCCGTCGTCATCGTGAATTGAGGGTCGATTACCTTGACGTTCCCCACAAAAATCGCCGTATGGGCGTTGGCGTCGAAATCCACCTCTTCTTTCGCAGTGATTTCGGTGGGGCCCTTTGACGAATCACTATCCCCGAATGCGCCCGGAGTTTTCTTGCTCTCGGCGGCACCCTTTTCTGTCCCTGGGGACTTTTTATTCGCGCCGGCCGCCGAACCTTGAGCGTGAGCCGAAGACCGCGCACTGGCCTTCGGCGAAGCGGCCGTCTGCCCCAAAACAACCCCGGGCAGCAACCCGATAACCAAGAAACAAAAAAATCTACTTCTGCTCATTCGCGGATACTTGTTCCGTGTCCTTCTTCTTCAGCTCGTCCCGATTATAAATAATCAATCGGACGTTCTTAACCACTTTCCCTTGCCGAGTCTTAGTGTTGAACACTGCGCTGTCCCCGGTCAGCCTGAAGTCGTCTCGAGTAATGACGACCGGATCCTGGGTGGTGATAACGTTTGTCTCGGTATTCATGACCGAATTGACCAACTCAATCTTCGCGCTCGGTGCTCCTGTTTGGTCGTCGTAGGTCTGAATGATCGAATTGTGCATTTGCACATTCGCTTGGTCCACCCGCAGCACGTGTTCCACGTCCAAGATGAATTGCAGCTTCCCCTGGTCATTCCGCATCGGTAACCTCAGTCCCTTAGCGTCGTGCCCGATTGGTATCGGAATATCGATTTTACGGTCCGACTTGGGTTTATCGGCCCAGAGTTCTACGGCCGTAAGCCCTATCAGCCCTAGTGTCGAGATGAGCTTAATGCAAGACTTCATGGATCCGCTTTAGCTGAGACAATAAACTCGGTAATTCTTTCAAGGAAATTTGATTCGGGCCGTCCGAGAGAGCCTTGGCCGGATCAATATGCGTCTCAATGAAGATCCCATCGCAACCCGCTGCTACCGCCGCCCTCGCAAGAACGGGAGCTAGCTCTCCGTCACCACCGGTTGCATCACCGGCGCTCCCCGGTCGCTGCACGGAATGCGTCGCATCGAAAATCACGGGATAGCCCTGTTTCTTGATCCAGTACAATGAACGCATGTCGGCCACAAGATTATTGTAGCCGAAGCTCACACCCCTCTCAGTGAAGACGTAGTTACTGCAACCGAAGTTTTCCAATTTTTCAGCAATATTTCGAACGTCCCAAGGAGCCAAAAACTGTCCCTTTTTTACGTTAACTGGCCTCCCAGTCTCGGCCGCCGCCTGGATCAAATCGGTTTGCCGGCAAAGAAATGCCGGGATCTGTAGTAAATCGACAAAATCGGCCGCGCGCTTCGCTTCCTCCGGTGAATGGATATCGGTCGTCACCGGCACTTTAAACTTATCGCCGACGGCTCTGAGTAATTTGCACCCTTCGTCGATCCCGAAGCCACGGTACGATTTCGCCGAGGTTCTATTCGCCTTATCGTATGAGGCCTTGAAAATCCAAGAGATCTCCAGCGACTGGGCAATCGCGGACAGCTCCTCTGCCATGGTCCAGATGAACGATTCCGATTCGATGACACACGGCCCCAGAATAAAAAGCGGCGTGGTTCCGCTGGTGTGAACTGGTCCAACCCTAAACGTGCGCGTCAAGAGCCGTAACTTTTTACGAATTTTCGTTTACCGTCGCCTTCGGTACCAGTCCCAGTGGCTTCGCCGGTGCCGGCAGCCGGACTTTCTACCTCGGGTTTCGAGGGGGTGACAGGTTCCGGCGCTGGACTCACCGAGGCGCCCGGCCGCTGTTTTTGAGCCACTTCTACAAAAGCGATCTGCAGATTCGCTAATGCGTTTGCCAAGATCCGGCCTTCGTCATTGCTCAGATTGCCCTTGGTCTTCTCTTGAATCATGACCAGCTGATCGATTAACAGCTGGGCCATATCAAGATTCACTTCCGCCTTCCCCGTCTGTGGATGGGGGATCTGCCCAAGCATAAACGCCGCATTTTGGGCCTGCATCATCACAAACTCGATGAAACGTTGCGCCATTTCGCCCGAGGAAACGGGCGTATTCTGGTATTCTGCCATACAAAAAACTCCGGATGACTTAAGCTTTTACAATGACCGTTGTAGCCGGTTTATCCATTAAATATTTGTGACAGACGCCCAGTACATCTTGGGCCGTCATCCGCTCGATCTGCCTCTGGCGTTGGTCAAAGTAGTCGAGGCTAAATCCGTACAACTGGTTAAGGGCCAAGCTATGGCAATAAGACTCGAGGTTCTGCTTCTGGAATCCGATCTGGGCTAGCAGCTTCTTCTGGGAGCGCTCGAATTCTTCTTGAGATAAGCCCTTTGCAGCCAGGACCTCGATTTCCTCGTGGTACAGCTTAGTCACGTCATCCACCGTCTCCGGAGCTGTAGCCGCATAGAAAGTAAACAGGCCAGGCGCCAGGCCGAGCGCGAGAGACGTTCCTACCGAATAGGCCAGACCCAATTCTTCCCGGAGCTTGACGAAGAAACGTGAGCTGGCGTCTCCGGCGGCCTCATCCAAAGCTTCAAAAGCCACGCGGTCGGGATCGGACAAGGTACAGGCAAGATACCCAACGGTTACAAACGCCTGATGCTTGTCGTTCTTCTGAACGATGGTCTGCGCCGCAAAAGGCTTCACCGCCGGCATATCGAATGAGTAGCGAGCAGGCCGTTGGGGAAGAGACCCAATCGTTTGGCAAAGCTCTACCCACAATTTCTTTTCATCAAAGTGGCCGCAGATGCTGAGGGCCCAGGCCGAGCTGGTTTTCACCCATTCATGCAGCTGGATCAAATCCTTGCGTTCAATGTTGGCAACGCTTGCTTTTGTCCCGAGCGGATTCACCGCGTACGGATGACTTCCGTAGATGGCGCCGCGCAACGTATTGCGCGCGATCACGCCAGACTGCAACTCGTCCGCTTCGATCGTCGCGAGCTGGCTGGCTCTTTCCCTTTCGATGGCCTCTTCCGGAAATGTCGGCACGGACAAAACTTCCGTTACCAGCGGGAGTACTCGTCCGAAATCGTCCGTTAACGAACTGAAGCCGAGACGAAACGAGTTGTAACCAGAATCCCCAAAAAGAGAGGCACCTAAACTTTCGATCCTATCCGCGATCTCTTGAGCACTCTTGTTCACAGTGCCTTTTAACAAGCACTGGGCGTAGAAGCGGGCGAGTCCACCTCGTTTCGGCGGTTCCGCCAGTACTCCTCCCGCACAGACCAATGTCCCATGCAACACCGGCAGCCGGTCATCCGGAATTAACACGACCGGCACGCCGTTAGGTAATACTCGGACCTGGTTTTTCTTTTCTGTCTGGCTCCGCACCGCTGGTAGCCGCGTCGAGACCTGGGGACGCAGAGCGACAACATTCAAATTGTCCTCGGTCAGATAACGATCGAACACTTCGTGAACTTGTTCGGAAGATACGGTTTCGACTCGTTTGAGATAGCGTTGATTGAACTTGAGATTCCTGGTGTAAAGCCAGTTCAGCCCAATGTCCGACGCGATCCCACGCACGGTTTGCAGCTGTTCCAAAGCGCTCACCCAGATAATCCGCTTGGCCTTGGCAAGTGCGTCCAAACCCAAACTCTCCTTTCGCCAGGCTGCCAGTTTAGTGAGCACTATCTCATCGATCCCATCGCTATTCTCGATGGGACACGTCCCGGAAACCGTTAGTAACCCCGGAAAAGCGGGAGTGAACGAATAGGCTCCGATGGAATGGACGGATCCGAGTTTTTCCCGCACTTCCTCGAAAAGAAAAGAGCTGGCACCGCCGCCCAGCAGGATGGAAAGCACATCCAACGCCGGCACATCTTGATGGAAAACGGCAGGCACATGCCACGCCAAGTTGAAATAACCGACCGCTGTATCGAAAGCCTCGACCTCATCCCGCCGGCCCGCCTGCGGAGGTTCGGTCGGAATCAACACCGGCGCCAATGGTCTTGCCGGTATTGGCCCGAAGAACTTCTCCACCCACTCTTGGACCCGGGCTGCCTCGACATCGCCCGAAACCACCACAAAAACGTTCCCCGGAACGTAACGCCGCCGGTAATAGGCCAACAGGGTCTCTCGATCGATCTGGTCAAAAATCCGGCGTAATCCGATGACTGGATAACGGCAAGGGTGCGCTTGATAGGCCGTCGCGAATGTCAGGTGGCTCAACATCCGGTCCGGATCATCATAGCCTAAATCAAATTCCCGCCGGATAACGTCCATTTCCCGGCTCATTTCCTGTTCGTCGATTGTGGACTGGAACAGCATGTCGGCGACGAGATCCAAAGCCGTCGACACAGCTGCGGCCGGGCAATCGACCCAGAAAACGGTGCGATCGAATGAGGTGTAAGCGTTCAAGTAACCGCCCACCTGATGAATTTCCTCATTAATCTGTTGGGCGTTTCGTCTGGCGGTGCCCTTGAACAGCATGTGCTCGAGTAAATGAGTTAACCCGCCACCGACCCAGTCGGCCTCATGTACACTGCCGGTTTCGCACCACACTTGTACGCTGGCCACACTGGCATAGTGCTCCGGCGCTACTAACAGAGTTAGACCGTTTGCCAGGGTGGATTTTTCCACCGCGATTTCAGGAGCGTCCATTCGTTGCGCCCGAAACTACGATCTCTTTGTTGTGCTGGTTTTCAGCGGCTCGAAGGGAGCAACAAAAGCTTCCTGAAAGTCCACTCCGTCTTCGAAATCCTGCGGGCTATCAGAGTCTGTTTTGCCGAAAACTCCAGCGCCGATCAGATTGAATACGATGTTCCCTACATCCAGGGAAGAGGCTACCCGCCAGTATTCGAAAACCGTCATTGCCATAGGACCGAATTCTTTCAAGGCATATTGCTGGAACCCCGCCATCAATTCTTTCGCTGTTACATGGACGTTGAGGCCCGTTTGGCTGCGCTTGTTTTGCTTGATCGTAAATTCCAGCGCCTCTTTTACGAACTCATAAGCGGCTGCTTCGTACCGCGGATCTTTTTTTACAATCTCCTCGACGATTTCGTTGAACGATTTCTGCATTACCTACTGTTTTCTAAGAGTGGCGGAGCCGGGGTAGCGGCGTCGCGAAAGTGTTTCACGATCGCTCCGACGAAAATAGCGGACAAGAATAGGATTATAAAGATTTGTTCCCTTCGCGTCAGGCGAAACACCGCCCCAATATACGGAAGTCGTTGATTTTGTCATCCCTTGTTCGTGGGGCAGCTCTTCGTAATCGTACTCGTCATCGAAAACGTCACTTGGTAGGGCGAGGCTCCCGAATGATCTAAAACCGCTTACGAAGCCATTGATACTCACCCGAGCACAGAATATCGCTAGGCCTATACGCGTGCCGAGCCGTGATCGAGCGCTGCGTCACGGCTCGGCGCGTTCATAGAGCTAACCCATCACGCCAGTTGGATCCGCCATGCCCCCGGTAAAACGTGCGGTCTCTCGGGAGCCTCGCCCTACCAATTTTTTCGAGGACGACGACGAGGACGAGTACGATTAAAAGCCCCCTCGCCTACTGCTCGGGTAACAGTCTCACCACACCCTGCTCAAATTCGACGCTGCGGAATTGATTGAGGGTTTCTCGCTCGATCCCAAACCCGTTCCAGAGCTCCCCAAAAAATGGATACTGAATGATCCCCATGAACACCGGCGCGATTGCTAGCCGGCCGATAGCGCCACCCCGATTGTTGAAAGCCGGCCGCCCGAAATCGTCCCGAGCGGTATAGGCCCCGCAGAGATAAATCGGATAACCAAAGATCGAGTATCGGCTGTAGACCCGGCAGACTTTTGGCTGAAATGAGACGATCACTCCGTCGAACCGGCAGAGATTATTGAAGAGAAATCCGCGCGGCGCTGTCCGTTGCGCCAAATAATCGTTAACCTCGGCTTCTGACAGCTCGGCGACATCGCTGCCGTGCGATGCTTTCGCCTGAGCAATTACTTGCATCACAGCGAGGCCATTGCCTCCGGAAGGAGGCGCCGGCAATTTCTCCGGCGGTTGGCAGATCAACACCAGGCAACCGAAAAAGAAGCCGGCGATCACGATTCCAACTAAGCGATTCAGAAAATGCCGTAGAGCGGAGTCGAATTTCTCAAAGGATACCGCCACGCCTTTCGGCGATTTTTCCGAAATCTTTGGCGATTCGCTGGCCGCATTAGTTTCAACAGGCACGCTGCCACCGCTCTCTTTCTCCGCGGGCAGCTTAGTCGGCTTCCCGGACATACCTCAGACTATAGCCACGTTTCGCTCGCTCTCCTACCGGTCACCTGAGTTACAGTTTCTGGCCCAAGTAATCAGTGATCGAAAATCAGTAATCAGTCTAAAACATCCAGGGACTCGAACTCCATTCCCCGCCAGTAATTCACTGATTACTGACGCACTGATTACTGATTACTACTGCAGGTCTTGGGGCTAACTTTCGGATTTTGAGCCGCTTCCGCTGGAACTCTTCTCTTTAGTGGTTTTCGAAGCGCTGCTATCGGTCTTCGCCCCGCCGCTTTCTTTGCTGCCGCTCTCCTTTTTGGCAGCCTCAGAGTAACTTTGGCTCCTATAATCCGTGATATAAAATCCTGAGCCCTTGAAAATAAGTCCGGCGCCGGCGCCAAGTAACCGCTTCACTTTCCCTTGGCCCCAGGTCTCTAGCCGGCAGTGCTCCTTTGGGCAAACCTGCAACGCATCATCCTTCATGGACTGAAACATTTCGAAGGTCTCCTTACACTTTTCACAGCGGTATTCGTACGTCGGCATAGCTTTACCGCACTTCTTATAGCAGATGGCGCACCCGGAAGCAATCGGACAGGAGCTGGGAGCCACAATCCAGGAGGTAGGAGTGACGCCGGGTCCGGCGCAGTATAAGCCGCGGTGCCGATGCAACTTATACGGCCGATAAGACTCTTGAAACCGATCTATAAGTCGCATATGTCCCACAAATCCCCATCGGTCACAGCGCCAATCCTCCTAGCTCCTAGACGCCGGCTCTTAGCTCCTGGCCCCTGTGACCACCCGCTCTCAAATGCTTGACCTTTTGGTCTAAGACCATTATTTGAACTTCCGTCGTTGTTTATGAGTCTAAGAGTTTTCGCGGCAGTTGTCTTGGCAGCATGTGTAGCGGGGTGTGAAAATGGTGAAACCTCTCGCCTGAACAACCCGAATACTCCTTATTTAGCGGCATCCAGTAGTTCTGCCGCTCAAGGAACATCCGGATACGATCCGATTTCTTACTGGGACGGTGATGGAGTAACTGGCGCACCGTCTGTACAGATCCACTTGAGTGAAGAACGCGCCTACTTCTATAAGGGCGATCAACTCGTCGGTGTCTCTCAGATTTCGACTGGGCGAGAGGGTCATGACACCCCGCCTGGAAACTACAAGGTCATCCAGAAAGACCAGAATCACGCCTCCAGCCTTTACGGTGATTACGTAGACGCCGCGGGCAACATGGTTCAGAAAGATGTCGAACTGGGCAAAGACCCCAAACCTCCCGGTGCCATCTTCAAGGGCGCACCGATGCCTTATTTCATGCGCATCACCGGCGGAGTCGGCATGCACGAAGGCTATCTCCCCGGGTACCCTGCCTCGCACGGCTGCATCCGGATGCCCGGTAAAATGGCGGTGGCTTTCTTTTCGAACGTTTCGCTCGGCACCCCGGTAACGGTTTACCAATAAAAAAACACTCTCGCCGCAGAGAACACAGAGATTATTTTCACAACAAGGCCGCTAAGGCCACGAAGATGAAAGTCTCCCGATGGAGCCGAACCTTCGTGTCCCTCTTTGCGGCCTTTGTGGTCTTGATGTGAAAATATTCTCTGTCCCTCTGTGGTGAATTTTTGGTTTCTGGGTCGTTACTGCTGTCTCCGGCGACGGATCCAATGATAGATAACGAGGATCAGAATTGCTCCCAGCAGGGACGAGATGAATCCGGCCGGCTGAAGGGGGTTATTGCTGGTAAATTTGTGTTCGAAAACGTACGTGCCTATAAAAAAGGCAACAAACGAACCACCGATGCCGATTAACATGGTCGTCAAACAACCGCCACGCTCCCGACCAGGCACAATGAGTCTTGCTAATGCCCCGACGAGAAGCCCAATCAATATCGCGCCTAGGATCTCGAATAAAATCATAGCGTCTACCTTGCGATAAAACGCCTCCAGAAATCCGAAAGCAATCATTTTCCAAGCCTGGCATCTCCACAATCAAGCGATCCGGATTAACCGCGAATGGGCACGAATGGACGCGAAAACGGAAAACGAACCCGGATTAACCCAGATGTACGCAGATTAAAGTCCGTGACGCATTCGAGACGCCGACCGAAATCTGCGTTCATTACACCCCGGAGAATGTTCCCCCGAAAGCTCTCGGGGTTCGGGGCTGCGGTCGGGCTTTCATTCGCATTCATTCGTGTCCATTCGCGGTTAAGATTCGCCTTTGCGTCCTCTGTGCCTTTGTGGTGAAATTTCAGCTTCTATGGCCTTGATCACTTCCGAACAGGTAATTCGTTGGCTGGAACGGTTTGCGGGACTTGTAGCCGAAAACAAAGATTATCTTACCCAACTCGACGCCGCGATCGGAGATGCAGATCACGGAGCCAATATGGACCGCGGGTTTAAAGCCGTGCTGGCCAAGAAATCCGAGCTGGAAGGCAAAGATATTACTACGGCTCTAAAGACCGTCGCGATGACTCTCTTATCGACCGTGGGCGGAGCCAGCGGTCCGCTCTACGGTACATTTTTTCTGCAAGCGTCCATGGCTGTCGGAGGAAAGTCTGAGATTACTCCAGAAGAATTCGGCGCCTTATTAGAGAAATCTCTGGCCGGTATTCTCCAGCGCGGCAAAGCCGCCGTCGGAGAAAAGACGATGGTTGACGCTCTCCAACCGGCGGTCGAGACCTATCAAGCCACACTGAAATCTGGCAAACCATTTGCGGAAGCCCTAGTAGCTGCCTCCAACGCCGCAGAAAAAGGGATGGAAAGCACCGTTCCTTTGCTCGCCAAAAAAGGCCGAGCCAGCTATCTCGGCGAACGCAGCATTGGCCACCAGGATCCAGGGGCGACGTCGGTCAACCTCTTATTCCGCGCCGCACGGGAAACGCTCACGTGAGAGGTGAAAGGTTGATGGGTTCGCCTCTTCCAGATCAGCCGCGAATCGGCAAAAGCTGCAGACTTGTAGGTTCTAGGCGCTAAGCCTTCACCTTTCACCTTTCACTTTTCACGTTCACGCTCCGCCTCCCACCTCGCCAGCGATTGTGCGTGCAGATGACCTTTGCGTAGGCGCCGGAGCAAACCGTAACGCGGACTTAGAAGAAAACTGACCAGAAACAAAACACCCAATACCAGCACGATACAGGCCCCGGCTGGAAGATCCGTCCAGTCAGAGACCAATAATCCGAGCAACGACGCAAAAGCACCGAGCAAACCGCTGACCCAGAACATTACGGTAAACGAATCCACAAAGAGATACACGGTTGCCGCCGGGCCGATTAATGTCCCCAGGGCCAGTATTATTCCCACGGCGCGCAAGGAAGAAATCATCGCCAGCACCAGGACGACCATTAAGAAATATCTAAGGGTTCTGACCGGAACTCCTTGCGTGGAGGCGATTGCAGGCTCGAACAACATCAGGAGCAATGGTCGCTGGAACAGCACCAATAGTGGAAGCACGAGCAGCGTGATCCCGTAGGTCAAATAAAGATCGCCGTCGCTCAGTCCCAGAATATTGCCGAAGAGGTATTCACTGATGCCGACATGAGCAGGCGCCAGTTTCAACAACGCTTGACCCAAGGAAAACGCACAAGCGAATAACAAGCCGAGCGCGGTGTCCTCCTTTATACGGGTGCTATTGGCGATAATCTGGGTGCCTAGCGCAACTAAAAGCGCCGCCAGAAAAGCGCCGGCCACCAGCGTAGCCGGCGCCAGCCCAAAGAGCAGGATGGCGATCGCTAAACCTGGCAACAGGGAATGCGATATCGCATCCGCCATCAACGAGAGCCGGCGTAGAACAATGAAGACACTTAACACGCCGTTAGTGAATCCGATCAAGACAGCCGCGAAAAGCGGGCGCAACATGTCCTGAGCATAAAACAAGTGCAGCCAGCCGTTAGCCATCAGGTGCGTGCTCCCGAAAAAGTGTGGGTTCCGAACGTTCGTGCGATCGTCTCTTCGTTGAACACCTGCTGAGTAGGACCGTATGCCACCAGCTCGCCGTTTAAGAGGATCACCTCGTCGAATAGCGCCGGCACCATTCTCAGATCGTGATGCGACACAATTAAGAGATTCCCCTGTGCGGCCAGCCTTTTTAAAATCTGGCCAAACAAGTCCTGCGAAGGTCGGTCCAGCCCGGTGAATGGCTCGTCCAGCAAGAAAACATGAGCATCCTGAGCCAGGGAACGAGCGAGAAAAGCCCGCTGCTGTTGGCCTCCGGACAGAGCGCTGATTTGCCTCTCCGCCAGATCGGTCAACTCCATCGCCTCGAGCGCCTTATCGACTTTTTCCCGATCTATTTGGCGAAATGGTCTCCACCAGCTTAACGCGGAGTAACGGCCCATCTCGACCAGCCCTCCGACTGTCGTCGGGAAATCCCAATCGATCGCCGACCTTTGCGGAAGATACGCCGTGTAGCTCCCTGGTCCGCGCTTGTGGTTGTGCCCGCCAAATTCGACCGTTCCCGTCTCCATCGGGACTAAGCCGGCTAACGCTTTTAGAAACGACGTTTTGCCAGCTCCGTTCGGACCCAATAACCCGACACATCGGCCGCATCGCAACGTTAGATCGACATGATGCACCGCTGGAACCCGGCGGTAACTGACGGTCAGATCTTTAATTTCCAATACGTGCTCAGCCATCTCGTTGCAGCGCGGACAAGTTCATGAGCTTTTGGCGCAATCTCTTTCCAAAATGAAAGGCCCGGAGAATAGCCGCAAAAAGGCGTAAAAAGCACAAAAAATTGTTTCACAGGCGGTTACAAGGATCATAAAGACGGGTGAATAAGAGGTCTCGACGCTCGCTCAGATCCTCGCTGCCTTTGTCAGCTGCGAAAGAATCGGCCTTCGTGTCATTTTTATTCATTTTTGGCAACCCTCTTACTCCGGTTTTACTTTTGCGCTTTTGGCGCCTTTTTGCGGCTACTCGCTTTCTCTGAATGTTAGAACATCGCTGGCCGTTCCTTGACCCCAGAGCGTCTTGTGTATTGCAGTCCCATCCGGCAACGACAAGGTGATCTCCATTGCCGCTAAGGCCTTGGACTCCCAGGTTGCGTCCACCACCAGATCAATTCCTTCTTTGGGAAAATCAATATCGAAATCCTTGGCCAGTTCTGGCGTCGAGGCGTCTTCGGCCCATAAGGTTTTCCCTAGGAACGTGATTTGGAATCGGCACGGCACCGCCGTGGTTCTCAGCGCCAGGTGCACCTGTTTCTTAGGCGTGGAAACCGCCGCCTGTGGCGGCGGCCTTTGCTCTCTTTGAGTGAGACGATGCAGTGGAATCAACAACAACAACAGCGCGGCCACTATCAAAACTGCTTGTGCGAGTGGCGACCCTCTCATTTCAGGGCATCCACGATAGTAGTAACGTTATGCCGGAACATGCCCTCGTATGTCTCCCCGTCTCCGGGACCCAGTCCATCGGCGTAAAGGCTACCGCCGATTTTTGCCCCGCTTTCACGAGTTATTTCCACACTCACTTTCGGGTTAAGAGTGTTCTCCAGAAAAATAGCCTTTACCCCTTGCTTCTTGATCTCCGCGATTATCGCGGTCACATGGCTGACGGACGGTTCCTGATCGGTCGTCAGTCCCTCAATCGAATCGATTTGAAACCCGTAATCCTTCGCAAAGTATTGGAAGGCGTCGTGCGAAGTCACTAGTATGCGCCGGTCGCGCGGCAGCTCGGCCACTTTCCGTTTCACCCATGACTCGAGCTCCTTGAGCGCGCTAAGATAAGCCGTGGCCCCCGCTTGATAATCGGCGGCGTGCTGCCCGTCCAGACGAGCCAAGGCATCTCGAACGACCGCCGTCGCTCTTTCCGTCTCTGAAATACTGTTCCACCAGTGGGGGTCTTGCGTCGCTTCGTTCTCAGCGTCTTTCCCTTGCTCGGCTCCTTTGGTTAAACTAGGAAGTTGGTCGCCGACCGCTAGTACCTGCACCTGCTTCGGTAAAGCATCGCGCAGGTTCCGCAGATAAGTCGCTTCCATCCCCTTCCCGCTCAGGAGAACGAGATCCGACGCCGTCGCCGCGCTCAGGTCCCCAGGCGTTAATTGGTACTCGTGCGGATCCTGCCCGGGCTTGATCACTGAAGTCACCACCACATTTTTTCCGCCAACTTTCTGCGCGATTTCCGAAAGAACTGTGGAGAAAGAAGCCACCTTGATCTGGGCCTGCAGCTTAGCGGTTGAAAAAAGCAGCAAACAGACGCAGAAAGCTCTCGAGACAGATGCGAGACCCATAAGGTAAGATTCAACAGTTGCAACTTACTTGCAACAATAAAGGTCTCTGCTACAACTTTCGCTCTCCAATGTTGTTTTTCCGTTCACTGCACCGTAATATTGTTGATCGTGAAACTTTCTAAGCGGGGCGAGTACGCCCTCCGGGCGCTGATTGATTTTGGGCTAGCACAAGCACTCGGTAAGCCGCTTCTCCAGGTAAATGAACTCGCTTCCAAAGAAGAGTTGCCCGTCAAGTTTTTGGAACAAATCCTGATGCAGCTCAAAGGAGCCGGCTATCTGGACAGTCGTCGCGGTAAACATGGCGGCTACCTCCTCGCCAAACCTCCCGAAGAGATCATCATCGGCCATGTCGTCCGCCTAATCGACGGGCCGCTCGCACCCATCGCTTGCGTCAGCCAGATGGCTTACGAACGTTGCACTTGTCCGGATGAAGAGCATTGCGGGTTACGCATGCTGATGTCCGACGTTCGGAATGCGATCGCCAACATCTTGGATCGGTTTACCCTGGCTCAAGTGGTAGAGGTTACACTTCGCAAAATGCGGCGAGACAAAGTCCCCTTGCCATTTGCCGCGACCGCTCTTCGCCCCGAAGAAGGCGCCGAGCTCGAAGTATTGGAGTCGTAGCTGAGACAATTACTGGTGGGGCGAGCCTCCCGAACGGCCTGACAGCGGCAACAGAGCGATCGATGTTGCCCTAGTCTGCACAGACTACGCCGAAACGCCGCCGAGCCGTCGTGGCAGGACTCACCGTGTCTTTTCGCACATACAACGCAGCGCTCTTGCCTTCGAACCACGGACCTGCTCGACAACAGGGAAGACAATCAGTTTTCTGGCTTCGTATCGCTGCCTTTCTAGCGTTACTCCTGGTCGCTTGTTGGCGGCCGGCTGATCGGCTGACATCAACGATCGCCACGCTACTCGCGCTGACCGTCTTAGATCGGCGCGGCTTGACGCTTGCAGCCGCTGCCGGTGCGGTGGCCCTCCTCTATCATTGCGAAGGTGCCGCCATCCTGTTTGGCGTTTTTGGCTACACGCTCTTCTTTTACTCCTTGATCGGACTGCGCTCCAAACGCGCGGCAATCATTGGTTTCGGCTTTGGAGCAGGTATCGTCGCGCTCAACCTCCGCTGGCTAGTCTCAGAATTCGATGCCCGCTGGGCTGGTCTGGTTCTGTTCATCGTCGCTTTATATGGCGGCGCTTTCATGGCTGCACTCGCCGCTCTTCTGCGCTACTCCCTGATACGGCGCCCAGGAATCTTAGGGATCACGTTGACAGTATTACTCTTGCCAACCGCTGAGTATCTCCGGGTGGCAGCTCCCCGGTTTGGAACCAGTAACCTGTATTCCGCACATTTGGTGGTTGCTAATATCGACATTGCTCAAGCGGCCCATTGGGTGGGCGCAGGCGGCCTCAGCGCTCTCATGGCGTTTTGTTCTTATGCTGCCGCGGGTTGGCTGGCCCACGAACGCCGGACGCGATGGCCGCCTCGGATCGCCGCGCGCAAAGCCGCGCGCCGGCGCTTCGGGATCGCGGTTGCTCTCGTTATTCTGACGATAGCCGCCGGCGAGCTTGACCGTATTCGCTCGGGTGATTCTGCAAATTCTACACTCTTGAAGATCGCAGTCATCCAATCTGGCCCGCGTTCTGAAGCCGGAATGGGCCAAGAGCCTTCATCGGCCCCAAGAGACGCACAGCATCAACCTGATTCGCGGACTGAATTGGCAAAGGAGGGCTTGCGCTCGCAAACCCCCGAC